>Ga0134126_10004161_pt1 | contig 18123 bp, 14 predicted proteins | sample KB31752_FD_96881 | JGI IMG/M metagenome (GOLD analysis project Ga0134126, IMG submission 96881) | Terrestrial soil microbial communities with excess Nitrogen fertilizer from Kellogg Biological Station, Michigan, USA - KB3-175-2 | ecosystem: Environmental > Terrestrial > Soil > Unclassified ...
AGCCGCGATACAGATGGTGATGGCGTTCCTGATTGTAAAGATAAAGAGCTGATCACTCCAACGCAGTGCCAGCCAGTTGATGCAGATGGTGTAGGCAAATGCCCTGAACCTGAATGTTGTAAAGCAATCATGGATACTTTAGCAGCAATGAATGCTTGTAACCTGAATTTGCCGAGCATTTCTTTCAAAGGCAACCGGGGTACCCTTACCAGCGATGCTAAAGCAATGTTAGCCAGCGTAGCGTCACAAATGAAAAACAGCCCTAATTGCCATATCATTGTTACCGGTTATCCTGCTGCTACTAAAGCATCACAATCAATGTGTAACAAAAGGGTAGATGCAATCAAAGCTTACTTAACTGAAACAGAAGGAATCAGTGCAGACCGCATAGATACTAATTGTGAAGTTGGTGGCGGTGATGTAAATACAGTAGATATAAAAACAAAATAATTTCAGGTTTTAAAACTTTGAAATAAAAAAGCCTTCCGGTGTCCGGAAGGCTTTTTTTTGTGTGCTGCCCGTTTGTTCATTAGTATATCCGCCGTAGGTAAGCCCAATTATATTGAACTAAATAGCTGTTATACCGCATTTTATTACAAAACATTTCGGATAAATAGAAATTCTAAATCGAGGGGCATTCTGGTAAAGAAAATCCCGGTTTGCGTGAAAGTGTGCAAGTTCTTCCACATCAGGAATGGTTGCTCCATGCCTTCCCTCTCTCCTTTTGGAGAGGAAAGGGGTGAGTCTTTTATTTTAATGGATGATTATGGCAACGAAATAATCTGTTTATTAATCAGAAGATTGTCACCGCGCAAGTATGAATTCAGAATTGGTGAGTTTCTTCATGCGCGTCGCAATGACGTTAAACTTGATGCTGGTTGCAAGGAAGCGATCTTTTCATTAATTAAAGGATTGCCACTTTGTAATGCAACTCCCCTGCTTCCCCGCAAGTGTTTTGACCTCCATTTTTTCCATTATCTTTTTACGGTACCAGTCAATAGCCCTTTTGCTCAAAATCATAGCCCTTGCAATCTGTTTGGTTGAATATTGATGACAGATTATAACCGCGGCCTGACGCCAGGCGTACCGGCCGCTTCCGCTTCAATTTATTTTACGCATCGTAGTTTAACAGTAAAGCAAGAAAAAACAGGGATTTTCATTTTGAATTAATTGAAATAAACGGTCTGTCCTATGAAGAAAGTCTCCGTTTCGGATAAAAGATTTGAAATATAAACGCAGCCTGACGCACGCGTACGGCCGCTCCGCTTCAGTTTATTTTACTCATGGTAGTTTAACAGTAAAGCAAGAAAAAACAGGGATTTCAATTTCGAATTATTTGGAGTAATCTGCCAACCGCTAAAGATAGTACGTCTCAAGTAAAGGTTCAGATATGAAACTGCGGCCTGAGGCCAGGCGTACCGGCCGCTATCAATTACCTTAACAAGGTTACTGTTCCTTTTTTATAAACAGTTTGCCCCATATCGCACATGGCTTCAATGTAGTAAACAAAAACTGACGAAGATTGATCCACACTTTTTATCTGCCCATTCCAGCCAAAAGTTTTATCGTTTGGTGGAAAATTTTTAGCCTCATAAACTAACTGTCCAAAACGGTTATAAATTGAAAACCTGACAATGGTTTTAATCCCCCTGGTTAAAGGATAGTAATAATCATTCAGCCCGTCATTATTTGGCGTAAAAGCATTAGGCATTAATATATAAGATTCTTTACACTCAATAAAGATCGTAATGCTATCTTTTGCAATGCAACCGCTGTCAGAAATAACCTGTATGTGGTAGGTTTCGCTTTGCGTAGCTGTTCCATTTGGATTAGCGCAGGAAGTACATGATAATAATGTTGATGGCGCCCAACTGTAGGATGCTATATTATTGCTGTATTGAGGTTTTATTGAAAAGGATGCATTATAAGGGTAGCTGGCATCGGGGCCCGCTTCCACCGTCGGTAAACTTTTTACATGCACATTGATATCTGCGCTACTTGTAAAACAACCTGCAGAATCTGTTAACGTGGCCGTATAAGTTGTGTTATACGACGGAAAAGCTAAAGGATTGTAATCATTAGCATTGGAAAGGCCTGACGCAGGCGACCACACAATTTTTTCCATTGGAGGTTCCATTTTTAAAACTATGGTGTCCTGTTGACATATATATGGATTGCTATCCGCAGCTTTTGCTACAAAAGGCGAATAAACCATGACCATCGCACTGTCTTTGTAGGTACATCCATATTTACTGGTGGCGATGGCATAGTATTTAGTATTTACGGAAGGGTTCGCGAGAACTGTATCGCATGTGGCACAAGATATACTTGCATTTGGAGACCACGAGATGGAATTGTTGTGAAACGCGATCAAAGTAACTGGGGAACCAGCGCAAAGTGTGTCCAGGGATGGTATCATTTGAACAAACGGCAATGGATTGATCGTAACCGGTTTTGTGAGGCTGTCAACGCAACCGGTAATATCTGTAGCGATTAGTTTCACATTGTAATTGCCATATTTATTGTAAGAAAATGGCTCTGGCTGATATACATTGTAAGTGGTAGTGCCCGCACCAAAATTCCAATACCAGGAGATAATAGAATCTGCAGGAATATAAGGTTTTGAAGTATTTTTTACAGTAAATAAGCTGTCAAAACAAAGTGCAGGCGAAGAGGTAAAGCTAAGGTCAGGGCCCCTTACTAAAATTTTATGATCAAGTGATACAGTATCACTACAATACCCCGAACCATTATTAATAATAACGAAATTATCATAATTCCCCAAAATGGACGCTTTAGTAGTATATACTGTATCTTTAAGGGCACCGGATTTACTTCCGGTTGTAGACCAGGTATAAGTGGCGTCAGGGTTTACATAACTATTAAGGACTGTAAAAGTTGTTACAGTATTTCTACAGATCGAGGAATCAGGATTCGTTAAAACAGGTTGTGCTGTGTAAATAGCCCTGTTGGCAGTATCACTACAACCGGTTATATCATCATGTACAATCAGCGTAGTACCGGAAACATAAGAGGTGGGAAATACATGTTGGGCATCTTTAGTTGTTACAACAGGCGACCCATCACCAAAATTCCAAAGAATAGATGATAAATTTCCCTGGCTGGTATTAGTAAAAGTGAAGGAATTTTTCTCTGTGCAAATGTTTTTATAATTGTAATAAGCAATAACCCCTATAACCTGAATCGGAAAGGTGAGAGTTGCACCCCTGCAACCATTAAAAGCCGGGGTAACGGTAACATTTTTAATACCAAGAGTTTTGAACTTATGTGAAACGATTGTATCACCAGCCTGAGTGCCTGAGCCGTCCCCAAAATTCCAAATATAGGAGTTGGCATTAATCGCTTTTGAAAAAAACTGTGCGGTTTCAGAGCCACATATAACTGCTTTATCAGGGTGGGCTGCCGGGTTAGTAGGCGGAGTGCCGAAAGCGATTGATGAATATTTAAAGGTTCCTTTACAACCTTCATTTGTCGTAATCGTTACCGAAGGTGCATAACTTCCTGTAGCAGGATATACATGGGTAGTAGAAGTAGTGCCGTTAGTAGAAAAAGTATTCCCATCGCCAAAATCCCAGTTATAATTAGCAACAGTGCTTAATGGAGGAATACCAACCTTGGTATTAAATGAGACAGTTGCTGGAATACATCCGGACCCGGGAGTTACTACGCCTGAAACAGAAGGGTCCATTAAGGACACCGTCGTTCTTACTGTATCAAAACAACCGGAAGAATCCACCACTTTTAATTGAACATTATAAACCTGCTTAGCTGAAAAAGAATGGGAAAGTGTATCTGAATTTCCTGTTATTGGAGAAGTACCGTCTCCAAAATCCCAGTAATAGGTATCTGAGCGGCCAGTAGCATTAGCGGTAAACTTAATATTGCCTGCAGTACAAATAAAATTCCTGTCCGTTTTTAAATTAGCCATAACAACCGGGTTAATGGTTATTACTTTAGTAATAGCTACTGCTTTATTTTTATAAACAGCTACCAACTTTACGCTGTAATTCCCCGCTTTACTAAAAACCACTTCAGGGTTCTGCCCATTGGTGATCGTACCGTTTCCAAAATTCCAGACGTAAGCTTTTGGAGGTTCGGAAGAAGTAGCAGAAAACTGCACAACAGCAGGATTACAAAATAAGCCAGTGCTTGTCGTATAGCTGAAATCAACAGTCTGGGAAAAGGCAAAACAAGAAACCACCAAGCATAAAAATAATGCTCCAATTTTATACAAATGGCAAAATGTTAGTTTAAAATGCAAATTTTAATAATTGAAAATTTAACTATATGGCAAAAAAATCACCAATTTTTTCATCAATCCTAATTCGGGTGTTAACGAATAAAGAGGCAAAAATAGTGCTTTAAAAAAATGTATGCAACCTAATTAGTGATTTCCTATACAAAACAGGCAATAAAATAATCCACAAATCAATTAAATGAACGTGGTTTATAGTAAACGAACAAATTCCCTCAATTTTAAATTTGCTCCATTATTTTATTTTTGGGTAGAGGGTAAAATGTATTTTTAATTTAATCCATATATTGATCCTGCCACCTTACTTTAGACAAAAGAAATTTAGTTTTGCCATTTAATCAAATTACCGGTAGCGATTTTAATAATGAAAAAAATAATTACGTTTTTAATGCTTTTAAACTTTTTAGCATTTTTTACAAATGTTTGTAAAGCTCAAACAAGCCTTTGGAAAATATTTGGTAAAATAAAAAACGAAAAAGGTAATTCTTTATCATCGGCCAGCGTATTCGTAAGCAATTCCACTAAAGGTTCAACGACAGATTCCAGCGGAAATTTTTCAATTACAGGATTGTCAAACGGAAATTATAACCTTATTGTTTCTTTTATCGGTTATCAAACTCAGATTTACCCTATTGCGATTGATAATAAAAACGATAGCGTATTATTTGTGATGAAAGAAAATGAAAAAGAATTGGAGGATGTCGTAATTAATTTAAAGAACGGAAACAGGAATGATCAATTAAAAACCTTTAAAAAAGCTTTTATTGGCACTGATAAAAATGCAAAGGAAACTCAAATATTAAATGACAGCATTTTAAAATTGCATACAACTTCCGAAGGTAAAATCACAGCTCATACCAATGATTTACTTCAAATTACCAACAATGCTTTAGGGTATAAAATTAAATACCTTTTAAAAGAATTTTCTTACGATAAAAAAAGTGGAAGCCTTCACTATCTTGGTTACCCATTATTTGAAGAAATGCAGGCCTCTTCAAAATCGCAAAAAAAAGATTGGGATGAAAACCGGGAAAAAATTTATCAGTCATCGCTGCTTCGCTTTTTCCGCACGCTGAGTAAAAGGGATTTAATTCAGGAGGGCTATATCATCGGGCAGTTGCTTCTGCCAGAAGGAAATAATGTTTCGCAAGGTGGCGGCCTTTCAAAAAAAATAAATGTCCCCGCAAACGGCTTTTTATTAACCGTAGACGGCCGGCAATATATAGATACTCTTTTATGGCCTGAAATTCCATATTACAGGTTAATAACCGCACTGCCAGGGCATAAATACTGGCTCAATTTTTCAGGAATGATTAGTGTGGATGCGACAAATGCTAAAAACAGTATTCATTCAACAGACTTTTATAAGCCCGGTGCAAAAATAAGTATTATTTCACTTGAACAGCCTGTTGAAATCAACGAGAACGGGCTTCCAAACGATCCTTCCAAAATAATTATGTATGGCTATTGGATTGATTCGCGCATCTCCGGCCTGCTCCCTTTTGATTACCACCCGGCAGGAGAAAAAACAAATACTGCAAAATAAATATTCGGCTTATTTCTGGGTTTACTGCAAAAAATATTTAAAATAATTTCAAATGTACTTATCTATGAATTTGTAAACTTTATAAATTCTCAGAGAGTTTTTTGTTGAAGCCATAAATTTGCAAAATTATGATTACCATTCTTGCCATTGAATCTTCGTGTGATGAAACAGCCGCTGCCGTTAGCCGGGGTAAAATTATTTTGAGCAATATAATATCAAGCCAGAAAATACATGAGAAATATGGGGGCGTAGTGCCGGAACTGGCTTCCAGGGCACATTTACAATCAATCATCCCTGTAGTTGGCGAGGCTTTGAAAATCGCTAACGTGGAATTAAAAGATATTGATGCATTTGCATTTACCCAATCTCCCGGATTAATTGGTGCACTTTTGGTAGGTACAGAATTCGCCAAATCACTTGCATTGGCTTTCGATAAATCATTGATAGCAGTACATCACATGCAGGCACACGTGCTGGCCAATTTAATACAACATCCACAAAGCGAAAATAAAATTCCATCTTTTCCTTTTTTATGCCTCACAGTGAGCGGTGGCCATACACAAATTATCGTATGTTCATCACCGTTAGATCAAAAAATAATCGGGCAAACCCTTGACGATGCTGCGGGGGAAGCTTTTGATAAATCTGCTAAAATTTTAGGCCTTCCTTATCCGGGCGGCCCGTTAATAGATAAATATTCAAAAAAAGGTAACCCTGAAAAATACCATTTTCCAGAACCCAAAATTGACGGTTTAAATTTTAGTTTTAGTGGATTAAAAACCGCCTTTCTTTATTTCATCCGTGATGAAAAATTAAAAAATGAAAATTTTGTTGAAGAAAATATGGATGATATTTGCGCTTCCATCCAGTCAAGAATTGTTTCTATTTTATTAAACAAATTAAAAAAAGCTTCAGAAGAAACAGGAATCAAAGAAGTTTGTATTGCTGGCGGAGTCAGCGCTAACAGCGGTTTAAGAACAGAATTTGAAAAAGCAGGAAAAGAAGCTGGCTGGAACACATACATTCCTAAATTTGAATATTGTACTGACAACGCTGCCATGATTGCTATTACAGCATATTATAAATTCCTTGATTCTCAATTTGACGATTTGTCGGTGGTTCCTTCCGCAAGAACCGCGTGAAAATGTATAAAAATAATGAGCTATTATAGTGAAGCAACAAATAAGTACGATTCTTATTTTATCGAAGAATTTCGAACCACGAATAACGAACTAATAAACCATTCCTTTGCCTAACAATTTTTTTCAATTCAAAAAATTTACGATACAACAGGAAAAAAGTAGTATGAAAGTATGCACCGATTCCTGTTTATTCGGAGCGTGGGTGGCTGAAAAAATCGAAAGGAAGCGAATAAATCCTTTAAGAATTTTAGATATTGGTAGCGGAACTGGCTTACTAAGTTTAATGACAGCTCAAAAATCTTTTGCAATGATTGATGCAGTTGAAATTGATGAAAACTCATTTATACAAACTGAAGGGAATTTTATGCAAAGCCCCTGGAATAAAAGGTTACAGGCATTTCATGGAGACATAAAAAATTGGTGTTCGCCAAATAAATATGATCTCATTATTTCAAACCCTCCTTTTTATGAAAACGATTTAAGGTCAACCAATCAAAATAAGAACCAGGCAAAACATCACGATACTTTAACCTTGAAAGAATTGATTCAATCTATAAAAAATAATTTGTCGGACAATGGAAATTTTGCCGTGCTTCTCCCTTTTCACCGAAGTGGCCTTTTTAAAAAACTGGCGGCAGAAAATAATTTTTTTCTAATTAACGAATTACTTGTAAAGCAATCTCCGCATCATTCCTGTTTTCGGGATATTTTATTATTCGCAAAAGAGAAAAAACCTTTCACCTCAGGAGAATTGATTATAAAAAATAATGAAGAGAATTATACAGAAGAATTTAAATATTTATTGAAGGATTATTATTTATAAACCCGCATATTCTTTCATGTATTGATAATTTTTTCTTAGTTTTCCATTGTCAATTATTGTAGCATCCTCGATAATTTTTGAGTTTCCTTCGAGCAACCCGTCGAGAATAAATTTAATTATTTGTTCACCAAAATACCTCGATGCATCTCTCGGTAATTCATTGGGCAAATTTCCAACGGCCATTACGTCAACAGAACCATCAACATAAGGATCAGTGCGCTCTCCGCTAACTTTATTTACTCCATATATGGGATCTTCCATTGTATTTTCACCCAGGTTGCAGGGAACAGAACCATGTCTATCATCCGAAATATCCGCAATGGATTTTATCCTGAAATTCTCTTTTTTCATATTTTCCATTTCGAACAGGCGCGGAACTTTTTCATACCAATAAACACCGTTTAATAAAACATCTGTTTCAGATATATAATCTTCAAAAAGGCATTTGTATTTTTCAGGATGCCCGTGAAATTCTTTTCGTGTATACTTCCCGGTTAGTTTGTTCAAATATAAATCAGCTCCTTTTAAATGAACATACACGGGGTAAGAAAAGCTTGTAGTTTTATACTCATCAGGTTCTGCTTCATGAATTTCCATCAGGTTCATTATTTCAAGAATTCCATGAGCGACCCTTCCACTACCAGTCACCGCGACTTTTAAGTTTGGCAGTTTAAGGCCAAAATAAGTATGTATTAATTCCTGGAAATTTTTCTTTTTATAAACCCGGTTTAATGAAAACGCTCCCGTTCGTTTTCCATAAGCCATCATACCGTTGTGCGCGCCAACTACGCCTGCAAAAAATCCAAATCCTATTAACCTCGTGCCATCTGCGTGTTCCAAACATTCATAATCTATTAAAGTGATTTTTTTATCGATAATTGTTTGTAAAAGTTTCTGGTTATAAGATTGCAATTTGCGTGTGTGAGAGAAAAAGAAATATTTTTTATCAGAAATCAGCATGTCAATTGGAACCTCCTTTATTCCAAATAAAATATCGCTTTCACCGACATCATTTTTAACTTCTATTCCGGCTTTTATATATTCAGCATCTGAATAACAACGAGTGGCTGAAGCCTGAACAACAATTGAAATATTTTTATTTTCGATGATCCATTTGCATTGTGCAGGCGTAAGCGCAACACGGTTATCATTAGGGATTTTACCCTCTTTTATTAATCCAATTTTCAGCTTCATGTATTCATTTTAGAAAGCCGCAATTTACAATAACCGGAGAACTTGGTTTGCCACCAGGGATTATTTAGATACAGTAAACGAACTTATATCCTGTATTTATATTTTCACAAAACCTGAATAAACAGTGAATGTATTTGGGGAAATTAGCTGGAATGCGTAATATTGCCACCCGAAAATAACTAGCTTGTTTTGAAGAAGCCCGGATGGCGGAATTGGTAGACGCAGCAGACTCAAAATCTGCCGTTCGCAAGGATGTGCAGGTTCGATTCCTGTTCCGGGCACTAAGTTAAAACCCTGATTCAACTTATGTTTCAGGGTTTTTAATTTAGATACCTCTCATCTTTGATTGGTAAAATTGTTATACCTTCCTGAACAACGAGTTATTATAATGCTTTCCAGACTCATTGACAATTCGTTCTAAATAGATTTGATCTCATCTTTATTCTTAACACCTACTTTATATCCATAAGTGGCGAAAAATAAAATAAATAAATAACATGGAACCATTATCCAGAAAGCTTGTTGGAAGCCAATCTTTTCCCCAAGGTCAGCCCATATTTTCGGTAACACTGCGCCGCCTGCAATACCCATAACCAATAATGCCGAACCAGTTTTAGTAAACCTTCCCAATCCATGAAGTGTAAGGGGCCAAATGATAGGCCAAACTAATGCGTTGGCTAAACCTAATAATGCAATAAATAAAATTGATACATAATTAGAAGTGAAGATGGCAAATAATGTAAAAATTAATCCAAGAATTGCGCAGGCCTTTAATGCTGAAGTTTGCGATATATATTTAGGGATGGCAACAATGCCAATCAGATAACCTATAAGCATAAAAATCATGGTGTAAGTAGTAAAATGTTTTGCAATGTCCAGGCTTATCCCAATTGATTTACCATATATTTGGATAATATCAGCTGCCATGACTTCCACACCGACATATAAAAAAAGTGTGATAAAACCCAGCCACAAATAGGGGAAACTAATAATAGTTTTTCCATCTTTTTCACCTCTGTTATTTTTTGATACTTCTTCTCCTTCCGCTTTTATTTCCGGCAAACTTGAAAAATAAATAAATATGGCCAGCCCTAACAATACAATAGCAATTATGATATAAGGTACTATTACTCTTGAAGCCAAAGCATCAAGTTCAATAGCTTTCTGAGTTACATCTAATGTTTTCAATCTTTCGACCAATGCTTCCGAATTTTTGAGCAAAAAAGCACCCATGATTAATGGGGCAAGGGCTCCGGCTCCTTTGTTACAAATGCCCATTATACTGATACGTTTTGCAGCACTTTCTATTGGGCCAAGAATTGTTATGTATGGGTTTGATGCTGTTTGTAATAAAGCCAACCCGGTACCTATTATAAATAAACCGGTTAGAAACATTCCAAAAGTTCTCGTTTGAGCTGAAGGAATAAAAACCAGAGCTCCCAGTGCCATAAATATTAATCCCCACATCATTCCTTTCTTATAGCCGGTTTTTTTCAATACCCATGATGATGGGAATGCCATTACTGCATATGCTATATTGAATGCAGAGGTGACCAATACAGCTTCTGAAGTTTTTAGTTCACAAGCGATCTGGAGATAAGGAATAAGGGTACTATTTAACCAGGTAAGAAATCCAAAAATAAAAAATAAGATGCCAATAATTGCAATCTGTGAGGTATAGTTTGGTTTAAGGGTTCTCGTATTTTGGCTCATGCTAAAATTTTATTGATTGAAAATAAATAAGTTGATTAGTTTTTAATCTGTGCCTAATGGCAAAGTATATTCAATAGAACATAATAGATTAGTCATTTTCTTCTATATTTATATCTAGCGGAATTTTTGCGTAATTAATATTTAAGTAATCAAACCGTTTAAATTGCTTGCCCATTCTCATAGAAAAACTATCCCAGTTTCTGTCCTTTTTAGGAGACCAGGCTAATTCTGCTAAAGCACTGATTCTTGGTAAAACCATATATTCCACTTTCTTTGGGTTTTCCATATATTCAGTCCATGCACAACCCTGAGCGCCTAACACGTATTTTGCATCTTCAGGCGAAAGAGCTTTGGGAACAGGTTCATACTGATAAACTTTTTTTAAGGCAATATAACCTTCAGCTGCGAGCGGTTCGGTTTTGGGGTCACCTTGATATGTCCAAAAGTATAATGATTGAATTGGCGTCATTATCACATTATGGGCCATCTTAGCAGCGGCTATTCCACCATCTTCTCCCCGCCAGCTCATTACTGTTGCATTCGGAGCCAGCCCGCCTTCTAAAATTTCATCCCATCCAATTGTTTTCCTACCTTTAGAATTAAGGTACTTTTCAATTCGTTGTATGAAATAACTTTGCAGCCCGTTTTCATCTTTCAAATATTTATCTTTAATTAATTGTTGACAAAATTCTGAACGTTTCCAGGCTTCCTTTGGGCATTCATCTCCCCCGATGTGTATATACTTCGAAGGAAACAACTCCATCACTTCATCCAATACATTTTCAAGAAATTTAAAAGTATATTCCGAAGGGCAATAAACATCTTCAAATACGCCCCATGATTGTTGAACTTGTTTGCCTTCACGGGGCCCGGCCCATGGAGAATTGTCCGGTATTTTTGTTGATTCATCAGGAAAGCAACTTAACTGAGGATACGCTGCTATCGCAGCAGATGAATGGCCAGGCATTTCAATTTCAGGAATAATAGTAATAAATCTTTCCTGCGCATATTTTACTATTTCTTTAATTTGCTCTTGCGTATAAAAACCTCCATATCTGGTATTATCGTTTCCAGTACCAGGTGGATGGCCAATAATAGTTCCGTTCCTAAAGCCTCCAACTGAAGTAAGAAGCGGATATTTTTTTATTTCGATTCGCCAGCCCTGGTCTTCTGTTAAGTGCCAATGAAAAATATTTAGTTTATGCATGGCCAAACCATCAATATATTTTTTGATAAATGCTACCGGCATAAAATGGCGGCCCACGTCCAAATGCATTCCTCTCCATTGAAAACGTGGCTTATCGGCTATTTCTATTGTTGGTATTTTCCAGGTTACATTTTTTAATACTGATTCGCTCTCAATTTCAGCGGGAAGCAGTTGAAGGATCGTTTGCATTCCATAAAATAATCCTGCTGGTTTCGATGCCGTTACCACCAATTTATCGGCCTTTGCTGAAATCAGGTAACCCTCGTTTCCTAACGCAGAATCATCTCTAATTAATTTAAAATAAATTGAATTTTTAGTAACATCCTTTCCTGTTATTTTAGATATTACAATTGGGAATCCTGCAGCCTTTTTAAATTTCTGCGATAGCATTTGGGCAATGCGGGTTACTTCAGGATTATCTTGGTTTATATATATTTTAGTATCAGAATTGATATTAAAACTTCCAGCTGAAATCTCATATTTTGCCGGCAAAGGTATAATATCTATAGTGCTCTTGTTTTGTCCATAACAGGCTGCAGTTATTATCAGTAATGCAAACAATAAATTTATTGCTTTCAAAATGTTTCTCATTTTTTTCATAATTATGTTTTTTAATTGGTTTATCTGGCTACCTGGTTCTGTAAAATACTAATCCATTCTTCTTTCTGGCCTTAATGGTAAATCACTTACGGCTTTATAAAGAACCCATGCTGTGAACTTAATGCATGACAACTTCGCACGTGCCCAAACCACCCCTGAAAAAATTAAATTGAACGTTTGGATGCTGTGATAAAAGAGACATAGGAACTGAGGTATCAGCCATTTTTTTAGAGACCATGAGAGTTGTAAGCCTTTGGCCAAATGGGTTATCATGCATTCCTGCATGCCATATAGAAACTTTTTCTGCTTTCCATGTTTCTGTTGGGCCCACTGTTAAAGCCTGACTGGGAACTAAAGTGATATTCCCGCCTCCGGAAGTACGTGCATTTTGAGCAATCGTCATTGGGTGTAAATCAACTACGCGGGTGGTAAGTTTGAGGTATTCTTCAGGCGATGGTGGATTGTCAATATTTTTCCCTTCTCGTTTCGGAGGGTCATTAAATGCCCAGTGCTTTACGTCTCCCTGGCCTCCCTGCATTACAGCACACCTTACTCCATCCCAGCTTTTGCGATAAGCCTTAGTATCTGCTTTAGGAAAATGCAGGTTTTTATCCGGCATTACAAGTTCTTTTTTAATTCGGTTAAAACATAAATCCCGGTCTGCTTTTTCAAATGACAGCGGATGGTTAGGAGACACTTCTTTACCATCTATATACCATTCATCCATTCCCCAAAAATGGGCTGATTTTAATGAAAGGCCCAGTTCGTTTACGATGCGAGCGACTAAAGGAAGCTGTTCCGTCGGCCCAATAGGCCCGCAAATTCCAACAGGATTATCCATCGTAGATTGTTTCCAGGCAGAAATATATTCGAGCGCTTCAGCTAAATAAAAATCTTCCAGCGTATCATAAAAAATAACTTTAAAACCCGGACGGGAAAGTTTAAGCATTCTTTCCGGAGTAAGCGCGGCAGCCTCTTTAATAATTTCAGTGTCAAGAGTCGTATAATCCCACCAACCCGGAGCGATGGAACTAATTTTACGTGCCGCTCCGGAAGCCTTATTAATCCCATTCTTCGGTGTTATTGCATTGCTTTTTTGTGGCATAGTAATATATTTGAATTAATAAATAAAGAGATTCTACATTTGAGCTACATTAAAAAAACTGCATTTAAACAATCAGAAAAATTTGAACTTTTTACCAAACCTTTTTCACTGATGCAATAACATGAATTTAGGCATATTAATTCACTAGCCTAAAATTTCACAACAATTAAAATTCTTTCTCCAGGTTATTTTCATATTCTTCATTAATTAGATAATCCAGCCCTAAATCTTTTAGTGGATCGGCATTCGCGGCGCAAAAACCAAAATGCAAATGCCTTCGCCATCCTTCTGCATACTTAAAATTTTTAGACATCTGCCCAACTTTTAAGGAAATTTCCTCCATTTCATGAAGATAAGAGTTTAATTTCTGACTCACATCCAACCAGTTTTGCTGGCTTTTATGAGCTTTTAAAGCTTCCAACTTATTTTCCTGCACGGAGGTAGTATTTACGAATGCGCCGGGAATAATTTTACGGCGCAGGTTATTTCTTAACGTATGTGGCAAAGCATGATAAATAGTACAATCGTAATTACCTGTTTCCTGTACAGGCAACGAATTAAAGTTTTGCATTCCCCTCGCAAAAGCAGCTGTAACAGCTAACCGGCACGTGTTGGTATGGTCTTCCATATAATCCTCCGGCGAATGTGTCAAAACAATCGTTGGCTTTACTTCGCGAATAATTGCAGCCAGCTGACGAAGTGATTTTTCTTCATAAAAGATTTCAAGGTCATTACAAAACGGAGGATGAAAAATTGCGCCAAGTATTCCTGCGGATTTCTGAGCTTCATTTAGCCGGATATTTTTTATTGTTTCAGAATCGTATTCTCCGGTTCCTAAATTTCCAGATGAAAGATTCATATAATGAATTTCATACCCATTCTTTTTGAGTAGTAAAAGCGTTCCCGCCATCATCAATTCAATATCATCAGGATGTGCGGCAATCGCAATAGCAGTTTTCATTTTTGGTTTTTTTATTTATAAAGTTAACCACAAAATAAAAATCGTGAATATTTATTGGTTTACTATTAAATAAGCCCTTTAAAATAACAATCGATATTTTAAATCCCCTTCACGTTTCATCTCTAAAAAAAATAACGCCTGAAGAAATAATAAAGTTTAAAAAATTACCTTTCGTAAATATACTTATTTCAATTATCGTTTAAATACGATGGCCACGGTAATTATATAACCTCAAAAATTAAGCAAATCCTCTCTTCCCTAAAAAGGTTATTGGGCCTATCTTTGTTCCAGAAGTTGATTGATGTTCAACAAACATTAATCAGAAAAATAAATCCAAATCCATTGAAATCAACTGTTCCTCTAATCCGGGAAAAACCAAATGAATAATCCGATATCAATCAACTTCTTTTTTAAAAATCAATACCTTCGAAAAATATAAAAACCTATGAAAACCAGCCGTTAAACGGTTCAAACTTTAACCCTGAAAAACTAATTTACCCCAGGATTAAATCTTTAAAAAGCTTCCGCACTGAAATTGCGGAAGCTTTTTTATTTATAACTTTACAAAGCAACTTATTACTTTCATTCTTTAAAACCATTTTTATGATTGAAATAATTCCTGGGTTTCCGCCCTATGTAGCCGCTTTTAATGCAACAGGAAAAATTACAGGTAAAGATTACGACGAAACAATCAACCCATTGGTAGAAAAAATTTATAAGGCAAATGGGAAAATCAATTATTTACTCGTGCTTAATACACCTTTAAATAATTATAGCCCCGAAGCATGGCTAAAAGATGCGTTGCTGGGATTTGTTTATTTTACTGAATGGAAAAAAATCGGAATTGTCTCTAACCAGAAAAGCATAAAAAATTTCACTGATATTTTCGGAAATTTTTTACCTGGTAAGACAAGAGGCTTTTTGATGGAAGATTTAGAAGAAGCCAGGCATTGGATTGCAGAATAAAAAAACAATTAATACCCTTTTAAACTTGCCCGTAAGACAGAATCCTTCTGAACGGGTGAAAGGGAATAATTATAATTGTATAAAGAAGATTCCCAATCACCATAAACCGGATTAGGCAATACGATAAAACGGTTTCCGAATTCTGAAGAAAAATCATCAGCTATCCTATCCCTCTCATCTGAAGTTTTCTTTTCAAAAAGAAAACTAAAATCATTCATGTTATCTCCCATTAACATTACAATTGTATGTGTGGCTACTATTGAGTTTCTTCTTTCCTCTTTCGAAGAAGTATTTTGTGCCAACAGTAAATGTTTATTATCAGCATTAGGAAAATTAAATTTTTTCAAATTTTGCAAAGTCCCTTCACGCTCACTTTCTCCCCGGTTGGTTACATAAAATATTTCTATTCCTGAAGCTGAGGCAAATTGTAAAAAATGCAAAGCGCCGGGAATGGTATCTGCTACGCCCATTGACGTCCAATTTTTCCAGGAAGCATTGTCATAATCTTTTCCCTGCAATAACTGGTGCGTTTCATAAGGGCTATTGTTTAAAATTGTTTCGTCAATATCCGTCATTATTGCTTTCGGTTTTGGCGACCTTTCACGGTTAAATTGTTCAATCCGAACATGTGCAAGATTGAATGCCTGGTAACAAAGAGCTTTATATTCTGCAGATTTTTGCTGATAGGCAGTGGCAAAAATCTTTCCATCTATAATTGAAGGGGCAGCTGTATTTACATGAGTATTACTAACCCTCGGTGCTACGCAGGATGCAAAAAAGAAAAGTAAATAAAGTGGAAATCTCTTCATCTATATTTTTTTAATGTATTAAAATGAGGTATTAAATTTGATAGATTGTAAACCACAAAATAAATGAGTTTTTAAAATTTGCACACTTTTATTTTAATATCTCTTAATTTTATTCGAAAAAATTTAAAGCTAAAAAAAGAAAATGGATTTTGTTGATTATTATAAAACTCTGGGAGTTGCAAAAAATGCTTCGGCTGAGGATATCAAAAAAGCTTATAGGAAATTGGCCCGCAAACTTCATCCCGATGTAAACCCAAATGATAAAGAAGCGCATAAAAAATTTCAACAGATTAATGAAGCGAATGAAGTATTGAGCGATCCTGAAAAAAGAAAAAAGTATGACCAGTACGGTGAAAACTGGAAACATGCGGATCAATACGAACAAGCACAGCAACAACAACAAAGCGGCAGAGGTTATGGCACTTACGGAGGCGGCGGCTTTGGTAATTTTGGAGGAGATGAATACACTTATTCATCAGGCGATGAAGGCGCATTTTCAGATTTTTTTGAATCGTTGTTTGGCGGTGGTGGAAGGAGAAACCGGCAAACAAAATACCGTGGCCAGGATTATAATGCAGAACTTCAATTGTCCTTAACAGATGCTTATACAACCCATAAACAAACACTTACCGTTAATGGAAAAAATGTTCGTATCACTATTCCTGCGGGAGTAGAAAATGGCCAAAAAATAAAATTAAAAGGTTATGGAAGCCCTGGCACTAATGGCGGCCCTAATGGCGACCTTTTTATAACTTTCATAATTAAAAACAACCCTGATTTGAGACGAGAAGGAAATAACTTACATAAAACTGAAGACATTGATTTATATACTGCTTTGCTTGGCGGTGAAAAAACTATTGATACTTTAAGTGGTAAAATAAAATTGAAAGTTCAGCCTGAAACACAAAATGGTGCTACCATTCGCTTAAAAGGAAAAGGGTATCCTGTGTATAAAAAGGAAGGGCAATTTGGAGATTTATACATTACCTGGAATATTAAGCTTCCTACAAACCTGACAGAAAAACAAAAAGAATTATTTACTGAATTATCAAAATTATCATCCTAAAATTTTTGATATGGAACAAGAAGATTTAATACCAGCTGAAGATTTTTGCATTTATCATAATATAGAATATTCTTTTATTACAACATTGGAAGACTCAGGATTGATAAGGGTTACAACAATTGAAAAGTCAACTTTTATTCCTTCAGATGATATACAAAAATTAGAGAAATTTGTTCGCCTTCATTATGACCTCGATATTAATATAGAAGGAATAGAGACGATAAATTACCTTCTTGGAAAAATAGAAGCTATGCAAAAAGAAATATTACAATTAAAAAATTCGTAAAACATAAACAATTTTATTAAAAAATAAAGTTTGGTTCTTTGTTACAATTTTCTTTGTTGCCTCTCAAAATATAAATCCTCATAATTTGTTTGTTTACTACATAAGACAGCAATCCTTTGCGTTAAGCTTCTTACATTTTGACATGCTTTGAAAATACTAAATATTTTAGTATTTTTGTCAGGCAAAAAACAAGGAATGAGGGAAGCAAATTCAGATATTATTGTTCAATTAAAAAAAGAGATTTTATCATTACAGGGCTTTAAAACCAAATTGAATGCTGAAGTATTAAATATATTACCTCCTCTTATAACAGAAGCTTTTCCCAACGGTCAATTTCCTACGGGAGCCGTGCATGAATTTCTGAGCGTCACAGCAGAAGATGCCGCGGCTACCTGCGGATTTATTTCAGGAATTCTCTCATCGCTGATG
>Ga0134126_10004162_pt1 | contig 18119 bp, 16 predicted proteins | sample KB31752_FD_96881 | JGI IMG/M metagenome (GOLD analysis project Ga0134126, IMG submission 96881) | Terrestrial soil microbial communities with excess Nitrogen fertilizer from Kellogg Biological Station, Michigan, USA - KB3-175-2 | ecosystem: Environmental > Terrestrial > Soil > Unclassified ...
CGACACAGACCCGGCATCGCGCGCGCCGTCGTCCAGCCCGGCGAGCATCCGCAGCAGCGTGGATTTCCCGGCGCCGTTGGCGCCGACAAGCCCGATCACTTTGCCAGGCGACACCACGAGGTCGGCCCCGGAGAAGATGACCCGGTCCGCGTGCCCCGCGGACAGCCCCTTAGCCGTCAGTACAGCATTCACTCGAACAAATCTAGGCCAGCTGGAGGTCATGCCCGACGAGCCAGGGCGGGAACCGCTGTCAGGAGAGCTGGCGCCGGGGCCCGTGGCCGGGAGGCGGGAAGATCCGGGTCTCATACTCGGCTCCAGCGGCCTGGGCTTCGGTCATGCGGTCGTAGGCGGCCAGGGCCAGCTCCCTGGCGCGCCGGCTGTCGTCGTCCTGGCTCTCGACCCGTTCGAGGCCGTCGGCACCTGCCTGGAGCGTGTCGATGATGTACTCCACGTCGTCGCGGCCGTCGATCCCGTACACGCAGAAGAAGAACGCGTCCAGTTCCGCTCGCAAGTTGGCCCGGCGGTCAGGGTCCCAGGCGAACGGATCCTCGCCGCAATCGTCTAGGTCCCGGGAGAACGGGCCCATGTCGGACGAGGTGTACACGAGCTCAAGCACCCGGGGGACGATGAACGGCAGGTGCGGCTCCAGCATGTCGGGGGTCGGCACGGGAAGCTGCTTCCAGTGGACGGGCCGGACCACGGAGCTGTCGATCTTCTGCCGGGCGACGTATTCGAAGACCAGCGAGCTCTGCGCGGCGATCAGGGCCGCGGCGAACGGCGGGACGACGCGCGGCAGCATCAAGGGCAGCGAGCCGGCCGTCGCGGCGCGCGGCAGGATCACCGCGACGGCTGTTCTATCAAGCACGGGTCGATCAAGCACGGGTCGATTAGGCACGGGTCGCTCGTGCGCGGGCGCGCGCCAGGCGCACAGCCACTCCCACTTCCAGCCGAGCTCCGCGAGGCGGTCCACGACGCCGGGGCGCTCGGCGGTCTCGCCTTTACGCTGGACCTCGACCGGGCCGCGCTCGGCGATCCAGTACCTCGGCTTCGCGCATTCGTGGTCGAACAAGTCGATCATCGAAGGCTCGTAGACCGGGAGCATGCGCTGGCCGTCGCGGGTGAAGTTGCTCCCCGCCAGCTTCCACCCTTCGTCCCGCAGCTCCCGCTCGGCGCGGAGCAGCCCCGTGTCGCCGGCGGCACGGGGGAACGCGGTTGCCAGCCTCATCTTCCACGGGTTCCCGCCGGCCCGCGTCTCGTCCCGCTGTGTCTCGTCGCACAGGACTGGCACACGGCGGTAGAGCGCCGCTGTGAACGCCGCGTCACGGGCAGTGTGGAAAGCCGGCAGCGCGCCGGTATTCGGATTGATGAGGGCGACCTCGTCCGGCGTCAGCGTGAACGACCGGCCGTCGTCGGCTATCCCGGCCGGGTTGTCCAGCCAGAACGCCAACCTGGCCGCGCCTGCGGGTGCCGCGCTGCCAGCGAAGGTGAGCAGGCAGACTTTGGCATCGGGACCGGCGAAGTCATACAGGGACGCCAGCGCCTCGCGCCGCATCAGGCCGCCGAGCAGGTACCTGGCGCCGGGGGCGGCCGCGGTCCCGGGGGCGACGGCGCAGCCCGCGCGGCCTTCTGGGGCGAGGATCGCCGCGGCGCGCTCGGTGAACAGCAGGTCCGCGCGCAGCGCGGACACCCCGGGTTCGGCCAGGCCCGCCGCGCATTCGGGGTACGCGCCAGAACGGGTAGCGAACCCGAAGACCGCGCTTCCCTCGCGGCGGTCGATCTTGTCCTGCGGCGGGGCGGACAGCACGCAGCTGAAGCCGCCCCGCCACCGTGTCTCGCCCTCGCGAACGCGGAAGACGTCGGGGAACTCCAGGTGCCAGTGGAAGAACAGTTGCTCGCCGCTCAGCCGGTCGATCTCCGCGAGGGTTTCCGGGAGGATCCCCTCCGCTCCCTGTTCGCGCAGGTCCTGCAGCACCCGGTTGACGATCGCGGGCGGCGCGTCCGGCGTCTTGGCCCAGGCGAAGGCCGCGCACCAGGCGTCGGCGACCAGGCGCCGCGCGCGGAAGGCGTGCGAGTCGCGCCATTTCTGGTACTCGGCCGCCTGAGGGTGGTCGCCGGTCGATGCCCCGCCGGGGAGCTGCCCGGTCTTCGCCCAGGCCTTCGCCAGTGCCTCGTTGGCGTGGGCGTAGCCGCCCTGCCCGCTGAACAACGTGGCCTGCCCCGGATTGGGCTTAGTGTTGGCGCGGCGCAGGGAGCGGGCATGCTTGGGGTCGTCGCCGTCGGCCGCCCTGAAGGCTTCGTCGGGGATGCCGCTCTCGATCAGCTCGGGGCTCGCGCCGATCAGGGCATTGCCCTGCCTGACCCGGGCGTCCAGGAAAGGCGGCGCCATCCCCGGGACGTCGGCCGCCTGGCACAAGCGGTCCTTTGCCCGTTGCACCGCCTCACCGCTGACGTCCACGCCGTAGACGCAGCTGCCTACCACCTCGCGCATCGCGCGCCGCAGCGCGTCCGGTGACTGGTTCCCCTCGCGGCCTTCCGCCACCCGTCGCGCGATCCTGCGCGCCGCCGCGACCAGGAGGCTCCCCGAGCCGCAGGCCGGGTCGCAGACGGTCACCGCCAGCAGGGCCTTCGCGACTTCCGTGCCCTCGTTCCCGTTCTTCTTCCGCTTCGCGGCCTGCCTGCCCCGCTGGACCGCGGCGTCGAGCACCGGCTCTAGGGCGCTGTCGAGAAGGCAGTCCACGAACGCCGGAGGCAGGCGGTCGGTCACACCACACATCATGCCATTACGGGCAGAGCGGAGCCGTAACTGATTTGCCTGGCTTCGCGGGCGTCGGCCATCATGGCCCGCATGGGGCATCTTGAGGTCGCGCACGTCGACTACTACCTGCCGGACGGGCGGCTGCTGCTCAGCGACGCCAGCTTCCGGGTGGGGCAGGGCGACGTGGTGGCGCTCGTAGGGCCGAACGGTGCGGGCAAGAGCACGCTGCTCAAGCTCGCCTCTGGTGACCTGAAACCGGACTCTGGGTCGGTCGCGACCAGCGGCGGTCTTGGCGTGATGCCGCAGTTCGTCGGGTCAGTGCGGGACGAGCGGACCATCCGGGACCTGCTGGTGGCCGTGGCGCGACCGTCCATCAGGGACGCGGCGCTGGCCGTGGACGTGGCCGAGCTTGCCATCATGGAGCGCGACGACGAGGCCGCCCAGATGGCCTACGCGCAGGCGCTGTCGGACTGGGGCGACGCGGGCGGGTACGCGGCGGAGACCGTCTGGGACATGTGCACGATGGCCGCCCTCGGCGTGCCGTACGAGAAGGCGCAGTGGCGCCAGGTCCGCACGCTGTCCGGCGGTGAGCAGAAGCGCCTCGTCCTTGAGGCGCTGCTGCGCGGCCCCGATGAGGTGCTGCTACTCGACGAGCCGGACAACTACCTGGACGTCCCCGGGAAGCTGTGGCTTGAGGGCCAGCTGCGCGACACGGCCAAGACGGTCCTGTTCGTCTCCCACGACCGGGAGCTGCTCGCCCAGGCCGCGTCCGTGATCGTCAGCGTCGAGCCGGCCCCGGGCGGGTCTGACGTGTGGGTCCACGGCGGCGGCTGGGCCTCGTACCACGAGGCGCGCGAGCACCGCTTCGAACGGTTCGAGGAGCTGCGCCGCCGCTGGGACGAAAAGCACGCGCAGCTCAAGAAGCTCGTCGCCGATATGCGCCAGTACGCCGCGCGCAGCGATGCCATGGCCTCCCGCTACGCCGCCGCGCAGACCCGGCTGCGCATGTTCGAGGAGGCCGGGCCGCCGCCCGAGCCGCCCCGCAAGCAGGACATCAAGATGCGGCTGCGCGGCGGCCGCACCGGCAAGCGGGCGATCACCTGCGCAGACCTCGAACTCACCGGCCTGATGAAGCCGCTGCGCCTTGAGGTCTTCTACGGCGAGCGGGTCGCGGTGCTCGGCTCTAACGGCTCGGGCAAGTCGCATTTCCTGCGCCTGCTCGCGGGGCAGGACGTCGCCCACACCGGCAGCTGGAAGCTCGGGGCGCGGGTCGTTCCCGGGTTCTTCGCCCAGACCCACGCCCACCCGGAGCTGGAGGGACGGACGCTGGTGGGCATCCTGTGGGACGTCCACGCCCGCGACCGCGGCGCTGCGATGAGCGTGCTGCGCCGCTACGAGCTGGAGCGCCAGGGCGACCAGCGGTTCGGCAACCTCTCCGGCGGCCAGCAGGCGCGCTTCCAGATCCTGCTGCTTGAGCTTCAGGGCTCGACGGCCCTGCTTCTCGACGAGCCCACCGACAACCTGGACCTGGAATCCGCCGAGGCCCTCCAGGAGGGGCTGGAGTCCTACGAGGGCACCGTCCTCGCCGTCACGCACGACCGCTGGTTCGCCCGCACCTTCGACCGCTTCCTCGTTTTCGGCTCGGACGGCGTCGTCCGCGAGACCTCCGAGCCGGTCTGGGACGAGACCCGGGTCAGGCGCGCCCGCTAACGGGCCGACGACCAGGCCCACCTGGTGGTCAGGTCTGGAAGAACGACGGTGGCGGCAAGGTGGCCGTGAGCCTTGTGATCACCTCGGGAGACAGGGTGACGCCGCCCTCGGCGAGGGCGTCGAGCGCGGCGCCGGCCACCGGCGGCAGGGTCGCGTGCCTAGGCTCCGCCCCGGGCAGCATTTCCGGCAGGTGACCGGCCAGGGCGGCGGCCACCGGTGAATCGCGGTCGGCCAGCACCGAGCCGGACATCACGACGGGTACGGGGCCGTCCATCCGGTCGAGCCCGGTCTGCCGCGCCGCGATCCCGGCGTAGAAGGCGAGCCTGCGTCCCTGCTCGTTGACGACGCCCACGGCCACGGGATCGCCGCCCTTCGCGGTTTCCGTGACGACGCGCGCGGCCCTGACCTTTTCCGCCTGCCCCGCCGGGTTCCGCCGCCTGGTGAACATGTGATTGAGTTCCTTGACGTCAGGCACCCCGTAGAAGTGCAGCAGGGCGGAGGCGAGCGCGGTCGGCGGCGCGGCGCCGACCTCCGCCAGGAACACCGCCTTGAACGACTCGGACACCAGGCCGAACGCGCCCATGGCGTGCTGCCCCCACCAGCCCATGTCCCACGTCGCGCCGTCCGGCCCCCGCGCTGCGACCGCCGAGTTCGTGCCGGCGTTCACCGCGACACCAACGCCGGACGGCGCGCCGCAGCGGATCGCGGCGTATCCGTCGTTGAGTATCGACCTGGTCAGCCCGGGCCATTCGGTGGCCAGGACGTCGTCCCAGAACTGCCGGTCCTCCGGCCAGTCGATGCCGGCCAGGCGGAACGCGGCCGAGGCCACGTCCCGCCGCTTGACGCCCGCGTCGGCTAGCGCGGAGTCGGCCGCGCCGAGCACCGCGGCGACCGCCGCCGCCTCGCCCGCGACGCCGTAGATGTCGCCGCAGACCGCGCGCGCGGCCCCGGCGACCTTTCCCGACGCGAGGCAGGCGAGCACGACGGTCTTGCTGTTCCCGGCGTCGATGCCCAGGTAAATCGTCATCCCGCGGCCGTCATCGCGAGGGTCGGCGGGGCGGGGCGACGTCGAGCAGCCGGTCAGGCAGCCAGGCGGCCTGGGCCACGGCCATCTCGTCGTACAGCGCCTCGGCGACGGTCAGCGACGGCACGAGGGGATGCGCGACCATGGCGCGGACGGCGTCGTCCCTGGTGCCGTCCCAGCCAGCCTTCGCGGCGAGCAGCTGGTACTCCGCGAGCTGCTGGGTGATGCCGAGCACCGAGTGCGGCAGCGGGCGCTGCGGCTCGGGATGGAAGCCCTTGGCGTCGACGGTGCCCCACACTTCGACAACGACGTTCTCATCGAAGCCGGGCAGGATGCCGCCGGTGTTGGGAACGTTGAACGGCAGCCGCGCGCCGGTGTCGTTGTAGAAGGCGCTCATCGCGTCGATGGCCAGCTCAAGCTCGTGGATGCCGCCCCGCGAGCGGGCCTGGTCGAGCTGCGGGGCGGTGCTGTCCGCCTGCTCGGTGTAGTGGGACCAGTAGCCGGCGAGCGAGCTCATGATCTGCTCCGAACGGGTCTGCCTGGCCAATTGCAGCTCGCGCAGCAGTTCGTCGCGGAAGTAGTAGAAGTTGAAGTAGTCCGACGGGATCGAGCCGAGCGCGACGGCCAGGTGCAGGGCCCGGTAGCCGTTGAGGTCGGTCAACGGCGGCTGGTCGCGCAGTTCCGCCCAGCGCTCGCGGAGCACCTCGATGGCGTCCCGTCCGTCGTAGGTCGCCTCGTTGGACCAGACGTTGTGGTTCACGCCCGTCATGTTCGCCTTGAGCTTCGCCGGGTCAAGGCCCGCGGCCTTGGCGATGACCGGCGGGAACACGATCGGCCCCTCGCAGAAGGAGACGATCGGGATGCCAGTGTTGTCGGCAACCACCTGGGAGACGATGTTGACCGGGTTGGTGTAGTTGAAGATGCGCGCCCGCGGCGCGACCTCCGCCAGGTTGGCGCACAGCTCCCGCATGACGTGCGCTGACCGCAAGGACATCATGAGGCCGCCCGGGCCCTGCGTTTCCTGCCCGATCACGCCGTACTTGAGCGGGATCCGCTCGTCGAGCGCGCGCGCCTCGAACCCGCCTGGCCGGAAGCTGGACAGCACCGCGTCAACGTCCGCCAGGCCGCGGCGCATGTCCGTGGTTGCGGTCACCGTGATGTCCAGGCCGGCCGCCTGCGCCATCCTGGCCGCCATCCGGCGCGTGATCTCCAGGTGGTCGGCGTTCAGGTCGATGAGGACGAACTCCGAGCCGTCGAACTCGGCGCCATGGTGAATGAAGGACGCCATAGTGCCGGGGGCCCTGGAGGAGCCGCCGCCCAGGTATGCGATCTTTACGCGAGCCATAGTGTCTCCTTCTACTTTTGAATTGTCTCAGCCGGCCGGAGGCCGTTCAGTTCGGTGGCGGCGGCCTCGTCCACGAAAAGCAGCGGGCGCGTGCAGTCGGCCAGGATGGTGGCCGGCCATTCAGGCTGGTAGCTGTCGGCTGCGGCGACCCGACGGACCGCGCGGGCCTTCGGCGCCCCGTGTGCCACCATCACGACCTGCTTCGACTGCTCGCGGATGGTGCCCACCCCAACCGTCACCCCGTAGCGCGGGACCCGGTCGATGTCCGCGCCGAAGCTAGGGAAGGTATCCAGGTTGTCCCGCCTGGTCTGTTCGGCCAACTGGACGACCCGGGTGGGCGAGTCCGGGCGGGTGCCTGGCGGGTTGAACGCCACGTGCCCGTCGCCCGCCCCGCTGGCCAGGATGAAGAGGCTGATCCCGCCGTGGTCGGCGATCTGCCTGTCGTAGTCGCCGGGTGCCGCTGGGTCGGGAACCCAGTAGCGGTCCTGGCTGATGCCCCGGCCGGGCCCGGCGGCCGCGTTCAGCCGGTCAACGATCTCGGTCTGCCCGAACCGCACGCAGCTGTGCGGGGCCGTGGCGTCGATCCTGCGCATCTGCCCGCTGCCGCCGTCGTGCTCGACGTACTCGTCCATCATGACGATCACCAGGCCGGTCAGGTCGAGGTGCCGGGTCGCGACCTCGCGGGCCAGCGCCGCGTACGTGGTCCACGGACTACGGCCGCTGGGGCAGCCGAGCAGGAAAGAACGCCCGGCTCCAGCCTCCTCGATTCGGTCCGCGACTAGCGCCGCGAGGGCACGTCCCACCGCCTCCGGCCCGTCGAACACTGTCGGTTCCACCCGCATGCATCACTCTTCCTTGAATCGAAACCAAGTAAGCCATAGAACCATAACTGGTCTGACTGGTCTGGTCAACGATCAAGGCGTGGCGTCCTGGTTAAGCCCGGCGGAACAGATCCGCCTGGAAGCGGTAGGCGTCCGCGCGGTAGGACATGATGCCCGCGAGGATGGGGCTGCCGTCGGTGAGGTAGGTGAGCTCCTCCCCCACCAGGATGGGCGCGCCAGGCGGAAGCCGCAGCAGGTCACCGAGGTACTGGTCACACGCGTCCGCCCGCACCGTGTAGGAGCTGCGCTCGATCCGCACCGCGGACAGCTCTTCGATGGCCTCGTACAGCGAGCGGTCCGCCATTTCCGCGCTCGCCAGCAAGGGCACCTTGGCCAGCACGACCACGCTCACGTCAACGCAGACGGGAACCCCGTCGAGGGTGCGCAGGCGGGACAGTTCGAGCACGCTCGCCGCGGGCGCGACCCGCAGCCTGGCGGATTCTTCGAAGGTGGCGGGGCGCTCCCGCACGCTGAGCACCTTCGCGCCGGGCACGAGCCCGCGCTCCCTGGCCATCTCGGAGAAGCTCTGCAGTGTGCTCGGCGGTTCCCCGACCACGTGCGGCGGAACGAACCAGCCGCGCTTTGGTGAGCGGTCGAGAAGGCCCTTATCCTCTAGCAGGTCAAGCGCCTTGCGCAGGGTCGACCTGCTGACGCCGACCCTGGCCGCCAGCTCGCGCTCGCCGGGCAGCCGGCTACCGGGAGGAAAAGAGCTGCGCCGAAGCAGATCACTGAGCTTCCGGTACGCCTCGGCGACCGCGACCGCGCCCCCTTCGTCAGGCTGTGACATGCCCGGACGATACCAGTGAGCCGCCTTCTCCACCAGTCGAGACCAATTCACGCCAAAAAACAAGTACTGGACTAACTGGTATGCGGAGACTTAGACTGCCCGCAATCTTGCCAGAGCGTAACCAACCACGAGGGAGAAGCGGATGCGACGGCGCACGACCTTCCTGAGCGGCTCACTGGCCGCCACCGCCGCCATTGCCTGCCTGACACTATCGGCGTGCACTCCCGGCGTGGCCGGCAGCAGCGCGGCGTCGAACACAACACCTTCCGGAGCGGTGACCACCGATCCAGCCAAGCTTGGTCCCGTCACCCTGAACGTGCTCGACTACTTCACCGGCGGCGTTGACAACACCTGGATGAACCAGGTCGTCGCCGGGTTCGAGAAGAAGTACCCGAACATCACCGTCAAGCGGCAGTCGATCACCTGGTCCGACCTGATGCAGGAGCTCCCGCTCAAGCTGAAGTCGTCCAACCCGCCGGACATCGTGCCGCCGAACCAAGGCTGGCAGTCGCTCGGCACCCTGGTCCAGGGCGGCCTGGTGGACAACCTCGACTCGTACGCGACCGCCTACGGATGGGACAAGAACGTCCCCGAGTCCATCCTGCGCGAGCAGGAGTTCTCGGCCAACGGCCAGCAGATGGGCACCGGCACCCTGTTCGGGATGCCGGTGGCGCTGTCGTCGGCGATCGAGGTGTACTACAACCGCGCGCTGCTGAAGCAGCTCGGGCTGAGCGCGCCTACCACGTACAACGCCTTCGTCAGCGACCTCGCGAAGGCGAAGCAGGCCGGGATGACCCCGATCGCGCTCGGCAACCAGGGGCAGAGCGGCATCACCCAGCCGCTGTACAGCGTCATGGACGCGCTCGGCGACCAGTCGGTCATCACGAACCTGATCTACTCCCTGGGCCAGAACTCGCTGGAGAGCCAGGCATCGGGCTTCCCGCAGGCGGTCGCAGCGATGCACGACTGGGCGGCTAAGGGCTATTTCACCAGCCAGTTCGCCGGCCTCCCGGAGACCGACGCGGAAACGCAGTTCGTCCAAGGCAAGGCGCTCTTCCACTTCGACTACTCCGGCTCGCTGCCGTTCACGTCGCCGTCGCAGGCCGCGGGCTTCGGCTCGTTCGTCCTGCCGCGCAACGACGGCAAGCCGGCCGTCGCGACCCTGTCGGCGGCGACTGAGCTGTGCGTGTCGTCCCAGTCCAAGCACGTCGCCGCGGCAGCCGCGTTCCTGGACTACGCCGCGAGCCCGGCCGCGGCGCAGATCGCGGTGAACCTCGGGACCGACCCGATGCTGGCCCCCAGCGTGAAGCTGCCCACCAGCAACCCGGAGTTCGCCGACGAGGTGGCCAACGCCAACCTGGTCAACGCGCACAACTCAGGGGTGCCGTACCTTGACTGGGCCACTCCGACCCTGTTCAACACGATCACGGTGCAGATGTCGGAAATGCTCGGCGGCAAGACCAGCATCAACGCGGCGGTCAGTGCGGTGCAGGCCGACGACGCGAAATTCCGCGCGCAGGCAAGCAAGTAACCCGTCCGTTGACTAGCAAGCCAGGAGGCGGCCGGCCATGAACCCGACGCTGATCCGCAATCCGGGACGGCGCAATGCCGGGCCGACGCCCGCCGCCGTCGCCCAAGGGCGCAGGCGAAGGCGCCGCCCCGGAGTCGGGTCGGGCCGCCGCCCCTGGCTCGGCCTGCTCTATCTCCTGCCCGGCATCGTCCTCTACGCGGTCGTCGTGATCGTCCCGGTCGGCCAGGGCGTCTGGCTGTCGTTCTTCAACTGGAACGGCGTGACGACCGCCACCTGGGCCGGGCTGTCCAACTACACGGGCTTCCTGCGCGACCCCGCGCTCCGCGCGGCGGTCGAGCACACCCTGTACTTCATCATCTTCTTCTCGCTGCTGCCGATCGCCCTGGGGTTGCTGAGCGCGGTCCTCAGCTCGTACAAGGGGATTCGCGGGGCAGGGATCTTCCGCGCCGTGATCTTCATGCCCCAGGTCGTCACGCCGGCCGTTATCGCGGTCGTCTGGCAGCGTATCTACGAGCCAGACGGGCCGGTCAACGACCTGCTGCGCGTGGTGGGCCTTGACAGTCTGGCCCGCGGCTGGCTGGGCGACTTCACCTGGGCGCTGCCCGCGCTCGGCCTGGCCGGGACCTGGGCGGCCTTCGGCCTGTGCATGGTGATGTTCGTGTCAAGCATGCAGGCGATACCCCAGGAACTGTTCGAGGCGGTCCGGGTCGACGGGGCAGGCCCGGTGCGCGAGTTCTTCACCGTCACGCTGCCGAACCTGCGCGGCCCGATGTCCGTGGTGCTGGCACTGACGATGATCGGCGCGATCCGGCTCTTCGACCTTGTCTGGCTGACCACCAAGGGCGGCCCGGGCACCTCGACGATCACGCCGACGGTGATCCTCTACGAACGCGCGTTCGCCAACCCCGAGGTGGGATCCGCCGCCGCCATCGGCGTCGTCATGACCCTCGTCTCGCTGCTGATCGTGCTGGTAATCGTCAAGGTGGCGGAGGGCAAGGCGGAATGATTTCCCGGCGAGAGCGCGTGATGACCTACACACTGCTCGCGATCGTGTCGATCGGCGTGCTGTTCCCACTCGCGTGGGTGCTGCTCGACGCGCTGAGCCCGAGTTCGACCGGGGCGATCGACCTGACCGCACTGCACTGGTCGAACTTCGTGACGGCCTGGCAGCAAGCCGGGTTCAGCCAGTACCTGAAGTCGAGCCTGATCATCACCGGCTCGGTCGTGGTGCTCGGGACCGCGGTAGCCATACTGAGCGGCTACGCGTTCGGCGTCCTGTCCGTCATCGGGGAGAAGCTGCTCTTCCCGCTGGTGCTCCTCGGCCTCATGCTGCCGATGGAGGCGTTCATCGTCCCGCTGTACTACGACTTCCTCTCCTACCATCTCACCGACACGTACCAGGGGATCATCCTCGCCCATCTCGGCATGGGCGTCAGCTTCGGCGCCTTCTGGATGCGGACCGCGTTCCGCGCGGTCCCCGGTTCCCTCGGCGAGGCGGCCAGGATCGACGGGGCTAACTCGTGGTCGCAACTCTGGCGCGTCTACCTGCCGGTGGCACGCCCCGCGGTGCTTACGCTCGTGCTGCTGAGCTTCCTGTGGACCTGGAACGACTACTTCCTCGCGCTGGTCCTCGTCTCCGACCCGGCGCACCAGCCGATCACCCTCGGCCTCGGTGCCTTCTCCGGCCGCTACCTTGTGCAGGTCAACCTGCTGTCGGCGGCCGCGATCCTTGTCTCGCTGCCGGTGATCGTGCTCAGCTTCGTGTTTCAGCGGCAGTTCATCAGGGGGATTCTGTCGGGCTCGATCAAGGGTTAAGGCGGGGGCCAGCCATCCGTTCGCTGATCAACGCCTCGGCGCGGAGGTCCTCCTCCGTGGGAGCCAGCGCGACGCTGGTAATGAGGATGAAGGTCAGGATGCTGATCACCAAGACAAGCGGCAGCACGAACTCCCCCGTGCTCACCCCGCCGCCCATGCCCGCGGCGCCGGGCGTGGCGATGAAGCGCATCGCCGCCATCGCCGTGTAATGCATTCCGCTGATGGCGAGCCCCATCGCCACCGAGGCGAGCACCGCTGACCTGATGCCGCGCTGCCGCAGCGCGGCCCACAGCGACAACGTCGCGGCGGCGACCGCGATAAGCACGGACAGCAGGATGCCCCACGCGTTGTAGCGGATCGAGTCCGGCATCCGCATGGCCGCCATTCCCACGAAATCCATGCTGTAAAGCACTCCGCCGCCGATGACGATCCCGCCGAGCAGCAGGCGCGGGAACCCGCCGCCGGATCCGGCGACCGTGAGCGCGGCGAACACCACGGCCGTCGCGACCAATCCGGACAGCAAGCTCATCGGCACGTCGTAGCGGATCATCTGTCCCGGGATGCTGAAGCCGAGCAGGGCGATGTTGTGCATGACCCAGATCCCGGTGGCACCGATGGAGGCGGCGGCGAGCAACAGCCATCCCCCGCGGGCGGCTCCGGTGCGGGCCCGGGCCCGGCCAGCGCAGCGCAGCCCGAGAAACGAGCCGACGCACGACATCGCGAAGGCTATCCCTGGCGTCAGCAAGCCGTACGTGAATTCATTCGCGTGAACCATGTGGGCCCCTTGTACCGAACCAGATTGGAAAGGCCCGTCACATCTATCAACCGCCTGCCCCGACCGCGCCCTACATCGCGATGCCGTCCGCCGATCGTAAGATTGGGTACGGTGCGGCCCGTGACTGAGACCCTGCTGCGCCCCGCAGCGCCGGCCGACCTGCCGACGATCTTCCGCGCCGAGCGGGATTACATCACGGCAATCGAACCGGACCAGACGACGGCGTGGACCGCCGCGACCGACCGCAACCTCGAGTTGTGGATAGCCAATCTCGGCCGCACCACCATGCTGCTCGCCGAAGGCGGCGTCGCCGGCTTCGTCATGTGGACACCCGACCCCGCCTACCGGGAGGACGCGGCCACCCTGGTCACCATCCAGGTCCTGCCGTCCTACCGCCGCCGCGGCTACGGCCGCCTGCTGCTCGACGTCTTCGCCCAGCAGGCGGCTGCGGCGGGCCTGCGGCTGCTGCACCTGGGCGTACACCAGGGCAACCCGGCCCGCGCCCTGTACGAGCAGGCCGGCTACCAGCCCGCAGGCCGTGACGGCACGTACCTGCTCTATGATTTCCTGCCCGGCGAAGCGGTCAGGGGCTGACTCGCAGCGTCACGCCAGTCGCGGCGACGACAATCACGAGCAGGGTGCCAGACACGTACACCGATGCCGCCAGGCCCGCGGCGAGCAGCACGTAGCTGAGGCCGGATATCACCAGGGCCACGGCCGCCAGCAGCCCGAGCGGCGCCAGCCAGCGGGGCAGCGCGCCGGATCTCACCGACACCGCGGCCAGGGCGGCGGTCATCACGGCGAGCACAAACATCTTCGCGCCGTCGATACGGTTGAGCGCGTGGTAGAGCTCCCCGGCCGTCCCGGCTTGCCCGGCGGCCACGGGTCCGAACTGCAGCCAGACACCCATGGCAAGCTCGGCCCACGACACCACCGCGGCTGTCACCCCGAAGACAGCAGCCGTCAGCCCGGCCCGCGGCGCCCCCTGCGCGCGGGCAGCGCGGGCCGCCAAAAGCACGACGACGGCCAGGGCGACGGCAGCGACCCCCTCGGCGAACACGAACATGACCATCTCTGACCAGGCATGGCCAGCGAACGCGGCCACGACCTGGCTGCCGGATGCGGCCACGCTCGGACTGGGCGCGACGACCGCCTGGCTGATGATCCAGGCGCCGGCGTATCCGATGCCCGCGAGCGCCGGGAGGCTGTATACGGTGCGTTTCCGGGTGCCGGGCCGGCCTCCGGCCGTGGCTTGACTGGTCATCGCATGCCTTTCCGAGGCTCTTTTCGCCCGTGGGGTTCCCCGAACAGTCCTGGCAGTACGAGCGTCCCCCGGCACCGCCGGCCCGGGCCAGCGGCTAGTACGCCAACATACGCAAGAAAGCGGACGTTGCCCCCGGCCGGGGTGCGGACGTTGCCCTTGGCAGGCGCCGACGTTGCCCTGGCCGGGGTGCGGGAGGCAGAATCGGGCCATGGCAGCCCGGCGGCACCGCGTTGCGTGCGTGCTCTCCGACGGAATGTCCTCGATCGGCGTGGCGATCGCGAACGACGTCTTCGGGGCGCCGTGGGAAGCGACGCTCGGCATCCCGTGGTACCGGTACCGGGTCTGCACCGCGGATCCGTCTCCGATCCGCATCGGGGTGCTGCGGGTCGCGGTCGAGCACGGTGTCAGCGCGCTGTCCAGCGCGGACACCGTTATCATCCCCGGGCGCGGACGGCGCCCGCCCGCCGCCGAGCTGCTGACCGCGCTCAGGGACGCCAGCGAGCGGGGCGCGCGGCTCGTGTCGTTCTGCACCGGCGCCTACCTGCTGGGCGAAGCGGGCCTGCTTGACGGACGGCCAGCGACCACCCTGTGGTCGCACGCCGAGCGGTTCCGGGACCGGTTCCCCTCGTGCAGCTGGATCCCGGAGTCCTGTACATCGACGACGGCGACGTGCGGACCTCAGCGGGCAACTCCGCGGCAGCCGACCTCGCCCTGCACATCGTGCGCGGCGACCATGGCGCGGAGATCGCCAACAGGGTCGCCCGCCAGATGGTCGCGCCGCCGCACCGGCGCGGCGGCCAGGCGCAGTACGTGGAGGCTCCGCTCGGTAACCACGCCGGCACCGGGGACCAGCTCGCCACGACCCTGGACTGGGCAATGCAGCGGCTCAGCCAGCCCCTGCCGGTCAAGGTGCTTGCCGCGCGCGCCGCGCTCAGCCCCCGGCACTTCACCAGGCAATTCCGCCAGGCCACCGGCACGACACCGCACCAGTGGCTGCTCAACCAGCGGCTCGCCCTGGCCCAGCGGCTGCTTGAGACAACCAGCCTGCCCATTGACCAGGTGGCCGCCAGCGCCGGGTTCGGCACCCCCGCCGCCCTGCGGCTGCAGTTCAAGCAGGCACTCGACACCAGCCCGGCGGCGTACCGGCAGACCTTCCGCGCACCGCCAGCCAACTGACAACCGGCCCCGTCAGGTACGGACGACCCGGTACAGGCCCGGGTGGGGCCGGTAGCCGGCGAGCCCCGCCGACGCCGCCCGCATCCCCGCGCTGCCGATCGCCGCCCGGAACGCCTTCGGCGTCTCCCAGCGGGCGATGTTGACGAACAGGAAATCCGCGTCCGGGGTCAGCGCCTGGTGCAGGGCCGTCTCAAGGTAGCCCGGCTGGGATTGCAGGAAGTCACGCGTTGCTTCCCACCCGGCTATGAATTGCCCAGCCTGCTCGGCTGGCACCTCGAACGCGTTGATCAGCACTACCGGCTCAGTCATGGTCTTCCTTGTCCCTTCGCTTCGGTGAGCCGGCCAGGCGTGCCCGGTGCCGCCCGGCCGGCCGCGCCCCACCATGGCTCCGCAGTTCGAGCGTTCCCCGTATGGCCTGCCATGGCCAGCGGCTAGAGCGCCGTCCTGCGCAAGAAAACAGCCGGGCCGGCCCTAGGGGTCACCGGAGCTGGCCGCGATCGTGCCGAGCAGGGCGAGGGCCTGGGCCGACGCGGTTGCCGGGTCCGCGTGGTAGATGACCAGGAGCTGGCCGTCGGTGCCGGCGACGATGAGCTTCTCGCGGTGCAGTTCCAGGTCGCCGACCTCGGGGTGGTGCATGCGCGCAGGGCCGCCCACGCGACGGACGATGCCCTGCTTCGCCCATAGCCGGCGGAACCGGTCGCTCTTCATCGACAGCTCCCCTACCAGGGCCGCCATCCGTGGATCGTCGGTCTCGGCGCCCATCGCGGCCCGCAACTGCCCGACGGCGGCCGCGGTCGCCTGGTCCCAGTCCTCGTGGAGCTCCTTCTCACTCGGGTCGAGGAATGCGGCGAGCAGCCGGTTCACGCCCGGCCGCAGGTTCGGCGACAGGGCCTGCGCCATCGGGTTGGCCGCAAGGACGTTCAGGTAGCGGTCCTGGACGAAGGCCGGCATCGGGAGCGAGGCGAGCAGCCGCAGGGTGCCCGGCGGTACTTTCTCCGGCCGCTGGCGCGGCACGCGCCGTGGGCGCGGGCGGGCCAGGGTGTGCAGGTAGGCCGCCTCGTCCGGGTCGAGCTGGAGGACGCGGCCGATCGCCTCCACCACCGCTACCGACGGCGTCCGGTCCCGGCCCTGCTCCAGCCGCAGGTAATAGTCCGTGCTGATCCCGGCGAGCATCGCGACCTCTTCGCGGCGCAGCCCTGGTGTGCGCCGGTGGCCTGTGCCCGCCAGGCCGGCATCCTCCGGCCTGGTCTGCTCCCGGCGCGCGCGGAGGAACTCACCCAGGGCGTTAGATGTGCTCATACGCCCAACGGTAACCCGGCCTGCGGCTCGCAGCCTGTCCCTGATTCTCCTAGGAAGATCTCGGTACTGCCTGGTCAAAGCCATGCGGGGTGATCATCGAGGGGAACATTCCGCTGGACCCCGGGGAGGGAACATCATGATGAAGCAGGTACGGCTCGGCGGCCTGACCGTGTCGGCCGAGGGACTCGGCTGCATGGGTATGAGCTCGGTCTACGGGGCGGCCGACTGGGATGAGTCAGTCGCCACTATCAGGCGCGCGCTCGGCCTCGGCGTCACGTTGATCGCCACCGCCCACGCATACGGCCTAGGCCACAACGAGGTGCTTATCGGCCGGGCCGTCGCCGGACGGCGCGATAAGGTGCAGCTCGCGACCAAGGTCGGCATGGACTTCACCACCGGACGGGGCAAGGTTGTCATCCGGAACGACCCGGACTACATCAAGACCGCCGCCGACGCTTCACTGCTGCGCCTGGGCACCGACGTTATCGACCTGTACTACCTGCACCGCGTTACCCCCGAGGTGCCGCTCGAGGACTCGGTCGGCGCGCTCGCCGAGCTCGTCCAGGAAGGCAAGGTCCGCGAGATCGGGCTGTCGGAGGTGACCGGCGAGCAGTTGCGCGTCGCGCACGCGATCCACCCGATCGCCGCCGTGCAAAGCGAGTACTCGCTGTGGACCCGCGACCCGGAGAGCGTGGTCGCCCCGGCCGCCCGCGAGCTCGGCGTGGGGCTTGTCGCCTACTCGCCGCTCGGCCGTGGCTTCCTCACCGGCACCGTCGACACCACCGCACTGACCGCGAACGACGGGCGGCGGCGCCTGCCACGGTTCTCCCCCGATGCCGCGGCGGCTAACCAAGCCGTCGCCGACGCGGTACGCAGGATCGCCGCTGCCAAGGGGGCCACCGCCGGGCAGGTCGCGATCGCCTGGACCGCCGCCCAGGCACCCAGGCTCGGCATCCCGGTTGTCCCGATTCCTGGGACCAAGCGGGTGAAGTGGATTGAGCAGAACGCCGCCGCGCTCGACGTCCAGCTGACCGACAGCGACCTCGCCGCCCTGGAACCGCTCGCTGCTCAGGTCACCGGCGCCCGCTATTGAGGGACCGGACACTGCTGGGTACTGCTAGGTAGTTAACGATCTGATCGTTAACTTGCCTTACCGCTATGGGGCGACGGTACGGTGATGGGCAGGCGAGTAGCCACCTCCATAGAGGATGGGAATGAACTCCGGCCTGGCACGATCGACGCATGGCACAGATGACGCCGAACAGCCGCCACGGGTCATGGTGGCGGCGGACAGTGTCTGCAGGACCTTCGGCAGCGGCCGCACGGCCGTTCATGCGCTGCGCGGGGTCTCGTTCACGGTAGACGGCGGTCAGCTCGTTGCCTTGCGCGGGCGGTCCGGCTCAGGCAAGACCACGCTGCTGAACATCATCGGCGGCCTGGACGCCCCGACAGCGGGCCGGGTGTGGGTGGACGGCCGCGAGGTGAACCGGATGTCCGAGCGGGAGCGGCTGGCGCTGCGACGGGACCGGGTCGCCTTCATCTTCCAGTCCTTCGGGCTCGTGCCGATGCTGTCCGCGGCGGAGAACGTCGGGATTCCGCTGCGCATCGCGGGCCTGCGGTCCAGCGAGCGCCGGGAGCGGGTCGCGGCCATGCTGGCGCTGACGGGGGTGTCCAGCCATGCCGCGCACCGCCCGGACGAGCTTTCCGGTGGCCAGCAGCAGCGGGTGGCCATCGCCCGCGCGCTGGCCGGACGGCCG
>Ga0134126_10004163_pt1 | contig 18119 bp, 16 predicted proteins | sample KB31752_FD_96881 | JGI IMG/M metagenome (GOLD analysis project Ga0134126, IMG submission 96881) | Terrestrial soil microbial communities with excess Nitrogen fertilizer from Kellogg Biological Station, Michigan, USA - KB3-175-2 | ecosystem: Environmental > Terrestrial > Soil > Unclassified ...
AGGGGCGCGGGCGTCCCGGGACGCGGTGTACGAGCGGCGGTTCTACCTGACGAACCTGGCTAACGGAATCAAGCTGCAGAACGTGTACATGACCTTCGGTGGCACCTCGTGGGGCTGGTTGCCGGCGCCAGTCGTGTACACCTCGTACGACTATGGCGCGGCGGTCGACGAGGCGCGCAATCAGACCTCGAAGCTGGTGCCGATGAAGCAGATCGGGCTGATGCTCGAATCGGTGCCCGATCTCGCCGAGCTGGACCGTGCCGCGGACGTCACGGCTTCCAGTACTGCGATCAAGACGTACCACCTCACGAACCCGACCACCGGCGCGCACTTCTACTTCCTACGCAACGACACCGCGTCTGACCAGTCGATCACCGTACCGGTCTCAGTGAGCGGCAGTCAGGTCACTGTTCCGGCCTCGGGCGCCGGGATTCGGCTAACCGGCAAGGACATGAAGGTCGTTGCTACCGGCATCGCGGTCGGACGGCGAACGCTGCGATACACGACGGCCCAGCCGATGTACGCCGCCACCATCGGCGCCCGCGACGTCGCTTTGCTCGTCGGTCGCACCGGCGACCCGGTCGAGCTCTCGCTCGCCTTCGCCGCCGCGCCGACCGTCTCCGTGCTCTCCGGGTCGGCCACATCCTCGTACGACAGCACCGCAGGCGCATTGCGCGTGAACGCTCAGCTCTCCGGGCTGATCAGGGTACTGATCGCGCCGTCGGACGGCTCCGCGCCGCTGCTGCTGCTCCTCGCGGACGACGAGGAGTCCGCGACGTTCTGGAAGCACGACAGTTTCGCCGGACCGGTCCTCGTGCGCGGCCCGGCCTTGTTGCGCAACGCGTTCGTGATGGGGCCGGTCGCCGCCTTGAACGGAGACACGACGGCCGCGAGCGACCTGGAAGTATGGGCGCCGACCGGTATCCGCAGGCTCCTCTGGAACGGGTCCGCCATACCCACCGGTCACACGGTCTCCGGCAGCCTGTCAGCTTCCATACAACTGCCCGCGCCAGCACAGGTCACCTTGCCCGCCCTCACGAACTGGCGCTACGCACCCGAAAATCCCGAGTCGGCGCCAGGCTTCGACGATTCGGCCTGGGCCCTCGCCAACAAGACCACCTCGTTCAGCACCACGCCGGTGCCGGCCGGACAGCCCGTGCTGTTCGCGGACGACTATGGCTTCCACTACGGCGACGTCTGGTATCGGGGCTCTTACAATGCGCAGGCCGGAGCGCAAAGCGTCAGCCTCTCTTACTCATCAGGCACCCAAGGCATGCTGATGGCCTGGCTCGACGGCGTACCGCTCGGCACGCACCGACAGCCGGTACCTACTAAAGCGCAGGATTCGCAGAGCACGTGGACAGCTACCGCGACTTTCGCCGTACCCGCCGCGCTCAGCGGTTCGGGTCCGCATGTGCTCGCGGTGCTCGTGCGGCCGATGGCGCACAGCGAGGACGGCGGCTCCAACGACGCGCACAAGGCGGCGCGCGGGCTCACCGCCGTAACGTTCACCGGTGAGACCCCGGCCCCATCCGTCACCTGGCGCATTCAGGGAGCTGACACCGCGGCGTCCGACCCGTTGCGCGGGCCGCTGAACAACGGCGGTCTCTACGGCGAGCGTTCCGGCTGGCATCTGCCCACTTTCGGCGACGGCGCGTGGCAGCGGATGAGCTTGCCGAGCGCGGACACCAGCCAGGGCGTCGGCTGGCTGCGTACGACGTTCAACCTGGCTATACCGCGGGGAGCCGATGCCTCAATCGGGCTGACGCTGACCGACGATCCGGCGCGCGCCTACCGAGTGCAGATCTTCCTCAACGGCTGGAACCTCGGCCAGTACATCAACGATGTCGGTCCGCAGCACACCTTCGTGCTGCCGAACGGGATCCTGCGGTCTCGTGGTCGCAACACTCTGGCTCTCGCGGTCCTGCGCGACGGCACGACGCCGGCCGGGCCAAGCAGCGTCAGCCTCACGCTGCTCGGCCTGACCGCGGGCGGCGTACCTGTCGAAGACCTGCCGCTTACAGCCACCGGTGGAAGAAGGCACTGATCAGTGCACGCTCTGTGGCGATGGTGAGCGCGGGGTTCGCGCACCCGATGTCGGTGGTCACCGTGTCGGCCGGCAGCTTGTCAGCGAGCTGAGGAATGAGCGCTTCGGCGTCGGTGTAGGACCCGTGGCGGGTTCCGGGAAGCGTCACGTCCTGGTGCCAGCCGGTGCTGTGCCGCCACAGCGCGGCCCAGGAGGGTTCGGTCACGTGATTGGAGCCGTCGGGGCCCGCGCTGCCCAGCAGCAGGAAGGGCCGATTCAATCCGTGCTGAGCGACCGGGGATAGGTAAGTGCCGTCCGGATTCTGCGTGTACTCAAGCGTTCCGTCCATGTCGATGCCCGCCGCGATGCGCGGGTCCTGATACATCGCCTCCAGCGCGGTGAAGCCTCCGGCTGATTGACCGAACATGCCGACTCGCCGCAGGTCGATGGCACCGCTCAGGCCCGCGGGAAGTGGCTGTTGCTCGGCGTCCGGGTTGTGACCTGCGGCGAGCGCGGCGAGCTGGCCGAGCACGAATTCGGTATCGCCGACCCTGCTCTCCTCCAGCGCCCGCAGGAACTGCGGCATCGTGCCGTCCTGCTGAGCCTGCTGATACCAGGTCAGGATGTTGCTGTCGATGACGCGGTCGCCGGGGAACTCGACCGCGGCCGCCTCGTATGTCGGGTCGACGGTCACTACGACGTATCCCTCGCTGGCGAGCTGGTCGACCAGGTCGGTGCCCCAAGAACGCACGTCGACCGCGCCGGGGGAGTACAGCACGACGGGACGCCGCCCGCCCGCGACCGGCGCACCCTCGTGCTCATGCGTGAGCGCCGCCGACCAATCAGCGGTGTTCGGCGGCACGCCATAGTTTCCGGGGCCGGCCACCGTGTTGAAGCCTGCTGCGACGCCGGGCGTCATCTGATGCGCGAGCGGGTAGCGCTGGGCGTCGCGTGCCGGATAGACGACGCTGACCATCAGCTCTCGATAGGGCTTTGGCGGATCCCAGCGTTCCGGCCGGGACCGGTCGATCAGGTGCAGATTCACGACCCCGACCTGGAAAGCGCCGGTCGGCGCCGGAAGCTTCAAGGCACCTGTGGTGCCGCTTGCACCTGAGGCTGTGGACGTGGCAGCGGCAGCGACGCTGGCACCGGAACCGATCGCGATAGTGAGTAAGGCCACGCACGTGGCGGCTATGGAAGCACGCATTGCTGATCCCCCGATGACGACAAAGCGGTCTGGACCTCTTCATCGTGGTCGGCGCGGCTATGCCCTGGCCACGGCGGCACCACGACGATCGAAGGTGGGGCTGGCACGAACTGCGCGAAAAAGCCGCGCCTCGAACGCGTCGCATCCTCCTGGCGCCGTTGGGCGTCTCTACGACTGCGGAATTCCGCACAACGGGATCGGGGAGAGGGGAAACAATTGAGCATCCTGCGAAAAGCGGGTGTGTTCTCAGTGGCGGGCGCCGTGGCTTTCGCCGCGGTGGCCGCTTCGCAGCGGGCCGCCGAGGCGGCGCCGGCGAAGGGCGGCACCAGCGTGCTGCCGGCGGGTAAATCGTGGACCGTGACGCTGGTGACCGGCGATGTCATCGGTGTCCGCACACTCGCTGGCGGCCCTCCGCTGGTCACCATCAAGCCGGGGGCGGGACGAACCGGCGTCATCTTCAGCGACTACGTCGACTCCGCCGGGCACATCAGGGTCCTGCCGCATGACGTCGCTCCGCTGATCGGGAAGGTGCTGGATCCGACACTCTTCGACGTCACCACGCTCATCAAGGACGGCGACGACGACGCGCACCGCACCGGATTGCCGCTGATCGTGCGCGGTACGTCCGGGGTGAGCGGCCACGCCGCGGCGCAGAACCTCGTCGTGCCGCTCCAGCATCGCAGCACTCTGCCGAGCATCGGTGCGGAAGGGGTCGTTGAACCGAAGGGGAGCGCGGCCCGGCTCGGAGCCAAGCTCGCGTCGATCGCGGCCGCGTCACGGCACGCGGGCCGGCTGACCCCGGCGGTGAGCGGGAACCTCGGCTATATCTGGCTGGACCGCACCATCCGGACCAGCGCCGTCCCAACCCGCACAGTCGACGCCAACACCGGATCCTCCGGCCCACTCGACCACAACCTGACCCAGATCGGGGCCCCGGCCGCCTGGTCGCGCGGTGACACCGGAACGGGAACCACCGTCGCGGTACTCGACACAGGGATCGACGAGACCTTCCCCGACCTGGCGGGTCGCGTCATCGCCGAGCAGAACTTCACCGCCACCGCGGACGCCACGGACCACTTCGGCCACGGCACCTTCGTGGCCACGCAGATCGCGGGCAGCGGCGCGGCCTCCCATGGCCAGCGGCGCGGTGTGGCCTACGGTGCCAAACTGGTGATCGGCAAGGTGCTCGGCGACGACGGCTCGGGCCAGGAATCCGACATCATCGCGGGCATGCAGTGGGCTGCGACCCGGGCTCAGGTCGTCAGCATGAGCCTCGGCTCGTTCGAGCCTTCGGACGGCACCGACGCGATGTCGCTCGCCGTGAATCAGCTCACTGCCAGCGACGGGGTGCTGTTCGTCATCGCGGCCGGAAACACGGGTTCCGCGCAGCAGACAGTCGGCACGCCGGGCGCGGCGGATGACGCGCTCACGGTCGGCGCGGTGGACGGGAAAGACGCGCTCGCGCCCTTCTCCAGCCGCGGGCCGCGCCTCGGCGACTACACCATCAAGCCCGAGATCGTCGCGCCGGGCGTGAACATCGCCGGAGCGCGCGCGGCGGGTACCGCGCTGGGCGCCATCGTGGACGCGCACTACGTGATCGAATCCGGTACGTCGATGGCCACGCCCCAGGTTGCCGGCGCCGCCGCGATCCTCTACCAACTGCATCCCGGCTGGATCCCGGCGCAGGTGAAGGCGACTCTCGTGGCCACCGCGCACGCCGCGAGCGGCGGTGACGAGTATGAACTCGGCGGCGGAAGGCTGGATATCGCCGCCGCCATCGGGGCGACCGCCACGACCGACCAGGCCGTCGCCGACCTCGGCAGCATTCCGAACGACGCTACTGCTCCCGTTGCCGACACCCTCACGCTCACCGACGTCACTAAGCACCCTGAGACCTTGCACGTCTCGGCTTCGCTCACCAACCGCGCTGGCGTTCCCGCGCCCGCTGGGGCGATCAAGGTCTCGGCGAACACCGTGCACGTCGCGGCGCAGGGCAAGGCACCGGTGACCGTCTCCGTAAATCCCGCCCTCGTCACCGATCACCCGGGCCTCTACGAGGGTCGCGTGACGATCCGCGATGGCGGCCGGACGCTGCACATCCCGGTCAGCCTTGACGTCAACGCGCCGAGGCACAATCTCACGCTCACCGCGACTGCGTTGCCCGGTACCGCATCGGGCGGTTTCTCCGCCTACGCGAACGTGACGAACGCCGAAGACTCGACGCTGTTCTCAACCTTTGTCGATCTCAGCACTGGTTCCGCGACCATTCAGGTCCCAGACGGCGACTACTGGGTGAGCGGCAATGTCGACGATGCGACGGATCTGAACCAGATCCGTTCCGCGCTGGTCGGCCAACCGGACGTGCTCGTCGGCGGCGACACGGCAGTCACACTCGACGCCGCAAAGGCTGCGCCTGTTTCAGCGTCCGTATCCGGTCGGGCCACCGAGTACGACGGCGCCGATGTGTTTACCGAGCGCGGCATCGGTGGCCAGCTGTTCGGGACAGGCATCTACTCGTTCAATCCGAGCACGCAGACCGCGCTGTTCGTTCAGCCCACCGACGCGGCCCGCACCGGCACCTTCAGGGTCTCCAGCGGCTTCCGGCTGATTGACCCGGCGAGCCCGTCCCGGTACGTGTACGACCTCTTCCACAACCTCGGCGACCGAATCCCAGATACGTTGGCGTACACCGTGACGCCGGCGGTCCAGGCGCGACTGGCAACAGTCGACGAACGCTTCTACGGTGTCGACGGCGACACCACGCCGTACGGTGAATCGCGTTATGGCCTAACGGACAGCGGATTCCTCGCGCTTCAGTTCCTCAGCACGGTGCCGGGCGGATCGACGCGCACCGATTACCTCTCGACCGAGCCGGGCATCGGTTGGAACCAGGAGGCGGCGCCGCCGATCACCCTGGACGGTCAGAAGAACACCTTCGCGTGGGTGACCGAGATCCCGGGCTTCACGCACTACGCCCCCGGCAGCAAGAGCGCCGCGGACTGGGCAAAGCAGGTCTTCCGCCCGGGACCGTACTCGGCCACGGCCCTCTCGACGAGCTTCTGCGCGCCGCAGCCCTCGACCCGCTCCCGGGCCGACATCCACGTCGAGCTGGTCGATCTCCAGGATCTGCCGGACGGCTACGACTGCCTGCAAGGCATCGGGGCGACAAGCCAGACGATGCGGCTCTACCACGGCGACAGCCTGCTCGGCGCGGTGAACAACTCGATCGGCGACTTCGCCGTGCCGGTCGGGACGGGCACGTACCGGCTGGTGTACGACGAGTCCACGGCGGCGATCCCGGTCTGCTTGCGGACGAGCACGACGTGGACGTTCCGTTCGTCAGGGCCGGTCGGGCCGAGCCTGGTCAGGCTGCCGCTACTGACGATCAACTACAACCTGCCGCTCGGACTGGACAACCACCCGGACGGCGATACTGCGATCCTGACCGCTTCGCGCGTCGCAGGGTCCGGATCGGCAGCTGTCAAGGAGTTGCGACTGTGGACGTCCACTGACGGCGGCACGACGTGGGCCGCGGCGCCGGTCCACGCGCTCGGCGGCGGACGGTATGCGGCGACATTGCCGCACGTCGCGGCTGGACAGGCGGTCTCGCTGAGAGTCCAGGCTTCGGATGCCGGCGGTAGTGCCATCGATCAGACGATCATTACGGCTTACCACGGCTAGCCAATAGGCCGGCCAGCTGCTTCGGCGGTCAGTGCCCTTCTTCGACGACACGGACAAGTGTCGTCGAAGGAGGGCACTCGGTCTTAAAGCGACAAATCTTTGGACGTGCAGTAGCCAGATAGCCAAGTAGCTTGCTAGCATGCTCGTGTGGGTAGCAGTGAAATAACCAGCAGCGCGAAGGGCGACGAAGAGGTCAAGCAGTTCAACGTGTACCTGCCGATCGGGCTGATCAAGCAGGTCAAGCACCGCGCTATCGAGGCGGAGCTGTCGCTTTCGGCGCTCGTCGCCGAGGCGCTGCGGGCTTATCTCGGTGACGCCCGCGACTCTTCGTATGAGGCGATCGACCGAAAGGGGAACTGGCATGGCGACCGAGGGAATTGACGCTGTCATCCTGGAGACGCACAACTGGGGCAAGAGCGCGAAGTTCTTCCAGTCGCTCGGCTTCGAGCTGGAGTTCGCGACCGATCACAACTCCGGGCAGCTGCGCAACGGCAGCGGCCCGTCCGTTTTCATCGTCGAGGTCCCGGAGGACCGCGAGCCTTCGCTGCAGATCGTCTTGAAGGTGACGGACGCCGACGCGTTCAAGCCCGGCCCCGGCGTCGAGGTGGTCAGCGAATTCGCGGACACCCACTACGGAACGCGGGAGATGACCGTTCGCGATCCGGATGGGCGGCTGTGGAACCTACAGGCACCGCCCAAGCAGTAAAAGCCTGGGGCTGTGAGAGCAGTGACAACCGTGACTAGTAGGGCAACACCCGACAGCACCGCGGTCCGCGTCGCGCTGTGGCGGGCGCTGCACCTGGAGGTAGACACGCCGCCGCACGTGCTGTGCGATCCGATCGGCCTGGAACTCGCCGCTCCTGACGCGGATTGGCGGCAGCGTCCCGACATGGACCCGAAGCAGACCAGCAGTCACCGGGCGGCCATCGTCGCGCGCGCTCGCTTCGTCGAGGACCTGGTTACCGCGGCGGCCGAGTGGGGTGTCGAGCAATACGTCATCCTCGGTGCCGGCCTGGACACCTATGCTCAGCGCCGGCCGGAATCCGCCGCGAGACTCCGGGTCTTCGAGGTCGATAAGCCCGGCGCACAGGAGTGGAAGCGTCGCCGCCTGGCCGAAACGGGTCACGGCACTTCCGGTGAACTGCGCTTCGTGCCGGTCGACTTCGAAGCCGGCGAGTCTTGGTGGCAGAAGGTCTCGGCGGCCGGGTTCGACGCGCAGCGTCCGGCTGTGGTCGCGTCTACCGGCGTGAGCATGTACTTGAGCAAGGAGGCGAATATGGCGGCACTACGTAGCCTCGCCGCCCTCGCGCCCGGCTCGACGTTGGCGATGACGTTCCAGCTGCCGCAGGAATTGGTCGATGCGCAGGACCGTCCCGCGCGTGAGGCCGCGCTGAACGGCGCGAGCGCATCCGGGACGCCGTTCATCAGCTTCTTCGCACCGGCCGAGATGCTGGAAATGGCGTGCCAGGCCGGCTTCGCAGAGGCCGAGCACGTCTCGGGAGCGGAGCTCAACGAGCGGTATTTCGCCGACCGGACCGACGGTCTGCGGATGTCGAGCGGGGAGGACTTCCTCATCGCCACGACGTAAGCCGCGACGCAGCCGCAGCCTGACAAACATCCAGGCGGAGAACGTAGCGCACCGGGGATCGACTAGTCGCCGTTGCTTAGCGGACCGGCGATGGTTCTAGAACCCTAGTCCAGTAGTTCGAGGACGATTACCGGAATCGCGCGGTCCGTTCGCTGAGCGTAGCCGCTGTAATACTTTGACTCGCGCAGAAACCGCTCGTTCAGCTTTTCACGCTCCGCGCCAGCCGCGATGCGAGCCCTGACGCGGCGGGTACCGCCGTCGACCTCGATCACGGTCTCGGGATTGGCCCGCAGATTGTGGTACCAGCCAGGATGATTGGGCTTGCCGCCGTTCGCCGCGACGATGACCCAGTTCGGGCCGTCCGGAATGTAGGCCAGCGGCGCCAGGTACTGCGCGCCGGACCTGGCCCCGGTGTGGTGCAGGACGAGGATCGGCACACCCTCGAGCCCGCCGCCGACCACGCCCGCGTTCGCCCGGAACTCCTCGACCACCCCGAGGTCGAAGGCCTGCTGCTCCTTGCTCATGCCACTCCCCGGCTGCGTCCGCCGCGCTGTCCGGCGAAATCATCAGTCCGCATCGTAGCCCGCGACCCCGCCGCGGCGGGCATTTCGATCGCAGCGTGCTGCGGAGCGTCGCGAGTCAGCCGGCTGACGGACCGTCGAGGTCGCGGGTGATTTCAATCTCGGCCTCGACCGCGTCGCGCAGCTTGAGCGTTCCGAAGAAGGCCGAGTAGGGCTTGATGCCGTGTGCGGTCTGCGTCACCGTCGCCCGAGCCCGATACCCGCCCTGCTCCATTCGGGTGAGGGTGAGGCGCAGCGGCCGATCCACGCCGTGCAGGCTCAGCGTGCCGTCGAACGTTCCGCCATCGCCGCCCGGAGTGAACCCGGTGGAGCGGTAGACCGCGTGCGGGTGCCGCTCGGTGCCGAGCGATTTACGCGCGTTGCCGGCGATGTCGCCGCGGTCCTTGTCCGATAGCGGTTTGACGCCCCCGGTCCCTTCCAGGACACGCAGCGAGGTCAAGTCGATGCGCGCTTCGATCGCGGGGCCGCCTTCCACACCGGGCGGCGTCGCCGTCGCCGACCAGTCGGCGAACTCCAGGACGAGGTCATGGCCGACTTGGGCGGCCAGCCCCTCGCGGTACGTGCGCAGGATGATGCGGCCGTCAGACGGGCCAAGTTGCACTGAGCCGGGCATGAGGCCCACGGTAGGCCCCGTGCCCGGATGCCGCCACCACGACGCGAATCAGGCCGCTTTCACTCCGCGCGCTGGTCAGACGACCGGGTTCCAGCCGTCGCCACCTGCGAGGTACTTGGCTGCCGTGTAGTTGGTGGCCGCGCTGCTGCTCAGTTGCGGACGGCTCGAATTGACCTTCGCGCCCGGACCGGAATTGGCATATTCGTAGTACCGGCCGGCGGTCCAGGTGGCGCCGGAGATGCCGGTCCACGAGCCCGAACCGAGGATCGCGGCCGGCAGCACGGTGTTGCGGATCACCGCCTGGGGCACCGCGCCGCTGTACGGCACCCATGCCCGCCCGAGGTAGACGGTGTTCGCGGCGAGCGAGGAGGCGACCGTGCAGCCGGTGATCAGGATTCCGTACGCCTGGCTGTTGTACGTCGCGGGCGCGGTGAGTGCGCCGCTGCTGTAGACGCCGTCGTTCTCCACGTTGATGGTGCTGCGGTCGATCACGAGCGTGCCGTTGCCGAAGATGAAGTCCACGTCGCCGTCCACAGTCGAGCCGTAGACGTACTGCCGGATATCAGTGCTCGGCGTATTGCTCCAGGACAACAGCGTGTCCTGATGACCCCAGAACTTGTCGTACTTGTACACCTGCCGGTCGCCCTGCATGGCCAGCGCGACGGCCTGCGTGCCGCTGACGCCGGGGTGGTTGTTCTTGTTGAAGTTGTTGGCGAAAGTGATGTACTCGGCGGTGAAGTTGTTCGCCTTCACGGTCACCGTCGCCGAGCCGAGCGTCCCGTAGGCCGAGCCGGTCGCCGGGTTGGTCTCGCCCGCGTAATTCGAGGCCTGAATCACGACGTCGGCGGCGTGGCCGGTGGCGCCGAGCAGGGTCAGATGCAGCTTCGAGGCCGGGACGTTCACCGTCTCCGAGTAGGTTCCGGCGCCGATGGAGATGATGTAAGCGGTCGAAGAGTTGTTGGGCACGGCGTTCACCGCGGCCTGCACGCTGGAGTACTGCCCGCCGCTCTTGGCGACGGTGATCGTGACGGCGGCGTGCGCCGGCTGAGCGGCGGCCACCGAGACTAGCCCGCCGAGGGCGGTGGCCGCGGCGCCGGCCAGGCTGAAACGGGCGAGGGCTGATACACGCATGACGGCCATCCAAATCAGAACTGGAATGCGGCTGCTGCGTGCCGGACACCCTCATACCCGGCAGGCGGTGGACGGCCGGACCGGTCGCCCGCCGGTGAAGTTAAAGCAGCGGCGGACCGTCGTCAACGGTCCGCCGCCGAATCCCCCGCCGTTCCCGGTGTTTCGACACAGGGTCTTTCAGTACGACGCCCCTCACACGCCCGGCATGGTGACCTGGGTCAGCCGGATGTGGTTGCCGGACGGGTCGCGGAAAGCGCAGTCGATGCCGTAAGGCTGCTGCTCCGGCTTCTCGACGAACTCCACACCGCGCGCGCTGAGCCTCTCGTATTCGGCCTGGCAGTCCTCGGTGGTCAGGAAAACCGTTCCGGCAAAGCCCTTGCCCACCAACGCACGCACGTCGTCCGCGGTCGCCTCGTCCATCACCGGCGGGCCGGGGATCGCCATGAGCACGATGGCGATGTCGGGCTGCCCGGCCGGGCCGACCGTCAGCCAGCGGAAGTTTCCCATCTCCGGCACGGTGACGTCCGAGCGGACCTCCATGCCGAGCTTGGTGGTGTAAAAGTCGAGCGCCTTGTCCTGGTCGGTGACCCACAGCTGGGTCGTCGCGATCTTGTACATTTCGAGCCTTCCTGCGCGCGTTGACGATGGCCCCAACGCTATTCCCGCGCGCCGTCGCCGTCTTCTCGAAACGTCTGATGTTGCGGCCGTCCGTAGAAGCGCACCACGCAGGCCGGCACCCGGGCGTAGGTCGCGGCCGGCGGGAACTTCGCCCGGTAGGCGGTGGGGGAGAGGCCGTACGTCCGGGTGAAGCTGGTGGTGAAGGAGCCGACGCTCTCCAGGCCGACGCTCATGCAGATCTCGGCGACGGACCGGTCGGTGAACCGCAGCATCGCGGCCGCGCGCTCGAGCCGCCGGGTCAGCAGGTAAACGTGCGGCGACTCGCCGAACGCGCGCTTGAACTCGCGGCTGAAGTGCGCGCGCCCAAGCCCGGCGGCCTGCGCCACCTCGGCCACAGTCAGCCGCTCGGCGTACCGCGAGTCCATGAGGTCCTTAGCCCGCAGCAGATGCCGGGCAAGGGGAACCTGAGTCATGCCGCCAGCGTAGGTCGCGGCGCCGACAGCCGTGGTCTAAGGCCGCCGCATCCTGCCAGGCCCGCCGCGCGATGGCCGCCCGGAGCCGTTCCGCCGTTTGGCCCTGCATCCGCCGCTGCCGCCGGGGTAGTGGGGCCTGGCGGCACTACCGAGATTCGGCGAACGGCGTACGTCGTTTTCTTGCCGGCGGCCGCGAAAACCCTGGAGGTCTTGTCATGACGAAGGTGACCGTGTTGGGGACCGGGTTGATGGGGGCCGGGATGGCGCGAAGCCTGGCCCGCGCGGGGGAGCAGGTGACGGTGTGGAACCGCAGTCCTGACAAGGCGCTCCCGCTCGCGGACGCCGGCGCGACGGTGGCCGAGGATCCGGCGGCCGCGGTCTCGGGCGCGGAGGTCGTGATGACGATGCTGTTCGACGCCGATGCGGTCGAGCAGGTCATGGCACAGGCGTTGCCGGCGATGCGCGATGACGCCGTGTGGATCCAGAGCGCCACGGTCGGCCTGGACGGGACCGCGCGGCTGGCCCGGCTCGCCGACCGCAACGACATCGGATTCATCGACGCCCCGGTGCTCGGCACGAGGCAGCCGGCCGAGCAGGGCAAGCTGATCGTGCTCGCCGCCGGGCCGACCTCGCTGCGCCAGCGCGTCACACCGGTGTTCGACGCGATCGGTGCGCGCACGGTGTGGGTCGGCGAGCACCCCGGCCACGGCCATCGGCTCAAGCTCGCCGCAAATTCCTGGGTGTTGTCGGTGACCGGCGCCACCGCCCAGGGCATCGCGCTGACCAGGCAGCTCGGCCTCGACCCCGCGCTGTTCCTGGAGGCCATCTCGGGCGGCCCGCTGGACTGCGACTACGCGCAATTGAAGGGCAACGCGATGATTGTCGGCGACTTCGCCCCGGCGTTCACGCTCGGCGGTGCAGTCAAGGACTCGGCGCTGATCGTGCAGGCGCTCCAGGCGGCCGGCTGCGACGACCGGCTGATGAAAGCCCTGAACGCGCAGTTCGAGGACGGTGCGCAGGCCGGGCTGGGCGGCGAGGACATGTCTGCTGTGGTCCGCGTGTTCAGCTGACAGCCCACTGTTGAACGCGTCGCCCGCCGCCACTCGCCAGACGCCCTCTCAGAGACCAGCCTGCTGATAATCCGCGCGGCGTGAGCGCTAACGTCAGCCCTCTGATTCGTCTGCGTGGCGGCGCCGATCCCGCGTTCCCCGCTGCACGGAATCGGTTCGCGCCGCGATGTCTCGCAACCGAGCGGCCAGCGTCGGGTGGCCGGGCTCCAGGTGGTCGTGCGTATCGGCGAGCGGGCCGAGCAGTTCGGCCGCGTCGTCGCCGCCGAGCGCCCGGCGCAGGTCGGCCAGCCGCCCATCCGCGGCCGTCGGCAGGTCGCCAAGCGCGCTGATCTGACCGGCTAACTGCCGCAGGTCGGCCGCGTGGTCGCGAGCCCAGTGCGCAACCGCACGCTGCTGCGCGCGGCGATCACGCTCGGCTTGGACACGCTGGTCCCCAGTGCTCACCTGATCGTCCGGCGACGGACGCAACCGCAGGTAGCGACGTTCAGCAGCCTGCCTGCTGGCCACCCCGAGGGCCGGAGCGAGCTCGGTCCAACTCGCCCCGCGGCTACGGGCCGCATCGATCAGATCCGGCTCCCATGCCGCGATCTGCGCACGCAGCTCCCGCAGCGAGGCCAGCGCGGCGAGAAACTGCGCCGAACTGCCGCCCTCGGCCGTCGGCGGTGTCGGATCGCAGCCGCGCCGAGCGTGGTCCACGGCCATCGCGATGCGCTTGAGCGAGTCCGCCGGTTCCCCGCCGCTGTCCTGACCAGCACGTTTCATTCGTCACCTTCCCGACGACGCTCCAACTTGTCATCGCTACGACGACATGCTACAACGGAAATCGCAAGCGCGTCGACACCGTCGACCGTTGACCCGTCTTGGAGGTGTTCACCATGTTGATGCGCACCGATCCCTTCCGGGAGCTGGACCGGCTCACCTCGCAGTTGCTCGGCACGGCGGCCACCGGTACCTGGTCGCGCCCGAACGCGATGCCGATGGACGCGTACCGCGACGGCGACCAGTTCGTCGTCTGCTTCGACCTGCCCGGCGTCGCCCCGGACGCGATCGAACTCGACGTCGAGCGCAACGTGCTCACCGTGAAGGCCGAGCGCCGGCCGCTGGCCACCGGCGAGAAGGTGGAGATGCAGGTCGCCGAGCGGCCGCTCGGCGTCTTCTCCCGGCAGCTATTCCTCGGCGACACCCTCGACACCGATCACATCAACGCCGACTTCAACGCCGGCGTGCTGACTCTGCGTATCCCGATCGCGGAGAAGGCCAAGCCGCGCAAGATCGCGATCGCGTCGGCCGACACCGACCGAAGGGAAATCACCGCCTGATCCTGCGCTCTCGGCGAACGCGCGGAGTCAGACCAGCGGAGTCAAAACAGCAGAGCCAAACCATCCGAGCACCGCTCAACCGTCGCGCGGTGCGCACCGTCCCCTCCGGTGCGTACCGCGCGACGACCGGCGTTCGCGCTTCGCAGCCCGGTCCACAGCACAGCAGGCAGAGGTGACCTAGCAATCGTGATCGCATCCTTGCCCCTGACCTTCGATTTGGTCCACGAGCCCGGCGGCGCCGTAGTCCTGTACGTAAGCGGCGAGGTGGACCTGGCCACCGCGTCCCAGCTACGGGAGCGGCTAATCACCGAATTCCGGCATCATCCCCGGCTGGTCGTGGACCTCTCCGCGGCGATGCTCTTCGACGGGCCCGCACTGCGCGCGCTGCACGCATTGCACCGCGAGGCGAACCGGCTCGGGCGCCAGCCGCCGACGTTGCGCGGAGTGCGCCCATTGCTCGCGAAGGCGCTTAAAGCGACTGGCATGAGCGAACTGTTTCGGGTCGAGCCGTGCCCGCCGCTGATGCGCCGCCCGGCATCGGCGACGAGACGGCCTTCCGTGCACCACGGCCAACGATGGCCGCGTGCCGCGGGAACGCGGACGGCGGGGGAGCGGCTACCGTCGTTCGCATGATCCCTGCCCGCTCGGTCGCCCTCTTCCTGCTCGCCGCCCTCTTCGAGATCGGGGGTTGCTGGCTGGTCTGGCAGGGCGTGCGTGAGCACCGCGGCCTCGGCTGGATCGGCGCGGGCGTCGTCGCGCTCGGTGTGTACGGTTTCGTCGCGACCCTTCAGCCGGACAGCCATTTCGGCCGGATCCTGGCCGCGTACGGGGGCGTGTTCGTCGCGGGTTCGCTCATCTGGGGCGTGGTCGCGGATCGATTCCGGCCAGACCGGTTCGACGTCATCGGCGCGGTGGTCTGCCTGATCGGCGTAGGCGTGATCATGTATGCGCCGCGCGGCCGCTAACTCGCGCTCAGGTCGCGAAGACACTCGGGCCGCTCAAGCCGCAAACGCTGGACGTGCAACGGCTCCCGGCCGCCTCTGCTAAGAGCCGACCGGGAGCCGCGATTGCCGCTAGTGCAGGATGCGCAGTTGTGGTGTCGGGTTGGTGAGAATGCCCGGTCCGCCGAAGATCGGGCCGGTGGACGCGTGCAGCGCGCCGCCGGTGACCGGCAGCCCGCCCGCGGTGTACATCGCCTCATCGAACGCCTGGCCGTTCGTCGGCGCCTTGCCGACCGCGAACAGTGCGTACGCGTTGCCGTTCAGCACGCTGCAGGAGATGTAGTCGCCGACCATGCTGCCCTGGCTGGTGTTCGCGATCTGCGACAGGCTGAAGGGCCCTGCGATGGTCTGCGCCGCGCTCCAGGTCGAGCCGCCGTTGGCCGAGGAGATGTAGCCGACCTCGAGCTGGCAGGACGAGGCCGAGCAGTTGGCGTTCGGGTAGAAGTAGTAGTACAGGCCGAGCTTCGCGGTGGCGCCCGAGGTGGCCTTGTCCACGCCGAGGCCCGGGATGAAGTGGTCCACACCGCTGCTGGTCGCGTCGATCGGGATACGGGTCACCGCGGTCCAGCTGGTGCCGTTGGTCGAGGTCGAGTACACGATGTCGTTGGCCGGGCAGCCGGACCGGAACCGGCAGTCCTGCCAGGCCACGTATACCTTGCCGCTCGAATCGATCTCAGCGCTCGGCAGGCCCTCGCCATCGCGCAGGTTGCCGGCCACGCCGTGCGCGCTGACCGTGGCGACCTGAACGCTGGAGTTCCAGGACGAACCGCCGTTGGTAGAGGTGAAGGAGCGGATCGCGCTGCCATTGGCCGAGTAGGGCACCACCACGGTGCCGTTCGTCTGCACCAGCGGCTGCCCGCCGAGACCGGACGGGCCGTCAGCCGGGGAACGCAGCGCGGACCAGGTCTGTCCGCCATCGCTGGACACTGACATCGATTCGGCGTTGTTCGACGAGGTGATGTCGACCTCGATGTAGCAGTTGCCGTAGAAGGGGCTGGTCGACGTGTCGTCACAGACCACCCACTGCTTGTCATAGCCCTGACCGTCGAAGCCGACCGCGTGCGTCGCGCTTCCCCAGTTGACCCCGTCGGCTGACCGGTTGACGGTGACACCTGCCGCGTTCCCGGAGGAGTCGATCGGCAGGCCGACGATCAGCCACTGGCCGTGCTTGGCGTCATAGGCCACAGCCGCGTCGGAGACCTGCGCGTTGCTGCCGCCCTGGTTGACTGTGATGCCGGACAGGAAGCCGTGCTGCCAGGTGCTGCCGCCGTCCGTCGAAGTCGTCCAGCCAAGGTTGGAGGCGCCTCCGCCGAAGACCCGGCCGACCTGGTACGCGGAGACGATCGTGTTGCCGTTGGCGAAGGTGTCCGGCTCGACCTCGGTCGCGTGCTGCGCGTCAGTGTCGGTGTACGGGTCCGTACTCACCCTTGTCAGGGTTATGCCGCCGGACGAACCGACGTTCAGCGTGAAGCTCGCCGTGTGCGTGGCCGAGGTCCCGGTACCGGTGATCGTGATCGCCGAACTGCCGGACGGCGTGCTCGACGAGGTGGTCACGGTCAGCGTCGAGGAGGAGCCGGCCGTCACCGAGGCCGGGTTGAAGGACGCTGACGCCCCGGACGGCAGACCGGAGGCGCTGAGCGACACGGTCTGCGCACTGCCCGAGGTGACCGCGGTCGAGATCGTCGAGGTCGCCGACCCGCCCGGGCTGACCGAGGCGGAGGCCGGGTTGGCCGAGATCGAGAAGTCGTTGGTCGTCGAGGCCGGGGTCAGCACCACGTCGTCGTACTTGGTGTACGTCGCGTCGCCGGGGTAGTTGTCGTCCTTGCTGGTCAGCGTGAGCGTGTAGTTGTGCCCGGCGGTGACCGTCTTCGAGATCTGCTTCCAGCCTGAGTTGGCCACGCAGGTCTTGGCCAGCACCGTGCTCGTCGTGCCGGCGGTGGTGTCGGCCAGCGTCGCGGTCGCCCAGTCGTAGGTCACCGTGTCAGGGCAGACCACGTCGTACCAGAACGACAATGTGGCGCCGCCGCTCGGCGCGGTGAAGGACTGCGCGATGGACGAACTGCCGTTGGTCGGCGAGGTGGAGCCGAGCATCGCCGCGTACGTGCCCGAGTGCGGGCCGGAGGTGGTCACGCTGGTGGCCGGCCCGGAGGTGGTCCAGCCGGACAGGTTGCCGGTTTCGAAGCCGCCGTTGGTGATCGTGGTCGCCGCGGCGGCCGGAGCGATGGCGGCGGTCAGTGGGATGAGCGCGAGGGCCGCGACCGTTGCGAGACGACGCCGTACGCGCGAGGTGGATGATGTGGGTATCAAGGTAGATCCCTTCTACAGCGCAGCTGTTTGCCCGAGAGGATCTGAGGGCACCCCGGATCCGCTTATGGCGGCACGCCGGGGTTGGTGCGGCGACACCCCGCCTGACAGCAGCGATTGGCGGGGCGGCACCGATTGCGCAGTTTGGCAAGACGGTGCGGTGACGGCAAGTGCCCTGACGGTCACGAATGGCAATGAGACGGCAAAGCGGCCAGTTCGGGCCCTGCGACCGGATCGCAAATCCGTTCCAGACAACAACAACGCTTCGGCGGCACCGCGATGATCGCCGGTGCCGCCGGAAGCGTAGGTGTGTATTCGGGTTTTGCGTGTCGGTGCTGCGCTCGTGGGTTGAGCGAGCCCGCTGTCGGAGGGTTACTCGACGACGAGCTCGACCGGGATGTTGCCGCGGGTCGCCTTCGAGTACGGGCACACGGCGTGCGCCTGCTCGACCAGGCTGCGGCCGACCTCGTTGTCCAGCGCCTCGGGCAGTTCGGCGCGCAGCACCAC
>Ga0134126_10004164_pt1 | contig 18117 bp, 3 predicted proteins | sample KB31752_FD_96881 | JGI IMG/M metagenome (GOLD analysis project Ga0134126, IMG submission 96881) | Terrestrial soil microbial communities with excess Nitrogen fertilizer from Kellogg Biological Station, Michigan, USA - KB3-175-2 | ecosystem: Environmental > Terrestrial > Soil > Unclassified ...
CGGGCGCAGAACAGTGCCGACTTCAAGAACGTGCTGCGCTTCTGCAGGGCGGTGGGCGCGCCGACGGTCTTCATCCTGCCGGGCGTTCTCAATCCGGGACAGGGGCGCAAACAGGCCCTGGCCGAGACGGTGGAATCGCTGAAACCGCTGGTCGAGGCGGCCGGCGCCGCCGGCGTGACCCTCTGCCTCGAGCCGCATGTGCATTCCTATCTCGAAACGCCGGCGCTCGCCGCCGAGATGTGCGAAGGGGCGAAGGGAGCAAAACTCGCGCTCGACTATGCGCACTTCGCGGTCATGGGCTATCGGCAGGAGGAGATCGATGCGCTCGTTCCCTATGCCGGCCATGTGCATCTGAGGCAGGCGCGGCCGGGCGCGCTACAGGCCAAGCTCGAGGAGGGCACGATCAATTTCCCGGCCCTGTTCGCGGCGCTGCGCGATGCCAATTATGATGGCGCGCTGGCCTGCGAGTATGTCAACCAGGCCTATTTCGACACGGTCCATGACGATGTCATCAGCGAGACGGTGAAAATGCGTGATCTTTACCGGGCCTGGAGCGCGGCATGAGCGGAACCGCGATCGTTACCGGGGGCGCCAACGGCATTGGTCTCGCCATCGCCACGCGGCTGATGCGCGACGGCTTCAGCGTGGTCATCGCCGACCGTGATCTCGAGGCGGCGGAGAAGGCGGCCGCCGAAATCGGAGCGAAGGCGCGGCAGATCGACATCGGCGACGAGGCCTCGGTGGTTGAAGGCGTGCGCGCCATCGCCGAGGCGGGCGGCGGCCTGGCGGCGGTCGTCAACAACGCCGGCATCCATACGCAGAGCCTCGTGGTCGAGACCAAGGTCGAGGACTGGGATCGCATTCATCGCGTCAACGCGCGCGGCACCTTCCTGGTGTGCCGCGAGGCCGCGAAGATCATGGGGCTGCAAGGCGCCGGGCAGATCGTCAACATCGTGACCAAGCTCGGCTTCGGCAATCCGTTTTCCTCGGTCTACATGTCGTCGAAGAACGCCGTCATGGCGCTGACGCAGTGCCTCGCGGTGGAGATGGCGGGCACCGGCGTCCGGGTGAACGCGGTGGCGCCGCGGCATGTCGGCCCGGGTACCGGCATGGAAGCGGCGTTCCGCGCCAAGGCGCAAAAGCTCGGGCAGGACTGGGAAAGCTTCGAGGCCGGCGTCGTGAAGTCGATCCCGCTCGGCCGGTGGTGCCGTCCGGAGGATGTGGCCGGGGCGGTCTCGTGGCTGCTCGGGCCGGATGCGAGCTTTGTCACCGGCGAGGTGATTTCGGTTACCGGCGGTTTCCAGGCCTATGGCGTCGCGCCCGATCCCGAGGCGGTGCGGGCGGCGGCCAGAGACGGCGCGAGATGACCCGGCCGCTTGCCGGCAGGGCCGCGCTGGTCACCGGCGGGCGGCACGGCATTGGGGCGGCGACGGCGCTGGCCCTGGCGGAAGCCGGGGCAGCCGTTGCGGTTTGCGGGCGCCAGCCCGGCGATTGTGCGGCGACCGTCGCGGCGATCGAGGCTGCCGGCGGGATCGCCTTCGATCAGCAACTCGATGTCGGCGATCTGGGCGCTGTCGAAAGCCGGGTCGAGGCGGCGGCCGAGCGGCTCGGCCGGCTCGACATCATCGTCAATAATGCCGGCGTCATCGATCCCATGGCGCCGCTGCCGGAGATCGATGCCGCAGCCTTCGACCGGGCGCTGCGGGTCAATGTCTCGGGGCCACTGGCGGTCGTCACGGCGGCCTGGCCCTACCTCAACAACGGTGGACGGGTCATCAATGTCCTCTCGGGCGCCGCCGCGCGGCCGATGCCGGGATGGGCGGCCTACTGCGCCAGCAAGGCGGCGCTGCTGATGCTGACGCGGTCGATCGATCTCGAAGGCGCGCCCGCCGGAATCCGGTGTTTCGGCCTGGCGCCCGGCCTCGTCGACACCGCCATGCAGGCCTCGATCCGCGCCGCAAGGATCAATGACATTTCGAACATTCCGAGGGAAAAGCTCGCGAGCCCTGCAGTGGCGGGGCGGGCGATTGCCTGGCTTGCGGGCGCGGATGCGCCGGATTACGCGGGCACGATGGTCGACGTCCGCGACGAGGGGTTTCGCCGGCGCGCCGGGCTCGACTGAGCGGGGCAGGTCGAGGGTTCAAGCCAGAACCGTCAGAAATGGACTAAGGCCATTCCCGCCTTCGTGGGGAATGACAGCGCTGATCTGGCGAGGCTGCGCCCTGTGTTCCGGCGGGCGCCCAAGCGCGCGCGAGCCTGCGTGCATTAGGCCGCGGTTCGTGATACCGGGCATCGGGGACAGGGAGGCTCGGTATTCCGGCAATGGTCAATCCGCTATTCTATCGCAACGTCGTGCCGCTCAATCGGGAGACGCACCGCGAGCTTCGGCTCAAGACACCGGAAAAGCCGCTCGACTATGCGCAGGGAGCGCATCTGATCCCGGCGATGATCGACGAATTCGGCGCCGCTTCGACGGAAATCCCGGTGGCTTTCCTGCCCGGCGCCAAGCAGCCGGCCGCGGTGTTCGTCACCGGCGTCAAGCCTGGCAGCAATGCGTTCATCACGGCCGAGGGGCGGTGGGACGGCAGCTATCTGCCGGCCTATCTCCGGCGCTACCCCTTCATCATCGGCGATGTGCCGGATGCCGAGCCGGTGCTGTGCATCGACGACAGCTATGAGGGCTTCGTCAAGAAGGAAGGCGTGCGGCTGTTCTCGAGCAAGGGCGAGCCGGAAAAGGTGGTGAGCGAGGCGCTCGCCCTCGCCAATTCCTATCGCGCCGCGGCCGCCCGTACCGACGCTTTCGCGCAGACATTGCAGCGGATGGGCCTGTTCCGTTCGATCTCGCTCGATGCCAAGCTCGCCAATGGCGAGACGACGGTGGTGCACGGCCTGCTGGTCGTGGACGAGCAGGTACTGCAGGGGCTTTCGGACGAGGCCTTCCTCGAACTGCGCCGCGCCAACTACCTGAAGCCGATCTTTGCGCATCTGACGAGCCTGGGGACGATCTCCAGGCTGGCCGGCCGAGCCGATTCGAAGCTTGCCGGTGCGCCGGCTCCATCCAAGACGGCCGCCGCCCCGGCGGATTCGTCAAAATAGTCTTAAAATCGTACTTGCAGCGCGGCTGAATTCGGCGGAAATTGTTAAGAGTTGCTGTACGCGGGGGTGGCGGCGCAACTTTTGGGGGAAAGAGCTTGCCGACAAAGCTCGACGTGCCGGTTTCGGCGGCAACCTGTGCGGGTTGTGCCGCCGGTAGCTGTTGCCCGCTTTTGCGCGCCCGGAATTTCCCTGACACGCTGCTGATCAATGGGGGGCGACGGTGATGCCGGAGCGCGCGCCGGTTCGCCGGATCGGGGCGAAACTGCCCTTGCGAAGCACGCTGCTCGGCCGCGCCAGCCCGCTGGCGATCGGGCTCGTGGCGGCGCTCGCCGGCCCTTCCACCGGCTATGGCCAGGCGGTGAATCTCGGCCGGGCTGGCGCCAACCTCATCGTTCCGGACGGGCGGACGGCGACCCGCGTCAGGATCAACGGCTATCGTACGGCCATCACCACCCGGACCGTCTCGCAGGGGACGGGCTTCAACTCGTTCTCGGATTTCCAGGAAGCGGCGGGCCAGCAGGTCGACCTCTATGTGCCGAACGGCGCCGGCAACCTGGTCAATATCGTCCGCAACGGGCCGGTCGTCGTCAACGGCGTGCTCAACGCCTATAAGCGCGGCCGCATCGGCGGCAATGTCTTCTTCTCGGATTCGCACGGCTTCATCGTCGGCCAGAGCGGCACGATCAATGTCGGCGCGCTGACCGTCAACACGCCGACGGCGAAATTCCTCGAAGGCGTGATCGGGGCCAACGGCAAGGTCAACGACGCGGCGGCCAGCCGGCTGATGCGGGGCCAGATTCCGCTTTCCGACGACGGCATCATCTCGATCGCCGGCACGATCAACGCCAAGGACGGCATCACGCTCGACGGCCAGCAGGTGACGATCTACGGCCGGGGCGCCGGCGGGGTCAGTGGCAAGGATCTGAGCCAGGTCCAGAAATTCGAGGCGACGGTCAACGATACCGGGCTCGTCGCCGGCGGCGCGCTGATTTCGCGCAACGGCACGATCTCGATCGTCGCGGCGGGTGGCGTGCACATCGGCGGGCGCGTGGTCGTCGGCCACAAGCGGCCGGGCAGCGGCGGCACGATCCGGGTTCGCTCGGGCGGCGATACGACGCTGGCGTCGACCGCGGTGCTTTCGGCGAATGGCTCGGGATCGAACGGCGCCGGCGGCGTCGTCAGCGTGGTCGCGGGCGGCACGCTCCGGGCACTCGACGGCGCCTCGATCAGCGCCCGCGGCGCGGGCACGGGGGCGGGCGGCTTCGCGGAGCTTTCCGGCAAGGTGGCCGATATCGGGGCGATTTCGGTCGATCTCGGCTCGGACAAGGGCGCCGCCGGCAGCCTGCTGTTCGATCCGACCGATCTCATCATCACCTCGGCGAATGGCGTCGCCAGCCATGGCGCCAAGGTCGAGCTGGACGCCGACAATTCCATCACCGTCACCGGCACCGGCTTCATCGACACCACGAACGGGGCGTCGCAGGCCGGCAACATCACGCTCAAGGCGCCCGATATCGTGCTCGACGACGGCGCGACGCTCAATGCCGGGAGCGGGGCGACGGCCGGGAGCATCACGCTCGACGCCGAGCAGCCGAATGGCGGGGTTGCGACCATCGACATCGGCAAGGCGACGCTCGACGGCGGCGCCATCAACCTCACCGCCAACGCGCAAATCGCCAGCGGTATCGCGCTGGTCACGGCGCCCACCGCCAAAGCCGCGATCAGCATCGACGGCGCGACGATCACCGCGAGCGGCGCGCTCACCGCGCATGCGACGGCGGTTTCGGAAGGCGATCTCGACAACCTGCCGATCGGGGTGGTGGTCAACACCGCGAGCGCGACCATCGACGTCATCGGCACGACGAACGTCCACGCGGCGAGCGCGTCGCTGATTTCCAGCACGACGGCGGTCTCGGATGTCGAGACGCACTCGATCGTGCCGAGCTCGGCAGGAGCGGACGGGGCCGTCGCGATCTCGACCGTCGACAGCACGGCGCGGGCGCATGTGGGCGGCAGCGCCCAGATCACGACGACCGGGGCGGCGGGCCTCGCGCTCAGCGCGACCAACAAGGTCACCGTGACGGCCAATGCGACGCCCAAGCAGGCGCAGTTCGGCGCCAGCATTGCGGTCAGCGTCGTCGACGCGCAGACGCAGGCGGCGATCGACGGCAGCGCGGCGATCGACACCTCGGCCGGCGGCGGCGCGCTGTCGCTGAGCGCCAGCACGACGACGGCCTCGACGATCACCGCGGCGGCGGCCGCCGGCGGTGGCGATACGCCGCAGAACGGCAGCGAAGCCAGCACCTATCTCAGCGATCCGAGCTACACGCCTTACGAGAATACGGGCGAGGGCAAGGTTTCGGTGGTCGGCGCGCTCGCCATCTCCGACCTCACCTCGCATACCAGCGCGACGCTCGGCTCGACTCTGGCCGCGATTGCCGGCGGGGCGGCGAGCTTCAGCAGCCTCACCGCCAACACGGTGAACGTGAAGGCGGACGGCGCGGCGGTCGACAGCTCGACGGGCGTCGGCGTGGCGCTCGGCATCAACCTCGCCACGGTTTCCAACGACGCGACGCTTTCGAGCACGCTGACCGCGGCGAGCCTCAGCCTCAATGCGGCGATGCAGGCCGGCGGGCTCAACGATTTCGAGACGGCGGCGACGTCCGGCGCGGGCACCGACAGCTCCAAGGTGGGCGTCGCCGGGTCGCTCGCCGTCAATCTCGTCGATACCGAGGGCGAGGCGACGATCGGCAATGGCGCTGCCGTGCTGATCGGCGGCGGCGCGGTCGCGCTGACGAGCGGCGACGACACGACCTCCAAGGCCAGTGCGACGCCGGACAAGGCGTCGAGCGGCAGCACATTGGGGATCGGGGCGTCGGTCGCGCTCAACATCGTCGCCAACCGGTCGCTGGCGGAAGTCGGCGACGGCGTGAGCATCGCCGGCACGTCCGGGCATTCGGTGGATTCGCTCGATCTCTCCGCCACGGCGGTGCATGACATAGATACCGAAGCGGAGGCCGGCTCGGCAGGCGGCGTCGCGATCACGCCGGCGCTGGCGCTGACGCTCGCCGAGGACAATACGACGGCCGATCTCGGCACGCTTTCGGGCACCGAGGTCGTCGCGAACGGCATCTCCGTCTCGGCGACGCAGCAGGCAACCGAAAACACCAGCTCCAAGGGCGAGGCCAAGGGCCAGAAGGTCGCGGTCGGCGCCGCGCTGGCGCTGGCGCTGGTCAATGACGGCGTCAATGCGCAGACCTCCCGCTCGCTCCATGCGGGCGGCGACGTGTCGTTCACCGCGATGGGCGCCTCGCTCAATACCCTCGCTTCGACCGCGAGCGCCTCGGGCGGCAAGCCGGCCGACGCCAGCGGCAATTCGACCGACAGCTCGGCGCCATCCGTCGACAGCACGGTCAATTCGGAATTCAGCAACGCCGGCAGCGAGCAGGGCAAGGCGGGCGTCGGCGATTCCTCCCAGCAAGGCGAGACGGCGGATGCCAACAGCACCGACGGCAAGTCGGCCCGCTCGGCCTCCTCGGACGGCAAGTCGGTATCGGTCGCCGCGGCGGTCACCATCAATGTGCAGAATGCCGATGTCACGGCCCTGGTGCCGGGCGTCGGCGATCCGGCGACGATCACCGTCACGACCCCGGGCAAGCTGACCATCAGGGCGGTCAACAACACCACCGGGACCGGCATGGCCGATGGCAGCGCGGTGGGCGAGGATCCCAACGACAATTCGGCGATCGGCGTCGGCGCGGCGGTCGTCGTCAATGTCGTCCACACCAAGAACGACGCGACGCTATCCGGTGTCGCCAATGTCGGTTCGCTCGACATCGAGGCGCTCAAGCTCGACATCGCCAAGCTGCTGGCCAATTCCGCCAGTACGGCGATCTTCACCGACAATTACGCCATCACGGCCACGTCGGGCGCGGGCGCCACCACGCTCGGCATCGCCGGCTCGCTGGCGCTCGACCTCATCGATACGGAAAGCGCGGCGAGCATCGCCTCGACCTCGGTGGTCACGGTCAGCAGCGCCGGGGCGGTCATGCTCGCGGCCGACGACGAGACGGCGAGCGGGGCCGTGGCCAAGGCGGATGTGACCGGCACGGGCAAGGTGGGTATCGGCGCCTCGATCGCGCTCGACATCATCGCCAACCGCTCGACCGCCGAGCTGGCGAACGGCGCCAAGCTCAGCGGCGCCGGCGACCTGTCGCTGTCGGCGACGGCGATCCATACGATCGCGACGGAGGCAGATGCGGGCGCGGCCGGCGGCATTTCGGTCACGCCGGCGCTGGCGCTGACGCTCGTCAACGATACGACCGAGGCCGATCTCGGCACCGGCGCGACGCAGAACGCCGCGGGCGCGGTGAGCCTCACCGCCAGCCAGCAGGCGAGCGAGACGACGACGGCCTCGGGCAAGGCGGCCGGCAGCAAGGCGGCGGTCGGCGCGGCGCTGGCTTTGGCGCTGGTCAACGACACGGCGACGGCGACCACGGCGCGCTCTATCGATGCGACAGGCGCCGTCAGCTTCACGGCGATGGGGGCTTCGCTCGGCACGCTGACCTCTACCGCCAGCGCGTCGGGCGGCAAGGCGGCCGACGACAGCGGCAAATCGACCGATTCGAGCGCGCCCGACGTCGATTCGCAGGTCGACAACCAGTTCGGTGACGCGCAGGGCAAGCAGAGCAAGGCGGGCGTCGGCAGCAGCGAACAGCAATCCGAGACCAGCTCGTCGAAAAGCGCCGACGACCATTCCGCCTCGACGTCGGAGGGCAAGGTTACCGTCGCGGCCGCCGTGGCGGTCGACGTGGCGCATTCGACGGTCACGGCCGAAGTGCCGGCCGGGCTCGACATCACCGCCGGCGGCACGCTCTCGGTCATCGCCGTCAACAACACGGACGGCTCGACCACGGCCAATGGTACGGCGGTCGGGACGGACGGCGCAGATCCCGCGGCGGTCGGCATCGCGGCGGCCGTCGCGGTCGATGCGATCCATACCAACAACGATGCGCTGCTCGGCGCCGGCACCTATTCGGTCGGCGGCCTCGATGTCGAAGCGCAAAAATACGATATCGCCTCGGGCGGCACGGCCGATCCGCGGACGGATACCTATCTCACCAGCGCAACCTCGGGCGCCGGTGCGAGCAAGATCGGCATCGCCGGCTCCCTGGCGCTCAACCTCATCGATACCGAGAGCCTCGCCGAAATCGCCAGCAATGCCTCGGTCGGCATCACCGGCCATGGCGCGGTGACCCTGGCGACGGACGACCAAACCAGCATGACGGCGCAGGCGCTGCCATTTGCGCCCGATCCCAGCGATCCCGATACGCCGCCGAGCGGCGGCCAGGTGGGCATCGGCGCTTCGGTTGCCCTCAACATCATCGCCAATCGCTCGATCGCCGAGATCGAGGACAATGCAGTCCTCACCGGCGCCGGGGCGTTGTCGCTTTCCGCCAACGCTGCCGACGCCATCGACACCGAGGCGCGGGCGGGCGCGGCGGGCGGCGTCGCGCTGACGCCGGCCGTGGCGCTGACCATGGCCGACGATACGACGACCGCGCAGCTCGGCCTGCTGACGGGCGTCCAGGCGGCCGATGGCGATGTCACCATCTCGGCCGTCCAGCAGGCCAAGGAAACGACGATCGCCTCGGGCAAGTCGTCGGGCAGCAAGGCGGCGATCGGCGCCGCCCTCGCGCTGGCGCTGGTCAATGACGAGGTGACGGCGACCACCGAGCGGTCGATCGATGCGACCGGCGGCATTACCTTTACGGCGATGGGCGCTTCACTCGGCAGCCTGACGGCGACGGCGAGTGCGGCGGGCGCGGCGGCCGACAATGGCAGCGGCGGCTCGTCGGACGGCAGCGGCACGGTCGACGACAAGGTCAATGGCGAACTCGGCAACGCCAGCTCGAAGCAGTCGGACGCCAAGGTCGGCGACAGCGCGCAGAGCACGCAGACCTCGAGCGAAGCGACCGGCTCGAGCGCCGAAAAGTCCCGCTCCGCTTCCTCGAACGGCTCGAAGGTTTCGGTGGCGGCGGCGGTTGCCGTCAACGTGCAGGACGCGACGGTCAGTGCCGCCGTGCCGGACAGCCTCACGATCACCAGCGGCGGCACGCTGAAGGTCGAGGCGGTCAACAACACCGCCGGCGTGCTCGATGCCGACGGCACGGCGGTGGGCGGCGAGAATGCCGCCAAGATCGGCATCGGCGCGGCGGTTTCGGTCAATCTCGTCCACGCGACGAACGATGCGACGCTCGGCGACGGCACCTATTCGGTCGGGGCTGTCGATGTCGAGGCGCTGAAAAGCAATATCGCCGACCTCGTGGCGCATCCGAGCGACCCGGCCAATCCGCTGGCGGATGCCTACCAGGCGACGGCGCGCGCGGGGGCTGGCGGCACAACGGTCGGCATCGCCGGCGCGCTGGGCCTGAACCTCATCGATACCGAGAGCTCGGCGACGATCGCCGGTGGCGCGGCGGTGACGCTGACGGGTACCGATGCGGTGACGCTCCTCGCCGACAACGAGACCAGTTCGACGGCGACGGCGCTGCCGGACGCGCCCGACCCGAGCAAGCCGGGCGATCCCGGCAGCCAGGCCTCGGGTGGCAAGGTGGGTATCGGCGCCTCGATCGCGCTCAACATCGTCGCCAACCGTTCGACAGCCGAGGTCGGCAACGGGGTGACCTTCAGCCAGCTCGGCGATCTCTCGGTTTCGGCGACGGCCACGCATGCCTTCGACACCGAGGCCGAGGCCGGCGCGCAGGGCGGCGTGGCGGTGACGCCGGCACTGGCGCTGACACTGGTCAGCGATACGACGACGGCCGATCTCGGCACCGGCGTCACGCTGCTGTCGTCGGGCGATCTCAGCGTTTCGGCGAGCCAGACGACGACGGAGAAGACCACCTCCTCCGGCAAGGCGGCGGGCGGCAAGGCGGCGGTGGGTGCGGCGCTGGCGCTGGCGCTCATCGACGACGACGTGTCGGCGACGACGAACCGGGCGATCAACGCTTCGGGCGATGTGACCTTCTCGGCGACCGGCGCCTCGACCGGCACGCTCAGCGCGCTTGCCAGCGCGACGGGCGCGGCCAGCGACAATGGCAGCGGCGGCGCGTCGGACGGCAGCGGCGATGTGGACAGCAAGGTCGACGGCGAGCTCGGCAGCGCCCAGACGCAGCAGAGCGACGCCGGTGTCGGCAGCGCTTCGCAGCAGCAGGAAGCGAGCTCGACCAAGACGAATACCAAGCATTCGGCCTCGTCCAGCGAGGGCAAGCTGTCGGTGGCGGCGGCGGTTGCGGTCAACGTCGACAAGTCGAGCGCGACGGCCGAGATTCCGAACAACATCGACATCACCGCCGGCGGCAAGCTGACGGTTGCGAGCGTCAACGCCACCGACGCCACGGCGACCGCCGACGGCAGCGCCTCGGGCGCGGCGGTGGGCGTCGCGGCGGCGGCGGCCGTCAATGCGGTGAATGCGATCAATGTCGCGAGCCTTGGCACGAGCAGCGCCAATGCGGCGAGCTACAGCGCGAACGGCGTCGACGTCACGGCGCTCAAGGCGGCCGGAACCGATCCGGCGCATGTCGATGCCATCGAGGCCGACGCGAAGGCCGGCGCGGGCGGCGGCAAGGTTGGTATCGCCGGGGCGCTGGCGCTCAACCTGCTCAACGATACGACGACGGCGGAGATCTTCGGGCACGCGAGCGTCGATGCCGGCACGGGCGACTCGCGGATCGCCGCCGATCAGGAGATGACAGCGACGGGCACGGCGAAGCCTTCAGGCGACACCGCCGGCGGCAAGCTCGGGATCGGCGCATCGGTTGCACTCAAGCTCGTCACCAGCGCGGTTACGGCCGAGATCGCCGACGGGGCGACGTTCAGTCATGGTGCCGGGCTCGATGTCGATGCCAGCACGAAGATCGGCACGACGACGGAAGCGGAGGCGGGCGCCGCGGGCGGCGTGGCGATCGACGCCGTGGTGGCGCTGGCGACGCTCGACGAGACGACGACGGCGCGGATCGGCACCGGCACGGCGCTCGACTTGACCGGCGCACTCGGCATCGAGGCGTCGAACGAGGGCGAAAACGAAGCGACGGCGACCGGCGACACCAAGTCCTCCGATGTCGGGGTCGGCGCGGCGGTGGCGGCGATCGTCGGCGGTGGGTCGGCGAGCGGGGCGTTCGACAATACCTCGGTCACGACCGCGGAGCTGGCGCGCAGCGTTACGGCGGCGGCGCTGACACTGTCGGCCGATGCGGACCGCAGCTATTCCGCCGACGCGACGGCGACGGCGGGCGGCGGCAAGGACGAGGCGGCGGGCAATAATTCGACGAGCTCGGAGACGCTCGACAAGACGCAGAGCGCGCAGGTCGGCACCAATGGGCAGGACCCGGGGGACAGCAGCAAGAGCTCGGGCGGCAAGGTTTCGGTCGCCGCGGCGGCGGGTGTCGCGGCGGTGCAGGACGTGGCGAGCGCGCTGCTCGACAGCGTCACCGTCAACCTCACCGGCGACCTCAAGATCGATGCCAGCAACGCCACCCATGTGACGACGCTGGGCAGCGGCGCGGCGGCCGGCTCCAAGGGACAGAGCTCCAAGGTCGGCGTGGGGATCGGCGTGGCGCTGTCGATCGACAACGACACCACGACGGCCAGCATCGCCAGCGGCGCTCACATCACCAAGGCCGGCAAGGTCGATGTCGCGGCCGCTTCGTTCGAGAACGTCGACAAGGCGACGGGCGAGAGCGACTTCGCCAAGAGCGTCGCGGCCGGCGCGACGACGCTCGGCGTGGGGGCGGAAGCCTATGCCGGCGCCTCGGCGAGCAAGGCCGCCATCGCGGGGGCGTTCGCGGTCGAATATTCGACGGCGACGACCACGGCCTCGATCGGCGACAATGTCACGCTCGGCCAGAGCGCCGGGCATGTCGGGGCGATCGAGGTCACCACCGACAATACCTCGAGCTTCTCGAGCCTCGCATCGAGCGAAGCGAGCGGCGGCAAGGTGGGCGTCGGCGCCTCGATCGCCGTCGATTATTCCGCCAACGATTATGCGGCGAGCGTCGGGGCGGGCGACATCGTCTATTCGGATGGGCTCGACGTCGCGGCGACCAACCACAAGGTGACGACGCCGTCGGCCTTCAAGTTTCCGTCCTTTACCGACCTCAAGTCGCTCGAGGGCGAGCTCAAGACTACGCCGCTGCTCGGCGTCGGCAATTATTACGGCGAGGCGATCGGCGGCTCCGAGGGATCGTCGGCGGCGATCCAGGGCTCGTTCGTGGTCATGGACCTGAACGACACCGTCGATGCTTCGATCGGCAAGTCGCTGGCGACGCCGGCGGTGACCACCGCGACGACGATCGATGCCGGCTCGGGCGCGGTGTCGGTTGCGGCCGAGAACGACCTCGATTCGGCGGCGCTGTCCGGCGGGCTGGCGCTGGGCGGCGATGCGGGCGTCGGCATTTCGAGCTCGGTGATCGTCAGCCGCGGCACGGTCAACAGTTTCCTCGCCGGCAATGTGGCGGTCAATGCGGCCGGTTCGTTCTCGGACGAGGCGCTGTCGAGCCAGGATCTTTCGGTCTACAGCATCAGCGCCGCGGCGGGCGACGATGCCGGGATAGGCGGTGTCGCGACGGTGGTGACGTCGGAGAACGACGTCGAGGCGCTGGTCGGCGCCGGTGCCTCGATCGACGTCACCGATGGCGTGACGCTCGATGCCGAGAATGCGCTGACGACGCTGAGCGTCGGCGGGGGCCTCGGCGTCTCGGGCAGCGTCGGCATCGGCGCGACCGCCTCGGTGGTCACGGTCGACGATACGACCAAGGCGCTGATCGAGGACGGCACGGCCGGCGATTTCACCACGGTCAATGCCGGCGGCGCGGTCGATATCACGGCCAATGCCAGCGAGGACGGCTCGAGCTACGTCGCGGCCGGCGCGGCTTCGGGCGAGGTAGCGGTGGGCGCCGGCGCGGCGGTCTATGTGCTCGGCACGACGACCGAGGCGGAGATCGGCGCCTATGCGCAGATCGGGCAGACGACGAGCCCGTCGTCGCTGGCGGTTTCCGCCACCGACATGACGACGCTCAACACGCTTGCCGGCGCGGCGGGCGGCGGCGGATCGGTCGGGGCGGGCGCCGGCGCGGCGGTCGCGGTCATTTCCAAGACGCTCACGGCATCGATCGGCGCTCACGCCATGGTTTCGGCCGGCGATATCAGCGTCGATGCGCAGGGTGGGGAGACCGGGACGACCTTCTCGATCGGCGTCGGTGTCGGCGGTGACGCCGGGCTGGCCGGCGCCGTCACCGCTTATTCGGTCGACGACACGACGACCGCCTCGATCGGCGCGGATGCAGTGGTCTTCGCCGACGACAATGTGGCGGTCCTCGCCAACGACGCGACCGATTTGCACTTCGTGTCGGGCGGCGTGGCCGGCAGCGGAAATGTCGCGGCGGGTGCATCGGTCGGGGTCGCGGTGATCACCAGCCAGACCTATGCCGAGATCGAAGCCGGCGCGAGCGTGACGGCGCTCGGCAAGGGCACGGCGGTCAACTATGTGACGGGCTACGCGCCGAGCCTGGGCGCCTACGGCAGTCCCACGGCGACGAGCATCGAGACACCGGGCACGGGCAGCCTCGGGGCGGACAAGACCGACCCCGACAAAAGCGAGGTGCTGAGCGCCGGCGACGCCGAGTTCGAGGGATTGCGCCTGCTGACGCTGTCGCGGAGCGCAAACCCGGTCACGGCCTCGGCCAGCGGCGTCGTGGTCAATGCCAGCGATCACAACAGCGTCGAGGCGCTGGCGGTGGGCGGCGCGGTCAGCGGGACGGCGTCCTTTGCGGTCTCGGCGGACATTCCGGTCGTCGACAGCGATACCGAGGCGCTGGTCGCGGATGGCGCGCGGATCAACCAGGACAACGACAGCGGCGCCGGCGCTGCGCAGTCGGTAATCGTGGCTGCGGCGAGCGACCTCTATCACATCGGCGTTTCGGGCTCGCTGGCGGCTTCCGGCACGGCTGGAATCGGCGCCGGCGTCGAGGTCGGAATCCTGTCGCCGACGACCAGGGCGTCGATCGGCGATGCGAGGGTCGCGGCCGCAAAGGACGTCGCGGTCACCGCCAATGCCGATGAAGACCTGGTTGGCGCGGCCGCTTCGGCGGCGGTCGCCGGCGAAGTGTCGCTGGCCGGCGGGCTTTCATCCTTCGCGCTGACGAGCGACACCGAAGCCTCGATTGGCGGCGGCGCGGTGGTCGATGCCGTCGGCAATGTCGTGGTCGATGCCAACGACATCACCCGCACGGCGAGCGTTGCCGGCACGGTCTCGATCGGCGGCGGTACGGTCGGTATCGGCGGCAGCATCGGCCTGACCATCCTCACCAAGACGACCAAGGCGGATATCGGCGACGGCGCGACCATCGTCGCGCTCGGCAATGGCACAACCAATCTCACCGACTATACCGGCGCGCATTTCACCTCGACGCAGGCGGCCCGCGGCCTCAGCGTCCTGGCGAATTCCAATGAGAGTGTCTTCACGCTCGGCATTGCCGGGGCGGGTGGCTTCTTCGGCGGCGTGGCGGGCGTTGTCAGCGTGCAGTTGCTGACGACCACCACGACGGCCTCGATCGGCGACAATGTCTCGGTCAACGCCGACAATTCGGCGTCCGGTACCGACCCCTATCGCGAGAGCCTCGCCAACAGCGCGCAGGACGTGGCTGTCGTGGCGCGCGATTCCAGCAGCGTCGCCTCCAATGACGGCGGGCTGTCGATCGGCGCGGCGGCGGTCACGGGCGCGGTCGATGTCGGCATATTGCGCAACACGACGGCCGCTTCGATCGGCAACCAGAGCACGGTCGATGCGGCGCGCAATGTGACGGTCGCCGGGCTCGAGAATGTCGGCGCCGGCTCGACGGTGCTGAGCGCGTCGGGCGGCGTGGCGGCGATCGCGGCCGGCATTTCGGTCTATTCTATCGGCGACGGGCTGAGCCCGAGCGGCGAGGGCAATTCCTACCTGCAGAGCGGCGGGGGCGTCGGCTCCTATGCGCAGACGCAGCTGAGCGACGGCTCGGTGGGCTCGGCGCTGCAATCGTCCTCCAACAGCCATGTGCGTGCGATCGGTTCGAGCGCGCAGACCTCGCGGTCCGGCCTCGACGTCGACAATTCGCTGACGGCGCAGGCGACCCCGGGCGGCACCTCGGCGCGCATCGGCTCGTCCGATGTCGATGCGAAGACCGGGGCGCTCGATGTCCTGACGCAGGACCTGCTCAGCACCCAGTTTGCTACCGGTGCCGTGTCGGCCGGTGCCGTCGGCCTCGGCGCCGGTATCGGTGTCGTGACGATCGATACCACCAACACCGCCGAGATCACCGCGCTGAGCACCAATACGATTGGGGGTGCGAGTGCGCTGGTTGCGGCGACGACGAACCACAATTTGGTTGGGGCGGGTCTCGCTGGCTCGGCGGGCGGCGTGGCGGCGAGCGCGGCCGTGGCAGTCTTCGACGACACCTCGACGACTTCGGCGCTGCTGAGCGGGGCGACGGTCAACGTCGCGGGCATGCTCGGGGTCGATGCCACCGACGATACGGAGTTGACGCTTGTGGCCGGCGCCGTGGGCGTCGGCGGCAGCGTTGCGGCGAGTGCCGGCGGGGCCGTCGGCGTGCTGCACAAAGACACGACCGCCAAGATTTTGGGTACGGCGGACGTCACGGCGGGCGACGTGATCGTCGATGCCGACAGCGGCGAGGCGATCCTGGCGACGACGATGGGCCTCGGCGTCGGCGGGATCGCGGGCGGCGCCGGCGCGCTCGGCGTGCTTGATGTCGCCGATACGACGACGGCGGAGATCGGCACGGGCGTTTCGGTGCTGGCGCAGGGTAATGTCGGGGTTCTCGCCAACGATACGACGGCCAGCAGCATCATGGATGGCGGTGCGGCCGTCAGCGGCGTCGCGCTTGGCGCCTCGATCGGCATCGGCATCATCAGCGCGACAACGCATGCGACGATCGACGACGGGGCGAGCGTGACGGCGCTCGGCAAGAACGCCGCGCTCGCCTACATCGCCAGCTACGCGGCGTCGTTCGGCAGCTATAGCGACAATTTCAAGGCGCCGGGCATCTCGCAGGCCGGGATCACCGGCAGCGCCGGCAACGTCGGGGATCCGACCAGCAGCGCTGAGGCCGAAGAGGTCGGGTTGGCGCTGCTGACGGAGGCGCGGACGTCGTCGTCGCAAACGCTTTCCGCCAAGGGCGTCATCGTCAACGCTGCGACGAGCAATACGGTGCGCGAGCTGGATGTCGGCGGCGCGGCCGCCGGCGCCGTTGCCGTAACGCTGTCGGCCAGCGTGCCGGTGATCACCGACGATACCCAGGCGCTGATCCAGGGCGCGGCGCGGATCAACCAGGATTCTGATACCGGGGCGAGCACGGCGCAATCGGTCACCGTCGCGGCTGCCAGCGATCTCTACAATATGGGCCTCGCGGGCTCGCTGGCGGGCGGCGGGCTTGCCGCGGGCGGCGCCGGCACGTCGATCGCCATCGTCAGCAACAAGACGATCGCCCAGGTGGCGAACGCCGCCAAGCTCACGGCAGCCGACGATATCAACGTCACGGCCAAGGCCAGCGAGGACTTCGTGGGGGCGGCGGCGGCCGGTTCGGTCGGCGGCTTCGGGGCGCTGGCGGGCGGCGTTTCGGCCATCGCACTCTCCGATGTGACGACGGCGGAGCTGGGCGGTACCGATGTAGCCGGCGGCAACGTCAACGTCATCGCCGACGACGAAACCCACAGCGCCATGCTGGCCGGTGCGCTCGCGGCATCGGGCAGTCTCGGCTTCGGCGCCTCGATCGCGGTCGTCGATCTCAACAAGCAGACGACGGCCGATATCGCCGCGAATGCCAATGTCACGGCGCTGGGCAATGGCGGCGAAAGCTTCGATGAATATACCGGCAGCGGCTTCTCCTCGACGGCGTCGGGGAGCGGCATCAACGTCCTGGCGAATTCGGGCGAGAGCGACCTGACGCTGGCGATTGCCGGCGCGGCAGGGCTCGACGCCGGGGTGAGCGGCGTCATCTCGCTCGAGCTGATGAACGTGGCGACCGTCGCCGATATCGGGGCCGGCGCCAAGATCAACGCCAACAATGCCGCGCAGGACGTGTCGGTCGCGGCGCGCGACAGCGCCGTGACGCTGACGCTGGATGGCGGCTTTGCTGCGGGGCTCGGCGCCGGGATCAACGGCACCATCGACATCGGCGTGTTCGAGAACACCACGAACGCCTTCATCGGCGCTGGCGCGCAGGTCACGGCGCAGCGCAATGTCGGCGTCGTGGCGCTGGCCAACAAGGCCGGTGACTCGACGGTGGCCAGCGGCTCGCTCGGGCTGGTGGCGCTTTCGGCCGCCATCTCGCTCTATGATTATGGCGACGGCATCGGGGCGAACAGCGCGGCCGCCGGCCATATCGGCGCCAACAGCAATTCCAACAAGGGCAGCGCCAGCCTCGGCAGCGTCATGGACGAGGCGACCTCGCAATTGCAGGCCAGCCAGGTCAGCGGCCTGCTCAACGGCTCGGGCAAATCGAGCGACAGCGACGTGGTCGGCGCAGCCAACACGCTGCAGAACCAGCGGGCCGGCATCGATCTCGGTGATGCGACGAATGCCGGCCTCATCGCCGGCACGGCGGCCAGCATCGAGGGCAACAGCAGCATCACCGCCGGCGGCGCGGTCAAGGTGGGCAGCCTCGACGCGGTGACCACCCATTTCCATACGGGCGTGGCGGCGGGCGGCGCCGTCGGGATCGGCGCCGGCGTCGGCGTCACCAGTATCGACGGCAGCAACACCGCCAATATCGACGGCTCGGGCAGCGCCCATATCACGGCCGGCAGCGTCAGCATCAGCGCGGCGAGCAATCACACCCTTTACGGCAAGAGCCTCGCCGGTTCGGCCGGACTGGCGCTGGCGGCGGAGGCGGATGTCGCCGTTCTTTCCGACAACATGGCGACGAGCGCCTTCATCGACGGCGCGACGCTGTCGGTGACCGGCGC
>Ga0134126_10004165_pt1 | contig 18117 bp, 20 predicted proteins | sample KB31752_FD_96881 | JGI IMG/M metagenome (GOLD analysis project Ga0134126, IMG submission 96881) | Terrestrial soil microbial communities with excess Nitrogen fertilizer from Kellogg Biological Station, Michigan, USA - KB3-175-2 | ecosystem: Environmental > Terrestrial > Soil > Unclassified ...
ATGCCATTATAGCGAATTTGGGCAAAGTGCCATCATACGGCGGGGTAGTTGGCAAAGCTAATATTGAAGCTAAGGCCAATGCACATCACCTGCCCGCGAAAAATAAGCTGACAGTAACCAGGGGTATAAAGGAAGAAATGGTTGGTGTGGATATATTTGTTGAAGCAAGCGACCTGCAGCCCGCCGAACTGGCCGAACTGGCTAAAAAAGTGCTTACCAAAAACTTTAACCTGGTAATGATCTCCAACCGGGGCACCCAGGTGTGGCCTACCGGTTCTATCTATACCGAACTCGTAAACGAATACCGCGTTCGTTTTGAAAAGAAACCCGGAAAAAACGTCACCCAAAAAGAACTGCTGCACATAGCCGCCGATTTTTCGGAGCTTGCCAAAGTGTGCTCCGTAGAATTCCTGATGAAATTTGGCGATAAAATTGGTTATACCCTGGCACAGGGACAGTAGTTTACGGTAGTTGACTTTAGCGTGAGATGAAAAATTGTTATGAGCTGCAGCTAACTAAATAAAAAATTAAGTTTTACTATTTGTATATTTGAATTATGATAAGGACGATAGTTAAGCCGGAAAATCAAAACATATCAATTAAACTGCCCAAAGAGTTTGTGGGTAAACAAGTTGAAGTAATCGCTTTTACTGTTGACGAGGCAAGTGAAATTGTTGATAAACCACTTACGCATTTTGCGAGTGAGAAAGTTTTAGCAAAAGACTGGCTTACACCTGAAGAAGACTTGGCATGGCAGGGTTTGTAAAGGGCGATATTGTTATTGTCCTCTTCCCATTTTTCTGATCTTTCTGGCAATAAGAAAAGACCTGCTTTGGTTTTGGCTGACTTGCCTGGTGATGATATTATCCTTTGCCAGATTACAAGTCAATTTAGCAAGGATATTTATGCAATTGAAATTACTTCTTCCGACTTCATAGTAGGTTCACTACCCATAATCTCCAACATTCGCCCAACCCGGATTTTTACGGCCGATAAAAACATTATAATAAGAAGAAACGGAACATTGAAAGCAACCATCACGGCGAAAGTTTCAAAAATTCTTGTCGATCTTTTAAAATAAAGATTAAAAACTCTTACTCGAATAAAGTTTACCCATATTCAGAACCAGGTAGGTGTATTTAAATAAAAGATCACAAACCCCGATAGATATAGATTAGTTAATTAAAGATTGGCCGGAAGCCCGTTTAGATTTAAGTTATTTTTACCGAACACCAGCCGGAGCTTCTTTCGGACTTCCTGACTTTACTGACTTCCGGACTAATCTCTAACCTCTAATCTCCAACCTCTAACCGCCAATCTCCAGCCTCTAACCGCTAATTGTAACAATTTTATTGCGTTTAAGCTGTATTTGCACCATTTGGGGGCAAAAAAATTTCAAAAAATTATTTTTATTGGTAAATATGCGTGTGCCAAATATCGCGTTACTCTAAATGTATATTTTATAAACTTTAACGGAATAATCAATGATGAAAAAAGCAGTTTTTACAGTAGCAGCAGCATTTGCTATTTGTCTTTTATCTAACAATTTGTTTGCCCAGGCGACAACCACAGCCAGCACCCCTAGCGGCGATCTCGTAGCTACGCTGTCTGGTAATCCTGATTATGACGCATCGGCAATAGCAATCAGGGCGGCCAATCTCGAATCCACATTAAAAGGAGCGGGGCCCTACACCATTTTTGTGCCAAGTAATACAGCATTTAGTAATTTGTCGTCGGACAAGCTTGATGCTTTAATGAAAGATCCCGCTACATTGGCTACTGTTTTAAAAGGGCATGTTGTTAGCGGTACCTATGACAAAGCAGGCCTAATAAAAGCCCTCGCGACCGGAACCGCCACTTTAACGACCCTCGATGGCCAGAAGCTTACGTTAGCCGTAAATGATAAAAAACACCTGGAGCTTACCGATGCCCAGGGCGACAAAGCGCAGGTAATCAGATTTGACATGTTAGGTACCAACGGCGTGGCCATTGGTATTGACGCCGTGCTGACCAAATAATTAATTTGTAAAATACAAAAGAGCCTGGTTTTCATTTAAAGCCGGGCTTTTTTGTGAGAGTCGTTGTAATCTTTAAATAAAAAATAAATTAGATTTGTTAGCTATATAAACCCCGAAACTTTTATCAGATATTATTGATGGCGGTATGTTTAACTTATCTCTAATCTCTGATCACCAAAAAACAAATAATGAACACGGCAGCCGACAAATCAACCGTTCCCAGTCTTATCCGCAATATTGTAGCAAACATCCACCCGGATACCCAAACTTTTATGAGCCACAAAGTGGGCGATGCCTGGGTTGACATCAGTTATCGCCAGGCATTGGAAAAGATCGATGCCATTTCGGCCTGGTTCCTGGAAATTGGCATAAAAAAAGGCGACCGTTTAGCCCTGATCATTGAAAATTGTCCTGATTACATTTACTACGACCAGGCACTGCAGCAGGTAGGCGCTGTGAATACTTCTATCTACCCTACCCTTTCTGAAGCCGAGATCGAATACATTTTGAATGATTCGCAGGCTCGCACGATATTGGTGGGTACCCCTTTTTTATTGCGCAAGGTTTATAAGGTCGCCAATAATTGCCCTGCTTTGATACGGATCATCCTTGCTTTTGATGATTTTGAAAAGTACGAATCAAAAACCAAGCTTTACCCCGGAATAACCTGCTTAAAAAACGTTATAGAAGAGGGCCGTAGGTTTGTTGAGCAGCATAGCCGGGCCATTGGCATCGCCCGCGAGGCTATTTTGCCGTCTGATCTTTCATGCCTTATTTATACTTCCGGCACTACCGGTACGCCAAAGGGGGTGATGCTTACCCACCACAACCTGGTTGAAAACGTCCGTGTCAGCCTGATACAGCTGCCTATTATTGAGCAAACTGACCTGTTTTTATCCTTCCTGCCGCTGTCGCATGTGTTCGAACGTACGGCCACTTACCATATTTGTTTGTACATGGGCAGCCGTATTGCCTTTGCCCAAAGCCTCGACCTGCTGGCAAAAAATATGGCCGAGGTAAGGCCGACGGTCATGAACTGCGTACCCCGCCTTTTGGAGCGCATCCACGACAGGGCCATGAAAAACGGCACATCTGCCGGAGGCTTAAAAACGAAAATATTCCTCTGGGCGCTTAAAATTGGGCGCGAAGTACGTTTGGTAAAAGAGGCCGGTAAAAAACCGGGGCTTATACTTAGCCAGCAACATAAGCTTGCCGAGAAATTGGTTTTTAGCAAGATAAAAGAACGGACCGGCGGCCGGCTAAAAGTAATGCTATCCGGCGGCGGCGCTTTACCCAAAAACATCGGTGAGTTTTTTGGCGATCTTGGTATAAAAATATTGGAAGGTTTCGGTTTGACGGAAACTTCGCCGGTAATGGCCGTGACGGAAGACCACCGCATTATTTACGGCACGGTCGGCCGGATAATACCGGGCATTGAGGTAGCCATACAAAATGTGGATACCAAACAAATCTACACCATACAAACACACGATACTTTTAAAGAAGACTTTCAATCGGAAGAAGGCGAGATCATTGTACGCGGGCATTGCGTGATGAAAGGCTACTGGAACAAACCCGAAGAAACCACCGCCGTTATCGATGCGGATAACTGGTTCCATACCGGCGATATTGGCCGCTACTACCGCGGCAACCTGCAGATAACCGACCGCCTGAAAAACATGCTGGTAAACGCCTACGGCAAAAACATATACCCCACCCCGGTTGAAAACACTTACCTGAAAAGCCCAAAAATTGAACAGGTATTTTTAGTAGGCGATAAACGCGAATACATTACCGCCATCATCGTACCCGCAAAAGACACCCTGCAGGAAGCCTTTAACCTGACCAACGAGTTTTTTGAACAGCCAGACCAATTTATTGAGAACAAAGAAATTGTTGACTGGATTGGCCAGGATATAAAAAAGCATTCCGCCGAACTTTCCAAATTTGAGCGGATAAAAAACTTCAAAGTAAAACGCAAACCTTTTAGCATTGAAGATGGCGAGATCACACCAACCATGAAGGCGAAACGCAAAATTATTGAGAAGAAATATGCTGTGGCGATAGATGAGATGTATATGCAGGAGGAGGAGGAGGATTGATTTTTGATTTCCGATTTCGCCCGCTAGCCAGCGGGTCAATTTCGGATTTATTTTTGAAAATTAATTTTTTCGTAAACTAAAAGATCACTCCTATCTATCATTTTTAGCTTCCTGTCCGTTATCGTGGTTATAACCGCCCCATTGTTTGGAAGTAATGGAAACATGGGAGTAAACTTGATAATATATTTCGATCCCTTTTTTGAAATTCCAAAAACCGGTGGGCAGGATACTAATGCGTTCCCGTTTGCCCGATGCTCATAGTTCTGAAAAATGCCTGCACTGTCGGATCGAAATATAAACCGCCAAAAGACATAACTGTCCTTCCCTTTTATTTCGTTCTTATTTATCCAATCGCCGCCTAAATAGCCTCTAAGTTGTTTAAAAGAATAATTATGGTAAGCTACTTCTTGTTTTGCCGGCACCAGTTGGCAAGATGCGAACATAATTAGCAGCGGGCTCAGTTGAATTAAACATTTGATAGACATCTTCATAATACTAAACTTTTTACTGTTGCTCATCTCGACCTAAAGATTTGACAACTTTTTAAAAGTTGTCAAATCTAAATACACAGTCGCCTACAAAAACCCCAAGATATCCCTTATCCCCTCCACGCTTTTAAACTTTTCATTATCAATACTATGCTCGATGTGCTCGTGTGCCCAGGTGATATGGTAAGGCACATGCACGGCGTAGCCGCCAACATTTAAAACCGGTAGTATATCGCTTTTAAGGGAGTTGCCGACCATTAGCAATTCATCGGGTTGTATATCCAGGTGTTTGATGAGTTTAAGATAATTAGCATCGTCTTTTTCAGACATGATCTCAATATGATGAAAATAATGGCTGATCCCTGATTTTTTCAGCTTACGTTCCTGGTCGAGCAGGTCGCCTTTGGTGGCTACAACCAGGCGGTATTTATCTTTTAGGGCCAACAGCACTTCCTCTACCCCATCCAGCAGCTCTATGGGATTATCAAGCATTTGCTTGCCTAGGGCAATTATCTTTTCAACAACGTCGATACTTATAGAATTATTGGTAACCCTTAAAGCGGTTTCAATCATCGAAAGCATAAAACCCTTTATGCCATAGCCATATAGCGCGAGGTTTTCTATTTCGGTTTTCAGCAGCTCAGTTTCAAGGGTGTGCTGTGATGAATATTCGCTAAGCAAATTGTAAAACCGCTCCTCCGTTTGCCTGAAATACGGCTCATTTACCCAAAGGGTATCATCGGCATCAAAGGCAATCACTTTTAAGTTCATGGGGTAAAGTTATTGAACCAAAGTCAAACCCCGCAAGTCATGCCGAATTTATTTAGGCACCCCACAAGACAGGTAGCCCGTATGACGTACCCTTGCAAGCTGTTCACTTTGCAGATGGGGTGCCGAAACGACTTCGGCATGACGTTCTGTGTAATTAAAATGTAGGCATTCTTTACAAACTCTTTCCTCCGGTCTTTGCGCCACCGCTAAAGCTAAAGCCGCACACAGTCGGAGTTACCGACTTTCAAACTAATCCCATCTCAAATCTCAAATCTCATATCTCAAATCTCATATCTCAAATCTCAAATCTCATATCTCAAATCTCACATCTCCCCCTCAACAAAATTTCCTATTTTTGCGCCAATATGAGCACTGCACTATCCGAACAGGAAATTTTACGCCGCGAATCACTACAGCAACTCCGCGCCTTAGGTATAAACCCGTATCCCGCCGAGGAATACAAGGTAAATGCCTGGGCGCAGGATATAACCGACAACTTCCCCCGCTTTCCCGATCATTATAAACATGTAACCATGGCCGGCCGCATCATGGGCCGCCGTATCATGGGCAGCGCCTCGTTTGCCGAGCTGCAGGATTCAACCGGCCGCATGCAGATCTACCTCAAACGCGACGACATTTGCCCGGATGAGGATAAAACTTTATACAATACCGTATTTAAAAAACTGCTGGATATTGGCGATTATATCGGCGTTAAAGGCTTTGTTTTTTTAACCCAAACCGGCGAAATTTCGGTTCATGTGAAGGAATTGGTATTACTTTCAAAATCGCTGAAGCCCCTGCCCGTGGTTAAGCGCGATGAAGAAGGCAATATACATGACGCTTTTACCGATCCCGAGCTGCGCTACCGCCAGCGGTATGTCGACCTGACCGTTAACCCTGCGTACAAGCAAATTTTTATCAGCCGCTCAAAAGTGATCAGCAGCATGCGCGAATACTTTAACAAGCAGGGCTGGATGGAAGTGGAAACACCCATATTGCAGCCTGTGCACGGCGGAGCGGCCGCACGCCCCTTCGTAACGCATCACAATACGTTGGATATGCCGCTCTATTTGCGTATAGCGAACGAGCTCTACCTGAAGCGCCTGATAGTAGCCGGCTTCGACGGGGTTTATGAATTTGGCAAAATGTTCCGCAACGAAGGGATGGACCGTACCCACAACCCGGAGTTTACCAGCATGGAGATCTATGTGGCCTATAAGGATTATAACTGGATGATGGCGATGGTTGAAGAATGCCTGGAGGTTGTGGCCCGGGTGGTGCATGGTATCCCTGTTGTACAGGTTGGCGCAAACGAGATAAATTTTGCAGGGCCTTATGAAAAGCTTTCGATGTATGACTCCATCCTGAAATATACAAATATTGATGTTTCGGCTATGGACGAAGCTGCTTTGCGCCAAACCTGTAAAGACCTGGATATTGAAACGGATGCCACTATGGGCAAGGGCAGGCTGATCGACGAAATATTCAGCGCCAAAGTTGAGGCTAATCTCATCCAGCCAACCTATATTACCGATTACCCGATTGAAATGACGCCGCTGGCCAAAAAGCATCGCTCGAAAAACGGCCTGGTTGAGCGCTTCGAACTTTTTGTTAATGGTAAGGAAATAGCCAATGCGTACTCGGAACTGAACGACCCTATCGACCAGCGCGAACGCCTGGAGGAACAACTGATACTTGCGGGCCGGGGCGACCACGAAGCCATGGCCATGGATGAGGATTTTTTACGCGCCCTGGAATACGGCATGCCGCCAACCTCGGGCCTGGGCATCGGCATCGACAGGCTGGTTATGCTGCTGACTAACCAAGGCACCATACAGGAGGTATTGTTCTTCCCGCAGATGCGCCCCGAGAAAAAGGCAAAAGTGGCTACAGCAGACGATTTCATAAATATCGGCGTCCCTGCCGAATGGGTTCCAGTGCTCAATAAAATGGGCTTTAACACCGTTGAAGAATTAAAGGCCGCCAATCCAAATAAGGTATTTAATGATTTGGGCGGAATGCGCAAAAAATTAAAGCTCGAAATAACTATGCCTGGTAAGGACCTGGTGATGAACTGGTTTGTTTAGCATTTTTCGCGGAAGGCAAAACGTTGGCGACAATTTTGTTTTTATTTGCTAAAACCTCGTCCAAAAATTTGAAACAACATTTTTTGTGATATATTTACGGTAATATTTTAGCGGCGATTCGTCGCCTTTAATATCAACCTGCACCATATTATCAATTAATGGCGTTTACATCCAGCAAAGTCCAACACAAAACACAACCATTTGCCCATAGCGCAATCCATTTGCGTGCAGGTAGCTACCGCCTCTGTTATTCGGGCGAAATGGAGCCAAGCGACAACCCAGCTTCCGGCAATGAGGAGAACGGGGAACATTTACCTGGTACTACCTGTGCATTTTGTAAAACTGATTTTGGCGGGGCCCCGCTTGAAAAATTATCAGTTTACCCGATTTGCGAAACCTGTAAAACGGAACTCGATAAAAAGATCTTTCCGCTTTGGGTAAAGCTTTTTTTTGCCGGGGTTATGCTGTTGGTTGTCTTTTCCATCTTTTTTAACGGGCGCTTTTATGCGGCGTATATGAATGTCAAGCAGGCAAATGCTGCTTATACGGAAAAGAATGTAGCAAAAGCGGCCTACCTGATGACTAAGGCATCGAACGAGGTGCCCGAAGCGGCCGATTTGGCCATGCTGGCGAATTTCTTCACTGGTATCGATCTTTTATCAAAAGATAAATCAACGGAAGCTTTAACCGCTTTTGACAAATGCCAGGGCCTGCCTCCCGCTTTTCATCTTAACGAATTGGTATTGCAGGCCGAAATGGGCTCCGGCTATGATAAAAAAGACTATAAGCTTTTTTTAACCTCCTCCAAAGCTTTTTTGCAATTGGATACCACGCAGTCGATGTCGTGGGGAAGTGTTGCTTCTGCCTATGCCTGCCTTTATGCCCAATCCGGCGCAGATTCACTAAAACAACAGTCGCTTAAATACTTTAACAGGGCAAAAGCCCTTAATGACACCAGTGCAGACGCCAAAGAGTTTTACGGCCGGATAATGTACCGGCTCGATTCCAAGCAAATAATTTCAAAAGACCAGTTCGATAAAAAATTCCCTAACGGTTACACCTCTATTAACTTAAAATGATACCTGGCATACTGATCTCCATCCTGACTTTTCCGGGCGTTATCGTCCATGAGTTTGCGCACCTGTTTTTTTGCAAATTGCGTAAGGTTGCTGTTTTTGATGTGTGCTATTTTCGTTTTGGCAACCCGGTTGGTTACGTTATCCACGAAAATACCACCAATTTTTACACCACTTTTTTAATAAGCATGGGGCCCTTTTTTGTCAACACCATATTGTGCCTCCTTATTTGCATCCCTGCCTATATCCCTATCAATTTTTTTAATATTGATCATCCTTTATCCTACTTCCTGATGTGGCTGGGAGTATCTATCGGCATGCACGCAGTACCTTCAAACCAGGATGCAAAAAACCTGGTTGAGCAGGCTAAGGAAAAAGTGAAGGAAAGGAATATATTGGCGTTGGTATCCTTTCCAATCGTTGGGCTTATTTATACCTTCAACGTATTACGCTTTTTTTGGGCCGACCTGGCGTATGGCGTGGCCATAGGAGTGGGCCTGCCGGCGCTGCTTTTCAAGCAATAGATGCAGCATCGGTATGCGGTATCTACCTAATGGAAAATAATTAGCAATAAATCAGCGATTTAGTAACAATTTATTAATAAAAACTTAAAATAAGCGTGACTTTGGTATTAGTTATCTTGTTTATAATTGCAATAAACACTTATAACTAAAGCTATGACTAATTCCATCCTCGAGATAACTGAAAATGAATACCTGATAAAGTTGAACCGTAGCAACTTTAACCTGTCCTTTATCAGGAGCTTGCTGAAAATGGTTGAGGTTGCCAATCCGTCTGACGATAGCTACTATATCCCGGAGCGGGTTGCAGGGCTAAACCCGTACAATTCGTCCGAACCGGAGTATTACGGTTCCATTGACGAAAAATAAGCCCATAAAAAAAGCGAGAGGTAAGCTCAGGGACGCAATGTTTTGCGCCTCCCCAGGTGCTCCTTTAAAACTGGCGGTATCCGCCGCGTACTACCTGTTGTTTGTCCATCTGCGCCATCTGGCCCTTCATCATCTTTATCTGGTCGGCGAGCAGTTTATTTTTATCATCCCGGGTTGCTTCCTGCAAATACATTTGCGCTTCGCGTTTGTTCCGCTTGGCCATTGCAATACCGGCGAGGCTTAGCTTGGCCAAAGCCGTATTATGCGACATTTTCATTCCCAGGGAAAGCGCCTTTTTGAAATATTTTTCCGCTTTTAACGGCGCTTTTCTGGACTCGATCATTCCTATTAACAGGTTGTAATAACCGTGCTGGCCTTTATATAACTGCTGCTCGTAATCGGTGATCTTTAAAAGCCAGGCTTCGGCCTTATCCGTCTTTTCGCGGCGCAGAAACCACTGCGCAAGTATCATATTTTCATTAAAGAAAAAGGTGAGCAGCACCAGGCCGCCTAAAAACACTACCAGTATGCCCCAGCCCCAAAAACCAAAGGCACAAAGCGCTACACCGGCGCCCATTACCACACAAGCTATTATTAACCTTACTATATTTGCCATCGTTTGTAATCTATAAATTAGCTTACAAATATCCGTTTATTTGAACGCTAAATCAACATCTTAAAAAATATTTATGGCAGTAGACCTGGAGCCGTCGTGGCTGGAAGTTTTGCAGGATGAATTCGGTAAACCTTATATGGTTAACCTGAGGAAGTTTTTGAAAGACGAAAAAGAAGCCGGTAATAAAATATATCCCAAAGGCGGCGATATTTTTAATGCTTTCAACACCACGCCATTCGATAAAGTAAAGGTTGTGATACTTGGGCAGGATCCTTATCATGGCGAAAACCAGGCGCACGGCCTGTCCTTTTCGGTGCAAAAAGGCATACTGGCCCCGCCGTCATTAAAAAATATCTACAAGGAACTGGTAACTGATATACCCGGATTTGCCATACCCAGCCACGGCGACCTGACCGAATGGGCCCAGCAAGGCGTACTATTATTGAACGCAAGCCTCACCGTACGTGCAAATACGCCGGGCTCGCATCAAAAAAAGGGATGGGAGGAGTTTACCGACCATGTGATCAAAACCCTATCGGACAAAAAAGACGGCATTGTATTTATCCTTTGGGGTGCGTTTGCACGGGCAAAGGCTGAACTGATCGACAAAACTAGACACCATATCATCAAATCACCTCACCCATCACCATTTTCGGCTGACAGGGGTTTTTTCGGATCGAAACCGTTTTCGAAAACCAATGAGATTTTAATAAAGGACGGGAAGAAACCAATAGAATGGCAAATACACTGAATTTGAAAATGTGGTGATTTGAAAATTTGATAATGGAAAATCGAATTTTTGAATTAATTATTTAACTCTGAATTTTCAAATCTTCAAATTACCTCATTTTCAAATTAGTTAGTATTCCAACGGCACAATCGGTTCCTTTTTACTGGTCGACATGATCATCATCGTTTGGAAGGTTTTAACCACGCTGATGCGGCTTATCTTTTCCATGATGAGCTGTTCGTACGATTTGATATCGCGTACATAAACTTTGAGCAAAAAATCACATTGCCCGGTTACGTGGTGACATTCGGTAACCTCTTTGATGTTTTGTATCTCCTCCAAAAACTTCTGGATGGTATCTTTCTGATGAAAATCGAGCGAGATCTGGATAAACGTTTTTATCCCAAGGCCCAATTTTTCCTCATCGACCAGTGCATGGTAGCTTTTTATGTATTCAGCATGCTCCAGCTTGCGTACACGTTCTAAGGTCGGCGCAGGCGAGAGGCCTATCTCGTTGGAAAGCTGCAGATTTGTGATCCGTCCATTCTCTTGCAGAATTCTAAGGATCTGGAGGTCTATTTTATCTAGTTCGGTAGCCATGATACAGGCAAAGATATGATTTTACTTAATTCACCAAATAAAATTTCTTCAAAAAGTAGTTTAACAGAAATAAATTTTTTACAAATAAATTTAGACAAGTCTAAATTTATTATTAGATTTGTCGCAAATGAATACATTAGCGGAAGAGAATTATTTAAAGTCGATCTATCATCTTTCGATGAATGCCGAAAACGTGAGCACTAACCAGCTTGCTGCTTTGCTGAATACAAAGGCATCGTCGGTAACTGATATGTTAAAAAAACTGGCCGATAAATCATTAATTAACTATACGCCGTACCAGGGGGTCACGCTAACAGATGCGGGCCAAAAAATCGCCGTAAATATTATTCGCAAACACCGCTTATGGGAATATTTTTTGGTTGAAAAGCTCAATTTTAAGTGGGATGAAGTGCATGAGATGGCCGAAGAAATGGAACATATCTCATCCAACGAACTGATAGACCGTTTGGATAAATTTATGGACTACCCAAAATACGATCCCCATGGCGACCCGATACCCGACTGCAACGGCCTGTTTAAAACACATCACCTTAAACCTGTTTCGACTGTGGCAATTCATGAGGGCGGTGTTATATGCGGTGTCCGTGACCATTCCGCCGCCTTTTTACAATACCTCGAAAAACAAGCGCTGACAATTGGAAAAAAGATCACGGTTGCTGAAATCATCGAGTTTGATCATTCCATGATACTGCAAACCGAAGGCAAACAAATACAGATCAGCCGCGAAGTGGCTAATAATTTACTGATCTCACTATGAATAATCCGGATAGCCATAACCCGTCATTAAGTAACGTTCACAGCTCCATCAGTACCGAAAACAAGCTGGGCTGGCGAAGGGTGATTGCTTTTATAGGCCCCGCGTACCTGGTAAGCGTGGGCTATATGGACCCCGGCAACTGGGCCACCGACATTGCCGGCGGCAGCGCTTTCGGGTACAAGTTAATATGGGTATTATTCGCATCGAACCTTATAGCGCTGCTGCTCCAGTCGTTGAGCGCCAGGCTGGGCATTGTACGCGGCCTCGACCTGGCCCAGGCCTCGAAAAACGCCTACCCCAGGTTTGTAAATTTCTGCCTTTATATACTTGCACAAATTGCAATTATAGCCTGCGACCTGGCGGAGGTTATCGGTATGGCCATCGGCTTGCAATTGCTGTTCCACCTTCCCCTCATTTGGGGCGTGTCGCTTACGCTTACCGACACCGTTTTGATGCTGTTTTTGATGAACCGGGGCATGCGCAAGCTGGAAATATTCATCATGTCGATGATATTTATTATGGGCATGTCGTTTTTGGTTGAGATGTTCATAGTTAGCCCCGATGTTTTAGAAATAGGAAAAGGCTTTATTCCGGGTAATTTATTTAAGAAAGACGCAGCGCGTCAAAATATGCTGTATATAGCCATCGGTATTATCGGGGCAACGGTAATGCCGCATAATCTGTACCTCCACTCCTCCCTGGTGCAAACCCGGCAGATCACCCGTACCGGTACCGGCATAAGGTCGGCCATAAAATTTAACCTGTTCGATACGGTTATCGCGTTGAACCTGGCCTTTGTGGTTAACGCCGCCATACTGATACTTGCAGCGGGCGCCTTTTTCAAAAACGGGTATTTCCAGGTCGCTGAAATAAAGGATGCCTATAAATTGCTTCAGCATCTTTTTGGCTCGCTGGCGCCAACCTTGTTTGCCATAGCTTTAATCGCCTCGGGCCAAAGTTCGACTATTACCGGCACACTGGCCGGGCAAATTGTGATGGAAGGGCATATCAACCTGCGTATCGAGCCCTGGCTTCGCCGGCTGCTCACAAGGCTGCTGGCTATTGTTCCTGCTATATTTACTATTATTTATTTTGGTGAAAACGGACTGGGAAAGCTCATTATTTTAAGCCAGGTTGTATTGAGCATGCAGCTGGGCTTTGCGGTTATCCCGCTGATTCATTTTACATCAAACCGCAAGCGCATGGGGAAATTCGCCATTAGCTTAAAGGTCAAGATATTGGCCTGGCTGAGCGCTATCCTGATTCTGGCTTTAAACGCAAAATTAGTGGTGGACCAGGTTGGGAGCTGGATAAAGCAACATCCCTCAGGCGCAATTTGGATATACGCCCTGGTAATTCCGGTGATCATTGCCGTTGCCGCATTGTTGGTTTATGTATTTTTCAGGCCGATATTGTTTAAGCATCGCGACCAGCCATCCCGGGTGCCGCATGGACTGGCGGCCACTATTCACGAGCTAAAACCTGTTTCGTACCGGCATATCGGCATTACTATCGACTTTTCAAAGAATGACCGCGATTGCATCAGGCACGCCATCATGCAGGGGGGCAAAGCGGCACAATACACGCTGATACACATTGTGGAAACCGCGGGAGCCCGCTACTATGGCACCGAAGTAATGGACCATGAAACACAGAGCGATTCGGACAACCTGGATAAATATGCAGAGGCGATGAGCAAGCTTGGCTACCGCGCCAAAGCACACATAGGCTTTGGCGGGCCGGCAAGCGCTATTGCACAAATTGTAATTGACGATAAAATTGAGTTTATCGTAATGGGCTCGCATGGGCATAAAGTGTTGAAGGATCTTATTTATGGCACTACTGTCGATTCCGTACGCCACAAGGTAAATATCCCCGTACTGGTTGTAAAGCCGCAGCCCAAATAGTCATAAATGTACGTCACTGCACATTTAATTCGTTTAATTCGCGTCCATTCGTTTTTATTCGTGTAATTCGTGCCTATTCAATTCGTGACAATTCGTTTCTATTCGTGTAATTCGTGTCCATTCAATTCGTGACAATTCGTTTTTATTCGTATAATTCGTGTCCATTTAATTCGTGACAATTCGTTTTTATTGGTGTAATTCGTGTCCATTTAATTCGTGTCCATTCAATTCGTTTTTATTCGTGTAATTCGTGCCCATTTAATTCGCGTCTATTCATAAATTTGCAGCAAATGGAACAGAACATCTACATAAAGAACAAAAAAGCCTATTTTGAATACTACGTGCTGGATAAATATACTGCAGGGATAAAACTGCTCGGCACCGAGATAAAATCCATTCGCGAGGGCAAGGCAAACCTGAACGATGCATTCTGTACTTTTATTGACAACCAGCTATATGTACGCAACCTGCACATAGCCGAATACAGCTACGGCTCATTCTACAACCACGAAGCCAAACGCGACCGTGTTTTACTGCTAAACAAAAAAGAACTGAAAAAACTGCAAACACGCGGCGAAGAAAAAGGGTTAACGATTGTCCCCCTTGCGCTATTCATCAGTGAGCGCGGTTTTGCAAAACTGGAAATCGGGCTGGCCCAAGGTAAAAAGACTTTTGATAAGCGTGAAACAATGAAGGAAAGAGACACGAAAGTGGAAATGGATAGGGCGATGAAAAGGTAAGTGGCGGCGGCCCCCTAGCCCCCTGAAGGGGGAAGAAAAAGCCCTTTGCTATTCAAAAGCCCCCTTTAGGGGGTTTGGGGGCTAGGCCGCTACCACGCTTTATCGCCCACCAATGGCACAAATCTGAAAGTATCCAACACAATTTTTTCGTAATCATTTTCACCGGTTTTCAGTATGGTGATCATCTTTTGGGTGTTTTGATCGCCTACGGGTATAACCAAAATGCCGCCGACTTTCAACTGTTTTAATAGTTCATCGGGTACGGTCGGCGCGCCGGCAGTAACAATTATTTTATCATAAGGGGCGCGTTTGGGTATACCCCTTGATCCGTCGCCTAGAAAGAACCGGGCATGATAGCCCATTTTTTTCGGTAAAATTTCCGAAGTATGTTTAAATAGTTTTTCCTGGCGCTCAATGGTGTAAACTTTTGCGCCAAGCTCAATTAATATGCAGGCCTGGTAACCGCTGCCGGTACCAATTTCAAGCACCTTATCCCCTTTTTGAATGTGCAGCAACTGCGTTTGATAGGCCACTGTATACGGCTGCGAAATGGTTTGCCCCTCGCCAATCGGGAACGCGATGTCCTTATATGCCTGGCCCCAGAAAGTTTCGTCAAAAAAGAAATGGCGCGGCACTTTGCCTATTGCCTTCAGCACATTTTCGTCTTCAATCCCTTTTTTTCTCAACTCTTCAACCAGCACTTTGCGTGCGCCTTGTTCGCGGTAATTATCAACGTATTTAAATGCCATTGCGAAGGCTAAGTTAAACAGGATTTTGATTTTTGCAGTAAGATTTTACCTGTTCCCCGGTTTGATCTCTTTGTACCTGTCCAGCAGATCCTTAAATTTTTCTTTGTCAACCGGTTTTAAATGTTCGCTCTTTTCGGGAGGATATTTTTCCAATAACCGCGACGGCCTTACCGGGCGTTTTTCAAAACCGCCGCCGCAATTTGGACAAACATTGAACAATATATTATCGACGCAATCCCTGCAAAACGTACATTCAAATGTGCAGATCATCGCTTCAGTGCTATTATATGGCAGCAATTTGCCGCAATTTTCGCAAACTGGTCTTATTTCAAGCATGGCGCACCTGGCTTATGGGTTTATGTAAGATGGGGAAATTAACCGAATTGGCTATAAAGCAGAGCTTGTTTGCTCTATGATGCAGCTCATTGGCTTTTTCAGTCATGGATTGATCGCTGACTGTTACTTTAGGATGTAAAATAACCTCTTTAAACCGGCCTCCGCCATCGGCAGTTTCTTCCATCGTTCCGGTTGCTTCGTCAACATAATCAACTACAATAACGCCGGCCTCCGAGCATAAATGAAGGTACCACAACATGTGGCAGCTTGAGATGCTTGCAACCAGCAACTCTTCGGGATTGTACCGTGTCCTGTCGCCACGAAAAGCCGGATCGGACGACCCCGGAATATCCGGCTTGCCGGCTACGTTAATTAAATGACTTCTTTCGTAGGCGCGGTAGCCGCTTGTCCCGCTGCCCGTGTTACCGGTCCAGGTGATTGTAGCTTTATAATGATGTTCAGGCATATTTTGTATCGCAGATTAGATTGATTTGCAAAAATCGGATTAATTTCTTTAATAAAATATCAGTATATTCAAATACATTGCATTAAATCAGAGCTGCAAAATAATAAGTTTATTGTAGCACATCTGTACCTTGCAGCGTATAGACAACAAAACCAAAGTATGAGATCATCCAAACTAATACCGCTTTCTTTTATTTTCCTTTTTATACTGTCGCTTGCGGCAATTCAGTCCTGTAAAAAAGGTAACACGGCCAGGCCTATAAGGATTAAGGGCGAAGATGCTATTATTCTCAATACAGGCGACATCGCCGCTGACGGATGCGGCTGGCAAATAAAGATAGCCGACAGCACCTACAGCCCTAAAAGTTTAGGCGATCAATTTAAGGTTGACAGTTTAAAAGTCCGCATAGACTACCACAAGTTAAAAACAAGATTTTATTGCAGCCAGATCGCCAATAATCCCGGAAACGGCATCCCGGAAATTCAGATCGACGGAATTGTTGCGAGGTAAGTCTTGAGTCAAAAGCCTCAAGTACAAAATAAAAGGCTTTCGACTTAAGACTTCAGACTATTGACTTAATAAGGGTCAACATCAGGCTGCACCACGCTGCCTTTGCTTAACCTGGTAGTTTGAAACTGCGTTATTACGTCGCGGATAATGGTTTTAGCTTTGTTTACCGATACCAGGTCTTTCTCAAACTTCAGCATAATGCTTTTTATATAGAAATTCCGTATCCTGGCTACCAGCGGAAATTCGGGGCCGATGACGCGTTCGCCAAAATGTTTGCGGAGTTCGGTGGCAAGGTACTCAGCCTGGTTATTTACTATAGCGGGGTCTTTATGTTTTACGTCGAGATTAATGATGCGATAAAACGGCGGGTATTTAAAGCTCCGGCGCTCTTCCATCTCGGTAAAATAAAGATCGGTGTAATTATTCTCAATTACCTGCTTGATAACCCTGTGGTTGGGGTCATAAGTCTGGATCACCACCTTGCCTTGTTTGCCGCGCCGCCCGGCCCGGCCGCTCACCTGCGCCAGCATCTGGTAGCTGCGCTCATTGGCCCTGTAATCAGGGAACTTGAGCAGGCTGTCGGCGTTTATGATCCCGATCACCGTCACATCCGAAAAGTCCAGGCCCTTTGCAACCATTTGCGTACCGATCAGGATATCGATCTTCTTCTCTTCCAGGTCATTTAATAAAGTTTGCAGCGAATTGCGTGAGCGTGTGGTGTCCAGGTCCATCCTTGCTATACGCGCTTCGGGCAACAATATGGCCAGTTCATCCTCCACCTTTTCGGTGCCAAATCCTTTATATTCCAGGTGGGTTGAACCGCAGGCCGGGCAAACTGAAGGCGCATCTTCCTTATACCCGCAATAATGGCAATGCAATTTGCCGCTGCTTTTATGGTAAGTTAAGGTCACATCGCAATTGATGCATTTTGGCGTGTAGGCACATATTTTACAAATAAGTACCGGCGCATATCCCCTTCGATTTTGAAATAATATAACCTGCTCCTTATTGCCCAGCGCCAGTTTTATATCATTCATCAGCACACTGGTAAAGTGCGACTGCATGGTTTTTTTCTTTGTTTCTTCAACAATGCTCACCACTTCAATTTCAGGGAGTTTCACGCCGCCGTAACGTTCGGTAAGTTCGGCCATACCATATTTACCCATCCTGGCATTATAATAACTTTCAAAAGATGGTGTAGCCGAACCCAGCAATACTTTGGCGGCGTACGTATTCGCCAAAAAAATTGCTGC
>Ga0134126_10004167_pt1 | contig 18111 bp, 29 predicted proteins | sample KB31752_FD_96881 | JGI IMG/M metagenome (GOLD analysis project Ga0134126, IMG submission 96881) | Terrestrial soil microbial communities with excess Nitrogen fertilizer from Kellogg Biological Station, Michigan, USA - KB3-175-2 | ecosystem: Environmental > Terrestrial > Soil > Unclassified ...
CAACACGTTTTCGTCAACTGATTTTCAGGTGTGAGTTTGGGTCAACACATTTTCAGATGCGGGTTTTCCGTATCAATTTTCGGCGGGAGGACAATTAATTTTTAGATGGGAGTTTACCCCGCTCCCGCAGTAAACGTCAAATGATACCAGCTTGCCGATGCTTTAGAATAGCAATTCAAAGTTTTCGAGGTATCATTCCAAACGCAAGATGGGCCTCCTGCATTATATGCAGGCGTTCCTGTAGGCGTTCCGTTCATGAATGGAAACGACATGAAGCCTGCTGTTGCAGTTGTCAAAAGCGCTGAGCTAGAACCTAATACCGCATTTGCGTGTGGCGTGCCGATCAGGATGGATTGTCCCGAGCTTAGTGTGGAGATAGATGCTTGCACGATCCCATTAACGAAGGCTATGCCTTGACCGTTTCCGAGTTTCAACCCGTAAGTATCGTCGAATGTTGCAGCCGACAAATCGATACCGTGTTGAAAAGCGCCCCCAGCGCCTATAAATGCTAGTGGCTCTAGCGCTGGTGTTGAAGTATTATCGCCATTACCGTAGAAGTCATAGCCGGCGTTTCCGACTATCGCGTCAGCATCCACAAAGTAACCAATATAAAACTTGTTTTGTAATCCTGTATTAGGATTGACAGTCGACGAATGGTCGACCACATATCCCCAATCTGCATTGTAAGTATTGCCTCCAGAACCAAAAGTTTTTGCTTCTGGAACGGCAAGAAAAGCGTTAGTAGAAAAGTTTGCGGTTGTGCGAATTGTTCTTAATCCTTGATCTGCTCCGCGATTAACTATGTCCGTTTCGTTGACGGCCGTTAGCCAGTTGCCGGCTGTAACGGTACTCGGAGACAGTGCCACGTCCCAGCGTGTTTCTTGCCCGAGGAATCCTGTAGTTGGAAAGCTTGTTCCATTGTTAATATTGAAAGTAGTTTTTGCAAGATCAAATCCCGCTGTATTATCAGCGCCTGCATTAGAAAAGTATGTAAGTTTCTCGCCTTGCGATGTATGACCGCCAACGTTTGTGTATTGGCCTGTTGCTCCCATAACAGAACCAATAGCTGGCGAGCCTGAAAAAATAGAAGATGAATACCAATTACGGTTTATTTGTTTAAGAGAACTATTAAACGAGATTGGCGATCCGATATATGAACCTGTGTTCGGATCATATGCAGAAAGCGCGAATATATTATCAGATGTTGAAATTCCGAATTCCCAAATTTTTGTTAAATTTGTGTACCAGGCGAGCGGCCGTTCGGCATTGAGTTTGCCATATATTGAAATGGACGGTTGCAACGTCGATCCGCATATTGTTGCGGTTGCGGTCCCTGATGTATCAAATCCGTATTGCCACTGACAGGGTTGTGGCGAGGTTTGGTTCGGCGCGGAATTGATATTGTTTGATTGAGCGAACGCCAAGCTCGATGTAACAATGAACGCGCTTGCGAACAGTACTTTCTTAAGTGCGTTCATATCGATCTCTCCTATTCTACATCGATGAAAGTGAACGTAGCCCTGATCACGCCAGCATCTTGTAAGCAAAATAGACGACAACGGCGATGATAATCCATTTTAGCATGACGGTTGATCTTTCAATTAAGTTTCGCCCGCGCCGTGGTAGGAAGCGGCGCGGGCGTTCCTAAGCTCTGAGAAGTTTAGAGCTTAGTGAACCACGACGATAGTTTAAGCAAGTCGTCATGCACCGTGACACCGATCTTGTTGGCGATGGCAATGATACCGTCAGCGAGCGTCATTGCGATGGACGGCGACAGTACGTCGGCGGCGATTTGCGCAGCGGGACCGCCTTGAGCCGCTGCGGCCTCGGCAAGCGTCGTCAGACCTTGCGCTAGCGCCGACACGGCGTCTTTCGTCCCTTCCGACGATCCGCCCGTCTGCGCGGCCGTGACGGCCGTACTGGCGATAGTAGAGATCGCCGTGGTGACGGCCTGTCCCTTGGCGGCGCTGAGGGAGGGCGAGACGGTCGGTGTGTAGGTGGTGCCGATAGCGCCGGCGGTTTCGAGGTCGGCCTGTTTCGTGACGGTAGACGTGGGCGCGGGATCAACCATTGCGTTTCCTTTCGAGGTCTTGGATGCGCTCAATGAGGCTATCCAACATAGTCTTTTGGACGGCCAATTGCACTAGGATATCGTTCTGTTTTTTCAGTTCTATAGTGATGCTTTCAAGATGCGACAAGTTTTGTTCATGCCGCAATTGTTCGCGTAATGCAATCTCCCTTACTGTCCCTTTGAGCGATGACCATGCTGTAAAACCGACAGCAATAAAAGTTGCGGCTTCGATGACTTCGCCGAGTGTCACGTTACCGGTCAGCGTCAGGTTCGAGGGGAACATGGGAAACCTTATATTATGTTCCTCGACAGTTATAACTGACAAACTGCGAGCCGAGACCAGCCGCACCTGCCGTTATCGTAAAAGAGGTCGGCGATGCCGAAGTCATGGAAGCGTTAGGCGTGCTGAAGCTGCACGCCCATCCGTTAGTTTGCGTTCTGTTTGTCGCGGAAGTATTGAGGATAATAGTTCCGCCGGACGCGCAAGTTGCGGTTTGGAACGTCCCTGAAATCCAATCGATGCCGTGCGAACTCACGGCATTGGAAATCGGGCATGTGCCGGTCGCGGTCGGTAGCGAGTACGGTAAATTGCAGGATATATTTCCCGTCCCGTCGAATTGTTGCGGCATCGTCGCGTTGCTGTCCAGAACGACGCAACTGTTACCAAGTCCAGACATATCGTTGTTTGTAAACGACATGCTGGTGACGCCAACGCCGATAGTCAGCCCGTTGTAGGTCGAGCAACAGCCGACCATGTGCGAAATCAGTGATCCTTCGGTGTTCGCGGTCCCAAAACCCATCTGCAAATCGACGACGACGCCAGTCAAGCCGCCCGTCGAGGTCAGCGTTTCGCCTGTTAGATTTGGCGGAACGGAATAATTGCCAGCATACGTCACAAAGGGAATAGATGTAAGCTTGCCAGATGGACCGACTACTCCCAAAGCGGTAAATTTAGTCCCCGTTCCCGAGACGCCGGTAAGCGTCACGTAACCGGGCGTACCGCCCGTCCCGGCGTTATTGACTTGGGTTATACGATCGACGCCTGTCGCATCGGGCGCAATCTGTTGACGCACGCCTGAATTTATACCGCCGTCAAAGATGCCGGTATCCAGTATCTGATTTCCTCTAAACAAAAAATCGTATTGAGGAAAAGAATAAGGCTGACTGAGACTGTTCGTAGGCGGCAACCCCCACGGATGCGCCCGATTGAACCGGTTCGCGCCGCCATACATGGCGACGACGCCGGCAACTGACGCCCCATTTCCTTGTATTCCAATCTGAGAATCCGTGCCCGTTGTGTCAAATAGAAATGGCGGAAACAGGCCAATGTTTGCAGACGATCCGGCGTTATAGGCGCCGTAGCAAGTATGTCCAACATCGTTCTCGTTTTCAACACTGTTTGAAGCATCTATGTTATTTTGATAGCTAGATGCGATAAATATATTCGAACCGCCATCGAATGAAGTAAATGTAAGTGACGGCGTCACATTGCGAAACAGCGACCCGCGAAAGTTAAAGCCCGCCAAAGGTTGGGCGGAAAATTCTTGAAAGAAATCGTGTGGCGCAAGACAATAGGCATCGACGCGGAGATTGTCGATTTCGTAGTACGCGCTTGACGGTACGACGGGGTTACCGAAAGTAATCGCCGGCAAGTCGATTACCGTATTTAGCGACGTCGCGCATCCTGGCAGAATTTGTACGCCGCCGAAAGCTTTACCGTCGCCGACGATGACCATAGAGATTGGCGTGACTGACGGCAATGTCCACGACGTCGCACAAACGTGCAACGTTACACCAAGCGGAATAACAACCATGCAGCTTTTAGCGGTCTGACAAGCGGCGCTGACGGCGTTAAGCGGTACGCTATCATCGCCTCCCGTCCCTATTGGACAGGCTGCGCCATTGCAAAGAGAGGTGCCAAATTTAGGATTTGTCGGATCGATTACAGTATCAGACGCCGAATTTACAACGCCGCAGTAAGTAGCCGCCGCCACGCCATTAACAAAACTGTATTTCCACTGACATGGTTGTGGCGTCTGAGCAAAAGCGCTGCTCATACCAATGCAGGAAAAAAAGATGAAAGCGAAGAAAGGCACGATCTTTTTCATGTTAGAATACCTCGTCATAGCGAGTAAGTTCGCAAGTGTGGATGATATTTTTCAACGTCGCCGCATAAGCGTGCGCTGTTGCATAGCCGTCTTTTGCGAGCGCGTCGCAATATTCATCCGCCGTATGCGCCTTCATGCAATCGATGTAGCGCGATGACGTCAACAGCGTCGCGTGTGTATCGAAAGCGTCTTCAAGACTGGCGAAATTTCGGAATGCCGCGCGAATATAATAACTCGCCCCGCTCTTTGTTTCCTCGCGTGTAACGTCCCACGTCACATCACCGCTTTCGATTTCGTCTTGCGTCGCCTTCATACCGAAAAAATTGTAATGTCCTGAAAGCTTCGTGCCCCACGCGCTCTCCAAGGCGTATTGCGCCAGCGACACAGAAACGAAAGGACCGCGCGGCCAGAAACGTTTGTGAGACGCTTGTGCGGCAGCGATGATGGCGGGATCGATCATATTGCCCTCACGATTTCGCGCGGCGATGGCGCGATGTTTTGTTGGACCAAAAGCGCGTAAGCGGCGACCATAACAATAACGACGCCGAGAATGATGGTGCCGCCGCGAGCAAACAACCCGCTTGCGCCGGATGCGCTCGGAAGCAAGCCTGCCGTCGCCGAGGAAACCTGTGGTTGACCTGTCAAACCGTTGAGCACGTTCGCCAACCAATTCATAACGCCGCCGGAAGAAGTCGATGAACCGCTTGTATCGCCTGCCGTTGTTGTAGAGCCCGTCGTCCCCGCTGTAGTCGCGCTAGAAATGTAGCTGCCTAGAACCGACGCCAACCCGGTTGGGTTTGCTTGATTGCCGGTAACTGACGTCCAAACTTTACTGAGACTTGATTGAACCGAACCATAATCTGCGGGCGTATTCAGCGCGGTTTCAAGCGATGCCCCGTTATTTTTTTGAGCGTATGTTTGTTGCGCAAGATACCATGCGCCCTCCGCTTGATCCTGCGGATTTTGAAAGTTGAGATTGAATTGCGATGCGATTGCATCCCACGTTCCCGGTTGAAATTGAAACGTACCTGCCGCATGAGAATTGCCAAGCCCCGTCCACGAGGGGAAGCCGTATTGATCGCTCGAAAGACCAGATAGATTTGCCCCGCCTGTCCCGGTAAACGCCGAGTTCACAGCGCCGCCCGTTTCGCCTTGCGCGAGTGCTGCAAGAAAACCCGCTTGCGCCGGATCATTGGGATTATAGGCGACAAGACCAGCCATGATGGACTTTCAGTGCGACGTATACGTTCCGGTCTGAAACGCACCGCCCGAGGAAAGATTGCCGGCCAATGCGCCGAGCGTACTACCAGCCGCCGTTGCGGAGGGATTAGGGACATAGGACGATGACGACGACGACGACGCGCCGAGACCGAAAAAACCGCTGTCGCTACTTGTTGATGTGACGGTCGAGCCCGGAAGCGAGGCGACGCTTCCGAGCGCCGAAATCAGTTGCGACGACACGGAATAGGGGGCCATGGCGACAGCCGCATTGGCGTTAGTCTGCGCGATCTGCGCGTTGACCGTGTTGCCCTGTTGCTGCGCGGTCGCCCATGTTTGATTGTTGATGACGCTGGCGTTAGCTCCAATCAAAGTTTGTGCGGTCTGCGCTTGATTGGTATTCTCAGCCGCCGCGAGCGCATTGCCGGATTGGGCTTGAGCCGACTGCGCCGCAAGAAAAGCCGCTTGCGCGTTTCCCTGTGCCGCCGCATTCGACGAACCGCCAGACAAAGCGCGTAGCAAATAGATCAGCGCAAAACCGCCGACGAAAATTCCCGCGCCGACTTCAACGGGGTGTTCTTTTGCGAAGGCGATAACGTTCATAGGAAATCATCCAACCTGATATTCGCCGTAAACTTTCATATTGCCCAATAGCGCGTTCAACTCGGCGGCGCTGGTAAGCCCCGCCAAATTCAGCGAAGTGGGGATCGCCTGCGAAGTCCACCAGATTGCACCATTTTGGTATTGCGGCGAACCGCCATAGCTCGCCATCGGCCGGCTCAAGACGACGTTGCCCGCACCGATAGGATTGGTCAACACCTTACCGAAGAAGGGCACAACCGCCGCCGCGCCGCGATCATAGAACGGCGTAACCGTGTCCCGATGGCCGCCAAAGATCGGCGGAATATTTGGCATCGAACCGGGAGGTCGCCTTTGGTTGGCGTTCTGCGACGATGGCATGCCGCGCTGTTCGCCGGCCGGCGTTTCAGGATTGAGCCAAGAACGAATGCCCCTCGCCCAATTTGCCGGATACCATGCGACGTTGCTTCCCGGCGACGACATAACGGGCGCGCCCGTTGATTGCGCGCCCTGCCCCGGCGCAGGAAAGCCGCGTTGCGCGCCGCCGTCATTGGTTGGTTGAGGAAATGTGTTCGAAAGTTTAAACACCACGGTATCAACCTCCAAACGAATTGATGAATGAATTTGATGCCGGATACCCCGTCGAATAAGAAATGTGCGCGCCAGTGACAGGACTTTCGGCGACGCCCAAATTATTCGCGAGTCCGCTTGCGCTCGCTTGAATAACGCCTGTCGTGTTTGCGTTCTTGGAAACAAGAACAGAAACGATGGCGAGCCCGACGACGGCAAGTGCAATCGTGGTCGCGGCTTCAATCAAACCGTTCATGGCGAGGTTCCTGGGACGTTGAAAGTGGGCGTAGAAAATGTGTGCGCGCCCGGATTGGCCGTTGTTGCAACGGGCATCACGGCCGCGCCGACGACATTAGCAAGCGCCGATGCGCTCGCCTGTATCACTTGCGGCGTCTGAGATTGACGAGAAACGATGACGGCGATTATCGCCACGGTAATCGTGCCCGTAAAAATCCCGATGATAATTTCGCCGATGCGTTCCACCTCAAATCACTCCATACGCGCTTGAGAAGGAATTGAAAGATACCGGATCGAGAGACGAAACTTTTCGGGGCGTCACGTAAACGTCGCCGGAACCGGTATTCGCGTTGCCCGCGCCGGGCGTCGAACCTGCGCCGGTACCCGCCGTTGACGCCGTACCGCTTGTGCCGGATTTCGCCGCGCCTTGCCAGGCATTATTGAAGCCGGTAAGCACGTTCTGATAATTGCGCAACACCAAAACAACAAGGATCAACACGAGAAGTCCACGCGAAACAGGTTTGAAGCCCGGCACGAAGCCAATCGATCCAATGATGACGATAGCTGTAGCCCATACGACATAGGCGGGAACGTCAACCGCAAGTGCCGAAAAGAGCGTGCCCTGGCTGTCGCGGATCGCCGCGACAACCAAGATTGCTCCAATCAAAAGCGCGAACAGCGGCAACGTTCAAAATCCCAGAAGTCCGAGAGGTGCGGCGAGTTGTGCCGCTTGATTGAGAGACGAGGCGTAGCTTTGTACATTAGAACCAAACGCCGCTTCCAACTGCTGAACCGGCGATGACGATGGGGCCGCTGCGGCTTTCGGCGCGACACTCGCCGAAGCCGGGGCAACGGTCGCCGGCTGTGTCGCGGCGGCTGTCGAGGGCGTCGCCGCCGAGACTGCCGCCGCTGGCGCGTCGGCGCTGGCGTGCGGCGCGATAGGCGCGGCCGGCGACGATCCCCAAAGTACGCTTGCATAAGTCGCGAGCCGATTTCTCGACGCCAAGAATAGCAGGAACGTAAAGATCAACGCTCCACCTATGAGCGTACTTTGGTTCATCACGGCAGGCCAATCATCGCGCCGGGTTTCGGAAAATATCGCGCGGCGACATAACCGACGATAAAGACGATGGCGAAAAGCATGATGCGGTGGGGAGACATTTAGATTTCCTCTGCTACGGCGTCAAAGTGATTGAGGATCATGATCCACGCCGCGATCATGACTAAGACAAGACCGACAAGAAGGAACAGATGTTTTACGTCCAGGTTTCCTGCGACAGGAACCTTAAGTAGCGCCAATACATCGTCCCAAATTTTGCGCATGACATACTCTCAAAGGTCTGAGGCCGCGTCCGACGAAAGAGGGCAAATCTCAACCGGGCGCGGCCTCTTCCACTCGGCGACGTGTCAGGGAGAAATGAACACGCCGCCGAATTCCGATCAGGTACCGCTCGGGATAGAGCCGCCCTGGTTGACAAGCCCGATCACACCGTAAGCTTCCCAGCCAAAGTAGAACGCCGCGCCCGAACCGCCGACGCTCGACGGATTGAGAACCAATTGCATGTTGCCGTATTGATTGGTATCGATTGGACGATGCGCGAAGCTCAGCATGTACATGCCGACCGGAAAATCGTCCATGATCATATTGCGATCCATCAACCCCATGAGCTTGCCGTTGAGGTTCAGGATATTGGTGAAGTTCGCCGATTGCAATTGGATGTAGTTGAGATCGGATCCGTTGATATTCAGCGTTCCGTTATTGTCATAAATCCACGCCACACTTTCGTAAACGCGCGAGTTGACGAACGCGGTATTATTGTCTTGATTGGCGACTGGCAATCCTGACGAAGAATTATTGAGCAAATACGCCGTGCCGATATCCAACTGCGGCAAAATCGGCACGCCATTGACGCGCGGAAGCTGATCCAGATAATTCTGATAGATTTGCACCGACAGAGACGAGAGCGTCATCAAATCTGTACCGGCTGATTGATAGACGGCAAGCGTCGGATCGGCTGTCGATGAAACAAACATGTTTGGATTGAGCGTGATTTGCAATTGCATGACGGCGTTTGTCACGTCTGCAAAGATCGCACCGCGCAAATCGATATCGTTTTTCGTGAACGGAATTTCTAGCACGAAGTCGATTTCGCTCGTGCCGTTGGCCGCGATAGAGGTCGGCGCATACATGATGCGGTTATTGTTCGCGCCATAGCCGAGCGGGTTGTCCGACGTGTAAGCCGCGCCGAACACGCGCCGGCGCTTAGCCGTCGAAAGCGCCGTCAAATGCCAGCCTGTAGTGTTGATGCGTTGGTTATTGCCAAGATCGAAAAACGTCACGTTCGAAATCAAGTTCGCCAGACCGATCTTCGTCAGATTTTGCTGCGAAGTCGCGCCCGCCGTCAGCGTCGCCTTGAATTGTACGATCAGGCGCTTGACCAGACCGACGTTGCGGATTGAAAAGTTGATGACAGAACCCGGCGCGGGATTGGACGGCAAAATTGGATTTTGCGGCTGCCACATATCGATGGCCGGCGCTTGATTGATCCCGCCAATGGGTCCACCTTGAAGGATCAGGTTGCGTGCCGCTTGATTAAGCATCTGCGGCGACGCCTGTTGACCGCTTCCGCTGTTCGCGCCCGTATTGACCGGCTTCATTTCAATTTTCCTTTTTAGGCTCGGGAGATACGATAGACACAAGAACAATAAAAAACAGCCCCATCGCAAGGACTGTCACCCAATTCAGCGGTTGCCGAAGGATTTCCCAATTGACGAGGGACATGCTCACCAGCCCCCTATCGCTGTTCCGTTGCCGTCAGCTTGTTTGTTTGACAACCAACTGGAAGCATAGTTTCCAACCAAAGTGAAGATCAGGAATCCGATGGCAAGCATCAACCAAATCGTGACGACGTTTGGTACGTTCCAGGAAATCAAGGTGCGATCCATGTCAGCCCCATATCGACCACTTGTAAGGCGTCTCGACCTTAAACCTGCCGGCCAGGATAGACCCACTGGGAACAGGTTTCAAGACCGAAAGTTCGGCTTGTCGCTTGTCATACCAAAAGGAATGATAGGGCGGTAACGCGCCTTCTATTGGCGCTTCACGGCAAAAACCTTTGACGATTTGATAGTCTCTTTTATCGTCAAGACGAAATACGCTTGCGTACTGACTCTCTGTAAAAATCTCGCGCTCGCAACCGACTGGTCTTTGCGTGCAAGCAATCACAGGTATGAGCTTGGAGCGGCCTTGTCTGAGAACAGCCTTGAACGCGCTACGTTGCGGTATGAGCGAAGCTTCATCGCAAAACAATCCTATGTCGCCTTTCTGCCAGATTTTCCACAGCCAATCTTCTAAGGCGTCATCTTCATCCGGTCTTACGCGCAAGCGCCACAAACCATTTTTACCCGGCAGCTTGCCCATGCGAAGCTCGCGCATCGGCGGATCGCCTATTTGATCCCATAAAATTTCATCTTTGTAATCGAGGGCGACCCAAGGACGTGACTTGAGATTTTGTTTGCTCAAAATCCAAGCGCCGAAAGTTGTCTTGCCTGTTCCCGTACCGCCCATGACGGCGGTACGATCTTCAGCGCCCGGAATGTGGAAAGTCATTTAGTTGTCCAAATTTGGATCGCGAAAACCGCCGCCATAGTTCGTGAAGTCGGTCCCCGCTGGCGGCATACCAACCGGTTGAGAAAACCGCACCACATTATCGCGGGAATGTTTCTTCGCCTCACGTTCTGCGGCCTTACGGAAGCGAATGGCGGCAATGCGCGGACCATACATGCCAACGGCAACGCCAAACAACGCAACCATGTCCAAGCTTTTCTGCGTCGCCGTAACGCCGTAGTGACGCATGACGTTTTGCGCCGCCTTCATAAATTGCTCGCCCTCGCCCTGATCTATCTCAAGCTCGGGCGTCGCCGTCTGCAATGCCAGCATGGCGTGCAAGCCGACAAACAATCCGGTCAGATTGCTTAAATCCAGCGCCGTTTGTTTGCCTTTGGCTTTTCCGTCTCCATCTCCGCTGGCGATTTTTCCGCTTCCGGGAGGTCGACCACGGCGACGCTTTCCGGGCTCGGCGGGCTTAACTCCGCTGGCGTCAATCTCGCCAGGATCAACTGTTGAGCTTCCCTCAACTCTCTCATCTGCATCTCGATAGACCGTTGCCATTCGTTGTACTCCACTGTTTCCGCAATCGCCTCGGATCGTGCGACTTCAGTTTCAGCATTGATTTCGGCGATAGCGACTTGCGTTTCGCCTTCGATACGCGCGATTTCCACAGCCGCTTCGGCGAGCGGTACGGTTTCAACCTGGGGCGGAATAACTTCGGCCGCCGTGACGGGCGGGGTTTCGTTGACGACGACTTCCGTTGTCATTTTCGAGTGCCTCTATTCTGTTGTAAGCTTCATTCATCAACGCGGTTAACGCCGAGACGTGCAAGCTCAAAGCGTTGCCCTCTAACGGTAACTGTCTCATCAACGGTTCGTAGAAACTTTCCATTGGCGGATCCGCCATCGGCGGCGTCGGGATTGGATTGAGTTTCATGGATAAGCCCTCTCAACATGGCCCGGATTTCAGCGATATCAATTCGCATCTCGCAGATTTCTTGTTTGATTGCTTCCGCGTCGTCGGCGAACTTCACCACTTTGTCGATAGCGCCGGATTGTATCAACCGATCGACGCCCGCCATCGCTTCGCCCAAGCCGAGCGACTTGAACATGATTTCCATTGCCTTGGTTGACATTTTGTCCTCCCTGTTACGGTGTGCGATAATAGATGTTGATCGAAACCGAACTAAGCCCGGTCAACGCTGTTGACGTCCAAACAATGGACAAACCATTTTGAAAACGTACACGCAAGTTTGAACTCTCAAGCGCAACTTGAGAAGTAGTGCTGCCAATCGGCGTGGCAACTTGCGAGCCGCCGATGACGGTTCCATTCCCGTCCAAAATTTCAAAGATAAAAAATCCCGCATTGCCTGCGGATGAGGTCATTTGCGCTGTGATATAAACGCCCTCAATCGTGCCAGATATTCCGGCCGGAATTATTTGCTGTGTGCCGTTAGCATCAATCGAAACGTTGTTAAAAATCGCGGCTTCTTGTTCTTGCGTAACCGGAACCGCGATAGGCGGCGGAACGAAGTTCAAAAGTTGAACGCGCGTTATGTCCTCGCTTTCGCCGCCAATGGTTGCAGCGTAAAAGAAAAGTTGATTGGTAAAGACGGGCACGATAACGCGCGGCGAATAAGCTGGGATCGTTACAATGTCTGCCGTATCTGGAAACGTGAATTGAACGTCTGCGCCGCATTGAGAATTATCGATGCACATGGAAACAAGTTGTGAAAACGTCAGCGTCGAATTGTCGGCCAGGTTGAAGGCGACGCTCTGCCCCATCGTGCCCCAGTCGATTTCAAGCGCAATCATCTTGTCGCTTTCTGGGGGCGAACGATTGAACTTCGTCGGCAAAGCATTCATCGGCGAAGGATAATTTTTCGATGGCGCGATTGTGATAGACATTGGTTCAATCCTCGAATGGCGGCGATGTTTCGATCCAATCTTGCTGATCGGCGAGACTGGCCCTTAGCTCGTCAAGCGGCTTGTAGCCGCCGCTTTCAACCACCTGTTTGTGAGCTACGCTTGTCAGACCAGCATAGCCCGGTTTGATTGACGTGACAATGTGAGTTCCATTGTTTCTATGTTCGGCTCGCTTCGAGCGATAGTCGAAACTGATGACGCGAGTTTCCTTGTTCCATCTTCCTGCCGTTTCCGGCTTTCCTCGCGAGAGAGCGATCTTCAACCCGACGAAATTGTTAACCTCGACGGGAACAGATGGAAAGTTTTCACCGTCAAAATTTGCTTCGGCGAAAACTTTCTCAAAATTTTCTGTCATTCCGACAGTTTCGAAGAAACTTCCGCTGAGTCCTCGCGATTTAGATTTTCTGGCTTCGTCTCGCTTCTTCGGACTCCAATATAGTCCCGGTTGTACAATAAAAATTCCGTCCATAACTGCGCTTTCAAATTCTCCAAGTCGTTCGCCAACTGGCAAATCGAGAGGAGAAAGAGAATATATACCGTCAGTAGCAAGCATAACAATATCCGTTCGCGGGGAAGCAAGTAAAATTGCAACATTGAGTTTGCTCCTAGTAAGGGCGGTTATCAGACCAGCCCATATTAGATTAGAATACTTCGGATTGCCAACCCTTTGCGCCAACTTTCCGTACAAAGAATTGATGGCAAGCTTTATGGGGTAGCCGGGACCGCTCGATCCGATTGAGCGTCGATAATCGTAAAGTTCTTCGACCCAATCAAACGATCGACAAGAACAGCTAGACTTATAAATCCAGCCATTTTTATATATGCATTTGTATCCAAGTCGTTCAGCGCTTCTAATTTCACAGTCCCAATAAATTCCCGCCCCGTGCAATGGCCAGTAAAGATTACCTTTTGTCGATCTAACAGGTAAACCGCCAAGCTGCCCCAACCCCCCGTCGATAGGATCGCAGCGGAATGAGACGCTCGCGACGAATATACCCGGATGATTGCGCAATACTTTTCCCCTGGCTTGTTCCCAGGTTCCGTGCTGTAGACATGGTAAGCTACGCATTGCATCGGGATAGGCTGATCGTATGTCGTATTCATAAACTTTGTCCTCTATTTTACCCGTTCGTGTTATTTCAAACCTGCCGCCATAGTATGCGGCACTGGCGTATTCCAAAACTCCTTTCGGAACAAGCATTTCGATTTGCTGTCTTTCCATCGTGCCATGCAACTTATGCAACGCCGACGCGAGCTTGCCCGCGCCATTCCACGATTTCGGAACTATCCCCGCCGCGTAACAATACTCGCGCAACTTTTCCATAAGCTGTGCGAGATAGTTACATTCAAGCGCGCAATAATCTCGCACTTCTTGATCTATACTTTCGAAAGAAGATCGCGCCATCTTGTTTCGAGCAATTCGCTCACGTTCGGATTCAGCGCCAATTTTGAATTCTTTAATCGCACGTAGAAAACTTTTCTGGTAAAATCCGAACGTTTCATAGATGGTTCGCGTCGTGCCTTTAATTCTCTCGCGAGTTTCCGTACCGTCAGGCCACCTCCGAACGCGAACGCGAGCGACGCGAAAATAATTGCGAGGTAAGTAGTCAATGTCAAAATCCTTATACCAAACAAACGGTGATTTTCCTTCGTCGAAAGATTTGGGCTGAAACAAACGACGCTGTTGATTTTCGGATAAATCGCGGAGGATCATAGTTACATCGTAACCAAAAGAGAAACCTACCAAGATATCGTTACAAGAATGATCGCATATAAAATCCAAAAGTTCGCAAGTAGAAAGAGGTCTACCGGTAAAGAGTTCGCGTTTCCCCATACGAAAAAGCATGTACAACTGCCGACCCACATTATCGACGCCACAACCTTCGCCATCGCAACCTGTGAACGGTTTTTGCGCAGCCATGATTTTTGCGCGACGCGCGAAACGCTTATGCTCACGAGCGCGGGCTCGCGAACTATCGACGCGACCAGCTTCCTTTTGACGAGCGCGATAAGCGCGAATGCGATCGGCGCATGTCATTTCAGCACCAGATAAAAGCTGAATATTTCTTCAACGTTTCCCAAGCTTCTGTTTCCAGTCGTATGCACGTCTGATAAACATATGAAGGATAGTAAGGATCGTTCTGCGTCATGCGTAAATATCGCACCGACATTAACATTGCCGCGACACGTTCACAGCGTCGGCGAAAATTTTGTACGCTCTCGACGTGGTTCATATCGTAATACATGCGATTTGCCCTCTCAGTCAGTGATAGTTAAGCGCGAATGCGTTCGGCGCAGGTCATCGGACTTCACGCTCGTTCGGTATGATAACCCAAATTTTACAGCGTTCCGACATGCCCAATTTTTTCTGTGGGCATATATCGCTAACGTCACAATCGCACAAGATTATCTGTTTGCTAGGTTGACAGACACAAATTTTCGGCGATGAACATTCGCAGATAGTAATCCCAGACGATTTATTTTTTGTGCATTGCATGAGATTTGCCCTCACAGTCAGTGATAGTAAAGCCATTCGATTGACGGCGCTTTGGCTATCTCGTTGCCAAGCGTGAGATAATCTAATCCTCTACTCGCCCACGTACCATCCTTCAACTCGCGAACATATTTTCGCCGCATCAAATTCCATTGCTCCCGGTATTCGACAAATCTTTCATATCCATTATTTTGTGCATGTTCGATCATTTCAGCTTCATCGGGGCAATTGGGATCGAGCGATTTCTGATGAGTATCCCAGCGGGCGAAAAAATTCTTGATTGATCTTATCTGCGATGACGTGACGCCCTGCGCTTCCTTCTCACGCTCCCTGCGCCGCGTCGCCTCGCCCGGCTTGTGCCCCCGCGTTGCTTGCAGCGTCGGCATATTGCCCCGCTCGACAGCACGTAACAAACGCTTTTCATAAGACGGCGAATATCCGTGCGCTTTAATTTCACGAATGGCTTTATTCTTACGAACTTTCGCCGCACGTTGCGAAGGCGCTTCAAAAATCTTTGTGAAAAATGAAGAAAGCTTTTGAAACCACGATTGCGGAGCTTTAGCTTTCGCTCGACGCTTATCAGGTTTTCTGCGCTTAGCCATGTATACCGCCTGCCAACGGTTAAAGGGTCCAAGTCGAAACTAGCCCTACGATCACATTGCTGTCAAGAAAAAACCGCCTCCCGATGGCAGTCGAGAGGCGGTTCGAAGGCCCGGAAGGCCCAAGCCGATATGGCTTGACGATGTTTATATCAGAACTGCGCCGGACCTGTCAACTTCAAATGTCCAACCGCCTCGGCTCGAAGTTGCGCCGGATTTCCACGCCGCATACGCAACGCCTTCATTCTCAAACTCTCGCCGGTCTCGATATGCGCGATGACCACCCATTCGTAGGGGATCGTCACCTTGCCCGTACTCTCGACGCCGATATCGAGGTCGATTTCCGCCATCTTGGCCGTCCCCGCCGCCTCGTTGAAAGCGAGCAAAAACGGCGTCGCGAAGGCGCGCGGAACAAAAGCTGTCAAGTATGTGCCGATCTCGCCGGTGACATAATTGAAACTTTCAAAGACGCCATGCAGACGCGGCATTTCGGACGGCGTACCATCGGGCAACTGACCCTTCTTGATATCCGCGCCAGTCACGGTGCCGAACAACCTTCCGAGCATGAGGATAGTGCCCTTCGGCTTGTCGAGACAACCGGCGGCGAGAATTTTGCGCTCGGGCAAAAGAAGTTTCGTCGTGAACGTCGTTCGCGAACGCTTGCCAGTTTCCGCGTCAGCGTCAGGTTCCCTGTCCATAACCTCGCCAGTGAGGGCCAGCGATTCCTGTACCGGCTGTTCTTGGACCGCCTGGGGCTGCGTCGGTTGTTCCCGAGCCGGTTGTTCCTGAGCCGGTTGTTCCTGAACCTCAGAAACAACAGTTTGAGCATGTTTAGCCATTACAATTTGCCCTTATGTTTGCGAACCTCCAAAGCAAGCGCTTTGATCCGCACCATCTTTTATATTGACTGCGCCATTCGCCGTCAAGAAAATTCTGGCGATTTCTCATCCGTCGAGAGATTTCGTGATAAGAAATCTCAAGTCGCGGACAATGTGCAGTCACATAGTACGAGGTCATTCGCTGACCGCACAAACGGCAAACGCCGTCCAAGCCAAAGACATGGACGGCGTGTAGAAGATCGGGGCTGTTAGAGCGTTTCAATTTTGCGATGTGCCCAATACACGACCGTACAGTTAGACCATTCTTCCCAATAATCAAGAAGCATAACGTCGCACAACTTAATAAAATCCCGCTTGATTTCCATCGTCTTTTGGTAATCGGGTTCGCGAACCCAGGACGCATACCATTTTTGCAGCGTGGCGCGGGTTTGGACGATATTCATAACGAAACACTCCTAAGAGAGCTTGACGAAAAGTTCTACACGACTTTCAGGATATTTCTGTCGCAATTCTTCAAGCTTGACAGATGCGTCGGTGAGAAAACAAGTATCGAAATATAAATGAACCTTTGGAGCGATCTTGCCAGTCCTTCCCTCATACTGGACATGCCGAACGGTGATAACGTAACGGTTCATGTTCATGTCAGTATCCTCCGAAGTAAAGACGTTGAAAATAAAACTCGGCGATGTGGGCAAAAACAGCAAGAGGAAGCCATGGACGGGAACAAGCAACCTGATACTTAACATAACGATGTGCATAAAACTTGATGATATGTGCATCATGCTGAGAGCACAGCTTACGGGATTTATTGTTCACGAGACCGCCTCCTATTCCATCCAGCCAACAAGTCGAAAAAACCTGTTGCCTATCTGATCGGCAATGTATTCAAGTTGCAGCCGCTCTTCGCCCGATACATTGCTTCCCAGGTACCGGTTGACAATATCACTCGATGTCTTCAGAAAAATGGTAGCTTTCTCTTTCGGCAAAGTAGCCGTCTTGGCATCTACCGCAGCAAGATAACCGGCGATTTGTTCAGGCGTAGCAAGTTGATATGTCATCTTTTAGTTCTCTCATTTCGCGCTGTTGACAAGATAGAGATTATCATGCGTAATGGATTTGTCGCGCATAAAAATTAGATGTTAAAAAGTAAGCCCTCTGATCTTGACGACGCTTTCCATGTAATCCAAAATCGCGAAAGTTTCGTCGCCGAGCGAAGTGCCCGCGCGAGTTCTGCTCCAATGAATTCTAGCTCTCTCAATCGAAAAATTTCTGCAACCGGCGTTAATTTGAAGGATACCATTTTTAATCCATCCGATAAAACGGTATCCATCAATACGACGCATATCTATAAGAGAGGTGCCCAACAAATTCGCATGAGACAAATTCGCACCAGTGAAATCCGCACCAAATACATTCGAGTCAGACAAATCCGCATGAGACAAATCGGCACAATAAAAAATGGTGTTGGACAAATTCGCATGAGACAAATTTGCCCGATACAAATCCGAATGATGCAAATTCGTGTTGGACAAATCTGACTGAGACAAATTCGCGAAGGACAAATCCGAACAATGTAAGTCCACGCCAGACAAATCTTCACGAAACAAATTCGTGAGAGAATGAATGTCAAGTTCCTTACCATTGATAAGCATGTACGTTGCCCCCTTTGTGCGTTGCAATGGGAAGATAACATATGCGGAGGGATAAGTCTCGCATGAAAATTAGATGGGGCGAAAACCCCACATCTAAAAATGTGCCGGCGAAAATGCATTGTCCGAAAATTGATACGGAAAACCCGCATCTGAAAATGTGTTGACCCAAACTCACACCTGAAAATCAGTTGACGAAAACGTGTTGCTCG
>Ga0134126_10004168_pt1 | contig 18109 bp, 19 predicted proteins | sample KB31752_FD_96881 | JGI IMG/M metagenome (GOLD analysis project Ga0134126, IMG submission 96881) | Terrestrial soil microbial communities with excess Nitrogen fertilizer from Kellogg Biological Station, Michigan, USA - KB3-175-2 | ecosystem: Environmental > Terrestrial > Soil > Unclassified ...
GGGCAGATTGGTGTGGACGCCGCGACCAATCTCCTCATCAGGCGTGAACGCGATGCGGATGGGGCCATGCGGAAGCTCAGGGTTCTGGAGCAGGTGCTGGGCAACGGCCATGATAATGGCGACGCCGGCTTTGTCGTCGGCGCCAAGCAGAGTGGTCCCGCTTGCGGTGATGATATCTTCGCCCACCTTTTCGGCAAGATATGGAAACTGTTTCGGCGACAGGATCAAATCAGGGTCGTCGGGCAGAAGCAGGTCCCGGCCGTCATATTTGCGATGGACAATCGGCTTTACGCCGGTTCCGTTGAATGCCGGCGCTGTGTCCACGTGGGCCAAAAATGCGATGGTGGGCACATCAGTCTTCACCGTGGAAGGGAGAGTGGCGAGCACCACACCGTAGTGCGTCAGCATCACGTCGTGCGCGCCAATAGACTTCAGTTCTGTGGCAAGGAGGTTGAGGAGGTCGTACTGCTTCTCTGTGCTGGGTGACGTTGCGGATTTTTCGTCGCTCTGGGTATCGATCCGAGCGTAGCGCACAAAGCGCTCTTCAATCTCCCTATCGAATTGCGGCCCCATGTTCGCCACGTTCGTCCTGATTGCTGAAGCCGGCTGGCGGATCATATAAATCATTCTCCTCGTTATTGGTCGAGATTGCACGCCGAAAGCTGGCGGGTGCCGCGGAATAGTGCTTCAAGAACTTACCATCGGGGGAGTGCCAGGGCCAGAGTCTTGCTGAGATGCATAAGGCAGCCCGCACTCATCTCCAGCGGTCTACAGCCACGGGCTGGCCCTGCCGCCAGAACTGCGTACCAGGAATCTCCCGACCAGACTAGAGGGCCACTAAAGGACCGCTCGTATCTCCGTCGATTGTTTAGGCTGCTAAATCTAACAAGTCCATTCGTGGCTTCCGGTCCAGTTCGGCGGTTGCGAGATACGCGGCGCGCAAAAGAACTCCTGTATAGGTTGGGAACGCGAGAGGAATGCGTGCAAGATCGTCAACCGTTACTCCGCCAATCATAGCGATAGAGGCCATCTGGATGATCTCCACCGCCCTCTCGCCGACGATATGACACCCAAGAATAGTGTGAGTCGTTCGGTCGACGATCAGCTTACAGAACCCGGTGGTGCGCCCATCGATCTGCGGACGACTCGCATCCTCGAACAGCACTTTCGAGACAAGTATGTCATGTGATTCGCGGGCTTTTGCCTCCGTGAAACCGACCTGTGCATATTCCGGATCGGTGAAGCTGCCAATCGGATTCACAGGGTTCTCGGCGACTATCTTCTCGTTACCCATGGCATTCGTTGCAGCGGCGAAGCCATCTCGCGTCGCTTGAGGAACCAACATCAGACGTCCCGTGATGTCGCCTGCGGCAAAGATATGTGGGGCCGACGTTCGAAGATGAGAATCGACAGATACATATCCGCGCGGGTCCAAATTCACGCCCGCGGCCGGGAGATGGAGGCCCGCGGTGTCGGCAGCCCAACCGATCGCTACGATGATGACGCTGGCTTCATCATTCAGACGTGTTCCGTTATTCGAATACGTCATGCGCACGCCCCCGGGACACCTCTCGAATCCCTCGATCGCCCCAAAGTTCTCGTGAACGGCGATGCCCGAATCCCGAAATGCTTTGGCAACGGCTGTTGAAACGTCTTCATCCTCGGTTGGCAGTATGTGCGGGCCGGCTTCGTAGAGATGGACCTTCGATCCAAATGCATTGAAGATCGATGCGACCTGTGCACCGGTGGCACCTGCCCCGATTACGAGCATCGAAGGCGGGATCGATGTGAGGTGCCACGCATCGCTATGAGTCGCGGTCAGTTCGCTGCCCGTGACCCTCAGCCTGCGGTTGCAGCCGCCAGCGCAGAGAATTACTTTTTCTCCCGTCAATCTCAAACCGTTGTCGGCTTCGACCGTATGCGAATCGATGAAATGTGCGTTGCCTGCGTGCTCGTAAATGGTAACGCCGAGGCGATTCAGATCAGCTCGGAAAGACGAGTGTGAACGCACCTGTTTCACGACCTCGCGCACTCGATCGAGCAGCCGTGGATATTCGAGATGTGGGTCAGCTACAGCAACGCCGTAGCGACCCAGCTGCCGTGATTCCCGCATGAGTCGAGCCGCGTGGGCCAGGGTACGCACGGGAATCGGGCCGTCATTTGCCGCCATGCCGCCAAACTCATCGCGGGTGATGAGGGCAGTCGATGCTCCTAACTCGGCAGCCCGCATCGCGGCCATCACTCCAGCTGGACCAGCACCGATGACGATGACATCGGTCAAGGGAACCTCATTTCAGGGAGACAAATTTTGCAAGTTTCGATGTAGTTGGTTGGAAATTGGATTGCTGACACGCTACTAGAATGCAGATCACACGGCCTTGTAGCCCTGCAAGAACTTTGGCGTCCCCGACGGGATTTGAACCCGTGTTACCGCCGTGAAAGGGCGATGTCCTAGGCCGGGCTAGACGACGGGGACGCGTGCCAGTAAAAAGGAAGGTCGGTCCAATTTTCCCAACCCAACGGCGTAAACAGACTGTCAGGAAACTGAACCGCACTGCAATCGATAGTAACAGAAGCGCTGAGAACTCAGCAATGATCAGAGCACGTGGATTGGGAGAAGCCCAATGAAAGAAACAGCAACTTTCGCTCAAGCACAAGCACTGCGAATTGGCGCGGAACACACAAGCGGGTAGTGGGCTAAAAGCATCCGCCAACTATCCGCGAGCGAGGAGCAGTGCCGATCGCAAGCCTGTAACGTACAATTGAAGACCAAAAGAAGGCTTACACGATAACGATGAGCACAGAACGAACGGCGATTCTCCTGGGCGCTTCAGGGATGGTAGGTGGTTTCTGTCTGCGCGCGCTGGTGGATGATCCTGTCTATACACGTGTCATGCTCTTCGGACGCCGGCAATTGCCGGCGCTGACGCGAGCAAAAGTGTCGCAGCGCATCGTCGGAGATCTGGCAACGCTTACCGCTGCCGATTTTCGCGGTGGTCAGGATCTGTTTATTGGTCTCGGCACAACCATCCGAAAAGCCGGGTCGCAAGCGGAGTTTCGACGCATTGATGTTGAACTGCCGCTGCACCTGACGACAGAGGCAGCGAAGGCAGGCGTGGAGCAGCTTGTCATGGTGTCATCAGTGGGCGCTGATCCGCGCAGCAAGAATTTTTATATCCACACCAAGGGAGAGCTGGAACAGGAAGTTGCCAAACTTCCATTTAAAGCGGTCCACATTCTGCGACCAAGCCTGCTGGTGGGCAAGCGTGCGGAGTTCCGGCTGGGAGAAAAGGCGGTAATGACGATGGCTCCCGCCCTTGACCTTCTCACGATTGGGCCGTTGCGCAAGTATCACTCCCTGAGAGCGGAAACCGTGGGCGACGCAATGGTGCGTATTGCCCGCCAGGGAAATCCTGGGATCAACATTTATGAATACAGCGACATCGTGCGCCTCACGGCATCTGCTGCTTGACCGTGCTGCAAAATAGGAAGGCCGCCGACTGGCGGCCTTTATTGCTTGAGGAAAACTTCATCAGTGAATCGGAACAGCCTGGAACGCGACGCCACACTTTTTGGGTTTGTAGGTGCTGATGTCGCCCGTCACCATGGAGCCGTTGTTGCAGTTCAAAGCAAGATTGCCCGCCGTGGCGGTAATTGTGTCAGGGGCGACGAAGTCGAGAGCAGAGAGAGCATTAACGATGAGCGCGTCGCCGCTATTGTTTGAGATCACGTTGCCGCCGCTGCTGCCGAACGCGGAAGCCTGGTCTATAAGAACGCCGGCGCCGGTGTTGCTTGAGATCTGGACACCGCCATCAAGCGCAAGCTCCGAGTGAGTGCTGATTTGTATTCCCCCGCCCGAATTGCCGCTGATCTGAGTTTGAAAAAATTCGCAGTGGGTTGTTGCAACGCAATTAACGCCAATTCCTGTGTTGCCGGTGATAGACCCACCTTGCATCACTACGCCCGTATTGGTGAATGCCTGAAGGCCAAAGTTGTTTCCTGCGTTGTTCGTGATTTGCAGATCGGTAAAGTCTCCTTGAGAGGAGTTGGAAATCTGAACACCAGCGATGCCGTTATTGCTGACGATTGTGGGGAGGTCATTTCCGTCAGTCATGATCAAGTGCGTGGTAGCGGAACTCACGCCGATACGACCGTTATTACTGATGGTCACGCCATCAAGCTCCATGGTACCTCCGAATGTCACGACCCCGCTGCGGGTGTTGGTGCTGACTGAACCGTTAAAAACCTGCACCTGCGAATTGAGGGTGCTGATGCCGAAAGTACTGCTGTTTTGCATCGTCACACTGAAAAACTTGACGTTATTTGAATTGGCGACAAGAACGCCTGTGCCGCCGTTCATTGTGATGGGGCCCGAAAAATCGATATCTTGCGAGTTCGAAATGATCAACAAACTGCGGTCTGGTGCCCCTGCCTGAATTGTGACGGGTGACGTAGCAAAGAAGCTCAGATCATTGCGCCGTTGTATATCAATGTTATCGGTGCAATTGCCGGTTACCGTGAAGACGCTGTGGTCCGGTGAACTGATAATTGCCTGTGTTATCGAAGTGAATGCACCCGGAGTGGCTCCGGAACAGTCGATAGTGGCGGTGTTTTCAGTTTGGGCAAACGACAGGCTGGAAAGCAGAAGCGTTGCCAGACAAATCAGTAACCTGGGCCCAAAAGAACGAAGTTTCATCATTATTCTCTCCGATTAAGAAAGTGATAGCCGAATACTGACGGCACATCTGCGTCCGCACCTATAGCGGCTGAAATAGCAGTTCTATCCAGATAAGCAGGGTTTCTGAAAAACCTTTCAGCAGGGGGTGTTCTTACGGAGCTACTGTGGCTGAGGAAAAGCTGCCGTTGCGGATCGCGGGGACTTCCAGAATTCGTATTCCTGTGGCTGGATTTTCTGTCGAGAGAACCAGCGTATTGATCATTTGCTGCAATGTAACCAGACCCAGGCGTTGCGTGTCTGCGCGGGTGGCTGGAATTTTTCCCATCAGCCAGTACATGGGCTTCAATGCGTAAGGCCAGCGATGTCCCGGACCCAGGACGTACCAGGGACGAAGAATAGTTCCGTTCATTCCGCTTTCCCGGATGATCTGCTCGCACTGTTCCCGGACCTCAATGTAGGCCTTCATGACCGGCGCGGGGTGGGCAACGCTGACATAAATGAAGTGGCAAATGTTCGCGGAACGCGCCACGCTCACCGCCGAGAGGAGCCCAACCAGATCAATGGAGCGGAATTCGGCGGCTTTCGAGGGACTCGGATGAGAGGCTCCCACCAGATGAATGAACGTGTCGCACGGCGGAACATGAGGGAGATAGTCACTGGAGAGCGCATCGCCAATGACCGGTATCGCACCAGGCGGGAGCTTCTGTGCCGACGAGGGACGCGTGAGGGCTGTTACTGTATGTCCGCGTCCGAGCAAAAGCTTTAGAAGGCGGCTTCCGATATACCCGGTACCACCGGTGAGAAAAATAGAGTGGGCGCTCGGTTGCATGTTCAATCTGCGTACGCGCAAAAGGGAAGACCGGATTGACGGCAGCTCGCGAATTAAACAGGAAAACTGGACAGCTCAGCATTTGCGCCGCAAACAACCACGCCAATGCGTTCTCCCGGATGCGGCTGGTAGGCGCCGGAAAGGACAGCGGCCAACGCCGTTGCTCCACCGGGTTCGGCGATGACGCGCAGCTTTTGCCACAGCGCGCGTTGAGCGTCGACGATTTGTTCGTCAGTGACCAGCACCACACGCTGAACAAATCTCTGCGCGATTGGGAACATAAGTTCGCCAACGCGGCGAGCGCCGAGCGAGTCAGCCGCGATTCCACCCGTTTCAACGTCAACGGTCTGGCCTGCTTCCAGCGCCTTGAACAGGGTAGGCGCACGTTGCGGTTCCACGCCGATGACGCGCACGCGGTCCTGATACCACGCGGCCGCACCGCCAATCAGGCCGCCTCCGCCCACTGCGATCAGTACGCTTTCCAGGCCTCGCACCTGCTCTTCAAATTCCATGGCCAGCGTCCCCTGGCCTGACAACGTCCGCGGATCGTCATAAGCATGGATGGCAAGAGCGCCGCTCTCCGAGGCTCGTGCGCGGCTGGCGGAGAGCGCCTCGGCGTAGTCGCGCCCAACTACATTGACGACGGCTCCGTACTGGCGAAGTCGCTCAACTTTATTGGGAGAGGAAATGGTAGGAACAAAAATCTCCGCACGATGGCCGAGTTGCTGGGCGGCATAGGCGACGGCCGCTCCGTGGTTTCCGCCAGAAGCGGCGATCACGCCTGCTTCCGGTGTGTGCGAACTTAGAATGGAATTGAAGGCACCGCGAGGCTTGAACGATCCGGTGTGCTGAAGGCCCTCCAGCTTGAGAAACAATCGGGCATTGATGCCGAAAGCTCCGTCCTCCAGTGCTGTGCATGGGGTACGGCGAACGTGGCGAGAGATGCGGCGGGCGGCATCCTGAATCTCGACTCGCGAAATCATATTTGCAGGGCGACTCCACGTGGCCGTTGCCATCACGACCTCCTTATATTTGGCGGGACTTGGAACTATAGCGCATCTCGCACGCTCAGTATGGATTGAGAGCTGATTTTTCCGCTTAGCTTTATTGGAAAGTTTAATGCTTGCTTCTGCAGCAACAACGAAATAGCCATATTTGTTAACAACTTAGCTTCATTTTTATCGACAAATGCGGCAACACGGAAGAAAATAGGGCAGATTGGCGGGATAGTGAAACCGGTCTCCCTTATAAGACGGAAAGGGTGGATGGCTCGCGTGCTGCTGCTTGTTGCAGCGGTGTGCGCCATGGCATCTGCCCAGTCGGCTGACAATCGTGGCCAGTCTCCCACGGATGCTGACGGGGGTTTTCTATCCAATCAAGGGGCACAGCCGCGCTTTGAAGCGAGCAGCAAAATGTCTGGTCAGGCGGAACTCGCGTTGCGCGAACAGCGTGTCCTGACGGTTCCTCACTTTTCCGGTTCATTCGCCTTTGAAGGCAAGACTTTCCCGTTCAACGTGGTGGGCACTGATCCAAAAGCAGGCGGCAGCACCAACATTCCTACGCAGCTCAAGCCGGTAACTCTGCTGTTTGAGGGATATCAGGATGAAAAGGGAGACCCAATTGTTCTGAGTCCGGCCTCCATCATAGCGAACGTCAACAACTCGCCGAATTTCCGGCCCGCCCAATACACGAACGGATTTACCCAGTTCGCCGACGCCGTGCAACGGGCGCAGTTTTCGAACGCCATGGCGCCGGAGTGGCATACGATTCTGCAGACGCCCCAGTTGCTCAAGCCGTTGATCATAGTGGTGCCCAAGAACTCTGCCCGGGTATTTCGCAACCGCATCAGCGGGGAACTCTACGCGATTGTGGACACCGCGTTTTTTGTCTCGCAACTCAATACTCTGGTCCAGATGGAGAACCTGCGGATCGACGCGCTTCCCATCATTCTCACAAGAAATGTGATGCTGTCGCCGGGTGCGGATGTGAAACAGTGCTGCGTGCTTGGTTTCCATACGGCGTTCGATGCCGGCAAGCTGAACGATCGCCAGATGCTGCAGACGCTGGTGTGGGCAAGCTGGGTTGATCAGGGAATTCTGGGACAGGGCGTTGCGGACGTAACCGCCATGAGCCATGAAATCTCCGAGTGGGTCAATGATCCCTTCGGAACCAACCTGGTTCCAGCATGGCAGTATCCGAACGCCGCCCTGGGCTGCCAGAACAATCTTGAAACCGGAGATCCTCTGGCTACGCTGCCCAACGCCGGATTCCCAGTAACCATTGAAGGCTTCACCTATCACCCGCAGAACCAGGCGCTGCTGCCGTGGTTCACGCGCCAGAGTTCAGATGCTCTGGACCACGCTTACAGCTTTCCTGATTCCACCCTGCTCACGGCGCCGTCCCAAGCCTGTCCAGCACGATAGCGCTCCCGTTTTGGGGCGTCATCCCGAAAGCCGTGAACGAGCGAGCGCTTTCATCAGCGCGCGAGTAGGCTTGAGGGACCTTGTGCGTTTCTTTTCAAACCTGGCCGCATGCCAAGCGCAAGGTCCCTCGCCACTACTCAGGCGCTGGCGAAAGCGCGCCTTCGTTTACGCGGCTCGGGATGACGATTTCGTGGGAAGCGCAAACGCAGCAGAAGTAAGAAGGGTAGGCTAGCTGACGAGGGCGCTGAGTCGGTCTGGAGCAGTAAGTTGCCGTGAGTCGGGGGCCTTCACGGCACCTCACCGCTCCTACGGGAAGACCGGCTTTGTGCGACTTCAGATTCCTGTTGTCCCGCCGGGCAAGCCAGCGACGCTCGCTTCAGCTTTGGTCCCAACAAGCGCAGCCAAAGCGCTTGTTGGGAACTCTAGAATCCCCGGATGCGCAACTCTCGCGCCGTCCGGGAACCGTGGAGGAACAGGAGTTGTATATTCAAGAACGCGAGTGCGGCGCGCTCTTGCAAGGATTCCCGAAATTTTCGTGAGTGGCTGTCGATTTCCGCTTTCTTGTTCGACGTATCGGCAAAGACGCTGAAAAGGAGACATTTAGATGCAATACCTTTTGTTGATTTACGGTGCAGAGAATCATTGGGAAACTCTTAAAGAATCGGAAAAGCAGGAGATCTACAAGGAATACATGGGTCTCAGTGAGGACCTGCGTAGAACTGGAAAGTACGTCGGGGGCAACGAACTCAAGCCCGTGGCTACGGCTACTACTGTGCGTGTGCGCAATGGCAAGAAGGCAGTTACGGATGGCCCATTCGCAGAGACGAAAGAGCAGCTTGGTGGATACTACCTGGTTGAAGCCGGCAATCTGGATGAAGCCATCGAAGTGGCCGCGCGCATTCCATCGGTTCGATTCGGCTCGATTGAGGTGAGACCGATCAATCCCCACTGAGTGGGTGTCGGCTGAAGCGGCGAGTACGGAGTTTCGCGATTTGCCGCTTCAGTGATCCTCGGTCTGAGAATGCGCATGGACGCCACCATCATTTAGAATGTTCCCCGTTTGATTGAGAGCTACAAAGAGAGAGGCGAGGATTCAATGCGCAACTTCACCGCTATCGCAGTCATGCTTGTTCTTGGTTCCATCATATCGGGCGCAGCTCCCGCACCTGCGCACTATGAGCTCAAGCAGAAATATGTTCTGGGCGGCGATGGTGGTTGGGATTACCTGACATACGATGCCGCAGGAAAGCGCCTTTTCATCTCGCGAGGAACGCACGTGATGGTGGTGGATCCGGCGAAGGGTTCGGTGGTCGGAGATATCCCGGACACTCCAGGCGTTCACGGAATTGCGCTGGCGCCGGAATTGGGCAAAGGTTTTACCAGCAATGGGCGCGAGAACACAGTCACCGTATTCGATCTGAAGACGCTCAAGCAAATCGCAAAAATCAAGCTTGATGGCGCCGAGAATCCGGATGCCATCCTTTATGATCCGGCTTCCAAAAGGGTGTTCACGTTCAATGGCCGCAGCAAAAACGCCACGGAAATCGACGCGGAAAAAAATTCTGTTGTGACCACGATTCCACTCGATGGCAAGCCCGAGTTCGCGGTCAGCGATGAGAAGGGCACTGTTTTCGTCAATATAGAGGACAAGAGCGAGTTGACGAGCATTGACCCCAGGAAGGGTGCAGTGTTGAAGACATGGTCGCTTGCGCCTTGCGAGGAGCCATCAGGGCTGGCCATGGACCGGGCGCATCGGAGGCTTTTTTCCGGATGCCATAACAAGATGATGGCCGTGGTGAACGCAGATACTGGAAAAGTGATTGCAACCCCTGCGATTGGAGAAGGCGTGGACGCGAACGCGTTTGATTCGAGTAGTGAGCTGGCGTTCAGCTCCAACGGCGATGGCACGCTGACCGTTGTGCATGAGGAGTCGCCGGATAAGTATGCCGTGGCGGACAATGCCAGGACGCAGCGCTTCGCCCGAACCATGGCACTCGATACCAGCAATCACGACGTTTACCTGGTCACAGCGGAAATTGAAGAGTCGCCGCCGGCCAAAGAAGGCGAGCGCCCGCGCAGAAGCATGAAGCCCGGTACGTTTACGCTTCTGGTCATGTCACCCGGAACAGGCAAGCCTTAGTGCAAGTACTGCTCGGGCAGACTGTGTTCAGCGTCTTCAGCCTCCCAGTAAATGCTGAGCACCCACCAGCGCGTGCCATCATTAAATAATTGAAAGCTGTTGATTCCGCGGGCAAATGGCTTGGCGTCATCCTTTGCATGACGGGATTCATAGGTGCTCCACACGTGCGCGATGTGGTCCCAGATCTCAACCCGATTGGCAACGGACCGCTCGAAGAAGCCTTCTTTGTCGAAGAACGCCTGTCCGCGCGCAGCGTATTCGTCCGGAGTGAGCACGCGTACGCCTAAAACGCCCTGCTGGTTTTTCCCGCTGGGCATCAGCCGTGCTCCGGTGTAAAAAAAGGAGCGGAAGCGGTCCCAATCGCGCTTGCCGGCCGGACCTGAAATCACGTCATAGACTGCGGCCAGAAGGTGTTCGGGTGTGTCCACATCACCAGGGCGTGCCTTTGGTGCAGCGGCTTGTGCCGGAGTTGGAGTGCTCTGCGCCGTATTCGGCGGTGATTGAGGCTTGGTTTGTCCAGTCGCGCTGAACCCAGGCGCAACTGAAAGCACCAGGATGAGTGTTCTGCAGAAGACTCTTTTCATGGCGAATAATGTAGCAGTCGGAGCGAGATCTTAACCAGAGCACAACGCAACTCGACGTCACACCGAATCGCCAGACCGCAATTTATTCAGCGCCCACTGAGCGTGTTCAGCAATCAACGGATCGGGATCTGCAGCCATTATTTCCAATTGCGGAATGAAATCTCTGTTTCCGCTGTTTCCCATGGCAATAGCGACGTTGCGTTTCAAGCCGGAGAATTTTGCCCGCTTCACGGGTGAGCGGCGAAAAGTTTCGCGATAAGCTTCCACCCCCATTCCTGCAAGCCACTTGAGATCCGGATAGAAAAAGTTTTCGCGCGGCTGAAATTCGGGCAGGGAAGTAGGAGGAGCATTTCCTGTCTTGTTGTTCCACGGGCAAACATCCTGGCAGATATCGCAACCGAAAACCTGATGGCCGATGGGCGCGCGCAAATCCTCGGCGATCGTACCGCGCTTTTCAATGGTCAGATAAGCAATGCAGCGGCGCGCATCGAGCTTGCCTGGGGCAATGATGGCGTCCGTCGGGCAGGCATCGATGCATCGTGTGCAGCTTCCACAACGATCTTGAGCCCCAACATCAGGCGCGAGATCCAGCGAAGTGAGAATTACCCCCAGAAACATCCATGAGCCAAGTTTCTGGTTGATGATGCAGGTATTTTTTCCGATCCAGCCGATACCCGCATGCTGCGCGTAAACCCGTTCTACAATCGGCCCTGTATCAACGTATGCCCGTGTCTGGACCTCAATCTGCGCCTGAAACGCAGCATTGCGAATTGCTTCTTCCACTTTGCGCAGACGAGGCATGAGCGCGTCGTGGTAATCGCATTGGCCCCATGCATAACGTGAGATCCAGCCCTTGCGAGGATCGCTGACCTCATTGGAGTAAGGCTTATCGGCAGAGTAGTTGACAGCACAAACAACAATAGAGCGTGCCCATAGCGCGGCGTTTCGGGCGGAAAGCCGTTGCAACTTCCCCGAGTCAGTGCGCCTTTCCATGTACTGCATCTCGCCGGCATGCCCGGCCTCAATCCACTCAGTAAACGCCGTCAGTTCGGGAAAGTCCTCCGGCTCAAGAGAAGCGACGCCGGTCAGATCGAACCCTGCTTCTGCCCCGGCGCGCTTGATCTCATTTGCGAGTTGTTCCTTAGAAAGCACTCAGTTCTCATTATCAACAATGATCGTTATCAACAATGATCGTTCACTCGAACGATCATCCCTGCGATCAAGCCGTGTGAAAAGCTTTGCGTCTGGCTGAAAGCATCGATCCCTCGCATTTGGGCGGGTCATCTCAGGTTCCCACAAAACAGCGGGGCGAACCACCTCAGGTGATAGTACTAAGTACATTTAAACGTTTGTTCCTTCCAGCCACTCTCTCTAAACTGAACTGGAAAAGAGTTGAGGGTTGCAGCCTGAACAGCGCAATCGTCATCTTAGTAGTGAGCTGCTGTTTTGGAAATGTGATTGGTCTCTTTTTGGCTTCAGGTGGGAGGAGGGTCGCGTATCAGCATCAGGTGACTATGATTTGTAATTTCTGTGGAACTGACAATCGAGAAACCAACAGATTCTGCGGGATGTGCGGTGTAAGGCTTGAACGGCGCAAGTCCGACCGTCGTGTGAACGAGACCGGCGCACATTTGAAATGTGAATCCTGCGGCAATGTTAACGACGTTGGCTACAAATTCTGTGGCATGTGCGGCAACCGGGTCGATCGTCGGCTTGCCGACAGACGCGGTGGCGCAGCTCTGCACCAGGCCCGGACCGATGCCGGCGGAAATGTTGCGGTCGCCATTCCCAGCACCGCCGTCCATGAAGCCGAACACGTTCCGCCAAGATCTCCCGAGCCGGTGCTGCACCATACAACCGCTCCCGTCTATCAACGCAGCCATGCTGATGACGCCTTTCATAGCGAGCCCGTAACCAAGTCCGGTATTCAGGGACCTTCTTTTCTTGGGCTGAGTGACGACTCCGACGACGACGGATCTTACCTTCTCGAAGAGGAGAACACTTCGCGCAGTGGTTTGCGAAAGCTGGTGCTGCTGGTGATTCTGGCAGCTATCGCGGGTTTGATCTTTGTTCAATATCGCTCCAGTTTGCATGCCAATCCAAAGCCGGCTCCAGCGCAGTCTGGTCCGCAGGGCCAGACCCAGCAGCCCGCAGCCATCAGCGGCGGCACTGCCAATCCTCAGATTGCAGGACCGAATCTCGCCGCAGGTCAGACCCAGCCGAACGCCCAGCAGCCGTCAACTGCAGATACACCATCTACGGCCGCGGCCTCGTCCCAACCCGCCGATCCGCCGCCGCAGGTCACTCCCGTGAAGGCCGATGGCCCCGAAATTGATCCCGCTAACCTGGCGGAAAAATCTGATCCTGCGATCTCGGGCGATAAGACCGATAAGCATGACGACCCGGGCACGGGAAAGTCTCTTGACCCGACTGTCCCCGCCGAGCAAAAGCCGAGCGCCGCGCTGATTCGTGCGCAGCAGTTCCTGCTTGGAAAAGGTGTTGAGCAGAATTGCGAGCAGGGACTTTTATATCTGCGCGCTGCCGCCCAGAAAAATGAACCGGCGGCTGCTGTGCAGATGGGCGCTCTCTATGCCAGCGGACATTGCGTTCACCAGGACCGGGTGATGGCGTATCGCTGGTTCAATTCAGCGCATGAACTGCAACCGGCCAATCAATGGATTCAGAGAAATATGGACCTGCTCTGGGGACAAATGACGGATCAGGAACGCCGCCTGGCGGGATACTAAACTCTTCCTAAATACCCAGCTTCTTCACTTCCTCGTTGTAATACTTGCGATACAGAATGTCCCACTCCTGAGTGCCTTCGGTAATCGTGCGTCTCTGGGTCTCAATCTTCTGCCGCGCAGCCTGGTCCAGCTTTGCTTCTTCATTCAGCAGTTCTTCCAGAATGCGCCTGGCTTCCATGCGAATGGTATTGCGGTCTTCTATGAACTCCACCTGTTCGAGTGAGGCCAGGGCGTCCGCCACGGTGTGGGCCAGCTTGTTTACCTTGTCGCGCGAGAGTCTCACAGCACCGCCTTGTATTTCTTAACCAGTTCGTTCTTCACCTTCTTGAACATCTCCTGGTAACTGGCGCCGGCTTTGCGCATTTCATCATCAATTTGTTCCAGGATCAGGCGGACTTCGTCATTAATGCGGTCTTCAAGCTGCAGCTCTTCGACCAATGCATTGTTGAGCGCCGCGGCGACGCCGGGAACGTCTTTGGTTTCAATGAACTCGCCCGAGATCAGTTTTTGGGTCGTTTGCCGGGCCAGATACCCGACGTATTCTTTCGAAAAGAGCATGCGTTTTATAGAGGCAACTGGTTGAAAAGAATAGTGTAACACAGCGGAAGTTGCCTGCCTGTTGAAGTCTTTTGCGAGTATCGGAAAACGAAGTTGTTGATCACAACAGAAGCACTGCAAGCGGCGCCTGCGTACTCGCGCCGCTTCAGCACTCTTGCGGTGGTGGTGGGAGGTTCGTGCCTGGCAAGATTTCCATCTTCAGTTTCCGTGATATGTGCGCGCGTCGCGCATGTATTCCCGCAGCAGACGGTTCAATTTCCCGGCCGCCGTCTTGATTTCCTTGCATGCCCGCTGTGTTTCCTCGTTGACCGGCGCACAGCTCAACATTTCCGCTCTGCCCAATACGATCGTCAACTCGTTATTAATAGAGTGGATTAGTTCCCGCGACGACATAAATACTCCCACATTCATGAGAACGATTGATGAGAACGATTCGTGAGAATCATCTCATAATCTCAGATTCTCTCTCCGCGACAAATCGTTTTTGTTCCGGAAACGTAATAAATCGGCACGTAACAAACTCGCATTAAGGTGCCTGCGCCGTAAATCTGAAGTGATGCTCGAACTTTTTAAAGTCCGGAGCAGCTCAGGCATTCAAATGGCAAGCCGGAACGCCGACCTGATAAGACTTGGCACGCCGCGTGCCGAGGTCTTCGATCTTCAGGTATAGCGATGTCCCCAGACTGAAGTCTCAACGATCCAGGTGAGCCTTCGTATCTTTTCCAGCCGGGTAACCCACTTTTTCACTGGATACCCGAGATTTTTGGCATCCAACCGTTTTTTTAGTAGAGGGTCGCAAGTCCATGGCAGTTTCCGAGTTTGCTGTTTGGTCAATTGCCAGCTGCCAATTGCTAAGTTTTTCAAGGATCGCTTCTTCCCGCCGCCCGGGGCGGCTGGTGTTTTCCGGCAAGCAGGCGGCAGTTGTTGTCAAAGTGGGCAATCGCAGAGAGCACAGTATATACGACGTCTGTTCGCTAGACAATGAAAAGACGAATCCAGCCATGAGACTTCTTTGCTCCTGCACTGCTGTCCCTTGACCGCCCAAGCCGGATTTGCCGATAGGAGGGTAGCCCCTGCATATGATTGTTGCCGATTGAATGCACTCGGCAGTGGCTAAGGCAACGCGACGCTAGTGGCTGCAGCCACCCCGGTCTTAAGTGCAGCCGACTATTAACAACAAACAAGCGTCTCATTAGAATAGATTTCCTGTTGCCAAAAAGTATCGTGGAGTGAATTGCGGTGAAATGGCTGCCCATACTCAGTGGGGTCATTTGCGTTGTTGTGCTCCTTCCGGGAATTGGACGGGCCCAGGAAGAGCCAGTATGCGTAGAAAACTCGCCGGAAATGCGAGGTTGAGCTTGGGTGCAGCATTGTTGAAAAGAGGCCGCTGACCGGCACTCTGAAAGAACCTGTTTTCTGGCATATCGATCAATTCGATTCCGCAGGACCTACCCAGGCAGGTACCGGGCCTTCCAGCATCGCTTTTCAGGCGCATGGCGCATGGTGGCTCATGTCGGTTGGACTAAAGAGCAAAGATCACCACGGCGGACGCCACATCGCACAGGTGAAACTGTCGCCGCTTCCCAGAGCGGATGCCTACTCGATGCCGATCATCTCAGCGTACATTCCTGCCGGAATGACTTCGCGGGTCCATTTTCATTCCGGAGTGGAGGTTTTCTATACCGTTGATGGAGAACAGTGCTTTGAGACCAAAGAAAAAGCTTTCCTGAAAAAGGGTGACACCTTGGTTGTATCCACCGGGGTAACCATGCGTCCGGTCGCCACTGGAGCAAAGGCGCGTTGTGCGTTTGCGGTGATCGTATATGACTCCTCCAAGCCGCCAGTTACGCGACTTCCCATGGCGACTGCGTCACAGCTGGTTTCCTGCACAAAATGAGCAACACCCGAGCTGCTCGAGAGTGCGCGCCCTACGCCGCCTCAAACACCAGAAAATAATCCTCCTTATCGCCCTTAACAAAATCGTATTTTCCAACCAATCTGTATCCCGCCTGTTTCGCCTCTTCCACCACAATGGATTCATTCACACCGTGGTCTTCGGCGTTCCCGTTCTTGTCAATGATTCCCACGCGCGCTCCCGGCCGCAGCGACTTGCGCAGTTTTTTGAGCAACTCAACCGGCTCGGCCACTTCGTGATACGCCTTCAGCATCAGGACCGCATCAACGCTCTGTGGCGGCAGCAAAGGGTCTCCCGCCTGCCCGAGAATGGCCTTGATATTGCCGACCTTCTCTCTTTGCGCTCGCTGCTGAATGTAGCGGATCGATTCCGGGTTGATGTCCACTGCGTAAACCAGTCCGCTGTCGGTTACCTTCCTGGCTGCTCGAACTGAAAACCATCCCGAACCGGCGCCGATGTCGGCCACGTTCTTTCCCGGCGCAATGCCGAGGATCTCCATCACCCGGTTGATCTGCAGCTTCTTATCGCGATCCTTGTATTCAAAGACCGATAAATCGCCTGTGTACGGCTTGCTGGTTTCTCTCTGCTGCGTTTGCGGCGTCGGAGTTGCCGCCGTCTGCTGTGTGCCGGCGGCAAGCGAAGCGAGTGCGAAAAATATGATGAAGAAGGACCCGACATAACTGCGGAGTTCTTTTGCCATGCGGAAATCATGGCACAACCAGGCTGCTCAAAGCGAGACAGCCCCGAAAAATCAGAGCATTGATTCACCGCAACGGACGCAAAAGTCAAAAAACCACCCAACACACTGGCGCATATTGGGTGGCAACTTCCGGTTAGGGTTCTCATTCACTTCCTGCTGGCTGGAGGAACGATGCCGTTCATGCGCAGGTATTCCACCATTTGCCCGTAGTGATCGTAGGAATGGGCCACCGCATCGATCGCAAACTGCAGTCGATTGTTCTGCCGTGGAGGGCGGCGGGAGCCCAGGGCATCCAGCATATTTTCCTTCGTCACCATTGACACAGCGTGATGGAGCGCTGCGAATGAGCCTTCGAGATAGTCCATGATCTGGGCTTTCGAAATCACACTCTCCGGCCCGGTTTCAGATTCCTGTTCAGGCGTGGGCGTCTGGCCGTTCATGTTGGCGGCCATCCGATAGTTGTTCGCGGCCAGATGCTTTACCTGCTGAGCGAACGTGCGCACGCCCTTGAATTCGCCGGCTGTTGGTGCGAACGAGTATTTCTCCTCCGGCATGGCATCGGCTGCGCTCACCACCTCTTTTTCCGTGTTTGAAATCCAGAAGTCCAGCGACTGGCTGACTGTGTAGTTGGTCTGGGCCGCCACAAACGGATTGAGAACAGGGAAAAGCAGGCACACTAGAATACGTAGAAAATTTCTCATGATACCTCCTTTGAAAGAACCAAATTTGTCTGACACAACGGCAAACGCGCGAGCAGATGTACGTCTCTCGCGGTTCTTACATGGATTGGTTCCTAGGAGACTGGAGGCCCGCGATCGGTTTCTGGCGATCCGATCGAGAATGAGATAAAGGACGGCTTGAGGTTCAGGCAGGTTCTGCCTGCTGGCTGCAAGGGAGCAGCTATATCAGACCTGCGAAGCTCTGCAAACTGCAATTGAACAAAGGTTCGCATGCCGCAGCGGCCCGGCGGCGACTTGAAAACAGTCCCGCATTCGCGTGCTTTGAATTGCGCTGTCCCTGGCTTCTTTCGCTGACTGGCCTGTCGGGTTTCACGGCGCGAACACAAGTCCACGGGTTCGCTCCCAGATCCCGTTACGCAGCCAAAAGCCGAGCTGGCGAGAGCAAGGATAAGGATGGCCGGAATGATCGACGCGCGACGCATGGAATCAATCAATTCGACGTTTCAGCTTATGAAGAGTTACCACAAACCGAAACCACTTGCGGGAATGAATCTGGGAAGCCATGAATGAACGAGTGGGGATTGCACCGGTTTGTCATTTCCCGAGCAATCGGTGGTAGTCGCCAGACGGGTGGTGGGTCTGAGACATGAAACCATTTCGCGACCATTGTGTTATTTCTTGGCTAATCCATAGCCATCTCCTATATGTCACTTCCTGTGCCAAGTTGCGCCATGGATTCACAGAAGCAACTTACGATCTGGGGCCTTTGCTGAGAAAACGCAACCTGGTCTCAAAACAACTCGTGTAAACGTAATTTCTGTCCAGCTACAATCCATAGACACTAAGTATTGGAAA
>Ga0134126_10004169_pt1 | contig 18100 bp, 15 predicted proteins | sample KB31752_FD_96881 | JGI IMG/M metagenome (GOLD analysis project Ga0134126, IMG submission 96881) | Terrestrial soil microbial communities with excess Nitrogen fertilizer from Kellogg Biological Station, Michigan, USA - KB3-175-2 | ecosystem: Environmental > Terrestrial > Soil > Unclassified ...
AATGTGGAGCTGGCGATCGGGACCAATCACGTTCGCGCCCAGATCGGCGATATTCGATTCACTTCGAAGCTGATCGATGGTCGATTCCCGGAATACGGCCGCGTGATCCCGGCTAGCCCGGCGAAGCGGGTGCAGGCGGATCGGGAGCTCCTGCGGCAGGCCCTGCAGCGCACGGCGATTCTCTCGAACGAGAAATATCGGGGGATTCGGCTGGCGGTGAGGACGGACCTCCTGGTGATCCAGGCGCACAATCCTGAGCAGGAGGAGGCGGAGGATCAGGTTGAGGTCGTGTACGCGGGGGACGAGGTGGAGATCGGGTTCAATGTCAACTATTTGCTGGATGCTTTGAGCGCGATCGAGGGAGATAAGGTGGAGATCGGGCTTACTGATTCCAATAGCAGCTGTTTGATCCACGCGCCGGGGCTTGTGCAGACTCGGTATGTTGTGATGCCTATGAGGCTTTGAGAGGGAACGGTTCGATTACGATTGGGGAGGGAGCGAGGCTCGCGATAGGGTTTTGCCGGGGACGCCGTGAATACGGTCTCGCAGCCTCTGTTTGTTGATGGGCCCGAAGTCGCCTGCGGCGCTTCGCGCAGCCAGCCCTGTGACTGCCTTTGATCCCGCGACCCAAAGGCGGCTGTGGGCCGCTCCATGACTTGCTTTCGCACACCGCCATCCATGGCTCCAGAAGCCCCCGCAAAGTCCTATTGCGTACCTCGCCCCCGATCGGCATTCAGTAGTGTTGTTACCCGCCTTGGGGGTTGGAGGACGCATCGACGGACGTGCGACCGCTCAGGCCAGGTAGGCCAGGGTTGCCGCGAGGGTAGTCGGGCCGGCGGCTCGCGAACATACTCCGGCACTCACACGGGCGGGGTCTCAGTCGCAAAGGGACCTGGCGGGGGCCTGTGGAGTCAGGGATGACGGAACGGAGCCTCCATGGATCAGTGAGCGGACGGGAGCCCGCGCAACCGGATTCACGGCGTCCCCCGCCAAGTCCCTTTGCGAGTGAGGCTCCGCCGCTCCGAGTGCCACCCTTGAATCCTTCGCACCGCACCATCGTCGACCTCTCAACTCTCCCATGATCCTCAGCGAGCTCACGGTCCGCGACGTCCGCTGCATCGAGCTGGCTGAGCTTTCTCTGCATCCCGGCCGCAATCTCATTTGGGGGGGTAACGGGTCGGGGAAGACTTCGTTGCTCGAGGCGATGTTTCTGCTCGGTCGGGGACGCTCGTTTCGGACGCGAAATTCGGAGCGGCTGGTTCGCCATGGGCAGGAGCGGCTGGTGGTGTTCGGGAGGACGGAGAGCTCTGAATCGGTCGGCTATGCCGGGTCGCTCGGGGATGCTGCTCGGTCGGGGAGTTCTGCGGCGGCAATGGGTGGACTAGTCCACGCGGTCGGGGTGGAGGTTCACCGTCGGGACGGCCCCAGGGCACGCATTGATTCCGCGGCCGTTGGTTCGCTCGCTGACCTGTCGCGGGTGTTTCCGGTGCAGGTGATCGATCCGGAGATCCACAAGCTCATCGAGGAAGGAGGGAGGAGAAGGAGGCGCTGGCTCGATTGGGCAGTGTTCCACGTGGAACCTCGGTTTGCGGATTGGTGGGTTCGGTTCGCACGGGCGGTTCGCCAGAGGAACGCTGCGTTGCGGGAGCGACGCGGAGCGACGCGGCCCTGGGATGTGGAAGTGGCGGCGCTGGGGGAAAAGATTTCGGAAGCGCGACGGGCGGTACTGGAGCAGATGGCACCGCTTTGGAGGGAAACCACGGCAGGGCTCGACTGTCCTGCTGCGGAGCTGCAGTACTTCCGCGGATGGGGAGCCCAGCATGCTTTGCTGGAGGCGCTCGATGCCTCACGCGAGCGGGACGAGGCGCGCGGGCTCACGCACGCCGGGCCTCATCGGGCGGACGTCCTGATTCGGGTCGGCGGCAAGCTTGCGCGCGAGGTGCTCTCCCGGGGGCAGCAGAAGCTCATGGCGGTGGCCCTCACCCTGGCCCAGCTGCGCCTGCTGAAGGGCGTTTCGGGGACGACGCCGACGTTGCTCCTGGACGATCCTGCGGCGGAGCTGGATGCCGCGCACTTGAGGCATTTTGTCGGCCAGATCGCGCCACTTGGGTGTCAGTTGGTCATCACGTCACTACACCCGGAAACAGCCGCATTTGGGACTCCGGACAGGGTGTTTCACGTGGAACAGGGGAGGGTGGGCCGGTATAATGCCCCATCCTGAGACCGGACCTTTTCATGGCTGCCGAAGACGTCTACGATTCCAGCAAAATCAAAGTTCTAAAGGGCCTCGACGCGGTGCGCAAGCGCCCGGGGATGTACATCGGTGACACGGATGACGGCACCGGTCTGCACCACATGGTCTTCGAGGTCGTCGACAACTCTATTGACGAGGCGCTGGCCGGCTACTGCGACAAGATCGTAGTCACCATCCATGCCGATGAATCGGTGACGGTTTCCGATAATGGCCGTGGTATGCCCGTGGATATGCACCAGGAGGAGGGGCGATCTGCGGCTGAAGTGATCATGACCGTCCTGCATGCCGGCGGGAAGTTCGACGACAGCTCCTACAAAGTGTCGGGCGGACTGCACGGGGTCGGTGTATCCGTGGTGAACGCCCTGTCGGAGTACCTCCTTTTGACGGTGTACCGCGAAGGGAAAGTCCATCGGCAGGAGTATCACCTGGGCGATCCGGTCGCCCCGCTCGCCGTCGTCGGCGATACGTCCGAGCGTGGCACGGTCGTACGCTTCAAGCCCAGCGCGCAGATCTTCACCAACATCCAGTTCGACTACGACATCCTGGCCAAGCGGCTGCGTGAGCTTTCCTTCCTGAACTCGGGCGTGCGCATCGAGCTCGTGGACGAGCGGGAGAACAAATCCGACGTGTTCCAGCACGAGGGCGGACTCAAAGCCTTCGTGAAGTACCTCAATCGCGCGCGCGAGCCGATTCACGACTCGGTGTTCTGGTTCAAGACTCAGGATGGGGCCGTCTCCGTCGAAGTCGCCATGCAGTGGAACGACTCCTACCAGGAGAGCATGTTCTGCTACACCAACAACATCCCGCAGAAGGACGGCGGCACGCACCTCGCGGGCTTTCGCAGCGCGCTCACGCGCATGCTCAATGATTACATCGAGAAGGAGTTGTCTGCAAAGAAGGACAAGTTGCCGACCACCGGTGACGACGCCCGTGAGGGCCTCACTGCGATTCTCTCGGTAAAACTCCCCGACCCGAAATTCTCCTCGCAGACGAAGGACAAGCTGGTCTCTTCCGAGGTCAAAGGTATCGTGGAGGCCGTAGTCGCCGGGAAACTGCAGGAGTTCCTGCTCGAGCACCCGCAGGAAGCCAAGGGTATCGTCGCGAAGATCATCGAGGCGGCCCGCGCCCGTGAGGCCGCGCGCCGCGCGCGTGAAATGACGCGTCGCAAAGGTGCGTTGGATGTCGCAGGCTTGCCTGGGAAGTTGGCTGACTGCCAGGAAAAGGACCCGGCGCTTTCCGAGATCTTCATCGTCGAGGGCGATTCCGCCGGCGGCTCCGCCAAGCAGGGCCGCGACCGGCGAACGCAGGCGATTCTGCCCCTCAAGGGCAAAATCCTGAATGTGGAGAAGGCCCGCTTCGACAAGATGCTGTCGTCAGTGGAAGTCGGCACCCTGATCACCGCGCTGGGATGCGGCATCGGCAAGGATGACTTCGACATTGCGAAGCTTCGCTACCATCGCGTGGTTCTCCTGACCGACGCAGATGTCGACGGGAGTCATATTCGCACGCTGCTCCTGACATTCTTCTACCGGCAGCTTCCAGACCTCATTGCGCACGGTCACATCTACATCGCGCAGCCGCCTCTCTTCAAAGTGAAGCGCGGCAAGCAGGAGCTGTATGTCAGAGATGAGCCGGAGCTCGATGCCGCTCTTCTCAACACGGCGCTGGAGAGCGCCGCCCTGCACGTGAACGCCTCCGCACCGCCGTTGCAGGGTCCGGGCCTGGAGGCGCTGTCGCGCAAGTACATGGAGGTCCAGGCCATCATCAAGCGCTGGTCGCGCCGTTATGACGATCGGCTGCTGGAGCAGTTGATCTACATGCCGGAAGTCAAGCCGGCCGACTTCGACAGGCTCGACTGGCTGCGCAGCTGGACCCAGGACCTCGACCAGCGGCTCAACTCTCTGGACGATGCCACGCGCGCCTATCGCGTGGGGTTGCAGGACGCGTCCGGTGAGCACGCGGCGCGCATCATGATCCACAAGACCGAGCACGGCACCGCCAGCCACAAATACCTGCCGCGCGAGTTCTTCGAGTCCGCGGAATACCAGCGGATCGCTGACCTCGCCCGCACACTGGCGGGCCTCATTGGCGAGGGCGCCTTCGTCAGCCGCGGCAGTGACCGCCAGGACGTCGGCTCCTTCAAGGAAGCCATGAAGTGGCTCTTCGACCAGGCCCGCAAGGGCCAGACGATCCAGCGCTACAAAGGCCTGGGTGAGATGAATCCCGAGCAGCTCTGGGAGACCACCATCAATCCGCAGACACGCCGGCTGCTGCAGGTGAAGATCGAAGACGCCGTCGCGGCCGATGACATCTTCACCACTTTGATGGGCGATCAGGTCGAGCCGCGCCGCGAGTTCATCGAGAAGAACGCCCTGTCGGTAACGAACCTGGACGTTTGAGACTCGCTGTTGCGACAATGACCAGCTGGGACGCCGCTAGCGTCGCGTATATGCTCCAGTGCCGCCTGCCGGGCTCTCGCAAGCCGGGGCTGAGCCGTTGCGGCCGCGATCGCGCTCGGCTTTCGGCTGCCGGATTCACCCCGCTCCGTAGCGACTGCCAGGCTGCCGCCACTTCGCCGATCGCCCTTACCTGCGCTCAGGTCAGCAGCTTGTCCGGCGTGATCGGAAGGCCCCGCACTCGTCTGCCGGTGGCGTGATAGACCGCGTTCGCGATCGCGGCCGCGGCACCGACGATCCCGATCTCCCCGATACCCCGCGAGCCCATCGGCGTGGAGCGGTCGTCCACTTCCTCCAGCCACACCGCGTCGAGCTCGGTCACGTCGGCATTCGTGGCGATGTGGTATCCCGCCAAGTCGCGATTCACGATCTGCCCGAGGCGCTCGTCCATCACGCTCTCTTCGTGCAGCGCCATGGACAGACCCATGGTCATCCCGCCAATGAACTGCGAGCGCGCCAGGCGCGGGTTGATGATCCGTCCGGCCGAGAAGACGCCGAGCATGCGCGCCAGCCTGACCTCGCCCGTCTCGGGGTTGACCCTGACCTCGGCGAACTGCGCCCCGAAGGAATGCTGCGCGAAGCTCTCGTCATCGGCCCCCGCGGGCGTCTCCGCCGACGCTTCGGCGCCCGGCGGGGGACGAGGCCCGTGCAGACGCCGAAGCTCTCGCGCCGCCGCCACGATGGCCCACCCCCAGGAAGAAATTCCCGATGAGCCGCCGGCCACCGTTGCGTTGGGCAGATCGGTATCCCCGATCTCCAGCCGGATGGTTTCGGGTGCGCAATCGAGAGCGTCCGCGGCGATCTGTGTGAGTGTCGTCCAGGTGCCCGTACCGAGGTCCGCGGCGCCGATGCGAACCGCGTAGCGGCCGTCCGCGCCGAAGCGGATGCTGGCACGCGATCCCATCAGCACGTAGCGCGGATAGGTGGAGCTAGCCACACCGCTGCCGATGAGCCAACCCCCTTCCGTCCGTTGCCCCGGCCGTGGATCGCGCTCGCTCCAGCCGAAGCGGCGCGCGCCCTCCCGCAAGCACTCGACCAGATGACGATTGCCCCAGGGATGGCCCGACTCAGGGTCGCGCTCCGGCTCGTTCCGCACCCGCAGCTCGATGGGGTCGAGTCCGCAGGCTACGGCGAGCTCGTCCATGGCGACTTCACCCGCAAACATACCCGGGGTCTCACCCGGTGCCCGCATCCAGGAAGGCTTGGGCACATCGAGAGCGGCGAGCCGATGGCGCGTGCGGCGGTTGGGCGAGGCGTACATGAGGCGCGTGGGTACCGCCGTCTGCTCGGCAAACTCCTGGAAGCGCGAGGTCTGCTCGACCACTTCGTGAATGATCGCCTCCAGACGGCCGTCCCGCTTCGCGCCCAGCCTGAAGCGCTGGATCGTCGGCGTGCGATGCCCCGCCAGGGTGAACATCTGCTGCCGTGTCAGCGCCAACTTCACCGCTCGTCCCGGAGCGCGCAGAGCGGCCAGCGCAGCCAGGATGTTGTGCGCGTGAGGCTCACCCTTCGAGCCGAAGCCGCCGCCCACGTAGGGGGAGATCACGCGGATCCTCTCGGGGCTCAGGCCAAACGCCTTGGCCACCGTCGCGCGGACCGAATGAGAGCTCTGTGTTGAATCGTACAGCGTCATCTTCTCAGAATCCCACACCGCGACCGTGGAGTGCGGCTCCATCGGGTGGTTGTGCTCCATGGGCGTCGAGTAGCTCGCATCCAACCTGACCTCGGCGGTGTTGAATGCTGCCTCGGCATCGCCTTGATCCGTGTCGGTCGGATATCCCGCGTTGACGCACTTCGGCGCATAGAGATCGTCTCGCCCGGCGCGGAATCCTACGTCGTGTGCGGCGATCTCGTACTCGACACGCACGAGGTCCGCGGCGTAGCGCGCCGCCTCCAGCGTTTCCGCAAGGACGGCGGCAACGAATTGCCCGCGAAAGTGGACCTCGTTCGATTGCAGCACCCAGAGCTCCTTGTTCTCATTCGATGCCAACCGGGGTGCTGTCCAGTGGGTGATGACCGCTATGACACCTTCGATGCGTCCCGCGGCACTCGTCTCGATCGAGCGGATCCGTCCCCGCGCAATCGTGGACTGCACCGGATACAGGTACGCAGGACGCTCAACGCGCTGCTCGAACGCGTAAGGCGCCGTTCCCATGACCTTGATCTTGCCGTCCATGCGCTCGAGATCGGCTCCGATCGCGTGTGTCTCGAGCATGTTGCTCTGCTCTCTGCCTGCGCCGAGCCCTTCGGGCCGGCCACCGCCGTCCAAAATTACGCCGGGCGATTCTGCCATCACTGCACTCCCGCCGTGAGACCGCGCAAGACCATGCACAATGTGTTGCGGGCCAAAGGAATCTTGAACGCGTTGTGCTCCAGCGGCCTGGCGTCGGTGAGCTCTGCCTGCGCGGCACGGCGATAAGTCTCTTCGGTTGCCGGAGCGCCCCGAATGATGGCTTCCGCGCGAAGGGCCCGCCACGGCTTGTGCGCGATGCCGCCGAACGCGACGCGTACGTCCTGGACGTGCCCGTTACGCACCGCCAACGCCGCTGCCACGGATACCAGTGCAAAGGCGTACGACGCGCGATCCCTGACCTTGTAGTAGGCGGAGCGCGCGGCGATGGTCAGGGGCGGCAGCTCGATCGCCGTGATGAGCTCACCATGCTCGAGCACCGTATCCCGCTCCGGGGAATCGCCCGGCAGACGGTGAAAGTCGATGACCGGAATGCGTCGCTCGCCTTGCTTGCCGAGGACGATGACCGTAGCGTCTAATGCTACCAACGCAACCGCCATGTCGGACGGATGGACGGCTACGCACTGCTCCGAAGCGCCGAGAATCGCATGGTCGCGATTGTGGCCCTCGCGAGCGGAGCATCCGCTGCCGGGCTCGCGCTTGTTGCAGGGAACGGTGACGTCCTGAAAATACGCGCAGCGGGTACGCTGCAGCAGGTTCCCGCCGGTGGTCGCCAGGTTGCGCAACTGCCCGGACGCTCCGGCCAGCAGCGCCTGCGAAAGAACCGGGTACCGGCCTCGAATCGTCTCGTCCGCGGCCAAATCGCTGTTGCGCACGCCGGCTCCGACGCGAACTCCGCCGCCTGGTAACGGCTCGATCCTGGAAAACGGCAGCCGCGTCACGTCCACGACCAATTCCGGACGCGCCACACCCAGCCGCATGTGATCGACGAGATTCGTGCCGCCACCGAGGAAGGCGGCGTTCGGACGCGCGGATACGCGCGCCACCGCAGAGGTCGCGTCCGTGGCCCGTTCGTACTCGAACGGAGTCATGTCGTCGCACTCTGCTTGATTGCATCCCGTATAGCGGCGACGATGTTCACGTAAGCGCCGCAGCGGCATAGATTGCCGCTCATCCGCTCGCGGATCTCCTCATCGCTCAGGCCCGGGGCCGCGGTCAGCCCTCGAGTGACGAAGCTCGGCTGGCCCGCCTTCGCCTCTTCCAGCATCCCCACCGCCGAGCAGATCTGCCCGGGGGTGCAGTAGCCGCACTGCAGCGCATCGTGATCGAGAAAAGCCTGCTGGAGCGGGTGCAGCGCGCCGTCACGGACGAGTCCCTGCGCGGTCGTGATGGTGGCCCCGTCATAGGCTACCGCAAGAGACAGGCAGGTCGTCACCCGCCGCCCGTCGAGGAGAACGGTACACGCCCCGCACTGGCCATGATCTCAGCCCTTCTTGGCCGCTGTGATGCCGAGATGTTCGCGCAGCGCATCGAGGAGCGTGGTGCGCGTATCGAGCTGCAGCGAGCGCTGCTCGCCGTCGACTCGCAGGGTGATGCTGGCCTGCACGGAAGCGTCCTCCCCGTTCACCGCAATGCAGCGAAACGCCCCGTTCCATGGGCAGTTCCCGGCCCGGGACTATTTTCCCGGATCGAAGAAGAGGAGCTTGAACGAGCCGCGGACGAAGGGCGACGGGCCGCGCTTTCCGGCCATCCGGTCGGCGCGGGCCGCGGCCATTGCCTGGGGCGTCGTGTCCGCCGCCGCGAGGAACACCCGACCGCTGACCGGGTCGACGCTCATCGTCCGCGCCGACAGAGCGGTCGTGATCGTCCCCGCCGGCACGAAGGTGTTGGCATCGACTTCGCGGATGACGGACAGCGTGCCATCCATGCCGTTGGAGCTGAAGATCAGCTTGCGTGTCGGGTCGAACGCCGCCGCGTCAGTCCCTCGTCCGATCGGCAGAGTGGCCACCGTGGCGCCGGTATCGGCATCGACGACCACGAGACGTTGGTTCTCGCAGCTCGAGAAAAGCCGATGTGTCGCGGTGTCCACGGCCAGCCCGTGTGGCGCCTCGCACTGCGGAATCGGCCAAGTGGCGTCAACCTGGTTGGTTGCCGTATCGACACGGTAGATTTCCCGCTTTTCGACACCGTTCACGTAGACCTTGCCGTTGTCGCCGGCAACGGCGAACTCCATCTTGCTGCCCACGTGCACGGTGGCAACCACCCGATCCGCTTTCGGGTCGATCACCGTGAGCAGGCCCGGATCGCCGTCGACAATGAACACATGTCCGCTCGTGGGGTCGATGGTGACCGCATCCGAGTCCGGCGCCGCTTTGAGATGTTTGACCACCTTCAGCGTTTTCAGACTGAAGGCAACGCCCTCTCCCGCCCGACCGTCATCCGTGTAGCCCAGGCCCGCCGCATGAGAGATTGCGATGCCGTGGGTGCCTCCCGGCATGCCCTCGACCTGACCGACGACCCTGCCATCGCGTGCATCGACGACAGTCAAATGATCGCCATGAGCGACATATAGGCGATGTGACGGTGCGTCATAAACGAGGTAGTCCCACCGCTGCGGGGCGCCAATCGGTACGGTCCGCGACAGCCGGTAATGCACCTGCGCTGGTACTGCCCCCCATGCGCGCGGTGCCAATGCGCCCGGCAGCAGTCCAACCACGGCAGCCATGGCAACCACGAAACGGAGATATCGCCGCGACATACGCTCTCCAGTCGCTCAGGACGAGCCGGAAAACGCTACCATAGCATCGGGCTCCTTTGCCGTCATGAGCGTCAGCCGCTACACTGGATCGCCCCGCCGCAGACGGCCAACATCGCCATGCCAGAATCCACGGGCTCGTCCTCCGGCAGGGATGCAATCGACCTCGACCGCTACCTCGCCCGCATCGGCTATACCGGTACGCCGCGCGCCGATCTCGAGACTTTACGTGCGCTGACGGAGCTGCATCCGGCCACCATCACTTTCGAGGCCGTCGACGTTCTGCTCGGGCGACCCGTCGACCTCAGTCCCGGCGCCCTGCAGGCGAAACTGGTCGACGGCGGCCGCGGCGGGTACTGCTTCGAGCAGAACGGCCTCCTCAAGCGCGTGCTCGAGGCGCTCGGCTTCGCCGTGGAGGGACTGATTGCGCGCGTATTCTGGATGCTGCCGCCGGACTCACCGCCGATGCCGTTGACCCATATGGCTGTGCGAGTCACGATCGGCGGTGAGCGGTGGTTGGCTGACGTGGGTTTCGGAGCCTGCGTCGCCGGCACGCCGCTGCGATTCGATGCCATCGGCGCGGAGCAACCAACACGGCACGAGACCTTCCGGCTGAGGCGCAAAGGCGCGTGGACCCTTCTCGAGGCGCAACTTCCTGACGGTTGGCATCCGCTCTACATGCTGTCGCCGGAGCCCGCGCTCCACGCGGACTACGTCGCCGCCAACTGGTATACCTCCACTCATCCGGCCTCGGGCTTCCGCCGCGAGCTGCGTGCCGCGCTGACGGCGCCCGACCGGCGCACGACGCTCATGAACGACAGACTGACCGTGCGGCACTCGACAGGCCGCATGGAGCGGCGGTTCCTCGCTGAGCGCGAGATCGCGGACGCGCTCGTCTCGACCTTCGGGCTGCGGCTCGATGCCGACACCGCGGCACGGGCGGCCGGGATGGTATCGAAGCTCCGGGAACAGACGCCCGGCTGATGTCCGAGAGCATCCGCCGCGTCCCCCGCCTCCGCTGGCGCATTGCCGGACTGCTCTGCGCCGGGGTGCTGATCAACTACTTCGACCGCATCAGCATTTCGGTTGCGGCCCCGCAGCTCGAGCGCTCGTTTCACCTGACACCGGCCGATCTCGGGGTGCTGCTCAGTGCCTTCTTCTGGAGCTACGCCCTGCTGCAGATTCCCGCGGGCCTCGTGGTCGATCGCTTCGGCGTTACTCGCGTCGGGCGTTGGAGCGCGTTCCTGTGGAGTGCGGCCTCGGCACTGACCGCCTGTGCGGGCGGCTATGCCGGACTCTTTCTCGCGCGGCTGCTCCTCGGCATCGCCGAGGCTCCGAGTTTCCCGGCGAGCTCGAAGGCCACCGGCTACTGGTTCCCCCGCACGGAGCGAGCGCTCTCGACGTCCATCTATGACGTCGGCGCCAAATTCTCGAACGTGATCGGTGTGCCCCTCGTCGCGCTGGCCGTGGTGGGCCTGGGTTGGCGGTGGGGCTTCGGCGTGGTGGCGGCGCTGAGCTTCGTTTATTTCGTGGTGTTCTGCTGGGTGTATCGGGATCCGAGTCAGCACCCCCGGCTGACTCCCGTCGAGCGGCGGTACCTCGCTGACCACGGCGCCGAGCCCGAGGGCCGATCGTCGGGGACCACCGCAGGCATGCTCGCCTATCTCCTGCGTACGCGGAAGGTCTGGGGTCTGGTGATCGGCTTCGGGGCATACGGGTACAGCTTCAATCTGTTTCTGACATGGCTGCCCGACTACATCGTGCGGACGACGCATCGCAGCATCCTCGCATCCGCCGGCCTCGCGGCCATCCCATGGGCCTGTGCCTCGCTGTCCGACCTGCTGGTGGGCGGCTGGCTGATCGACGCCCTGATCCGTAAGGGATACGACCAGACCCGCGTCCGCAAAACCGTGTTGATCATCGGATTGTGCACCGCTCTCGCCGTGTTGGGTGCGACGACCACCAACCGACCCAGCATCGCCCTGGCGTGGATCTCGCTGGCCCTGACAGGGCTCGCGGCCGCTGCGCCCGTGGCCTGGTCCCTGCCGTCCCTGGTTGCTCCCAAGGCGGGCGTTGGCGCGGTGGGCGGCATCATGAATTTCTCCAACAACATGATGGGTGTCGTCGCGCCCATCGTCACCGGCCTCGTCGTTGGCAGCACGCACTCCTTCGTCGATGCATTCCTGATAGCAGGCCTCGTGCTGCTGGCGGGCGTCGCCGCCTTCCTGTTCCTGCTCGGCCCCATCGAGCCGCTGCCGGAACCGGCGGCCCAATTCGCCGAGTAATACAGCCTATCTGCACAAACGCACCGCGCAGGAGCGTTGCCCCGGTGCATCGCCTCCTGACATCCTGCCGCATGGCTGTGATGATCAGGTCGCGGTAGACTCATGCGCTTCAGAGCACGAGCGGTTGCCGGCATGAGCGTCCCCCACTCTCCTGGGAAGATCACGGTCGACGAGTATTACGAAATGGCGCGGATCGGGCTGATCGATCCGGATGCCAGGGTCGAGCTGATCGAAGGAGAGATCGTAGCCATGGCGCCGATCGGAACACCGCATGGGTACGTGGTGGACGTGCTCACCGAGAGATTTTGGGCAGCGGTGCGCGGTAAGGCACATGTCCGAGTGCAAGGTGCACTGCGCCTCAGCAATACAACGGAGCTTCAGCCGGACCTTTCGCTGTTGAGATTTCCGTCTGAGCAGTACCGTCAGAAGCAGGCGTCCGCGTCGGACGCTTTGCTCGTCATCGACGTGAGCGATACAACACTGCGCAAGGATATCTCGGTCAAGGTCCCGCTGTATGCACTGCACGGAGTGCCTGAGGTATGGATCATTGATCTCGAGAAGAGCCGCGTGCATTTCTATCGTTCTCTCGCCGATGGGCAATACCAGAAGGTCTCCGTGACTTCCGAGCCGAAGATTGCACCGGTACCCGGGGTGCCGGATGCGATGATCGATCTTGGAGGACTGATAGCGCCCTGAGCGCGGACCGCGACGGCTCAGCGAATATCGTATTCCAGCAGGTCCTTCCCCGGAACGACGGTGCCGGAAAAGTACTTCATGACACCGGCCGTGAACCGGGTCGGGTCAGCCTTGCCGTCGCCCGGCACGAAGTGCGTCAAAATGACGACCTTGACGTGCGCAGCCGCCGCGAGTCGGCCGACGTCCTCCGGCGTGAGGTGCTCATTGCGCATGTGAAAATCTTCTTCCTTGTCCATTGCGGCCGCCGTCCGCTTGCCTGTCGCGGAAGTGTCCGTCGGATGAACCGCTGCAGGTGAGTCGCACAGACAGACTTCGCTGACCAACACAGCCGCGTTCCGCGCCAGCTCCGTCACCGCCTGACTGGGGCCGGTATCGCCCGTGAATACGACCGACCCATGGGGGGTATCGAATCGGTACGAGAACGATATGTCCTGGCCCGTCGCCGGCGAGCCGGATTTGAAGTGGAAGTGAGTGTTTTCCACGGCGGTCGCGGTGACTCGGCTGTCACGGTAGAACTCACCATTGACGTGAATATCGTGAGCTTGAAATGTCGCCCCTGCCGGCGGCAGCGCCGGCACGCCGGCCCGGAAGATGCGCTCGGAGACACCCAGGTAATCGAGCGCGGCGCCAGCGAGGAATTGAGTGGCCGGCGGGCCGTAGATCTGCACCGGCGGCGGGGTGCGATCATCCCACGCTGCATCGAACCATGTCATCGACATGAGTGCCGGCAGGCCGCCGTCATGATCGATATGGTGATGGGTGATGAAGATCGTCCTGATTCCCCCAAGTTTGAATCCCGCCAGGGCAATCTGCCGCTCGATGCCCGGACCGGCATCGATGAGATAAGGAATTCCGTCCACTACGAGGAGATTCCCGGGTTCGGCCCGCGCCGGGTAGGCACGGGGGCCGCCATCGGTTCCGAGGAGGATGACCCGGGTCACCGCGGCGCTCCCGGGTCCCGCGGTATCGGAGGGATTCTTCAGCGCGGGCCGTGGCGCGGGCGCGCTGACGGCGAGGCGTGGCATCGCCGCCAGGGCAATTACCGCTATTGCCGCGGCGAGTAGGGAATCCATGCGCATGTTGGCGTCTCGTTTGGACCGTGGAAAGGACACCGCCGCACTCGATGAAGTATGGCCCGCGCAGAGCCGGTCAGCCAGCCGACGATTCAGGTGGCGCCGCGGACGCGTACCACCGAGAATCGCCCATGGCATTCCACCCGAGGTGGCCATGAGCATCGTACGCACCAACATCCCCAGAGCGGACCGGGCGGCAGTGGACCGCCTGGCCAATTCCGGCGTCGCAACCGTCCATGAGGCGCAGGGCAGGACGGGTCTCCTGGCGCCGAGCATGCGTCCGATCTATGCGGGTGCCCGCATAGCCGGAACGGCCGTGACGGTTAGCGTACCGCCGTGCGACAACTGGATGATTCACGTCGCCGTGGAACAGTGTCGTGACGGCGATGTACTCGTCGTCGCGCCGACCTCCTATTCCGACGCCGGCTACTTCGGTGAGCTGCTCGGCACCACTCTGCAGGCTCGCGGGGTCCGGGGTCTGGTGATCGACGCGGGCGTGCGGGATGTGCGTGACCTCACCGCGATGGCCTTTCCAGTCTGGTCCAAGGTTATTTCTGCCCAAGGGACCGTCAAGGCGACCTTGGGCAGTGTCAACGTACCGGTCATTTGCGCAGGGGCCCTCGTCCATCCGGGTGATGTGATCGTGGCCGATGACGACGGCGTGTGCGTCGTGCCGCACACGCACGCGGCGGAGGTCGCTGAAGCCGCCGCTGTCAGGGAAGCAAAGGAGGCGAAGGCGCGCGAGCGCCTGAAAGCCGGTGAGCTCGGCCTGGACATCTACGCCATGCGCGAAAAGCTGGCCAGCCTGGGCCTCGAATACCAGGACGGTCAGGCAGAGGCTTGAGTCATGGTCATCGACTGCCACGGTCACTACACGACCGCACCGGCGGCCCACCAACGCTTCCGCGATGCACAGGTCGCGCACTTCAAGGATTCGCGGGCTCCTGCCGCCGCGCCGGAGCGGATATCCGATGATGAGATCCGCGACAGCATCGAGGCGAATCAGCTGAGGCTCCAGAGGGAGCGCGGCAGCGATCTCACGCTCTTCTCACCACGTGCATCCGCGATGGAGCATCACCTTGGCGATGAGGCGGTGTCCGCCGCGTGGGCGCGCGCCAACAATGATCTCATCAAGCGGGTCGTCGATCTGTACCCCGACAACTTCGCCGCGGTCTGCCAGCTTCCCCAGTCGCCCGGCGTGCCGCTAGCCAACTGCGTGCACGAGCTCGAGCGCTGTGTGCGAGAGCTGGGATTCGTCGGCTGTAACCTGAATCCCGACCCGTCCGGCGGTCATTGGAAGTCCCCGCCCCTTACCGACCGGCACTGGTACCCGCTCTACGAGAAGCTGGTCGAGCTCGAAGTGCCGGCGATGGTGCATGTCTCCGCATCCTGCAACCCGTGTTTTCACGCGACCGGAGCTCACTACATCAACGCCGATACGACGGCGTTCATGCAATTGATCCAGGGCGATCTGTTCAGTGATTTCCCCGCTCTGAAGCTCATCATCCCCCACGGCGGCGGCGCGGTCCCTTACCACTGGGGCCGTTACCGGGGTCTCGCCGACATGTTGAAGCGTCCGCCGCTCGCGGAGCACGTGATGAGGAACGTCTTCTTCGATACCTGCGTCTACCACCAACCGGGGATCGACCTGCTGTTTCGCGTGATCGACCTGGACAACATCCTGTTCGGCTCGGAGATGTTGGGCGCCGTCCGCGGAATCGACCCGCAGACAGGCTTCCATTTCTACGACACCAGGCGCTACATCGAGGCCCTGCCGCTCCCGCAATCGGACAAGGGCCGGATCTTCGAGAAGAACGCGCGCCGCGTCTTCCCGCGTCTGGACGTGCTTCTCGTGGCCCGGGGCAAATGAGCACCGCTCTCGTGCCATCGCCTTCACGCCCTCAAGCCGCGAAGCGTACGTCGCGCCGTTCCGGTCCCAGCAACGCGAGCAACACCAGCGCCGCCGCGACTACTCCGCAGACCAGCGTCAGGGCGAACGAGTAATTCGGGTGCCCGCCGCTGACATGCGCCGCGGCAATGCTCGCCTGCAGTGTGGCGTTGAAGGAGGCCAGGAGGTTGCCGAGCTGATACACCACGCCCGGGAAGGTCGCGCGCATGCCCTCCGGTGAGAGCTCGTTGAGGTGCACGGGTACGACACCCCATGCGCCCTGGACCATGAACTGCATCGCGAACGCCGCGACCGCGAGCGCCACCGGCGTGATCGAATACGCCCAAAACGGCAGCACGATCAGCGACAGCGCCGCCGCGAGCGCGATCGCGCGTCTGCGGCCCAATCGGCTCGACAGCGAGCCGAAGAATATTCCGCCCAGGATCGCGCCGATGTTGTAGACGACTGCGATCCAGGAGATCGTGCCCGGCGGGAATCCGCGCTGCGCGCCGAGCATGGTCGGATAGAGATCCTGCGTCCCGTGGCTGAAGAAGTTGAAGCAGGTCATCAGGACGATGGCATAGCCCGCCAACAGCCAGTGCCCGCGCAGGCCTTCGATCAGGCCGCGTTTCGCGGGCTGCCCGCGGCCGGCCGCCCAGGTCCGCGACTCGGGCACTTTGGTGAAGATGTACAGCACCAGGAGAGCCGGCGCCGCGCCCACCACGAACATGCCGCGCCAGCCGATGTGATCGAACAGCAGACCGAACACCACCGCCGCGAGCAGGTATCCGCAGGGATAGCCGGCCTGCAGAATTCCCGAGACCAGGCCGCGGGATCTGACGGGTACGCTCTCGAACGCCAGTGAGGCGCCGATGCCCCACTCACCGCCCATCGCGACACCGTAGAGCGCGCGCAGCACGATGAACACCCGCAACGACGGCGAGAACGCGGTCGCGAGCTCCATGGCCGAATACAACAGAATGCTCGCCATCAGCGCCGGCCGGCGGCCATAGCGGTCGCCGAGGCGCCCGAAGAGGAACGCCCCCACGGGCCGCATCGCCAGAGTGATGCTGATCCCGAGCGTCGCCCCGGTCACGTCGGTCTTGAAGTCGCTCGCGAGGTGGCGCAGCACGAATACGACGAGGAAAAAATCGAACGCATCGAGCATCCATCCCAGAAAGCTCGCGATGACGACGCTGCGATTCTCCGCGTTCCAGACTTCGTTCGATTCCACGCTGGTCGACCCTCTGTTTTTTCGCCGCGGCCACAGTCTAGAGCATTCGCCTCAGCACCGTGTCCCGCAGGCCGAGCCGGTGATAGAGCGCCGCCAGTATGTGGAGCACGGCGACGCCGAACAGCATCCAGACCAGGAGGCCGCCGTGGTAGTCGCCTATCTCGAAGCCGATCCTGGCACCGGTGGGCAGGATCGGCGGCAGGGGGAGTAGACCGAAGGCGCGCACCAACCAGGGGCGGGCCGAAGCCGCAGCCCAGCCGGTGATCGGCACGGCAAGCAGCAACACATAAAGCGCCCAGTGCGTGATCGCCGCAGTCTGTCCATGCCATCCCGGCAGACCGTCGGCCGGAGGAGGTGGTCGATGAGTCAGGCGCCACACGAGCCGCAGGGCCACGACGATCAGCAGGCCGCTCCCGATCGCGACGTGCCACCCGATCAGCCCGACGGGCTTCATGCCTCTGTGGATCGCGGGCATGGTCCAAGCCACGATGAATTGCGCCACGAGCAGCAGCACGGTCAGCCAGTGGAGGACCTTCGCCACCGGATCGTAACTGACCGGGACATCGGCGGTGCGGACTTCGGCAACTGTGCTCATGGGGACTACGGGGCGCGCTCATGGGAGCGCAACACGTGAGCCTAGCAGGAAATTGGGGGCTCGATGGCGAGCCGACCGCCAAGCGGGTATCCTGCAAACAGGCATGCGCGAGACGCTCCTACATCACCGTAGAGACGGCCTGCATCGCGCCTCAGCGGTGCATTGAAGATGGCGGAGAAAATCGATTGCGCCGTCATTGGCGCGGGCGTCATCGGCCTTGCGATCGCGCGCGCCCTAGCGCTGCGGGGCCGCGAGACCCTCGTGCTCGAGGCCGAAGATGCCATCGGCACCGGCACCAGCTCCCGCAATAGCGAAGTCATTCACGCTGGCATCTATTACACGCCCGGCTCGGCCAAAGCGACTCTCTGCGTCGCGGGCAAGCACCTTCTCTATACCTACTGCGAGGCACACGGTGTCGCGCATCGGCGCTGTGGCAAGCTGATCGTCGCCGCGGATCAGGAGCAGGTGAAGGCACTGCAGAAGATCGAGGCGACGGCCCGCGCCAATGGCGTGCATGATTTGCAGTGGCTCACCGCGGACGAGGCGAACGCCATGGAGCCGGCGCTGAGCTGCTTGGCCGCTCTGCTCTCACCCTCCACCGGCATCATCGATAGCCACGGCTTCATGCTCGCAATGCAGGGAGATCTGGAGGATGCCGGCGGCACGGTCGCCT
>Ga0134126_10004170_pt1 | contig 18098 bp, 22 predicted proteins | sample KB31752_FD_96881 | JGI IMG/M metagenome (GOLD analysis project Ga0134126, IMG submission 96881) | Terrestrial soil microbial communities with excess Nitrogen fertilizer from Kellogg Biological Station, Michigan, USA - KB3-175-2 | ecosystem: Environmental > Terrestrial > Soil > Unclassified ...
AGCTGCAGCTGGCGGCGCACAACGGCGGCCAGCCGCCACTGTTGATCACCACCGACCAGGAGGGCGGCCTAGTCAAGCGGATCCCCTGGGCGCCGCCGGACCACTCCGCACAGCAGCTGGGTCAGCTGCCGACCGCGAAGTCCCACACCGCCGGATCCCTGACGGGGGCGGCGTTGCGTGCGGACGGCGTCAACATCGACCTGGCACCGGTCGCGGACGTGCCCACCGGGCCTTCCGACTTCATCGAGCAGCAGCAGCGAGCGTTCTCGACCAGCCGCTTTATCGTCGCCACGCATGCGGCGGCGTTCGCGAACGGGCTCGAGGGCCACAAGGTATGGCCGACCCTGAAGCACTTCCCGGGCCTCGGCCGCGCGACCGTGTCCACCGACGACGCGCTGGTGCACATCACCGCCACCGCCCAGCAGCTGGGGCGGGCGTGGCTACCCTACAAGGTCGCGTTCCGCCAGAACCTCGATCCGATGGTGATGCTGTCCACCGCCGTCTACCCGGCTCTGGACAGGCGCGCGGCGGCCTGGTCGCCGGCGGTCATCAAGGGCATCCTGCGAAAGCGGCTGGGATTCACCGGTGTCACCATCACCGACTCGCTGGACGCGGCCGCGCACGTCCGCCACACGACCGATCCCCCGCTGGCGCTGAAGAGCGCGGCGGCCGGCTCCGACCTGATCCTGATCACCGGCTCCCGGGCCTCCAGCCAGGCCGTGTTCAAGGCGCTGCTCGCCGCGGCCAGGAACGGCACGTTGCCCATAGGCGGCCTCAACGAGTCATACGCCCGCATCGTGGCGCTCAAGGCCCGGCTCTAGCACCACGCGCGGGCGACTCAGCGCGGCCGGATCGGTTCGTCGGTGATCGCCACGTTCACCGTGGAGCAGCGGCCACACCGAACGCGCACCTTCTTCGTCATGTAGGTGCCGTCCATCGAGGCGGCCAGCAGGTTCCCGCACTCCGCACACACGTAGTCGTCCGGGCCGTTGCCGCGGAAGACGGGGCGATCGGGGTCATCCTGGATCGCCGTGCCGCCGTCACGCGGCACCTCGCCCTCGCGAATGTGGCGCATCGTGATCGTCGCCATCGGCCGGCCTCAGAGCTGTCCGACCTTGCCGGCGAAGTCGGTGATCAGCGCGTCCAGCACGCCCGACACCACGCCCTCGCCCATCGAGGCCGCCTTGCCGGTGATCTGGGCGCTCGTGTGGATGTCGCCGCCGCCGTCGTGCAGGGCGAACGTGATGGTGCCGTTCGCGAAACCCTGTCCGCCGGCCTCGCGGGACTTCACCGCCAGCACGGCGCGGTGTGCAGCCGCGTCCTGCTCGGTCGTCTCGAGGGTGCCGGTGAAGGTCATCGACATCGCCCCCATCTTGACCTTGATCTCGGCCTTGACCGAGTCCGGGCCCGTGCGCTCGAGCACCGTCGCCCCCTCCACGCAGGGCACGACCCGCTCCAGATCGAGGATGGCGGCATAGCTGTCGTCGAGCGGCCGCGACGTGGTGAACGAGTGGTCAAGTTCTACCGCCATTGTGCCGTCCTTGTGATCGGGTGGGTGCGTGCGGGCAAGCCCGGCATTATAGGCTTGGGGGAGTGGCGATTCCTGCTGGCAGATACGCGCTCGGCCCCGACGACGGCACGCTCTCGGTGCGCACCCAGAGGACCGGGGCGGCGGCCATGGCCGGCCACAACCTGCTGTTCCACGTGACCTCCTGGGAAGCCGTGCTGGTGGTGGGAGATGACCCGGCGGATGCGGTGATCGAGGTCAGCGCCGACGGCGGGTCACTGTGCGTGCAGGAGGGCAGCGGCGGCGTGCAGTCGCTGAGTGATGATCAGAAGACGGAGATCGAGCAGACGGTCGACAACGAGGTGCTCAAGGGTGAGCAGATCAGCTTCGAGTCGAAGTCGGTGCGCGCCGACGGCGACGGCATCAGGGTCGAGGGCGACCTGACGCTGCACGGAACCACGCGTCCCCTGGGCTTCGATGTCGCCATGACGGGCGACGGAACGCTCGGCGCCACGGCTGTGATCAAGCAGACGCTCTGGGGCATGAAACCCTACTCGACGCTGTTCGGGGCGCTGAAGGTGGTCGACGAGGTCGAGGTCAGCATCGACGCGCGGCTCGGCGCATAGTCGGCTGACTCCGCGAGAGCGACGCTTTCGTCACGCACCGGCACCGCGCGTCACACCGCCCACCCAGGTATGCAACGCCCGTCGCGCTCTTAACGGGCTCAGAGCCCGACTCGGGCGGCGTGAGCGCTCCGGCACCTCGTCGTGATCGATCGTTGCCTGACGGTGACGCGCGTCCGCATGGTTGCGCGGCGGCGCTGTCCACAGCCGTGATGATCGTGCCGGGCGGACGGTGCGAATCGTGACGCGTGACGGTGGGATCGTCACAGCGGCGTGAGGTTCGTTGCACTCTTCGGTGTCACGCACCTGTCACGAAGGCGTGAACCCCCTCAGTCGCTGTAGACGGTCTGGGCGTCCAGCCCGCCCTCGACGCCCGGGGGCAGCGCGCCGGTGCCGTGGGCGTACAGCGCGATGTCCGCCACCGTGGCCACCTTCGACGGGTCGCTGCCGTCGCCGCTGACCCATGCGCCGTTCGACCAGGTCAGCGTCTCCGGCGCGGCACCGAGCTGCATGCCGGCCAGCAGCTGTGCCTTGTCGCGTATCTTGCCCGTCGTCCTGGAGATGGCGGCGGCCGTCTCCGCCGACGTGGGGCTGCTGTTGTAGCCGTGCCCGGTGCCGAAGCGGTCGGTGTCGGCCGGCACCACCTTCACATCCAGCGCCGGCACGCCCAGCTCCTCTCCCACCTGCCGGGCATAAGCGGCTTCGTTGCCGTCGGCATCCGTCGTCAGGCTGAGCACCATCTTGCCGGTCGGATGAACGCGCAGGAAGACCGCGCGATATGCCTCGTTAGCCACTCTGGATCTCCTCGTGCTCGGGGGTCGCTGCGGACGCGCGACGCCGGCGCTCCAGGTGCGCCGTCAGCGCATTGTGCTCCTCCAGGTCGCAGAATGCCGGCTGCGGCCCGCCCTGCGGGTGTGCGGGCGCTGCCGGTCGCTCACAGCCCGGGTAGATGCAGATCTTGGTCGTGCCCTCCGGCATCCCTCAATCTCCTTTGCGTCGTCACTGATCCTCGGTCACCCACCCCGGGGTGGTGTTCCCCCTGCTGGGGCCGTAGCCGCTCGGCATTGCGACCGAGCTCCCCGCCACCGGCGTGGCGCTGGCCCAGGAATCCTCCCACTCCCGCTCGCCGGAGTCCACGGCGAGCGCGGGCGCCTGCCACGCGCCCGCCCGGATCGCCTTGACCACCTCGTGCAGCGCCTCGAAGCTATGGCCGCTGACCAGCGCGTCGCAGTACGGCAGCGCCGCCACCATCCCACCGGCCCGCACGGCGAAGGAGCTGGCGCTGCTGCGCGGGTTGACCCACACAATCCGGTGCGCCAGCCGCGACAGGCGCTGCATCTCGCGTGCCACCAGCGCCGGGTCGCCGCGCTCCCAGCCGTCCGACAGAATCACGACCACGGCGCCGCGGGCCATCCCGCGACGGCCGTGGTGATCGTTGAACGCCTGCAGGGCGTCGCCGATCCGCGTCCCGCTCGACCAGTCTGGTGCGGCCGCGGCCGCGCGCTGGATCGCGCGCTCCGGGTTGCTCGATGCGAGCGCCCGAGTCAGTCGCGTCAGCCGGGTGGCGAACACGAACGCCTCGGCGTCCGGCCCGCTGGCGGCGGCGCAGGTCAGGAACTGCAGGTAGGCACGGGCATACGGTTCCATCGAGCCGGAGATGTCGCACAGCATCACCAGCCGGCGACGGGTCACGCGTCTCTGCCTGCGTGCCAGCCGGATAGGATCGCCGCCGGTCCTGCGGGCGGCCCGCAGCGTGCGGCGCATGTCTATGTGACGCCCGCGCCGCCCGCTCCGGTAACGGCGCATCGTGCGCGGCGGAGTCGACAGCCGCAGTCCCGCCATCAACCGGTGGAGCTGCGCCAGCTCGTGCGGCTCGAGCACGTCGAACCGCTTGCCGGCCAGGCGCTCCTCTGCGCTGGCCAGCGCCAGCGGCACATCCACGGCATCATCGTCGTCATCAGGTCCGCCGCCCGTGGGTGCGGACGACCACAGGTCCCGGCGCTCGTCCGGTCCCGCGCCCTGCCGCGGTGACGTCGAACCCTGTGATACCACGCGCTCGTCGGGGGCGGTGGCCGCCGTCTGCGGCTGTTCGGGCTGGAACGCGTCGCCCGCCGCCGGGCTGCCGAACACCGATCGGAACACCGAGTCGAAGACGGCCACCTGCGCCGGATCCGACACCAGCACGGCTCGCGCCGTCCAGTAAAGCCGCCGCCGTGAGACCGGGCGCACCAGGGCCAGCGCCCGCGCCAGGTCGGCCGACCGGGCCGGCGTCACCGGCAGGCCGGCGTCGTGCAGCCGCCGCGTGAACGCGCCGGCAACGGCCGGCAGGTCGAGGTGGATCGTCTCCACCGCGAACGGCGTCGCAGAGCCGGCCTCGTCAGTCACCGCCGCCCACCAGCTGTTCCAGGCCCTCGGCCCGCACGGCGTCCTGGTCCTCCTCGTACTTGAGCACGGAGCCGAGCGTGCGATCGACCGCGGCCGCATCCAGCGTGTCGACGCCAAGCAGGTGGAGCGCCGCCAGCCAGTCGATCGCCTCGGCGATGCCGGGCGGCTTCTGCACATCCGAGTCGCGCATGCGCGAGACCGCGTTCGCCACCTGTACGGCCAGCGCCTGCGACGCTCCCGGCACGCGGCGGCGCACGATGTCCACCGCCCGCCGCGGATCGGGGTAGTCGATCCAGTGGTAGAGGCACCTGCGCTTGACGGCGTCGTGCAGGTCGCGCGTGCGGTTGGACGTCAGTACGATCACCGGCGGGTGTGTGGCTGCGATGGTGCCGATCTCCGGGATCGTCACGGCCGCCTCCCCCAGCAGCTCCAGCAGGAACGCTTCGAAGTCGTCGTCGGCGCGGTCGATCTCGTCGATCAGGAGCACAGCCGGCCGCGGGCCGGGATGCTCGAGCGCGCTCAGCAGCGGTCGCCGGATCAGGTAGTCGCGACCGAACAGGTCGTCCTCGCTGACCGGCGAACCTGTCGAGTCGGCCACGCGGATGCGCAGCAGCTGGCGCGGATAGTTCCACTCGTATAGCGCCTCGGCCGCGTCGATGCCCTCGTAGCACTGGAGGCGCATCAGCGGGGTGTCGAGCACAACCGCCAGCGCCTTGGCGGCCTCGGTCTTGCCGACGCCGGCCTCACCCTCGAGCAGCAGCGGCTGCGGCAGCCGCACGCCCAGGAACATCGACGTCGCCAGCGACTCGTCCACGAGGTAGTCGGCGTCTGCCAGACCGCGTGCCAGCGTCTCGATGTCAGGCACCGCCTGGCGCAGTTCGTCCGCCGCCGCGCCGGTGTCACGAGGCGAGCTCATGCCACCTCCTCGGCCGACGCCAGCAACGCCCGGTAGTCCTCATCGGTATCGACGTCAGCCGGGATGCGGCCGGCGACCGGTATCTCGGCGGCATCGGCGGCACGCTGGTCGAGCATCCGCCACACGCCCCTGTCCCCATGCAGATCGGCCAGCTCCGCAAAGCAGCTGCGATCGAACGCGATCGGGTGCCCGAGCCCGTCCTGGTAGCGGCATACGGCAAGCGGGGCATCGGCGATTCCGGCCACCAGGGCGGCCACCGTCGACGCCGTCACCCCCGGCTGGTCGCCGAGCATCAGCACCAGCAGCTCGCAGCGCGGATCGATCACGGCCAGGGCCGCGGCGATCGACGATGAGCAGCCGCTGCCGTACGCGTCGTTCACGACCACGTCGGCGCCGTCCAGGTCGACCGCACCGCACACGTCCTCCGCGGCGGCGCCGATCGCCACCACCAGCTGGTCGAAGCGGCAGCTCCGGGCCACGCCCACGACGTGGCCGAGCAGCGTGGTGCCCGCGAAGGGCAGCAGCTGCTTGGGCCGGCCCAGGCGGCTGGAGCCGCCGGCGCCGAGCACCAGCCCGGCCACGAATCGGTCAGTCGGCGAGCCGGGCATGCCCGTGCTTTGCCTCGTACGTGGACCTGCAGCCGTCGCAGCAGAAGTAGATGGTCTCGCCGTCGCGCGTCAGTGACGGGGTGCCGGCCACGGCCGCCACCGTCATCCCGCAGATCGGGTCGACGGCCAGGCGCGGCGAGCCGGGGGCCGGCTCACCGGCTTCGGCCGGATCGCCGCCTCGATGCCCGGGGGCGGCACCGCCGTTTCGCATGGCGATGATCCGGGCCAGGATCGAAAGCGCGATCTCGGCTGGCGCGCGGGCGCCGATGTCGATGCCGGCCGGCACGTCGATCCGGGCCAGCAGCTCGTCGGGCACGCCGTCTCCTCGCAGCTCGGCGAGCACGCCGGTGCCACGCTTGGGGCTGGCCACCAAACCCACGTAAGGCAGACCCGACTCCAGACCACGCCGCAGGGTATGCATCTCGTCGCGCCCGTGCGCGGCCACCACCAGCGCGATCCCGTCGCCGTGTTGGTCGACCCGGTCGCCGTCAACCGCCACCATCTCGAAGCCGACCTCCGCCCCCAGCCGCATCACGGCGGAGGCGATCGGCGTCTCCCCGGCCACCAGGATGGCGGGCGCCGGCACCACCGGCTCCAGGAACAGCTCGACCGCACCTCCGGACAGACATGGGTTCTGGACGGTGACGGTGCCGTCGTCGTCAACGTGGTCGGACACCCCGGCCTGGTCGCTGAAGGGCAGGATCCGCAGCAGCCCGGCGTTCCCGCTCTCGAGCGCCCGCAGCGCGTAGGCGCGGACGCTGTGCTCGGTGCAGACGCCGCCGACGAAGCCCTCGATGGTGCCATCGGCCAGCACCAGCGCCACCGCGCCCGCCCGTATGCTGGTGGGCGCGTGCGCGCGCACCACCGTCGCTGTCACGAACGGAACGCGCTCGGCGGCGAGCTCCTGGGCCCGCCGCGACATCGCGGCCGTGATCATTGCGGCGGCTCCGCCCGCCCCTGCATCGCGGCCCACACGCGGGCCGGGGTGCAGGGCATGTCGATGTGGTCGACGCCGTGGGTCTCGTACAGCGCGTCGATCACCGCGTTCACGATGGCCGGCGGCGAGCCCACGTTGGGCGACTCGCCGACGCCCTTGGCACCGAGTGGATGGTGCGGGCAGGGCGTGACCGTCTCGCCCAGCTCGAAGTCTGGGCACTCGAGGGCGGTCGGGATCAGATAGTCCATGAACGACGAGTTCAGGCAGTTGCCCTCCGCGTCGAAGCTGAGCAGCTCCATCAGCGCGATGCCGACGCCCTCGGCCAGTCCACCGTGGATCTGGCCGTCCACGATCATCGGGTTGATCCGCACGCCGCAGTCGTCAACGGCGATGATGCGCCTGACAGTCACCTGGGCGGTGTCGGGGTCGACGTCCACGACGGCGATGTAGGCGCCGTAGGGGTAGGTGAGATTGGGCGGGTCGTAGATCACCTGCGCGTCGAGGCCGCCCTCCATGCCCTCCGGCATCGGCTCGCCGCTGTACGCGCGCAGGGCGATGTCCTCGATCATGGCGCCCTTCTCGGGATCGCCCTTGACGTACCAGCGACCCTTCTCCCAGGCAAGATCCTCGGGCCTCGTCTCCAGCATGGTGGCCGCGATCAGCCGCGCCTTGTCGCGCACCTTGCGCGAGACCACGGCCACGGCCGCGCCCGACACCGGCGTCGAGCGGCTGCCGTAGGTGCCGAGGCCGTAGGGCGACTTGTCGGTGTCGCCCTGCCGCACCTCGATGTCCTCCGGCGGGATGCCCAGCTCCTCGGCCACGATCTGCGCGAACGTGGTCTCGTGGCCCTGGCCCTGGGTCTGCGCACTGATGCTAACGACGGCCTTGCCGGACGGGTGCACCCGCAGGTCGGCGCCGTCGTTCATCGCCAGTCCGAGGATGTCCATATGCTTGCGCGGGCCGGCGCCGACGCCCTCCGTGAAGAACGCGACGCCGATCCCCATCAGCTCGCCCCGCTCCCGCTTCTCGCGCTGCTCGCGGCGCAGGTCGTCGTAGCCGGCGATGTCCATCGCCACCTTCATCGTCTCAGCGTAATTGCCGGAGTCGTACGTCCAGCCGGTGGTGGTCTCGTACGGGAACTGCCCGGGCGCGATGAAGCTGCGCATCCGCAGGTCGATCGGATCGGCCTTCATCTCCAGGGCCAGCGCATCGACCATCCGCTCCACCAGGTAAACGGCCTCGGTGATCCGGAACGAGCATCGGTAGGCGACGCCGCCCGGCGCCTTGTTCGTGTACACGGCCTTGACCTTCACGTGCGAGGCCTGCAGGTCGTACGACCCGCAGACGATGTGGAAGAAGCCGGCCGGGAACTTGGTCGGCTGCGCGGTCGAGTCGAATGCGCCGTGGTCGGCGATCACATCCACCCTCAGGCCGGTGATCTTGCCGTCCTTGGAGCACATCTCGGCGCGCATCACGTAGTCGCGCGCGAAGCCGGTCGAGACCAGATTCTCTGTGCGATTCTCGATCCACTTGACCGGGACGCCGGCCACGATCGAGCCCGCGATGGCGCAGACGTAGCCCGGGTAGACCGGCACCTTGTTACCGAAGCCGCCGCCGATGTCCGAACAGCGGATCCGGATCATGTGCTCGGCCAGGCCTGCCACGTGCGCGTAGACGGTGCGGTGCGCGTGCGGCGCCTGGTTGCCGTTCCAGATGTTGAGCTGGCCGGTCTTGGGGTCGAAGTCGGCGACGATGCCGCAGGTCTCGAGCGGCGCCGGATGGCAGCGCGGGTAGATGATGTCTCTGCTGACAACGGTGTCGGCTTCGGCAAAGGCCCTGTTGGTGGCCGCCTCGTCGCCGGCCTCCCAGGTGGGGCTGGCCAGGTTGTCGCGCTGGCCGGCCTTGTCGTCGCGGATCAGCGGCGCATCGAGGTCGAGCGCCTTGCGCGCGTTCACGATCGCCGGCAGCGGCTCGTACTCGACGTCGATCAGCTGCAGCGCGTCGTTGGCCGAGTACTCGTCGCTCGCGATCACGAACGCGACCTCCTGGCCCTGGAAGCGCACCTTATCGCCGGCCAGCACAGCCTGCGTGTCGTACGAGATGGTCGGCATCCAGGCCAGGCCCAGCGTCTCCAGGTCCTTGGCGGTGACGACGGCGGCCACGTTGGGATGGGCGAGCGCCCGGGAGGTGTCGATCGAGACGATCCGGGCATGCGCATAGGGGCTGCGCAGGATCGCGCCGTGCACCATGCCCGGCAGCCTGATGTCGTCCAGGTAGGTGCCCTGGCCGCGGATGAAGCGCGCATCCTCCTTGCGCTTGAGCCGGCCAAAGCCGATCGGCCGCTCGGTGGACGGGCTGGGAAGGTTCTCGACAGTGGCCATGCTCATCCCTCCCTGTTCGCGGTGGCGGCTTCGTGGTCGGCAGCCCAGCGCACCGCGCTGACGATGTTCTTGTACCCGGTGCAACGGCAGATCGCGCCCGAGATGGCGACCCGGATCTCATGATCGGTTGGATCGGGGTTCTCGTCCAGCAGCGCACGCGTCGTCATCAGCATCCCCGGGGTGCAGAACCCACACTGCAGCGCGTGCCGCTCGTGGAATCCCATCTGGATCGGATCCAGCTGACCGTCCACCTCCAGCGACTCGACGGTCGCCACCTCGTGGCCGTCGCACATGGCCGCCAGGATCGTGCAGGACTTGACGGGCTGGCCGTCGATCCGCACCACGCAGGCGCCGCAGTTGGAGGTGTCACAGCCCCAGTGGGTGCCTGTCAGCGCGAGCGTCTCGCGGATGAAGTGCACGAGCAGCATCCGCGGTTCGATGTCATGGGAGACCTGCGTGCCGTTGACGGTCATCGAGACGTTGATGGTCATGCCTCCTGGTGCAGCGCACGCGCGGTCGCGCGGCGCAGCGCTCGTTGGGTGAGAACGCCCGCGAGGTGGCGCTTGTAGTCGACCGGCCCGCGGCCGTCGGACGTGGGCGAGCAGTCCTCCGACGCGATCGCTCCCGCCTCCGCGAACAGCTCGTCTGACGGCGCCTTGCCGCGCAGCAGGTCCTCGGCGCGCGTCACGTGGATCGTGGTGAGGCCGACAGCGCTGAGCGCGATGCCGGCATCGCCGATCGTGCCGTCCTGCATCCAGACGGCGGCCGAAGCGGCTGCGATCGCCCAGTCACCGGCACGGCGCTCGACCTTGTCGTGGGCGCTGCCGCCGTCGGGGCGCACCGGCAGTCGCACCTCGGTCAGGATCTCGGCGGCGCCCACGGCGGTCGTGAACGGGCGGACGTGGAAGCCGTCCATGCTCACCACCCGCTCCCCGCCCGAACCACGGATCACCACGCTTGCCTTGGCCGCCGCGCACACGGCCGAGAGGTCCTCCGCGGCGTCCGCCTGGCAGAGCGAGCCACCGATGGTGCCGCGGTTCCGCACAACCGGATCGGCGATCACGGTCTCGGCGTCGCGGAACAGCGGGAAGTGCTGGGCGAGTAGGTCAGACCGCAGCAGGTCGACGTGCCGGGTCATCGCGCCGATCCTGATCTCGCCCTCCTGCTCACGGATGTAGGACAGCTCGGTCAGGTCGTTGATGTCGATCAGATGCTCGGGATTCGCGAGACGGAGCTTCATCATCGGCAGCAGGCTGTGGCCGCCGGCGATCACCCGCGCCTCGGAGCCCAGCCGCTCGAGCGACGCGATCGCACCGTCGACGCTGGTTGCGCGCTCATACTCGAATACCGCGGGCGTCTGCAAAGTGCGTTCCTTTCAGTTCACGGGCGGGTCATCCGCCGTCGACTCGGGAGGCCGGGAGCCGCTTGCGGGGCGCGCCGATGTCGTCGCGCTGCTCGTACTGCACGGGTGCATCGGTGCCGATCACCGGCGATCGCGGCAGCTCCGGCGGTGCGGCATGGCGGACGGAGGGGTAGAGGAGCCGAGCGGCCAGGCTGCCGCCCTCGACGTTGCGGAGCACCGGCCCGGCAGGATTCGCCGCAGCGATAGGCGCCTCGCGGCCGAGACGCGCCAGGGTCAGGGTGCCCTTGGTGTAGACCTCGGAGATGCGCGGAGCCTCGATCGAGGTGCTCTTGGGAAAGTTGCGGAACCCGGCGGCCGCCGCACCCGGGTAGAGGCCGTCCACGAGGCCGACCGCATCGACCAGGCCCGCCTTCTTCACCAGCAATCCCTCGAGCAGGTCGACGCCGGCATCCAGCTGGCTGTTGATGGCGTCGACGACGTCGTTCACGGGCGCGCTCTTCTCGATGATCTCGGTGACGCTGGCAATCACCTCGTCCAGGCCCTTCGTGATCGTGCTCAGGGCCAGGATCGTCGAGAGCAGGTAGTAGACCAGTGCCAGCACGATCAGGAGCAACGCCACGACTGTCACAGTTCCGGGTCCGATGGCTAGCACGACCATGACCTCTCCTACTCCGCGTCGTCGATGATCACGTCGAGCGAGCCGCCGTAGTTGGCGACCCCGGCGACCGTTTGCTCAACCTGGCTTTGCGTGGTCAGAAGCAGCGCCGTCGCATCCAGATCCTTCGAGCCGGCAGCTGCGGTGGCGGCGATTCTGCGTACGCTCGGCACGATGCTGCGGGCGGCGCCGAGCACCCCGTGCAGCAGGTAGACGACCACCGGCAGAACCACGACCAGGAGCACCGCATCGCCGATCCACCAGAGCGTCACCGCGGTCTCCTCTCAGCCACCACGGTAGCCTTGCGGGCGATGCCCGGCAGCGCGCCGAGGATGATGTCGAACTGCGCGTTGATCGCCTGCACTGCGCCCTCGAGCGGCCGCAGGTGCTCTGCCTCGACGCCCTCGAGAGCGCCGGCCAGCGTTGCCAGGCCGGTCGAAATCCGGGCCAGGCCGCGCTGCACGACGACCAGCGCGATGGCCAGCACACCCACCACCACGACTGCCAGCACCACGGTCAGGACGATCAGCAGGTTCGTGCTCATGCGTCAGCCCCGAATCCGTCGGTGAGCGCATTCATGTAGCCGTCCTGCACGACCGCCTCCTGCACGATCAGGCCCAGCACCGGCGCCGTCGCCTCCAGCTGGGGGATGTTGGCGGTGTTGCCGGCCACCTCGGTGGCCACCGCAAGCAGCCCGTCCACGGATCGCTCGATGCTGGCGACGGCGCGTACGAGAACGAGCATGAGGAAGGCGACAACCAGTGCGGCCACGAGGCCGATGCAGAGCGCGATCACCCAGTAGCCGTGGCTGGATACCAGAAGCGTCATTTGCCGACCGCCGTCTTTCGCAGCGCGCGGGCCGCGTGCAGGATCCTCACGCCGGAATCATTGATGCGGGAGATGTCGGCGAGCTTCGCTGTCTGATCGCGCACAACGCCCACCGCCCCTTCGGCGACGACCGCCTGCTTGGCGATCCGCAGGGCGAGCAGCACGATCGTGATCACGATCACCGCCGACACCGCAATCACCACGACCCCGATCCCGATTCCCAGCAGCCACTGGGCCGACTCCGACATGAGCACGATCACGCGGTGTGATCCTGACCGGAAACCGTTGCGTCATCCTTGCGCATCCGCACTCCTGGTCACCTCTGTCGCCGGGGTCAAAGAGCTGGAACCATTATAGATAGGCCACGGCTCTCCGAACGGTTTTCCGCGAAACCGGGGGTAGCCCGGTCGCGGCAGATATCGGCCGGCGGTACCCTTGGCCGATGAGGCGGACATGACCGAGCCGACGGAGGTGGCGGAGCGGGCCGACCTGGTGGTGGACGGCGTCTGGACGTGGGCGGTGGGCAACAGCAACATCGGCGGCGCCACATCGAGCTGCCAGGCGCTGGCCGCCGACGGCGAGGTCGTGCTGATCGACCCGCTGCGCCTGGCCGACCACGCCTTCGAAGCGCTGCCGCGCCCGACGGCGATCGTGCTGACCGCCAAGTGCCACCAGCGATCGGCCTGGCGCTACCGCTCGCAGCTCGGGGTCGAGGTGTGGGCGCCGGCGGACGCACTCGCAGCCGACGAACAGCCGGACCGGCGCTACGCGGAGGGCGACCCGCTGCCCGGCGGTCTTCGCGCGATCCGGACTCCCGGCCCGGAGCGGGCGCACTACTGCCTCGTGCGCGAGGCCGCGCCCCGCGTGCTGTTTTGCTCCGACCTGCTGATGGGCGGCGAAGACGGCGAACTTCAATTCGTGCCGGCACGGTTCCACGACGATCCGGCCCAGACGCGGCGAAGCGTGGAATGCCTGCTGGAGGTGCCGTTCGACGTGCTCTGCCTCGACCACGGCGCTCCGGTCACCGCTGACCCCAAGCGCGCCATGCGGGAGGCGCTGAGCGAGTAGGCCGCCGGGCCCGGACCTCGAGGGGGAACATGGGGCCCGAGCCCGACTGCTACAGGACCTACGAGCGCACCGATACCGCAGATTGGGAAGCCATCACGGGGCCGCCGCTGAAGCACAGCGAGAACGCGGGGCCCTGGCTTCATCAACTTCACCAGGCTTGCAGCCAGCAACATGAAACCGGTGTTTGCCTCGTTGATCATGTGCACGTCCGTTCGCGACCGGCAAGAGGGGCGCCGGCCGTAGACTTACGGGCGTGGCTGACTGGGTGACCATCTCTGCCCTGGCGACCGCCGGCGGCACGCTGGTGCTGGCCGGCGCGACGTTTGCATCGGTGCGCTCGGCCAACCGATCGTCGCGCCTGGCCGAGCGATCGCTGCTGGCCACGCAGCGGCCGCTGCTGATGCCGTCGCGGCTGCAGGACGACCCGCAGAAGGTCGGCTTCGCGGACGGCAAGTGGCTGATGGCGCCGGGCGGCGGTGGCGCCGTCGATGTGTCGGATGAGGCCGTCTACCTGGTGATATCGCTGCGGAACGTCGGCCCGGGCATGGCCGTGCTGCACGGCTGGCTGTTCCATCCAGAGGTCGCGCTGGGCGACGAGCCCGCGCCCTCACCGGATGGGTTCAGCCGGCTGACCCGGGACCTGTACGTGCCCACGTCCGACAGCGGCTTCTGGCAGGGTGCGTTCCGGGATCCCGCGTCACCCGAGTTCGCCGCTGCCCGTGAGGCGATCGAATCGCGGCAGCGAATGGCCGTCGATCTGCTCTACGGTGACCACGAGGGCGGCCAGCGCACCATCAGCAGGTTCGTCTTCAACGGCCGGGAGGACGGCCAGTGGATCGTGGTCGTGGCTCGCCACTGGAACCTCGACCGGCCGGACCCGCGGTAGTCGACTCAGTCGTTGCACGGCCGTGACCGGCGCATGACACGGAATCATGCAACGAACCTCACGCGGCGGTGACAATCCCGGCGCAGCCCGTAACGATCCGCATCGATGCGCCGGCACAAACATCACGACCCTCGATCGGCAACCGCACAACCACGCGGACGCCTTCCGCGGTCCGGTAACGACCCGTCACGATCCCGTGCCGGACCGCCGACGCCGCTTGGGTCGGGCTCAGAGCCCGTAAAGAACGCAACAGGCGTTGCACAATCGCAAAGCCGGCGTGACACATGGCGTCGCCGCTCTGGCGTCGCGCCGCCTCGCCGGCTTCGCAGCCACGGGGTATCGTCGCTGGCATGACCAATGCGACGCACAGCCCTTCCGGCCCCCACCGAGTGGTGGTCGTCGGCGGGGGCTTCGCCGGTCTGCGAGCCGTGCGCAGCCTGCGCGGGGCACCGGTCGAGGTGACGCTGGTCGACCGGCAGAACTTCACGCTGTTCCAGCCCCTGGTCTACCAGGTGGCGACGGGGGCGCTGTCGCCGGCAGAGATCGCGGCGCCGCTGCGCTCGATCCTGCGCAAGCAGCGGAACGCCCGGGTGGTGCTGGCCGAGGCGACCGGCTTCGACCTCGAGCACCGCGAGGTCGTGCTCGAGCACCTGCCCAACCAGGGCGGGTCCACCACCCTGGGTTACGACACGCTGATCGTCGCGGGCGGCTCTCGGTACAACTACTTCGGCCACGACGAGTGGCGGGCCGACGCGCCGGAGCTGAAATCGCTCGCCGGCGCGCTCGACATCCGCAGCCGGATCCTGGCCGCGTTCGAGGCCGCCGAGCTCGAGCCTGACCCGCAGCTGCGGCAGGCGTGGCTGACCTTCGTGGTGGTCGGCGCCGGCCCAACCGGCGTGGAGATGGCTGGACAGATCGCCGAGCTCGCGCGAGACGTGGTGCGCGCCGACTTCCGGTCGGCCGACACCCGCGCCGCCCGCGTGCTGCTGATCGAGGCCTCAGGCAGGGTGCTCACGAACTTCCCCGCTTCGTTGTCTCAGAAAGCAACGAGCGCGCTCGAGCGGCTGGGCGTGACGCCGCTCCTGAACCACACCGTCGTCGGTGTCGCAGACGACTCGGTCGCCATCCGTGGACCGGACGGCGAGGTCGCGCAGACGCCGGCGCGCACCGCGATCTGGGCCGCCGGCGTGACCGCATCGGAGCTGGCCACGCGACTCGCGGAGGCAGCTGGCGCGGAGGTCGACCGGTCGGGCCGGGTCACCGTCGAGCCCGACCTCTCGCTGCCTGGGCATCCAGAGGTGCTGGCGCTTGGCGACATGGTGCGGGTGCGCGCGAAAGACGGCACCATCGTACCGTTGCCTGGACTGGCACCGGTCGCCCTGCAGCAGGGTCGGTATGCCGCCCGGCTCGTCCGCGACCGGCTGCGCGGCCAAGCGACCAAGCCGTTCCGCTACGTCGACAAGGGCGACCTGGCGACGATCGGCCGCTCGAAGGCCGTCGCCGACGTGAAGGGACTGCACCTGTCCGGGTTCACCGCCTGGGTGACGTGGCTGGTCGTGCACCTCTTCTACCTGATCGGCTTCCAGAACAGATTGCTGGTGCTGATCCGCTGGACGGTCAGCTTCGCCACACGCGGCCGCGGGGCTCGGCTGATCGTCCGACCCCCGGAGGGCCCTGCCGGCCACGACACCGAGGGTCATCAACCCGACGGACTGAGCGAGCGGGTGCGATAACCGGTACACCCCGGAGCGCTCGAGATGCTAATGTCGCCAGTTGCGAGAACAACTATTCACGGAGGGCTCCATGACTGGTCGGGGAAAGCGCGTATCGCTCGGAATGCTGCTTGCGGTCAACGTGGCGGTGTGGTCGCTGGTGATCGCCGGTGGCGCCTCGGCACATCGGACCGCCCCGCCTGATCGCGGCGCTCGTGCCACCCACCCGGTTCTGAGCGGCGCCGCCGCGCCGGATGTTGCCCCGGCGGCAACAGCCTTCGGCGCCGCCTCGTCCGCCGTGCTCGTTCACAACTTCAACGGCGTCAGCAGCCTCGACAGCGCCGTCACGAACTTCGGCGCCGAGTTCGAGCCCCCCGACCAGGGACTCTGCGTCGGCAACGGGTTTGTGCTCGAGCCGGTGAACTCCGCCTTCCGGGTGTACCGCGAGAACGGTCGCAGCCTCGCTGGGCCCACGAACGTCAACGCCCTCTTCGGCGACGGCTTCAAGCAGTTCACCAGCGATCCGCGCTGCCAGTACGACCCGGCCACGCACACCTGGTTCGCGAGCATCCTCTTCCTGAACGACACATTTACGGCCAGCAGGCTCGAGATCGCCGTCAGGCATGCCGCCGACCCGCGTGGCACCTGGACGCGCTTCAAGATCAACACCACCCATCCCGGCGGACACGGCTGCCCCTGCTTCGGCGACCAGCCGCTGCTCGGGATCGACGGTCAGAACATCTACATCTCGACCAACGAGTTCTCGATCAACGGCCCGCAGTTCAACGGCGCACAGCTGTACGTGATCGACAAGCGCCAACTGGTTGACGGCGATGCGTCGCCCACGTTCGTCCACATCGGCCCGCTGCGGATCGGCCGCCACAAGGCCGCTTCGGTGCAGCCGGCCATAACCGTCGGCTTCAGCAGGGCCGAGTACCTGATGAGCTCGCTCGATCCGAATGGAACCGGCGACAACCGCATCGGCGTGTGGGCGGTCACGAATCGTGTGCTGGGGACGCACCCCGATCCTCACCTGCAGCGGATCATCATCCCGTCGCAGAGCTACTCGGAGCCGCCTGCCACCGCACAGATGGGGCCGCAGTCGCTGATCGACTCCGGCGACGACCGCATGCAGCAGGTGCAGGCGATCGGCGGGCGGCTGTGGGGCGAGCTGGGAACCGCGCTGCACGCCGGCGGCGGCAAGCCGGTCGCCGCGGCGGCCTGGTTCGACGTCGCGCCGAGCCTGGATGGCGGCCACCTGAGCGCCACCATCAACCGGCAGGGCTATGTCTCCTCACCTGGCAACGGTATCCTGTACCCGGCGATCGCCGGCGACCGGCGCGGGAACGCGGCGATGGGCTTCTCCATGTCCGGACCGGACATGTTCCCGAGCGCCGGCTACGCGACGATCGCGTCCGGTCAGGCCAGCTTCGGGCCGCCGATCATCGCCAGCCCTGGCAGAGGGCCGTACTTCAGGAAGTCGACGCGGTGGGGCGACTACTCGTGGGCGGTGCTCGACCCGGCCGCACACCGTGTCTGGCTGGCCAACGAGTACATCCCGCCCCGGTCGAGCCAGACCGTCGATCGCCATCAGAACTGGGGGACGCGCGTCTACGCGGTGCGGCTGCCCAGCCCGTAGGCGGGGGTTGCTCAGCCCTCGAGCCGAGCGGCATGATCGGGGACGAAGGTCTGCGAATCGACCGGCGGGCGGCGGTAGCCGCCCTCCGACTGCCTGCGGGGGAGCTTCGGCGGATGCTTCTCAGTGCGATCCTCGTAGGGGATGCGCGACAGCAGGTGCGCGATGCAGTTCAGCCGCGCGCGGCGCTTGTCGTCCGCCTCGACGACCCACCAGGGCGACTCCGGCAGGTCGGTATACACGAACATCTCGTCCTTGGCCCGCGAGTAGTCGACATAGTGCGAGCGTGACTCGAGATCCATGGGCGAGAGCTTCCAGCGCTTGGTGGGATCGTCGATCCGCTCCTGGAAGCGCAGCCGCTGCTGCTCGTCGGAGACCGAGAACCAGTACTTGGTGAGCAGGATCCCGTCGTCGATCAGCATCCGCTCGAACTCCGGGCACTGGCGCATGAACAGCCGGTACTGATCGTCCGTGCAGAACCCGAGCACGTGCTCCACACCGGCCCGGTTGTACCAGCTGCGGTCGAACAGGACGATCTCGCCCGCGGACGGCAGGTGCGCGACGTATCGCTGGAAGTACCACTCCGTGCTCTC
>Ga0134126_10004172_pt1 | contig 18095 bp, 16 predicted proteins | sample KB31752_FD_96881 | JGI IMG/M metagenome (GOLD analysis project Ga0134126, IMG submission 96881) | Terrestrial soil microbial communities with excess Nitrogen fertilizer from Kellogg Biological Station, Michigan, USA - KB3-175-2 | ecosystem: Environmental > Terrestrial > Soil > Unclassified ...
CAGATCGCGTGCGCCATCTGCACGTCGATCGAGATCTCACTGGCCCATTCGCCTTCCGGTTTCGGCAGCGGCGATGCGGTGCCTTTCTCGTTGACCTTCCTGAAGCACCCGTTTTCGTCGGTGCAGGGGGTCAGACCGAACTGTTTGCTGTAGACAGCGAGATCGGCTTCCGCGGTCGGGTCGTCGAAGGCGTCGACGAGCGCGATCGTCTGGGCGGAGCCGGCGGGGGTTTCTTCGGGCAGCCCATACGCGTCGCGCAGGCGCTGGGGGGTCTGGAAGCCCGGGAACGGTTTCGAGTTGCTCTGGGCCGGTCGCGCCGCCCCGAGTGTGGTCGCGTTCGGCTGGGCGATCGCCGCGCTGCCGATCTCGAGGCGCATCGCCAGGCACCTCGCGTGGCCGGGCCCGACAGGGGTGCTGCACGAATGCCGGGACGGGAGCGCCAGCGCGGGTGAGGTGAGGACGAGAAGGAGGAGGAGAGGGACGACGAGCGCCGCACAGAGGAACGATCCCCCACGGGCGCGGCGTGCCGCGCTCCTCTGTCGCTGATTGCGCATCCCTCTGGTGCTCTCTCGACCGCGCTCTGCGGAGCGCGCAGCATCCCACGGTAGGGGGGCGTCCGTTTGGTGTCAACCCAGTCCGGACGGCCGTTGCCGTCCCTCGTTGCAACTGGAGGGCCGAGCCTGCTTAGATTACGTCCGCGGCCGATACGGTCGCAGCACGCGCCCGTAGCTCAGTGGTCAACGGTTCTCTTCGGGGAGCCAAAGAGCAGCGGTCTTTCAAGCCGCAGGCCGCGGGTTCGATTCCCGCCGGGCGCACTGCGAGGGCCCAGCCGGTGATCCGGCTGGGCGCGGCGCGGGTTCTTTCTCGAAGCAGGGTGTGTCCGCCGTCCGGCGAGGGCGGCGTGCGTAACCGCGCCTGGCCTTGAAAACACTGACTGTTTTCCCAAGTCAGGCGATCTGTTTAAGTTGACATTCTGCGTAAATCGTGATTTATATGTCCGCCTTGAAAGCGGACCTAGCGCGGAGGAGGGGCTGGTCTGATGGGAAGGGGATCGTGGATGATCCCCCCGCGCCGTGGGGCGGCGCCGGGGACATGGAGGTGAGAACCTCGGGCTGCCACGAGCGGCGCATGATGCGCTCGCTGCACGGACGCTGGCCGTACCGTCGTTCGCACTGCCGCCACGATCACCACTGGCTCGTCAGGGTTCACTCCCCGCAGTCGTGGTGCGTGAGCGCGCGCACCCACACCCTCTCCGGGCTGCGCGGCTGCAGCCGCAGGCCTTAGGAGTCCGCGGGGGGCGCGAGGGGAACCTGTCCCTGCGGGCCCTATCGGGGGATGGGGGCGGCCCGCAGGGATGGGTCGCGCTGCCCGTTGGTGACGACCGCCGCGCCCGCGGCGATGTCCGCCGCCCGCGCGTGTCCGGCGACCGCCTCGATGACGGTCGGCCAGAGATCGTGCGGCAGGTCGTGCCCCATGCCCTCCACCATCATCAGCTTCGCGCCGCGGATCGCGCGCGCCGTCGCGCGCCCGCCCGACGGGCTCACGAGGCGGTCGGCGGCACCGTGGATGACGAGCGTCGGCGCCTTGATGCGCCGCAGTTCCGGCGTGCGGTTGCCCGAGGCGATGATCGCCGCGAGCTGGCGGCCGGGGCCGGCCGGGTCGTGATCGCGGTCGTAGCTCTGAGCGATCAGCTCGCGCACCTGGTCGAGGTCACGGCGCGGGGCCGGTGACCCGATCAGCTCGAAGACCGCCGTCATGTGACGGATGTAGGCGTCGCGCCCCGGCGGCGCCTCGCGCAGGAACGTCGAGTACACGCGCAGCGAGGGCTGGCCGCTGAGGAGGCTCCCGGTGTTGGACATGATCGAGACCAGCGAGCGCACCGAGCGCGGGTGGCGCGCGGCGATCGTCTGGGCGATCATGCCGCCCATCGAGGCGCCGACCACGTGCGCCGGCGCGAGGCCCAGCTCTCCCAGCAGGGCGGCGGCGTCCTCCGCCATGTCGGCCAGCGAGTAGCGCGCGGCGCTGCGCGAGCGCGTCAGCAGTTGCCTCACGGTCGGCGGCGGCCCGCTGAGGTGGGTGGAGTGACCGATGTCGCGGTTGTCGAAGCGCACCACGTAGTAGCCGTGCGAGGCCAGCTCGCGGCAGAAGTCCTCGTGCCAGGCGATCATCTGCGTGCCCAGCCCCATGACGAGCAGCATCGGCGGATCCCCGGGGTCGCCGAAGGTCTCGTAGCAGAGCGTTATCCCCCTGCCGACATCGCACTTCTGCTCGGACATGTCCGAGCAGGTTACCGATGTTCACAGCGGTCGATCCCAGACTTTCGGGGAGGCCGGGGCACGAGTGGGTAGGATCGAATCGATGGCTGCGACAAGCCAGACACGCAGCGCCGCCGGCCGGGTCACGGGCGAGGAGGCCGAGGTCCGCCGCCTCTCGATCGACACGATCCGGGCGCTCGCGATGGACGGCGTCCAGAAGGCGAACGCCGGTCACCCCGGCACGGCGATGGCGCTCGCCCCGCTCGGGTACACGATCTACGAGCGCTTCCTGCGCGCGAACCCGAACGACCCGGAGTGGCCCGACCGCGACCGTTTCGTGCTGAGCGCCGGGCACGCCTGCATGCTGCAGTACTCGCTGCTCCATCTCGTGGGTTACGACCTCGGCATCGCCGACCTCGAACAGTTCAGGCAGTGGGGGTCGCGCACGCCCGGCCACCCCGAGCGCAGCCACACCCCGGGGATCGAGATCACGACCGGCCCGCTCGGCCAGGGAATCTCCAACGCCGTCGGGATGGCGATGGCCGAGCGCTTCCTCGCGGAGCGCTTCAACCGTCCCGGCGACGAGATCGTCGACCACCGCACCTACGTGATCTGCTCCGACGGCGACATGATGGAGGGCGTCACCCAGGAGGCGTGCTCGATCGCCGGCCACTTCGGGCTCGGCAAGCTGATCGCCTGCTACGACGACAACCACATCACGATCGACGGCACGACGGCGATCTCCTTCGACGGCGAGAACCACGGTCAGCGCATGGAAGCCGATGGCTGGCACGTGCAGCGCGTCGAGGACTCCGAGGACATCGAGGCGCTCGAAGCGGCGCTGACCGCGGCGGGTGAAGAAGACGAGCGGCCGTCCTTCATCTCGATCCGCTCCCACATCGCCTACCCGGCGCCGATCGCGGTCGACACCGCCAAGGCCCACGGCGCCGCGCTCGGCGAGGACGAAGTCCGGCGCACCAAGGAAGCGATGGGCTTCGACCCCGACCGGCACTTCTGGGTCGACGAGCGCGTCTACGCGCACATGTCGCTGGCCGAGAAGGGTGGCGCCGAGCAGGAGGCCTGGACCGAGCGTTTCCGCGCCTGGCGCGAGGCGCACCCCGAGATGGCCGCCGATTGGGACCTGGCCTGGTCCGGGCGCCTGCGCGACGGCTGGCGCGAGGCGCTGCCGGCGTTCGCGGCCGGCGAGAAGCTCGCGACGCGCGCGGCGGGCCAGAAGGTGATGGCCGGCTTCGCGGAGTACGCGCCGACGATGTTCGGCGGCGCCGCCGACCTCGTCGAGTCGACGAAGACGATCTTCGAGGGCGCGGGCGAGTTCTCGCGCGTGCACGCCGGGCGCAACGTCCCGTTCGGGATCCGCGAGCACGGCATGGGCGCGATCGTCAACGGCGCGGGCGCGCACGGCGGCATCGTCAAGCCCTACGGGTCGACCTTCCTGCAGTTCTCCGACTACATGCGCGGAGCGGTGCGCCTGTCGGCGCTGATGGGGCTCCCGGTCCTGTGGGTCTGGACGCACGACTCCATCGCCCTGGGCGAGGACGGTCCCACCCATCAGCCGGTCGAGCACTTCACCTCGCTGCGCGCGATACCCGAGCTGTGGGTGATCCGCCCCGGCGATCCGAACGAGACGGCGCTCGCCTGGCGCATCGCCCTCGAACGCGAGGACGGGCCGGTCGCGCTGCTGCTCTCGCGCCAGGGCGTCGAAACGCTCGACCGCGAGGAGGTGGCTCCGGTCGAGGGCGTGCTGCGCGGCGGCTACGTGCTGTGGGACGCCCCCGGGGGCGACCCCGAGCTGATCCTGATCGCGACGGGCGCCGAGGTCCCGACCACGCTCGCGGCCGCGAAGCTGCTCGCCGAGGAAGGCAAGCGCGCCCGCGTCGTCTCGATGCCCTGCATGGAGCTCTTCGAAGCGCAGGGCGAGGACTACCGCGCGGAGGTCCTGCCCGCTGCCGTGACGGCGCGGCTCGCCGTCGAGCCGGGCTCGCGCATGAGCTGGTGGCGCTGGGTCGGGGACCGCGGCGACGTGCTCGGCGTCGAGCGCTTCGGCGCCTCCGCGCCCGGGACGACCGTGCTCGAGAAGTTCGGCTTCACCCCTGAGAACATCGCGGAGCGCGCGCGGGCTCTGCTGTAAGACACGACCACAAGGAGACGTCATGCCCTCCGACTCATCAAACCCGCTGCAGAGACTCTCGGAGCTCGGCCAGAGCGTCTGGATCGACTTCCTCTCGCGCGAATCGAACCGGAAGGGGCACCTCCAGAAGCTGATCGACGAGGACTCGGTCGTCGGCGCGACGTCGAACCCCTCGATCTTCCAGAAGGCGATGGCCGGCGGCGACGCGTATGACGAGCAGCTCGGCGAGCTGGCCAAGGAAGGGCTCAGCACCGAGGAGAGCTTCTGGGCTCTGGCCGAGCAGGACATCCGCGAGGCGTGCGACCTGTTCGCGCCCTCCTTCGAGGGGAGCGCGCACCGCGACGGCTATGTCTCGATCGAGGTGGACCCGCGCCTGGCCTACGACACGCTCACGACCTTCCGCGAGGCGATGCGCCTGCACGAGGCGATCGACAAGCCGAACCTGATGGTCAAGATCCCGGCGACGAAGCCGGGGCTCGGCGCGATCGAGGACGCGATCGCCAAGGGCCGCTCGATCAACATCACGCTGATCTTCTCCCTCGAACGCTACGCGGAGGTGGCCGAGTCCTACGTGCGCGGCCTCGAGCGCCTGATCGCCGAGGGCGGGGACCCGACGAAGGTCGCCTCCGTCGCGAGCTTCTTCGTCTCGCGCATCGACACCGAGGCCGACCGGCGGCTCGAGGAAGCCGGCGCGAAGGAGCTGCAGGGCAAGCTCGCCATCGCCAACGCGAAGCTCGCCTACGAGCACTACAAGCAGGTGTTCTCGGGAGAGCGCTGGGAGTACCTGCTGAGCAAGGGCGCGACGGCACAGCGCGTGCTGTGGGCCTCGACCTCGACGAAGAACCCCGACTACTCCGACGTGCTCTACGTCGAAGAGCTCCTCGGACCCGACACGGTCAACACGATGCCCGAGGAGACGATCAACGACTACCAGGACCACGGCAAGCCCGAGGCGCGGCTGGAGCGCGACATCGAGGGCGCGCGGCGCGTGCTCAAGGAAATCGACGAGGTCGGCGTCAGCTACAAAGACGTCACCGACACGCTCGAGCGCGAGGGCGTCGAGAAATTCTCCGCTGCGTTCGCCGAGCTGACCGCGGCGCTCGGCGAGAAGCGCGATTCGCTCGTCGCGGCCTGACTAGGAGTAGGGCATCGGCACGAGCACGCGGATCGTCAGCGGCCCGCTCGGGAACGCCTCGGCGTCGACCGTGACGACGCGGTAGCGTCGGGCGGGTGGGCCTTTGTAGACGTAGGAACCGCTCGCCGGCACCGACGAGAGGCCGCCGACGCCGGGCCCGAGGCTGTTCTTGACCAGCTGCGTGCCCCCGCCGGGGGCGCGCATGTACATGAGCACGCTCAGCCCGGCCAGGCGCTGGGTCAGGCGCAGGTAGCCCTCGTCGTCCTGGATCGAGATCACGATGCTGCCGATCGTGCGGCCGTGCAGGCGCAGGTTCGCGTGGACGGGGCCGAGCACGTAGGGACCGCCGAGGTCGTAGAGGAGCTTGCCGGCGGCGCTCACGCGGAGGCGGACGAGGTGGTGGTGCAGGAGCACTTCGGAGGCTTGCTTGACGGCGACCCGGTCGCGCGCCGCGACGGCACGCAGCAGCGCCGGGTCGCGCTGCACGCGGCGCACCTGGGGCAACGTCCGGGGTCCCCGCTCACCCTCGTAGATCAGCCGCGCGATGCGCGCGAGCGTGTTGACCTGGGTGTCCTCGCTGCTCGCTCCGCAGAGCGCTTCGGTGGCCGCCACGGTCTTCAGCAGGTAGATCTGCACCGGCCTTCCGTCGGGGAAGGCCCGTGCCGGCAGCGAGGAGTACTGGTAGTCGACGCCCCGCACTCGCGCCGAGCCGGCCTGCGGCAGCGTTCCCGCGGGAAGCGCGAGCGTGCCGCCGATGCTGTGGGTGCCCGAACGCAGCACGACGATCCCCTCGGCGACGCCGCTGCCCTCGGAGATGAAGCCGCGGTCGGACCACACGCTGTACAGATAGGTGGCGATCGGCCGCCCGCCCGCGCCGGTGATCGTGCCTTCCAGCGGCGCGAGCGCGGCACCGCCGACGCTCGCGAGCCGCCGGCCCGAGCTCGTCGTGACCTGCACGTTGGTCATGTGGCCGGTGGCGATCAGCGCGCGGATCGCCTTGACGGCGCCGGCCCGGTCGTTTGCTTCGATCGCGGCTCGCAACGAGGCCGAGCGCTCGATCATGTGTTCCGCGCTCAGCGTGCGTTCGCTCGAGATGCCCTCGCGATAGACGCGGCCGAGGACCGAGGCCAGCGTCGACATCACGGTCTGCGGGCACGTCGAGGGTTCCGTCCCGTGCGTTTCCAATCCGACCGCGAGGCCCGAGCCGCACACCGCGAGCAGCGGGATCAGCGCGAGCAGCACCGCACCCCGCGCGCGCCTGGGCATTCGTCCTCGCCGCGGGCCGGTCGCGTTCACAACAGCCAATCCTAGGGCGGGGCGGGGTGGGGGCGCCCCGGTCCGCGCCTCAGGTAGGTTGGCCCTCGTGCCCACGGTCCTGATCACCGGCGCATCGACCGGCATCGGACGCGCGACGGCGCTGCGCCTCGCCGGGTCGGGATGGACGGTCCTCGCCGGTGTCCGCCGCGCCGAGGACGGCGTGGCGCTCGCGGCGGACGCTCCCGCCGGGCGCGTCTCCCCGCTGCAGCTCGACGTGACCGACAGCGCGCAGATCGCAGCCGCCGTGCAGGAGATCGCACAGCGCGACGCCGGTGGTCTCGACGCGCTCGTCAACAACGCCGGGATCGGTGTCGGCGGGCCGCTGGAGGTGCTCACCGACGAGGAGTGGCGGCATCAGTTCGATGTCAACTTCTTCGGGCAGATCGCCGTCACGCGCGCGCTGCTCCCCGCCCTCCGCAGCGCCCACGGGCGGATCGTCTTCATCTCCTCGATCGGCGGCAAAGTCGCGATGGGCTTCAACGGGCCCTATGCAGCCTCCAAGCACGCGATCGAGGCCGTCGGCGACGCGCTGCGCGTGGAGCTCTACCGCTCCGGCGTGCAGGTCGCGCTCGTCGAGCCCGGTTCGATCGCGACGCCGATCTGGGAGAAGACGCGCGGGGTCGCCGATCAGATGCGGATCCCCCCCGAGTTGCAGGCTCAGTACGGCGACATCCCCGAGAAGATGGACAAGGTGCTGCAGGACACCGCCAACCGGGGCATGCCGCCCGAGGCGGTGGCGGAGGCGATCGAGAAGGCGCTGACCGCGCAGCGGATGCCGTCCCGCGTGCTGATCGGCAGGGACGCGCGCGTGATGCTGGCGGCCAAACGGCTGCTGCCCGATCGCCTCTTCGACCGGATCGTGCGCGGCCGGATCGGCCTCTGACCCCAACCCGGCGGGCTGTGCGCGGCCGGATCGGCCTCTGATCGACTAGCCCGGCGGGCTGTACACGGCGAGCCAGGCGAACAGGCTCGTGGTCGCTGCCTGCGTCTGGATCATGCCCGGCTGCGCGTTGGCGCGCGAGAGCGTCTCGCCGTTCCACCCTTTCAGGTACAGGCCGTGTGGATCGGCGGCGCGCGACTCCGCGTTGCGGGCGTTGTCGGCCGCCATCCTGTAGAGCCTCGCGTCGCCGTCCAGCGCCGACAGCGCGAGCATCCACTGCTCGTAGATCGCGTCGTACTGGGGCGAGAAGTCAAGGAAGTACCCGAAGCGCGTCAGCGCGCGTTCCTTCAGGCGCTCGGCGAGCGCGCATTCGCCCTGGTTCCCGGTCAGCCGGCAGAGCGTCGCCTGGGCGTAGATCAGCGGACCCTCGATGTAGTCGACGGGGGTGGGGTTCACCGAGCTGTCGGCGTAGAGCCCGTCGGCGGCGCTGAAGCCGGGGCCGTTCGCCCACGCCAGGAAGCGCTGCGCCTGCGCGAGCGCGAAGCTCGACCGCGTCTGCTTGTAGAGCAGGACCGCGAGCAGCGTGTCGGAGGCGAGCGCGGGGCCCGACTTGTAGGGGTGCTCGGTGTTCCACCAGATACCGCCCGAGGCCGCGTCCCAGCCCGCGCGGGCGATGTAGCGCAGCGCGCGTTCGGCGTCGGCGAGGTAGCGCCGGCTGCCGGTCGCACGGTAGGCGTCGAAGAACGCGAGGCCCCACCAACCGTTGTCGTCGAACCAGGTCTCGGTGCCGGCCGTGCGATCGCCCGGATAGGGGGAGTAGCCGGGCACCGGGCGCAGGCCGCGGTTCAGGTAGCGCTCGGCGCCCCTGGCGAACCGCGTCACGGCGATTCGGTGGGCGGCGCTCGGCGACGCGATCGCGATCGCGTCGAGCGCCTGGAAGAGCGGCACGATGTCCCAGATCGTGGCCAGCGGATAACGGTCGCGGTCGCCGAGGCGCGAGTCGTACCAGCCGAGCCTGCGATCGTGCCAGCGCGACTGCGCCAGCGCGGCGCCACGTTCGGCCAGCTGCAGGTAGTGCTGCTGCGGCGCGCTGAGCGCCGGCGCGGCGGCGCGCGCCGCGGGCACGGCAGCGAGCGCGAAGACGCCGGCCAGCGCGATAAGAGTCCTCTTCAGCATCGCAACTCACAACCCAACCGGGGGTCATACGTCGCGGTGGCGGCTACCGTCTTCGAACCCTTGTCCAACGCCGAGGCCCACACACACGCGCTGGAGCCCTCCGCGGTCCCGAGCTCGCCGCCGGAATGGCGCGCGTGGGCGCTCGCCGCGTTCGTGGCGGCCGCCGGGCTTGCGGCGCTGATCGCCGTGCTCTCGGGCGCGGTCGGCAGCCGGCCGGCGGTCCCGCCGCCCCCGGTGCCCGCCCGCGCTGCCACGCCGCTGCCGGCCGCCGGCACGCAGGCGCCCGGCGAGCGGGCCGGGGCACTCGTCGCCCGGCCGACCGCGGCCCAGCAGCGCCAGGCGGCAGAGCGCCTGTCCGCCGGGCGGGCGGGCACCACGGGTGCCACTGCGGTCCACATCGAACGGCGCTGGATGGAAGGCTTCTATCCGATCTACGAGACGGCCCAGGCGACGTTCGGCGTCAACTGGCTGCTGCTGGCCTCGATCCACATGCAGGAGTCGGCGTTCTCCACGGCCGCGGGCACCTACGAAGGGCTGAACTTCGCCGGCTGCTGCGGCGGGCCGATGCAGTTCAACGTGACAAACGGGCCGGTGAGCACGTGGGAGGCCATGCGGGGCAGCTACCTCTACGGGCGCCGCCCGGCGAGCTATGACCACATGACCGCTCGCCACCCCTCGATCTACGACGACTTCGACGCGGTGATGGCCGCCGCGCACCTGCTCTCGCTCGACGGCGCGCGCCTCACGCTGGATGGCGCCGCCTGGGAGGCGGCCTACGACTACTACGGGCACGACGCGACCGGCGTCGCCTACGCGGACCGCGTGCTCGCGCGCGCGATCGGCTGGTCCCAGCACGGCTTCTGCATCAACTGCGGCGTCAGCACCTCGTTGATCGCGGCCGTGCAGGCGGCCTACGGCGCGCCCGTGCAGGCGGCGCTGGAAGCGCCGGCGGCCCGGGCCCGCTCAAAGGGGGCGAAGGCGAGGCACCGCGCCGGCTAGTGGCGCCCTTCGTGAACGCCGTGCATCGCGGACCGGCTGGCGAGGAGCCACCGCGGCTCGTCCGCGGTGGCCCTCCTCCCTCCTCGCCGAGCTAGGCCTGCGAGAGCAGCTCGCCGGCGACGCGATCCGTCGCACCGGCGGTGCCGCCGAGCAGGCGCCGCGAGAGCTGCGCGCGGCGGAAGTACAGCGGCGCGTCGTGCTCCCACGTCGCGCCGATGCCGCCGTGCACAGAGATCATCGTTCTGGCTGCGTCGTCCAGCGCGCGGCCGGCGACCGAGCGCGCCGCGCTCGCCGCCAGCGGGAACTCGCCCGGGGCCCCGTTGCGGGCCCAGCCCGCGTAGTAGAGCAGCGAGCGGCCGTTCTCGAGGTTGCGCAGGACCTCGGTCAGCGAGTGCTTGACCGCCTGGTAGGAGCCGATCGCGCGGCCGAACGTGAACCGCTCCTTCGCGTAGGCGACCGACACGTCGAGCGCGGTCTCCACGCTGCCGAGCGACTCGGCGGCCACCAGGGACTGGGCCAGGTGCCAGGCCTGGGCCAGCGTCTCCTCGGGCGCGTCCAGCACGGTCGCCGGTGCGTTCGAGAGGGTCACGTGCCCGAGCGAGCGGGTCGCGTCGTAGCGCTCGACCGCCTCGACTGAGACGCCCTCGGCGCCCGCCTCGATCGCCACGCCGACGGGCTTGTCGCCATCGATCGCCACGCCGACGAGGATGTCGGCGCCCGGCGCATCGGGGACGAAGTAGAGCGAGCCGCTGACGTTGCCGCCGCTCAGCTGCGGCGCGGCGCCGCGCTCGACGCCGCTGTGCGGGTCGACCGTCCAGCCGTCGACGACGTCGCCCGGGGGGCTCACCGGCAGGAACGCCGCACGCTTGTCGCCGGTCGCCAGCTCGTCGATCATCGGCGCGTCGCTCGACGCGTCGAGGATCGCCGTCGCGGGCAGGTGCCCCAGCAGCGGCACGCCCGCGATCACGCGGCCGCACTCGCCGAGCACCAGCATCGCGTCGAAGACGTCGAGCCCGGCGCCGCCGTGGTCCTCGGAGATCAGCAGGCCCGGCCAGCCGGCCTCGCATGCCGTCGGCCACAGGTCGGGCAGGGCCGAGGTGTCGCCGTCGAGCGCCTCGCGGGCGGCCTCGAGCGTCTTGAAGCGCGAGAGCGCGCCGCGGGCCGCCTCGCGCAGGAAGACCTGCTCGTCAGAGAGTGACAAGTTCATGCCGCCGCCCCTTCCTTGCTGCGCAGCTCCGAGAACGGAATGCCCTTGTCCAGGCGCGGCTCGGGCGGCAGCCCCAGCACGCGCTCGCCGATGGTGTTGCGGAGGATCTCTTCGGTGCCGCCCGCGGACTTCAGCCCGGGCAGGAACGAGATCATGTAAGCCCACTCGCTGTCCTCGTCGAGCGCGTCCGGACCGAGCACGTCGGCGATCAGATCGCCCGCCTTGATCGCGCCGCTGACGAGCGTGACCTTGGCCAGCCCGGCCTCCGGGCCGGGGACCTGGCCCTTCTGAAGCGCGGTCAGCGTGCGGTAGCCGGTGAAGCGGATCGCGATCAGTTCGGCGGCGATCTCGCCGAGGCGGTGGCGCACTTCCGGGTCGCGCCGCGCGCCCTCGTCGGCCGCCAGCGCGGACGCGAAGCGCGTCGAGTTGTAGCCCATGCCCTCGCTGCCCAGACCGATCGTCACGCGCTCGAACATCAGCGTCGTGAGCGCGGTGCCCCAGCCGTTGCCGACACCGCCGACGACCGCGTCCTCGGCGAGGGCGACGTCGTCGAAGAAGACCTCGTTGAACTCGGCCTCGCCGGAGATCTGGCGCAGGCCCCGGATCGTCACGCCCTCGGCGTCCATCGGGACGATGAACATCGTCAGGCCCTTGTGCTTCGGCACGTCCGCATCGGTACGCGCCAGCAGCAGCCCATAGGCGGCGAACTGCGCGTTGGTCGTCCAGACCTTCTGGCCGGAGAGCCGCCAGCTGCCGTCCTCCTGCTGGCGCGCGCGCGTCTGCACGGCCGCCAGGTCGGAGCCCGCGGCGGGCTCGGAGAAGAGCTGGCACCACACCTCGTCGCCGTGGAGCAGCGGCGCGAGGTAGCGCCCCTTCTGCTCGTCGGAGCCGTGGGCGATGATCGTGGGGCCGAGCATGCCGACGCCGATCGCGTCGAGGATCCCGGGTACCTTCGCGCGCGCGATCTCCTGGTTGGCGGTGACCTGCTCGATCGGGCCGAGGCCCTGGCCGCCGTACTCCTTCGGCCACGTCAGGCCGGCGAGCCCGCCCTCGGCGAGCTTCCCCTGCCAGACGCGGCGCGCGGCGACGATCTCATCCTCGTCGGTGAGGGCGTCGGGGCCGCTCAGGACAGGGGCTTCGGACTTGTGCTCATCGAGCCAGCTGCGCACCTGGGAGCGGAATGCAGCCTGGTCGGGTGTGTCGTCGAGATCCACGGCTCCTCCTTTGGCTGACTGGCCAGTCAAAACCTCGCAACGGGGAACGGTAGCCGACCGGCGCCGCCGGCGGCGCCACCCCTCAGGCGCCCGGCGGGATCGGCGGCTCGGTGACGCGAGGCAGGTGGTAGACCTGCTCGAAGCCGCGGTCGAGGAGCTGTTTAGACTGTGTCCCGGGTGCGTCGGAGTTGAGCACGATGACCCCGAGCTTGACCCCGTGGCGTTCGGCGGTCGCCACCAGGCAGCGGCCGGCGGCGTCGGTGAAGCCGGTCTTCAGCCCGGTGGTGCCGGGGTAGTGGTAGATCAGCAGGGGGTTGTTGTTGTAGAGGTAGAGCTTGCCGCCCTTGATCGGGAACGGCATCACCGCCGAGAGCGTGTGCGTGATCCGCGCGATGCGGTGCTGGGCCTCGTCGACGTGGGCGAGCACCGCGAGGTCGGCCGCGCACGAGTAGTTGCCGAGATCGACGTACCCGGACGGGGAGGAGTAGCGCGTGCAGCCCATCCCGAGCCGGGCGGCTTCGGCGTTCATGCGTCGCACGAACGCGCTCTCGCTGCCGGATACGTGCTGAGCCAGCGCGATCGCGGCGTCGTTGCCGCAGGGGAGCAGCAGGCCGTAGAGCATCGTCTCGGTGCGCACGTGCTTGTGCAGGGGCAGGACGCCGACCTTCGAGCCCGCGGCCTGGACGGCGGCCTTGGTGACCAGGACCTTGTCGGCGGGCTGCGTGGACTGCACCGTGATGTACGCGGTCATCATCTTCGTGAGGCTCGCGATCCGCAGGCGCTTGAACGCGTTGCGCTGCCAGAGCACCTGGCCGGTTTCCAGGTTGAACAGGAGCCCGGCGCGGGGCGGGTGCTTGAAGCTCAGCTGGATCGGGTCGGCGGCGGGGTCCTCGATGCCGCCCAGCGCCAGCGCGGGATGCGCCAGGGGCAGACCCGCGGGCGAGAGCGCCGGTGCGTGCGCGGCGTCCGAGGCGCCGTGCGAGACGGATGCGCGGCGCGTGCCGGCCCTGTGGCGAGGAGATGAGTGGTTGCCGAGCGCGATCACGGCGGCTGCGGCCACGCACAGCGCGACCAGCCCGAGGGCGATCCCGATGCGCCGCCGCCGGCGGCGGCGCGCGGCCTCTTCGCGCCGCAGGCGGCTCTGGTCGGGGGTCATGAACGGGGTCGTCGTCATCGCCTCGGAGGATTGCGCAGCGCGCCGACGATGCCGACCGCGAGCAGGACGAGGATGAAGATCGAGAGCACGGTCGCGAGGGTCACGCCCTGTTCGGCGGCCGCGACCGCCGTCAGGAAGGCGAAGCCGGCGATGAACACCAGCGCGGTCGCGAGCACGGCCGTCCTCATCGTCGCTCCGCGATCACGCGCGCCCGCCCACGGGCCGGCCGCCGCGCGGTGGGCGCCGGCGCGCGAACGCGCGGATCGCCGCCAGGCCGAAGACGAAGCCGCCGATGTGGGCCCAGTAGGCGACGCCTTCGCTGCCGACGGCGTTGACCGCTCCGGCAACGCCATCGAGGAGGAACCACACACCGAGCAGGACGAAGGCTGGGAGCTCGACGATCGTGAAGAAGAAGATGATGAAGATGAGGGTGAGGACACGAGCGCGGGGATAGAGCAGGATGTAGCCGCCGAGCACCGCCGCGATCGCACCGGACGCGCCGAGCGTCGGGACGGTCGAGTTCGGGCCGGCGGCAACCTGCGCGGCCAGCGCCAGGATCCCTCCAAGAAGGTAGAACACGACGAAGCGCGGACGCGTCATAGCGTCCTCGACGTTGGGCCCGAACACGGCCAGGAACAGCATGTTGCCGAAGATGTGCAGGAAGCCCCCGTGCAGGAACATCGAGGTGAAGACGGTGATCCAGGTGGCGGGCTGAGGCGCCGGCGTGCCGCTCACGCCGGGCTGTCCCTGACAGACGACCGTGCTCGCCGTGCCCTGCGGCAGCGTGTGGGTGATGAGTTCGCAGTGGTCGCCCGGATGCGTCAGCTCATAGGGGATCGCGCCGAAGCGCACGGCGGTGCGGTCGGTGGGACCGCCGAAGAAGCTGCCGCCGTGGCGGATCGCCAGAAGGTAGGCGATCACGTTCACGACGACGATCGCGATCGTGATGACGGGCAGCCGCGAGAGCGGGATGTTGTCTCGGACGGGGAAGATCGCGCGAGCTTAGTCGGAGGGAGCGGGCGCCAATCTCTCATGATAGATTTCATGAGCATGAAGATCCGCATGAAGATCTCCAAAGGTGGACAGATCTCGATACCGGCCCCGATCAGGCACCGGTGGGGCACCTCGACTGTCGCGATCGAAGATCGAGGCGACGAGCTCGTCATCGTGCCGGCGCCGGACGACCCGATCGCGGCGGCGGAGGGGTCGCTCGCGGCGGAGCTCCCGAACCTCGACCTCGACAAGCTGCGTCGCCGGGCGCGGGAGGACGACCGAGTCGCTGAGCGGCGCCGCCGTCACCGGTGACCCTGCTCGACGCTTATGCGTTGATCGCCTTTCTCGCAGGCGGGCCTGCTGCCGGCGACGTCCGCTCGATCCTGCGGGAAGGGGATGCCGCCGTCACGACCACGAACCTGGCTGAGAGCTTGGATGTCAGCCGGCGCGTATACGGCCTACCGATCGAGCGCGCGATGGAGGTCATGGAGCCGCTTCTCGACGGGACGCTCGTCACGGTGCCGCTCACGGCCGATGTGGCGGTTCGCGCGGCGAGCATTCGTGCGAAGCATTATCACCGCGTGCGCCGGCCGATCTCGTTGGCTGACGCTGTTCTTCTCGCGGCCGCGACGGACGCGGGAGGGGTGGGCCCCGGCAACGGGGACGCCCATCGAATCGCAACGTCCGACCCGGACGTGCTCGCCATCGCGCGCGAGGAGCGGATCGCCACCGCCGCGCTTCCTCAGCAGGGGTGAGGCGGAGCTAGGTCCCGGCCGCGGCCAGCGGTCCCACGCCCTCGCGGCGCTGCGGCACGTGCTGGTCGGCGTGGTAGCTCGACCGCACGAGCGGGCCGGCGGCGACGTGGTCGAAGCCCAGCTCGTAGGCGGCGGCCTCGAGCGCGGAGAACTCGTCGGGGTGCCAGTAGCGCACGACGGGCAGGTGGCGCTCCGAGGGGCGCAGGTACTGGCCCACCGTCAGGACGCGGACGCCGGCCTCGCGGAGCGCGCCGAAGGTCTCGACCATCTCCTCGTGGGTCTCGCCGAGGCCCACCATCAGACCGGACTTCGTCACGACCTCACCCTCGCCCATCTGGCCGGCCATGCGCAGCACGCGGCAGGAGCGCTTGAACTCCGAGCCGCGGCGCGCGACGGGATACAGGCGCGGTACGACCTCGACGTTGTGGTTGAAGACGTCAGGCCGCTCGGCGATCACCTTCGCGAGCGGCATCTCCTGGCCCTGGAAGTCGGGGGTCAGGACCTCGACCTGACACTCGGGCGCCTGGCGGCGCACCTGGCGGATCACGCCGACGAACGCGGACGCGCCCTTGTCCGGGAGGTCGTCCCGGTCCACCGAGGTGATCACCGCATGGCGCAGTCCCATCCGCGCGATCGAGCGCGCCACACGCGCCGGCTCGAGCGGATCGTTCCACGTCGGCTTGCCGGTCTTGACGTTGCAGAAGCCGCAGCGCCGCGTGCACGTGTCGCCGAGGATCATGAACGTGGCCGTGCCTCGCTCCCAGCACTCGCCGACGTTCGGGCAGGCCGCCTCCTGGCAGACCGTGTGCAGGTTCTCCGAGCGGATCATCTCGCTCAGCTCGCGATAGCGCTCGCCGCCCGGAGGCGGGACCTTGAACCACGGCGGCTTGCGCTCGCGGATCGGCCTCACGTCGGAGCCGAGCACCTTCAGCACGTCCATGCCGCCGGGGTTGGAACGGGAGCGGGTGGCGCTCATGCGGCCACCGCCTCGCGGGTGTCGATGCCGAGGCGCGCGGGCGTGACCAGGCGCTGGCGCGCCCCGTGCGCCTCGCAGAACGCGTAGGCCATGCGCTTGCGGAAGCAGGCGAGGCCCTCGGCGGCTTCATCCGTCTCGGCGGCGAGCGAGGTCATCTGCACGTCGGGCAGGCCGCATGCGACGACCCAGGAGAACGGCTCCAGGTCGTTCTCCACGTTGACCGCGAAGCCGTGCGTCGAGATCCCGCGCGAGACGTGCACGCCGAGCGAGGCGATCTTGCGCTCAGCGACCCACACGCCCGTGTAGTCGGGGCCGTCCTCGACTCGCCCGCGCGCCTTCACCCCCAGCTCCCCGAGCGCGCCGGCGATCGCGCGCTCCATCGTGCGCAGGTGCTCGATCACGTCGTCCACGCCCATGATCGGGTAGCCGACGAGCTGGCCGGGACCGTGGTAGGTGATGCGCCCGCCACGGTCGGTGACGTGCACCTCGATGCCTTTCTGCGCGTAGAACTCGCGCGGGAACGGGAGCTCCTCCGCGGCGGCGCGGCGGCCGACGGTGTAGGTGGGGGGGTGCTCCAGGAGCAGCAGCAGGTCCGGCAGCTCGCCGGACAGGCGGCGGGCACGGAGACGCTCCTGCGTCTCGACTCCGGCGGCGTAGGGGACCACGCCGAGGTGGCACACCTGGATCTCACGCTGCATGGCTCTGCGAGCCAGCCTAGCTCAGAGCGTCAGCGCCGCCGGGGCCTGCAGGAGCTCCCGCACGCGCGCCAGGAACAGCGCGGCTTCGGCTCCGTAGAGGATGCGGTGGTCGCACACGAGCGTGAGCGTCAGCATCGAACGGGCCGCGATCTCGCCTGACTCGTCCACGACCGCGCGCCTTTCCAGCGCGCCCACCGACATGATCGCCGCCTGCGGCGGGTTGATGATCGCCGCGAAGGAGCTGATGCCGAACATGCCCAGGTTCGAGACCGTGAACGTGCCGCCGCCGAGCTCCGGCGGCGTGATCGTCCCGGCCCGCACGCGCTCGGCCAGCGCGCGCGCCTCGCGGGCGATCTCGCCGAGGGCCTTCGTGTCGGCGTCGAACACCGTCGGCACCACGAGCGCCGCCTCGGCCGCGACCGCGACGCCCACGTTCACCCGCGAGTGCAACGAGACGCGCCCGTCGCGGTAGCTGCCGTTGGCGGTCGGGTGCTCGCGCAGCGCCAGGGCGCACGCCTTCACGACCATGTCGTTGTAGGTCGGCGCCACCTCGGCGCCCTCGCGCGCGAGCGTCTTCAGCTGCTCGCGCAGGCGCACGCACTCCTGCATGTCGACCTCGATCTGGACGCTGAAGTCGGGGACCGTCGCCTTCGACTCGGCCATCCGCCGCGCGACCGTCTGCTGCAGCTTCGTCAGCTCGACCTCGGTGGTCGTGCCCTTGGCTGTGGCGACGGCGTCCGGGGTCGCCGCGGGCGCGGCGGCCGGCGGGGCGGCCGCGGTGCCGGCTCCCTCGACGTCGGCTCTGACGACCCGGCCGCCCGGGCCGCTCCCGGCGATCGAGGCCAGGTCCACACCGCGCTCGCGCGCGATGCGGCGCGCGAGCGGCGAGGCCTTCACACGCCCGGCGCCGCCGTCGCCCGGCTCGGTCGCCGGCGCGCTCGGCTCGCTCACCGCGGGGACGGCGGCGCGCTCCTGATCGGCGGCGGGCGGGGCCTGCGGCAAAGCCACCCCATCTCCCTCTCCATCTCCTGCGCCCCCGCCCACGCGTGCGATCGTGGCTCCCACCGGCAGCGTGTCGCCCTCCGCCGCAATCAGCGTCAGCGGGCCCGCCTGGTCGGACTCGTAGACCATCGTCGCCTTGTCCGTCTCGATCTCGACCAGCTCCTCGCCGCGCGCGACCTCCTC
>Ga0134126_10004173_pt1 | contig 18094 bp, 25 predicted proteins | sample KB31752_FD_96881 | JGI IMG/M metagenome (GOLD analysis project Ga0134126, IMG submission 96881) | Terrestrial soil microbial communities with excess Nitrogen fertilizer from Kellogg Biological Station, Michigan, USA - KB3-175-2 | ecosystem: Environmental > Terrestrial > Soil > Unclassified ...
CCAGAATGTGCCCGACACGGGCACCGTTCCGTCAATGTTCACAATCGCGTGGCCGCTGGTGTCCGTCAAGAGCGCCCGAATGTCCGTGCCGTCCCAGCCGGCCATGAACACCGGATTGTTGACGCCCGGTGCCGCGCCGATCGCGGTCGGACCGCTTACGAGCGGGTCTTGGCAGTTGGCGTCGCCATTTGCCGCCACACCCGTCACGATCTGAGTGCTTGGGCATTGCGTCGGAGTTGCGGCAAGCGCGGTCGCGGTTGCCGCATTGCCGGTGGTCGGGTTCGTGATGGCCCCGATAGCGTCCACGTCGCCGGCGCTCAGCGTGACCGCGCCAGTGCGGGTGTTGAAGCTCGCCACCCCGGCCGCGCTGCCGGTCTGCCATGTGGGCGCGGAGCCAGGCGCGCCGCTTATCAGCGAGAGCCCTGCTGCCGAGGCCGCCGGCAAGCGGATCGGCGCGCCGGCAGTTCCGCCGACGATCAAGTCGCCGGGCCCGGTCATGGGATCGGCGAGAGCCAGGGTACAGGACCAGTTGAGGCCGTCCGCGGCGATGCCGAGCATATATCCCGCGCACCCGCCAGGCGGGGTGACCTGGCTGAGCGCATAGGTCACAGCCAGCACAGGAGGCACGAGCGACCGCACGGTGTTGAGCGTCACCGGCGAGCTCGAGGCCGGCACCACCCACAACTCGGAGTCGCGCACGCCAGGCGTCGCCTCGTAGTAGACGGTGTAGTACGTCGTCGCCGGCGCCGAGCCGACGTTCGGCGGCAGCGCGATCGACAGCACGCCGCCGGTGATGTTGCCGGTGAACACTGCGCCCTTGAGCACGACGAAATGATCGGCCGTGGTCAGGGTGTCATGCAGCACCGCGCGCACGGTCGAATTCGGCAGCGCGAAAGCCACGTTGTCGGTGACCGTGGTCAGCGCCGGGCCCTGGGCCATCGCCGAGGCGACGGCCAGCCCGACGACGCAGGCTGTTTGGCGCGCGCGCATCGCTCAGACCTGCCGGTAAATCTTCCCGGCCTTGTCGCCCTGGGGGCGGCTGGTGACGTTGAGGCCCTTGAATTTGGCCGCCCAGGTCGTGGGCTTCGCCTTCTCGAACGGGAGTTTGACAGGGGCCGTGCAATAGGCGTTGTAGAGCACCGAGACGATGAATTTCCCCGGCGCGCTGCGCCGAGGCGAGATCGCGGCGACGCAGCACTGCTGCACGGGCTGGAGCCCGCCGTGGCTCAGTTCCTCGTAGTCCTGCAGGCCGGCCGGCAGCCCGGCGTCGACGCCAGAGGCGAAGATGCCGACGCCATAGGTGTCGCGCAGGTTGGCGAGCGTGAGCTCCTCGAAGGTCACATCGATCTCCGACGAATCGGAGTCGAGAACCGCGTCGATCCCGCCCGTCTCTTGCTCCGCGAGAATTTCGCTGATCTTCGGCGTCAGCAGTTTCGTGAGCGCGCCGCCGGTGGCACCGATGTTGCGGGGCGCGCCGCCGAGCGGATTGCCGTACTGGTCGATCAGCAGGCGTGCGCCGGTGGCAGGAACCTGGCAGTTGAGCCACAGGAAGCCAGGGCCCTGCTCGATGTTGGACGGGGTGATCACTACGTTACTCGGCATGGGTTTCTCCTTCGATATGGACGCTGGGGATGGACTCGTTGACCGCCGCTTCGGCCTGGCCGGTGGCGATCAGGTGATCGAGGAAATCGTCGCTGTCGGCGATTTCGACCACGTCGAACGGACGCAGCACGAGCGGCGAAGAGGCCGAGGCCTCGACTGCCTCCGGCGCGCCCGAAGCGCGCCAGACCTGGAAGGTCTGCGGCTTCGGGGGCGAATAGACGAAGTTGGTGCCTTGCAGTGCGGTGATCTTGACTCTGCGCATGATGGCCTCTAGAGAGCGATTGCGCGCTCGAGCAGGGAGCGCACTTTGAACGTGTCGCCATTGGTGCCGCCGGTGATCGAGATCGCGGTGCAATCCACGTATGCGATCGCGCCGGCATCCACCTGGAAGGTCGCGCCGTTGATCGAATTGGCCGCGATCACGACCTGCTTGGTGGTCGAGGTGCCATCGAGTTTGGTGAGCGTGAGCGTGGCGGTGATCGCGCTCGCGCCGATCCCATCCGTGGCCACGAGCTGGAATTGGGCCGGCCCGTATTGGGACACGTCGATCGAGGCGACGTGGGTGAATGTGCCGGCGCCGGCGCCGGTCACCGCGAAGGTCGCCACCGGGTCCACCGCGGGCGGGAAGACCTGGGCGGGCGGCACGAGCCAGAGCAGGTTGCGGAATTGCGGCGCGACGCGCGAGGCGTTGGCCGCGAGGAATTCCCCGATGCCGCCGACGTGCTTGTTGAGCGCCGCCAGGCGGCCGAGGAAGACGGTGCCGAACACGACGCCGGAGTTGAGCGGCGACCCGCGGAACGCCGCCGCGAGATCGGCCGCGGCGTCCACATCGTTCGCCGCGAGCAGCGTGGCGATGTTGTTGGCGCGCCCCGCGCCCATGCCCGTGCCCGAAATCGGCTCGCCGCCGGCGATGGCGCCGGCCGTGAATGCGTCATCGAGCACGCGCGCCTGCTGGGCGAGCGAATCCGCGAGCGTGAGGAAATTGGCTAGCGAGATCATTTACACCTCCACCACTTCGATCACTGCCGTCAGCGTCGGCATGACGCCGAAGCCCTGGGGCCCCGACCACAGCACGCCGTAATCGTGGGATTCGATCCACACGTCGAGCACCTTTCCGCCGATGCTCGCAAGCCCGGGCGTCTGCGCGCCGGCGGCGCGCGTCGGATGCGCGATCGCCAATTGCGACGCCCAATCGGCCATCGTGGCCGAGGTCAGCACCTGGTCGATCGCGCGGATGTAGTCATAGGCCGCTTGCGCCGCGAATTGCGGGTCCTGGTCGGCGAGGAACGGCCTCACCATGAGGCGATGGACCTGCTCGCGGTAGTTGTTGTCTTCGCGGCTGAACGCACTGGACCGCACCGCGACGATCGCCTCGGGCGGGTTCACGGGCGTGTTGTCGAGCGCCTTCTTGTAGGAGACGAACGCAGGGTAGGCCGGCCGCGCGGCCGGCGGCGTCGCCAGGGCAAGCGCGCCGGCGATGTCGCGCTCGAGCAGCGCGATCGCCTGCTCGGCGATCGCGGAGGCAAAGAACGCCCGATATTGCGGTGTGAAGTTCATGCTCCCGCCTCCATGTATCCGGGCTGCCAGCCGGGGTATTTCGCCATCGCGGAGGAAATGCGCGAGACCGCATCGGGATCCATTCCGGTGCGAAAGCCGAGCTGTGTGGCGCGCATCACCAGGTAGTCCTGGAGGTTGCGCATCACCTCACGCTTCCACTTCTCGGTGAGCTCGATCTCGGGGCGCGCCGGCATCTTGCCGGTGCCCTTCTGGTGGTATACCGCATAGGGCACATCGCTCCCCATCGTCAGCTGGCGCGGCTCGGGCCGGAAGACTGCGCCCGGCGCATCGCGCTCGGTGAGCGATCGCTTGAGGTCCCCCGTGCGCTCGAGGATTGGTTTGCCAGGGTAAGTGCGGACCTTCCAGGCCGAGTATGCGCCGCTGAGCGGCGCCCATGCCGCGCCGCCCTGCGCGCCTTCCGTTTCGAACTGGCCTTTGACCTCGGCTTGGAACTCGCCGTAGATCAGCGGCCAGATGGGCCGGTAATCGCTGACGCCCTCGCTGAACCGCGTGATGGCGCGATCGAGCTGGACATCGCCCGAAATGTCGATGGTGAAGCGCAGCATCAGAAGCGCATGTCTTTCTGGAAAAACACGTTCGCGTCGCGGTCGAAATGGCGCGGCGCGTCCGCGCCGCCGATGGCCTGCATGGCAGGTCCCACGTCGGCCGTCTGCGCGGCAGGATCGAGCAACTTGTCGAGATCGCCCCTGTCGAGGCCGGCGAGCAGGCGCAGGTAATCGTCGCGCAGGTTCTTCTCGACCTGCCACCGCGTGCCAGGCGAAAAGGTGGCCGAGAGCGCAGCGGCGAGGTCGGCCGCCGCGCCGAGCCGGTTGATGAGCTCGAGCTTCGTCCAGCCGTCCGTGCCCTCAGCGGGCACGGCCAGCGCGCGGCGCACAAGGACGGCATTGATCTCCTCCCAGCGCGTGTCAATCCACGTCTGGATGGCATCATCCGCAACTCCGGCAGGGGAATTGCGGATGAAGTGCGGGATGTGAATCACAACCGCGTCGACTTGGGCGAGCCCGGGCATGGACTACTTGCCGTCGCCCTTGTCGGCGCCCTTGGCGGCCTGCTTGGCGGGTGCGGCCGCGCGCGCTGCACCGACGGCGATCAGCTCCTCCGCGGCGTCGTCGTCTACGTCGAACACGAGGCCCGGCTTGTAGGGTTTCTGATTGTGGATGATGAGTTTGACGGCTTCGATCTTGGGCATGCGCTTGTCCTTTCTGGTTGTGGCAGGCCGCGGTGTGCTGCGGCCCGCCTGCTCTGGAGATTCTCCGTTCTCCTTTCAGTGGTCCGTTGCGGGACCACGCTCCTAGACCACGGCGGTCCAACCGAATCCGGCGCCGGGAACGATGATCTCGTCGTCGTAGTACCACTGGTTCTCGATCACGTCCGAGGTGCGCCGCTCCTCGCGGTAGCGCTTGACGAGCCGCCCCTGGTTCTTCGGGACGCCGTACGTCCACATGAAGCCGGCCAGCAGCGAGATCGTGCGCAAGCCGATCGCGGGCGGCACATAGAACAGTAGCGCCGAATTCTTCCAGATGTAGTCGAGCGCATCGGCCTGGCCCTCGTTGACGGTCTGGACCAGCGCCTTAGCCACTACGACCTGATCCACGCCGAATGCGGCGGCGAGGTCCTGTTCGTTGAGCTGATCGGCGCGCTGGGTATACTTCACGCGGTCGATCACCGCAGGATGGTTCCTCACCTGCGAGAACACGTCATAGCTCAGCATCAGCTTGTTCGGCGACTTGGTGGAGGCCTTCTGGATCGCCACCTTTTGCTCGTCGATCGCCAGGATTGGGTTGGAGTTAACGAAATCGGACCACTTGCTTGTGCCCGAGAGCGCCGCCTGCGGGACGGTGCTCCCGCCTCCGAACACGAGCTGCTGCAGAGCCACCTCGCGGTTGAGCATCATCGTCTCGGAGATGCCCTCGGTCGTCTGTACATCGATGTCGGTGGCCTCATCCGCGTTCGCGCGGGTGGTGTCGTCGATGAAGTCGCACAATGCATGCCCGTCGCAGAAATAGCTGTTCTTCGACAGGTTCCACGCCGGCATCTGATTGGCTTCCGCGCCGGGCGCGCGGCGGTCATCGACGGTGCGGAAATGGGAGAGGTCGAACACGGGGTATTTGTTCGACTGCTTGTTGACCGGGAGGTCGGGGGAGAGCACGTTGGCGACGAAATTGGCGTTCTCGTAAGCGATGCTGACGTTGGTCAGCAGCTCGTCGACGTGCACCATCGAGATGGACGGAATCATGATCCTCCTTTGCCCGCGCGGGCCTAGGCGACGATCCCCGGGGAAGCCGGGAGGAAGCTCCCGCCCAGCGCAGCATGCAGGCGGGAGCCTCCGTCAATGCGATGGACCGCCCTGCGCCGGCGGCCCGCCTCGGGCCTACTGATGGCGCGAGTGGATGTTGACGCTGACCCGGATGACATCGCCCGCTGCGGCCGCCGCGGTCTCAGCCATGCCGAGCACGTTGACCAGCGTACCGCCGGCCTCGTTGACCGTCTTGATGCGGCCTTGTGCATCGTTGATGTTCACCCAATCGCCGGCGGCGATCGCGCTGGCGGCGATGACGGGCACGATGCCGTCCTTCGCCACCGAGATGTTCCGCCCGAGCAGCGTCCGCGCGCCAGCGGCCGGCGCCTGGCCCGTCTGGATCTGCGCCACGCCGCCAACCCAGGGGTTGATGTCGTTTTCGCAAACGTCCTCGAGCGAGACGCCCACGATCTTGCCGGCGTTGGCGGCGCCAGGCGCGGCGGCATAGCCCGCGCCGTTGGCGACGCCGACCACCAGCACGGTGGACTTGAGGACGCGCACATTCGCATCGTTTCGATATGCTTTCACGAGATGAGCTGTCATTCCTGCCATGGTGTTTTCCTTTCGTCAGTGGCCGTTCAGCCGACCTGTTTTTTGATGCCCTTCGATTCGTCGTAGCGCTTGCGCAACTCCGGGTTGTCGCGCGACACCAGCCGCACGGCATCGCCGTATGTCTTCGCGCGCTTCTCGGTCAGCGCCTTCTGGCAGAGCTGTTCGAACTCCGAGAGCACCGCCTCCTTGCCGTCAGCGCCGCGCGTGCCGCCGTGGCCGCGCTCGCCGGTCTCGACCGCGTTGCCGGCGCGGCCATCGAGGTACTCGCGCAGATCGCTCAGCGAGAGCTTCCGCAAGATCGTGCGGTCCTTCGGCATGATCCTGTTCGCGCGCACCGCCTCGTCGAGAATCTGCTCGCGTTCGCGCGCCGTGAAGACCTCGCTCGCAATGAGCGTGCCTGCCGCCGGCGCGAACCCCGCAAAGTCCGGCGCGCCCTTGTCCGGGCCGTCGGCCTTCGTCGGCAGCTCGGAGAGCGTGATGACTTTTGTGGCAAAGCGGTCCTTGACCGCGGGCAGCTGCTCGCGCAGCGTCTTGCCCTTCAGGCCGGTGGCCTCGGAGAGCGCCTCTCCCGCCTTCTCATCCATCGCTTGCGCGTCGTCAAGCGCCTCGGCCACATCGTTCTTGTTGGCGTAGAAATCAGAATCCTGCGGGAGGTCAGGATGGCTGACTTTCAGGTGACCCTTGTTGTCCCCCGATTTGATCGGGGAGACGGTGACTTTCTTAGCCATTGGTTTCTCCTTTGCGGTTTTGCCGCGTGCTGCGGCCGGTTCCGCAGCGGCGACCTGCTGCGGCGGTGGATCGGCCTGCTGCGGCGCAGGCGCGTAGCCGCGGTCGGTGAGGCAGATCGCGGGCAATTCTTCTAGAAACGGGGTATTCGTCAACGCGAGCGACACCATCGTGGTCCCTTGGTTGGCACCCGTCCGCTTGTTCAGGTACCCCCAGATCACGCAGGGCGAAAGATATTTGTACTCCCTCGCTGCGATCGCCGCGGCAGCGCGAGGGGTCCACTCGATATGGCCCCAGAGGTAGATGTCCCCCGCTTGTGGGGGCTCGATCGCGCGCAGCCAGCCTGCGGCCGGAGCATCGCCGCCGGGCGCGAGCTCGGGCAGCACAGTCGCGTGGTTGTAATCGACCACGATGTCCTGTTTCTCACGGCCATCGGTCCCGAGCAGTCCGAAATTCCTGTACATGTCCGCGAAGTCCGCGGGCGTGAACGAGAACGCATCTCCGGCCTTTACCCACGCTCCGAGCACCGCGATCGGTGTGCGCTTGAGCCCGTCCGCCGTCTCGCTGAGCGCGACCTTCGTAAGATCGATCACGAGTGCGAGCTCGCGGCCGCGCCCGGCGGCGCGGCTTCGATCCAGCGCCTCGGGGTCGAGCGCAGCCTTCGCCGCGCCCATCAGCGTGTGGTCGGGCTCGCCGTCGGCGCCCTTCACACGTAAATGCGAGGTCGAGACCTGGGCTGGATCGCCCACCACCGGATAGTGCGATGCCGGGTGTTTGCCGTCCTTCTCAGTTTTCATCACATCCGTCATCAGGCCGCCGACCTCCGTTCGTCACCGAAGACCGCCACAAGAACGCACCGGCAGCTATCGCCGCCCTCGCAATCGGGATTCGGCGCATCCGGGATTTCGTCGAGGGCTCCCTCCTTGCCGTCGGCATCCGAGCATGCATCGCAGGTGGCGAGGTCGAGCAGCGCCGAGTAGATGAAGCGGTCGATCTCGTCGGAGTACTGGCCGAAGCCGGCAAGGCGCCCATCGCCGAAAGCTTCGTTCGCGGCCTCGCCCGAGAGCCGATCGATCCATCCGTCCGTGGCGTCCTCGATGTCGCTCTGGGCCTGGACAATGGCCTCGCCCTTGGTCGCATCCCCCGGATTCTTCTTCGCGTCGAGCGCTGCATTGATCGCGCGTGCGGTGAGGTTGCCAGTGAACTCGCTGACGGTCGATTGGGCATAGAGGTTCAGCTTGTCGTCTGCGCCTGGCGCATCGGCCAGCGCAACACCATCCTTCGGGTTCCGCGGCGCCGCTCCAGCGAGCTGGCGGCTGCGCTCCTGCGCCACAGTCAATTTGCCCGCGGCCTTGACCGGTTTGAGCGCCTCGGCGACGCTTTCGACGAGCTTCGGATCGGCCGGCACCGAGACCTGGTGCACCCGGCCAGCCGGTGCGGCGATTGCGCGATGCAGCGCTTCCGCAATGGTGGATTTTTTCGCCGCGCGCAGGACGTCGGCGACGCGCGCCTTGCCGGCGTCCAGATGGGTCACAATCTCGCTCAGCGCGAGAAATTTCTCGGCTCCCTGCGGCTCGCGGGATACCATGATGCCATCCACCATCGGCAGCTCGCGCCCCTTGGCGATGCGCTCGCTCATCGCCGCCTGCTTCGCGCTCGGCGGCGGGGGCGCCGCACTTGGATCCTGGCCCATCAGCCGGATCGCGGTGGGCGCGAAGCGCTGGCGCGGCTTCGCCGGCGCGGGCAGGTTCATTTTGCGCCGCAGGTGCGCCTCGAGCTCGTCATCGGGGTGGATCATGTCCACGGTAGCCAGGCCAAGTTTTGCCAGCGTCTCGGCGATGGTCTCGAAGCTGACATAGGAGACACTCGGCGCGCGCATCAGCGGATAACCCGAAGGTTTCGCTCCGGGTCCGCTGCGGTACGACTTCGTCTTCGTCGAGCCCACGTTGTCGTAGTTGTAGTCCACCAACCGCCTCACCGCAGTGTGCGAGATCGTGCGGCATACCTGGTCGTAGACGGCCTGGTTGGCCATGAAGAACAGGTCGCTCATGGAGCCGCCGAGCGCGCGGTTCCCGGTCGAGCTCTGGCCGAGGTCAACCACCATCGCGAGGGTGACCTTGCTGATCTGCTGGTTGTGGTGGAGTATCGAATCCCTGCAGCTGCGCACCTGCCCCGCGACGCCCTGGATCACCATGTCGAGCCCAGGCGGCATGTATGCGCCGGTCGAGTGTCCGGAGGCCAGGTTCGTCGCGAACCGGAATGCGGTCTCGCGGTCCTCGAGGCTCAGCCGCCCCGAACCCGGAAGATGTTTGACGATGGGCACGCCGAGCCCGTTGCGCTCGCAGGCGATCGCGTCGATCTTGTACATGCACTGCTTCACGTACCAGTGTTCATACGCCGTGCGCAGGATCGAGCGCCCGAAATAGTTTGCGCCCTCCTTCGAGTGCACGAACAGGCCGAGCTTCGAAGCTGGAACGTCCACGTTGAGGTAGCTGTTGCCGCGATAGCCGTACTGCTGGAGCGCGATCAGCGTCTCGCCGTCTTCCTCGACCAGAAAGCGGTAGAACGTGATCGGCAGGCGGGCGGCGAGCTTTTTCATGCGCACGCGGTCGCCATCGATCGTGTAAACCTCTTCGTGCGCGGCGCAGCCGAAATCAAGCATCAGCAGCGCGTTCTGCAGCACGTCGTCCCAGCTCTGCGACACATATTGGCCTGCGGTGCCAAGGTACTCGAGGCCTTCGAGGAGATTGTCCTGCACCTCTTCTGCGATCTGTTTGTCGATCGCCGAATCGCTCGCGGGCTCAAGGCTCGGCACACCAGCGCGGATCGGCAGCTTCACTGCCTGCAGCGTGATGTGGACCTGCGCATCGCTGCGCCGCATCTCTTCGTACACCGGGATCGCCGCACGGCCTTCGAGCCGCGGATTGTACTCGCCCAGGTCCTGGATGAAGCCGCCGACGATCGGCGTGCCGATCGCACCGCGCTCCTCGAAAGGAGTCACCTGCATCGCTTCCGCGCGGGCGGCGGCGGCCGTGCCATCCCCAAACGGGGATAGCGATGGCGCGGCCACGGGCGCAGAAGAAGGCGCGATCACGGCCTGCACGCCGGCGGCGGATCGCGGGGCGCTGGGCTTGGACTTCGTCGCCATCAGAACCTCATCCCCGCGAGCTCGCCGGTCAAGCCGGCGGTGAACTCGGCCGCATCGCGCATCGAGCACGGCTCTTCGTGCGCAGTGGCGGCGCACAATGCCAGCGCCCAGAACTCGTCAGCGTGGCCGGCTTCGGTGCGCACCGCATCGAAGCGGGGCTTGCCGGTGAGCGAAACGTAACGCTTGACCGCATTGATCGAGCTGCGGATCGCCGCGTCGGAGGGCAGGCGCAGCCGCCGCTCCTCGAATGCACGCTTGGTCTCATTCGCCAAGCGCTCCTTGAGATCCTGGGTGAACTCGACCGCCTCGATCTTCCAGCCCCAGCGCTCGCGCGCGCGCTCGCCGAGCTGCATGCCCATCCCGGTCGCATCAATTGCCGCCCGCTGCACATGCGGCATGAGGGCGTCGAGCGCGGCCTCCTGCTCGGCGAATGTGGCGCGCGTGAGCGTGCTCACCATGCGGGTCCACAGCACATCCCCGACGCGCTCGCACACCCAGATCACGCTGCGGTCCTTGCGCCGCCCGATGTCCATGCCCAGATAGAGCGGGCCATGGCACTGCGCCAGGTCGCAATCGAGCGTGGCCTCGGAGAATTCGTTGGCGACGATCAAATCGAACGGGATGAAGCATTCACCGTCAGCCAAGAAGGCGCAGCAGTACTCCTGCAGAAACGTGTCTTCATCGCCGGCGAGATCGCGGCAATCCTCGATCGAGACCGGGAACCCCTGCGCAACGGCGACGTAGAGATCCACCCAATGGGCGCTCCAGATGCCGGCTTGGCGCGCTGCGGGCGCGGCGCCCTTGTCGAGCCCAGCCTTGCGGCACAACTCATAGAACTTCCCCTGCTGGTAGTTCGGCGTCGACACCACGATCAGCCGGTGGCCGGCGAGCATCGTCGCGGTGGAGGCGGCGCGCCAGAGCTCGAAGCTCTTTTTGTGAAATCCGAACTCATCGAGGAAGACATTCCCTCCGAAGCCGCGCAGCGCATCTGGCGCCGCAGTGACGCCCATGATGCGGCTGCGGTTCGGCATCTCGATGGCGAACGTTTTGACCTGCACGCCATCGAAGAACAGATCTGTGGTCGCCTCGGATACGTCGAAATTGCCGCTGTATCCCTTGAACCGGCGCTCTGCGAGCTGCATTGCGCGCAGGTGGTTGGCGCATTCCTCAAGCGCCTCTTTGGCCGTGTCTTGCGTGCGCGACACCACCAGCCACTTAGTCCGCCGCGCAGCCGCGTCGAGCGCGATCTCGAGCGTGGTAGCGAATGTGAACCCGATTCGCCGCGACTTGGCCGCGATCTTTCGCCGCGAGCCGTCGAGCACCCAGTCGGACTGGTAGGGGCGGAGCGGGACCGCGGCCTCGATCGCGGGCGGAAGGCTAGGCAGCGAAGCCATACACCTCCTCGCGGATGCGGCGCTTGGTCTCGCTGTCGAGGCTGGTCGCCTTCGCCAGCACGTCATCCACGGACTTGCGCGCCTTCTCAGCCCTCGATTCCATCTCCTTGACCTTGAGATCAAGTTCGCGATTCTTCTGCTCGAGCTGCGCGCGCTGCGCGGCAAGGCTCTCGTACTGCACCTGCAGCCAACCGAGCTTCACCGGATCGGCATCGGCGAGTTTGTGCTGATTGGCGAGGAATGCCTCGACCAAATTCATGCGGATCAGCTCCCCCGCCTCGGGAGTTCCGTGCCGGCGGAGCACCTCGAGCGCCGCTTCTGCCTGCAGCTTCGCCGACTCGAACATCCGCGCCTGGCGCGAGTAGCGCTGCTGGTTGTATCGTTGCAGCGTGGACAGGTGCAAGCGACCTGGCGCGTTGCCCGCGTTGTTGATCTCGCCGAGAATCTCGGCGAACGTGTAGCCGCGCGCAATCATCTCGTCCACGCGCGCGCGCACCGGCGCCCACTCCGGCCGCTCCAGCAATAGCACTGTCCTGCGCATCCGCATCAGAACTCTGCCACCCCCAGGCCGCTGCGGCCGTCGAGCACGTCCACCCCGGCCGCCAGCAGGCGCGCGCCCTCAATCACGTCGCGCTCGCGCGCCTCGGGCACGTCGATGCGGCGCAGCTCCACCAGCTCTTTGCCCTCGAGATACGCCAAATGGAAGCGCACGTCGCGGTCGGTGAGTGCGTGGTTCAGGTGCTTCAGCGCATCGCCCAGCACGCGCACGCTGACGAAATGGCCGAAGTCGGCCTTGAGCACGAGCAGCATGTCGCGGCGCTGCCGATCGCGCTTCGCGTTGATAAGGGCTTTAGCGCTTGTCTCCACGCTCATGGATCTCCTTGGTCAACAGCGTCAGGTCGTCGATCTTCGATGCCATCGCGCGGATCGCCAAATCCATGTCCTGTTGGCCGGTGCGCGATTTCTCCAGCGTCTCGGAAATGCGGCTCATGGCGATCGATTGCGCCTCCTGCGCCCGCAGGAAGCGATCAACCGCCGCCCGCCCCAGCTCGGTCAGCGCGGTCATCTGCCGCGCCCGTGCATCGGCTACGCGGTCAATCCACCGGGTCGCCAGGCGGGAGCCGACAATGAGTGTCAGCGCGAGCACAATGAGCTCGGGTGCCTTGGTCGCGAGCACTTGCCAGACGGCTGTGGTGACGGGGTTCATCGCGGGCCGCCCAGCATGCGCTTCAACCGTCGAAGGGCGCGGGCAGCCATCCGCCCGCGCCCTCCAGCCGCTATTGCGGCACCGACAACATCGGCTACGGTTGCGACGGTCGTGTGCGCGGCTGCTCCGCACGGCTTCACCGTCCCCGTAACCTCACGGTGCCTCTCTGTGGGGTATGTCCTACGCACCGGTCGTGATCCGTTTCCCGCGGCCAGGCGCGGCCAGCGGCCGGAGCCCGTCGCAATTCGGGCAGCGGCGCACGCGGCAGTGGCCATCGGCCGCCAACGGGCAGCGGCAGGCGTTGCAGAACTTCGCCTCTTTCCGCGCGCGCTGACAACGCTGGTGCGGCTGGCGCGGCGCCAGCCAGCGGCCGCAAGGGAATCCAACGAGCCCCGGCATCAGATCGCCGCTGTCTCGACGGCCTTGTCGGTGGCCGCGCCATCGGCGAGCGAGGCGGCAATCTGCTGCTGGATGTCGGCCGCGGTCGCCGTCGGATTCCCCTGCAGCAGGGCGGCGACGGCCTGGATCAGCAACTGCACATCCGCCGAGAGCTGGGGGGCGTTGGCGATGAGCGCGGCAATGAGCGCGAGGATGGCTTTCTCTTTCATTTTTGGTTCCCTGTGATTTGCGAATTGAGGACCGCGATCGCGCTTTCGAGCACGCCGGCCGCCACGGTGAACGTCTGTTTGGCCGCGGGGTTCTTGATCTCGAATTCCTCCGGCGGCAGTGCGCTGGCAGCGGCGGAAACCGCGGCCAGCGCTGCCTGCCATCCGGTGCCCGCGTTGGCAGCCGAGGTCGCAGATCCGTTGGCGGAGGAGATAGCGGCGATCGCCACGTCGTTTTTCTCCGCCACCGAGACGAGCCAGGCATTGAGCGCCTGCGCCTCGGCGTCGGTGATCTCGCCGCCCTGGTGCAGCGCGCGCAACGAATCCTGCGCCAGCTTGAGCCCGCTCGCCACCGAGTCCGTCGCCGCCGCCGCGGCCTGCAGGGTCTGCACCGCCGTGGGCACGCCCACCGCCGCGCGGTTGGTGCAAGATGCCGCGCCCAGCGGCAGCAGCGCGACGAGCACGAGCACGGCAAGCTTCGCGGCCGACGATGCCTTCGGCGCTTGCGGAGCGGTGCTCAGAGTTCCGGTTGCGGCCACCTTGACGCCGGCGTGCAGGCCGCTCGCGGCGAGCGCCACCGCGAGCGCCGTGCAGAGCGTGTCAGAGCTGAGGTTGCCCGCGAGCGCAATGGTTGACACGAAGCCGCAGGCCATCGCGAACGCCAGGCCCAGACGGCCTGAAATGTATCCGTCCAGTCCGGCTTTCTTGGCCGACTGCAGGACCGCATAGATCGTTCCCGCGACGCCGAGGATGGCCGCGGCGCTAAGGTGCAGGTGGAGCAGGTGCATGGGTTCCTTCCGTGGTTGGGCCCGGCGCGGGAACGTCGGGGAATGGGTAGGCGTAGAATTTCGCGGCACGATCGGTATACTCCGAGTCGTCGAACTGGTCGCGCCAGTTGCCGTGGTTCCACGCCTTCGCGATCTCGGCCAGCGTCGTCGCCTGTTGGCGGCCGAGGATTTCTGAGTTGAGGAATTCCACCGCGGCCGCGCACAGGCTATCGGCGATCGCGTCGAAATCCGGCCCGGCGCTGCCCGAGGCGAAAATCAGCAGCGCCGGGTCGCGCAGCGGCGACGCCAGCACATCGTTGAGATGGCAGAACATCATCTGCCACGGGCCGTAGGAGGCGTGCGCGGCGCAGCCCCAGACGCGGCTCAGCGTCTTGATTTCGCAGCGGCCGCCGTAGCAATACGCGGGCTCATGCCGCGGCAGCGGATAGGCGCCGAAGTCGGATTCGCAGCCGGCGAGCGCCCACAGCACGCGCGCGCCGTCCAGTCCTTGCGGGACGTTAACAGAGGGGCCGTGCGCGCGGCAAATGTTCGCGATGACCTGCTGGGGTGTCACGGGGAGCGATCATCGGCTCACCGCGATGCGGCTGCAAGATCAGACGGGGGTCACCGCTTTGGTGCCGACGATGGAAACCCGCGATTCACGCGGATGGCGCGCGCCTAAAAAAAAGTCGGCGGCCGACGAAACTGAAACGAGTGCAACGGCTGCAACGGCTGCAACGGCTGCAACTGCTCACGCGTTGCGCCTGTCTAGCTCCACGCCGCAAGCGCGACAGTATTTTCCGTTGCCGATCGCACCGCATGCCGCGCAAAGGCGGGTGAATCCCGAGGGCGCGGCTGCCGGGGATGCCGCCGGTAATTGCCCCGGCGCGTCTTCGGCCAGCGCCCAGACCAGCGCGACAACCCAGCACACGCCCGTCCACCCGAGGAGAAAGTTCAGCGTGAAAATCGCAACTCGGTTCGCCTTGCGCTTGTGGAATGCGAGGATCGAGGGCACGAGGTAGGCCGCAAGCAAAAGTAGCAGCACCCCAATCCCGGCAAGTGTCCCGGAAATGCTGTCCACGCTCATCGGGACGCCCTCAGAGGTAACCGTATGACGGAGCTTGTATTCCCGTGGATGATTTCTTCGAGCACCGAAAACATAATCCTCATCCGCGCCTCCTTGTTCAGCGAGGAGTAGAGATCAACGAGCACTTCGACGCCCAACGGTGCGCCGGTTTCTTTGATCGCTTGCTTCAGGGCCTTCGCTTTTTCCTGGGAACGCACCCAACTCCTCCGGGGCGGGGATCGGAAAGTGAATTTTCTCGGCCAAACCCCGGAACAAATTGCGTTCGTCCTCCGGCGTCGCCAAATACAAACGGTACAACCATTCGCGAATTTTGTCATCTGGCGATGTGCGGTTCGCGTTCGCGACCAAGTTGTCGCCTTCGCCGAAGCGGCGCTTCACCTCCGCCACGCTGAAGCCGCATGATCTCAGCAAAGGGAATACCCAGCGGAACAGTGCCCGGGCGAGCGTGTTCACCGGAATCTCGATGTGCTCGGCCGCGGCCGCAACCTCCTTCCATTCCTCCGGAGAAACGTTGATCTGCAGCAACGGCCGCTTCGGCGACCTTTGAGGTGGACGTTCCATGGCCTAAGCGATTGTAGCCAAAGGCTTTGCGCAAAGTGCAGAACTTATTGCATTTTCCGCTTGACATGCGCTGCATACAGTGCAACCGTTGCATACATGCTGGCTCGCAGACTGCAACCGAAGGTCGCCCGGCGCCGAATCATGGTCCTTGCGCCGCGGGACGAATACGACAAAATCTCGGCGGCCGCCGCGGCTGCCAAGATGTCGCGCAGCGCGTGGCTCCGCGTTGCCGCCGAGGAGAAGATTCGCGACGCCCGACGAGACGGGAGGGCCGCGTAAGTGGCCGCTAGCACGGCGGCAGGGAAGTGGATACCGCTCGGCCTGGCAGCCAGGCAGTACGCCGAGGACGTTTCGCGGCAGACGCTGTGGCGCTATGCACGCGCCGGGATTCTCACCGCGCGCCGCGCCGGACACTGCTGGGACTTGGATCGCCGCGATCTGCACGCATTCATGAATGACCCCAATTTTGTCAGCCGCCGGAAGCGGCAGAGAGGCATCCGCAATGTCGCTTGATTTCCCGATGACGATCCGCCTGCGGGAGGAGGAGGAGCGCGCGCTCCGCGAGCTGGTGCAGATGGAGCCGTTGGTTGCGAAAACGACGATGGGCACGGGACTGCTCCTGATCGGACTCCGCCAGGTTCTCAGATCGGCTGACGGCTTCCAACAGTTGCTTGAGTTGCTGCGCCAGCGGCAGTTGCAGGGAGGCGCAGCGTGAAGAAGGCGACCGGACCACGGCCTTGCCCGTTCTGCGGCTTGCTGCCAACGGTGATCGAGAGCGATCCCGCCGCGGCGCCGGGCAATCAGTGGCGGTGGAGGGTGCGCTGCCCTCTGTTTCGATGCCATGTTTCCGTGGAAGCTTGCGGCGCCTCGCGCTCATCGGCCGTGCGGAGATGGAACCGGCGCAAAGAACGGAGAGCGAAGTGAAGGCGCTCAGTTTCACGCAGCCCTGGGCCGAGGCGATCCCGGCGCGAGGCCAGCTTGGCGTGTGGGAATGGAGCAGGCAGTGACGGTGCTCGCGCAAAACCTGCAGCGACGTCGAGAGTTCATCGGGCTCTCTATCGTGGGCTTGGCGCTGGAGTCGGGCGTGCCCACCGAGACCATCGCGATGATCGAGCGCGGCCGCATCACAGAGCCATCCTTCGAGCTCGTCGCGCGCCTCGCGATGGCGCTGCACACCGATGCTCACGATTTGCTGTGCGAGGGCGCCGGCGCCACTCGCCCGCGCTTCTCGTTGCTCCAGGGCGGCCGGCGGCGCGAAGTCGCGGCGGCCGGTCCGGAGGTGGCGTGATGGGATCGATATCTCGGCGGGCGGGCCTCCTTACGCTCTCCGGGCCAGGGGCTGCCGCTTCGCCAACCCTCTCCGGGCGGCGGCGGCCCCGAGACTACAGCGCTACTGCCGCGGAGGCTGTGGCGGCAGCGGCGGCAACGGCCACGGGAATCCCCCGCGGATCGGTGTCAGCTTCATTGCGGTTCACCTCCTTTCACTTGGCCGGCGCCAGGCGCCGGCTGCGGAGCATTATGCCTATCGCGATTATTGCACTGCACCTCGCGCTGATCTCGGCGGGAATCTGCCTACTCACGCTGCTTTGCTCGACCGGGAATTTCTGGCGCTATCCGGGCGCCGGCGTCTGGCTCTGCCTGGACCTCATGGTTTCGATCGCGGGCGTCGCCTTCTCGGCGCACCCGGAATACCCGGCGTTGATCCCGCGCCTGGCGCTGTTCCACTTCGCCGCCATGGCCGCCTGCATCGCGTGGATGGGAATTGACGCAGCGCGCGGCTCCGAGCCTCTCAGCTCTATCTTCTTCGCCGCATTCGGCGCGTATGGCGTGCTCCGCGCGGGCGAGGCCGTGGCCTATGCCACACGCACGCTGCCGCCGGCGGCGATCGAGATCGCCAATGCGATCGGCTACGCCATGGTGGTCGCGCTGCTGATCGCGGCGCTGCTGCTGCCCGTGCCGCCTGCGCCTGCCCACGACCAGCCCGGCATCGGTCCGTTCCTCGGCGATCCCGCGCCAGCGATGACGATCACTGCCGCTTCGGAGGCGCGTCAGTGAGCATCGAAAAGCCCATGCCGGCGAAGTTCGGGAAAAACGTGCGCGTGCGCGTAGTCGCGGGGACCTGCGAAGGCTGGGTGGGGCGCGTCCTGGCGTCGCAGCAGTATCCGACGCTCGGGACCCATATATATGACGTCGTCTTCGAGGGCTCGCACGTCGGCACGCGCGGCTTCTTCGAGGCCGAGCTGGAGGAAGTGGCATAGATGCCGTCCTGGGTCACACCCGGATATGCCGCAGACCTCGCCGGGATGCATGTGGTGACGGTGTTGCGCCAGGCGCGACGGGGAAAACTGCTGGCGCGAGCCGCAGAGAGCCGGAAGCATCGGGGCAAGGCGCGCACGGAAATCGCCGTCGAATCGCTGCCAGCCGTCGCGCAGGAACGGTGGCGCAGCCAGGCCGGGGCGCAGCGCGCCTTGCCGGCGCCGCAGGATGCCGTGGCCGAGCCGGCCGCGACCCAGGCCGGAGGAGATTCGGGCGGCCTGTCCTCGGGCAAGCTGGCCTGGGCGGCCTTCC
>Ga0134126_10004174_pt1 | contig 18091 bp, 13 predicted proteins | sample KB31752_FD_96881 | JGI IMG/M metagenome (GOLD analysis project Ga0134126, IMG submission 96881) | Terrestrial soil microbial communities with excess Nitrogen fertilizer from Kellogg Biological Station, Michigan, USA - KB3-175-2 | ecosystem: Environmental > Terrestrial > Soil > Unclassified ...
AGCGGCGCGATGGTTTGCGGACCGGCCAGGGAATGGCTCAAGAAGTCGCGGGCCGCCTGCGAGTTCGAGGCGGAGAAAACAACCACGGATTCAAGACTCACGAAGCACTCCTCAACTTGGCGCCCAATTCCGCCCTCGCGCAGCGAGCTATTAGCCGGGGTCGCCCGGGACCCCGTTGAAAGGTGGCGCGCAGCGCCTAACAACAACATCGGCCGGCCCGACGGATGCTTGAGAGAACCAGCGAACTCCCCGCGCGCCGCGAGCGCGGCCGGGGTCGCCCCGACCCCCGCAAAGGGTGACGCGCCGCGCAATCCGACTCCCCCCTCGCGCAGCGAGCTATCAGCCGGGGTCGCCCCGACCCCGTTTAAAGGTGGCGCGCAGCGCCTAATAAGCCTTGTCCAGGGCCTGCCCCAAGTCCTCGATCAGATCCGCCGCGTCCTCCACGCCGATCGACAGCCGCACGGTTCCCGGCGTGATCAGCGAGGCGGCGCGCTGTTCCCGGGTGTATTCGTTGCCCGCCAGCAGTTGCGGCGGCATCACCAGCGATTCGGTGGAGCCCACGCTCGCCGCAATGGCAAAATACTGCAGCGCGTCGGCGAACCGGGCGCCCTGTTCGAAGCCCCCATCCAGTTCCAGGCTGACGACGGTGCCGAAGTCGCTCATCTGCCGCCGCGCCAGCAGGTGTTGCGGATGACTGTCGAGGCCCGGGTAATGCACCTGCTTGACCCGCGGGTGGCCGCGCAGAAACAGACTGCACGCCAGAGCGTTGGCGCATTGCCGTTCATAGCGCAAAAAATACGTGCGCATGCCCCGCTGAATCAGAAACGCCGCGTGCGGATCGAGAGTCGGGCCCATGGTCGAGACATCCTTGCGCATTTGCGCAATGAGTTCGCCGCGCGCAATGATGGCGCCGCCCATCACGTCGCCGTGGCCCGAGGCGTACTTGGTCAGGCTGTGCAGGAAGATATCCACGTCGTAGGCGCCGTGGTTGTGAAATCCCGCAAAGGTATTGTCGAGTACCGTGAGCGCGCCCGCGCGCCGCGTGTGCGCCGTCATATGTTCGATGTCGGCGATCTTGGTGACCGGATTGGTCGGGCTTTCGAACACGACCAGGCGGGTCGGGATGTCGCGCAGAACGCGCTCGATGCCCGGCAGATCCTCGATCGACAAAAGGGTGTGCGCGACGCCGAACTTGGCCAGCAGATGCTGCACGATATACCGGGTCGGGCCGTACGACTCGACGAAGGCGAGAATGTGATCGCCCTGCTTGCACAGCGCCAGCAGGCTGGCGGCCACGGTCGCGACTCCCGATCCCGTCAGCAGGCAGTCATCCCTTCCCTGAAGCTGCGCGAGCAGCAGCTGCAGCTGCTGCAAGGTCGGATTGGCCGAGCGCGAGTAGAAAAAACCCTCCCGCTGGCCGCGCAAATAGCGCAGCGTCTCGCCCGTGTCGCCGAAGGAGAACTTCACCGACTGGTAGATCGGCGCCACCAAGGGATGATTGTCCGGCGGCAGGGACACCTCCGGTGGATGGTTCACGAGGGTGTCCTTTTTCATGGCTCTCACGATAATGGAGCCCGGTCCGCTTTGAAAGCACGGCTTGACGTGCGCGGCAAGGGCAGGCCTGTGCCGCCGGCTCGCGGCCTCCTAATTCATATCGCAACGAGACAAACTGTGCTAAAAAACACGATCATCCGGGGTGGATGAGATCGGCTGGAATCGGAGCAAAAGCTGACGCAATTGAAAGACCATTTCGCCGCCTCCCGCATCATCAAGACCAAGCTCACGCCTTTTTTCCGGATCAAGGGATATATTCGTCAGGAAGGTCTTTTCCAGCGCCTGCAAAAAGCCCTGGATCATCGGCTGACGATCATCTCGGCCGCCGCCGGATACGGCAAAACCAGCCTTCTTTCGGATTTCTTCACTTCGCTTAAAGAAAGCGCAGTGCCGGTGGCCTGGCTCACTCTGGATGAGGAGGACTCCTCCCCGGTCCAATTTCTGTCCTACCTGTTCGCATCCCTCGAGAATGCGGGAGTTCCCCTCTCCGGCCATAAGCCCGCTGCCGAACGCTCGTTCCAGGATGTTCCGGCACGCACCGTCATTGCTTCCATTTTCAGATCCATCGAGATTCTCGATGGACCGGTCGTGCTGATCGTCGACGACTACCACCGAGGTGCCGGCAAGGATCTCGACGGACTATTCGAATGGCTGGTGCGCTTCTCGCCGCCTCAATTCCATATTCTGGTCGCATCCCGCGAATACCCGCAGATCATGCGGGAGGATCTCAGGGTCCGGGGAGCGCTGCTGGAATTTACCAGCCTCGACCTGGCCTTCACGGCGGAAGATGTGACGCGGGCCTTCGCAGCCAACGGGGTCCACAGAGTCGAAAGGCAGGACATTCTGCGGCTGACGGATCGCACCGAAGGGTGGCCGCTTGCCGTCGAGCTTGCAATTAAATGGAGCCTGGGAGACCAGGCGAAGGCCAAGCAGGTGAGCGAGTTCTCGGGTCAGACTCATGATCTGGCTCGCTATCTCTCCGAACAATTGTTGTCGCGCTTTGCCGCCGAGACCCAAACCTTCCTGCTGCAGACCTCGATCCTGTCGCGGATTTCCGGCGATTTGGCCAACGACGTCACGGGCCGGAACGACAGTTGGTCCCTGCTCGAGAAGCTCGAACAGCAGAATGTCTTTATTTCGTCGATGACCGCCGAAGGCCGGTGGTTCAGATATCACCCCCTGGTGGCCGAATTTCTCACGGACCGGTTGCGCCGCCTCGACGGACAGGACATCGGACAGCTGCATCGCCGGGCGGCGAAATGGTTCGGCGACCATGGCTTCCTGAACGAGGCGCTGGTCCATGCGTCTCAATCCCTCGACCAGGAATTCGTTGCAACCCTGTTGGAGCGGGCCGGCGGGTGGCGGCTCATTCTGGACGGACGCATCTCGCTGATTCGAAATTATTTGCCGCCGGCGGACTCCATTCATTTCAAGGCACGTCCCAGGCTGCAATTGGCAAGAGTGTTTTTGCTGATCAAATGCGGCGATATCGACCAGGCCGAGGCATATTTCGCGTCGATCCGCCCGGTGCTCCAAGACCCCGCGCTGTCGATGGACGTGCGTCTCGAAGCGCAGATGGTGGGCAACATCATCTCCGAATACGAGGACGCTCCGGTCACCCGAGACGACATCGAAAAGACCGAACATCTGATTTCGGCCCTGCCCGCCAATGAGAACATCCTTCTGGCGCTGGCCAACGAATCGCTGGCCGGCCAATACTATTCTTACGGACTGCTGCCCGAGTCATTGGGCGCGATCGCGCGGGCAGCGCGGTATTACGAGAACATCGGCAGCCTTTACAGCCAGGTCTTCCCGCATTTTCACCAAGCCTTGGTAAAGCTTGCGCAGGGAGCGATGCAGGAGGCCGAGAAGATCCTGAATGATCTCATCCAGCCGGTGCAGGACAATTTCGGTCCCGCCTCCGATCTGGCGGCCAACCTCGGAGCGTTCCGCGCTGCGATTCATTATGAAAAAAATGAGATCACGGCAGCGCACGACCTTCTTTCATGGGCGCTGCCGCACATGGAAGCCTCGGACGGCTGGTTCGACGTCTACTATTCCGGCTACATGACGGCGGCTCATTGCACTTTCCGCATACATGGCCCGGATGCCGCCCTCGGGATTTTGCAGCGGGCCCGCGTCACGGCGGATCGGCGCCACCTCAAGAGATTGCGCCTGGCCGCCGATCTTTGCGAGATAGAGCTGCTGATCGAATCCGGCGACCTGGCACGGGCGAAGGAACTGGCGGGCGAAGTCGATCTCCATGGTCACGTCGGAAGATTGGGGGGCGAGAGTGTCAGGTCGCGGCAGCTGGATTGCCGGCTCGGCATCACCGCGGCACGGCTCAATGCGGCCCTTGGCCGCCGGTCCGGACATCTGGAGAATATGGAAGCCCTCGCGCAGTCGGAAGGATTGGCCCGGCAGTTGATGGAAATCCGGATCTTGCGGGCCCTCGAGAGTTCGTCGGCGGGCGACGCGGACGCCGCCGCAAAGTATCTCGATCGGGCGATTTCGGCCGCGCTCTTCGAGGGCTACGTGCGCATCTTCGTCCGGGAGGGATCAAAGCTCCTGGCGCCGCTGCGCCGATTGCTGAACGGCGAAACCAAGCTGCCAAAGGACCGTTTTCGGGATGCCTTCATCAGAGAAATCCAACGCCTGATCAGCATCGACGATCGCCTGTCGGAGTCGGCGCGGCCGGGACACTTTTTCTCTCAACGAGAACTGGACACCTTGCGCATTCTCGACACCGGCCTGACGAACAAGGAAATTGCGAAGCAACTGCATATATCGCCCAGCACCGTGAAATACCGGCTGAAATCCCTGTTCGCGAAATTGGAGGTTTCCACGCGAAAAGAAGCCGTGAAATTAGCCCGCGACAAGGGTTGGCTCAGCCGCGAAACCACGGCGTGATGAGTGGGGCATGGCAAACTTCGCCGCTCTTGCGCATTTCCTATGTCTTGCTCGCGGGAACGGCATGAAACCCGATCATGGGCTTGCGCGGTACGGCGGGATAGCAGCGTGGGCTGTGCGACAACTTGGCATCCACCAGCGCCCCGCCGATCAAAATCGCGGTCGGAATGGGATCGATCACCGGCACGTGCAGGCCCTGGGCCGCGAGTCCCGCGGCAATGGCGTCCGCGCAACCCATGAATCCGGTGCATCCCAGCACAATGACGTCCGCCTTGTCGTGGCGGACGGATTGCACGGACTCTTCGATCAAACGACGGGTCAGCTCATCCAGGTGATCGTCGATATCCAGAACCGGCATTTCGACGGCGCGCACCGAGGCGAGCTTGTCGAAGACGCCATAGACCCTGGCGTGGTTCTCCAGAATGGGCCGCAACCTGTCCATGACCGTCACGACGCTGAACTGATGGCCCAGCATGGCCGCCACGTGCATCGAAATCTCTCCGGGCCCCAGGACGGGGATATTCACGGCTTCTCGCGCCGCATACAGGCCGGGATCGCCCATACAGTCGATGATCACCGCGTGCATGCCCTCATGCTCGGCCTCGATCGCCCGGGCGACGATACCGGGACTTGAAAGCACCTCATCGAAGGCGCTTTCGATCGATACTGCTCCGGACTCGAGCTTGATTTCAGTGATTTCGAAATCCGGGCCGGCGGAATGCGCAAATACTTCGGGCCTTTGCGGCTCGTGACGGGCGTGGGCGCTGATCAGCCGAAATTTCTTTTTCAAGGGCATATTCCTTCGAATCAAACCAGCTTCTGCTCAAAGCCTGCCAGCACATTGACGACATTGATGCCCAGACTTTCGACGGCGTAGCCGCCCTCCATCACGAAAACCGACGGTAGGCCAAGGCTTGCAACCGCCTCGCCCACTCGCAGGAAATCATCGGACTCGAGCCGAAAGTGGCATATCGGATCACCCTCGTAGGTATCCACGCCCAACGAGATCACGAGAGCCTCCGGCTTGAAGCGGCGAATTCCCGTGAACGATGCCCGCAATGCCTCGAACCAGGTTTCGGCGCCGGTGCCTGCCGGCAGCGGGTAGTTGGCGTTGCAGCCCTGCCCTGACCCTGCGCCCGTTTCATCGGCGTAGCCCAGGAAGTAAGGGTAGTTGCCCGCCGGGTCGCCGTGCAGCGACGCAAAATAGACATCGGAGCGATCGTAGAAGATGCTCTGCGTGCCGTTTCCATGGTGATAGTCGAGATCCAGGATCGCCACGCTGGCGGCGCCGCCGTCGCGCAAGGCCTGCGCGGCGATGGCTGCATTGTTGAGAAAGCAATAACCGCCGTAGTAATCGATGGACGCGTGATGACCAGGTGGGCGGCACAGAGCGAAGGCGCTTTTTTCGCCATGGACGACGAGGCTTTGCGCCGTCAGTGCGACTTCAGCCGATGCCTTGGCGGCCTGCCACGATCCCGAGGTAATCGGCGTGGTCACGTCAAAGGAGAAATAGCATGCCCTGCCGTGAACGTCTGCGGGGACTCGGTCCTGTCGCATGCCGCGGCTCGGTGAACAGGACGGCAATAGATTCACGGCAAAGCCCGATTGGGTCCAGTCCCGCCAGGCGTGTTCCAGAAATTCGACGTAAGCGGCCCCATGGACCCTCATGATCGGAGCAATGCCGAATTCCTGCGGACTCGACACCTCTCCCAGCCGGCGCCTGTTGACTTCGGCCAGGATCATGCCGGCCCGCGCCGGCTTTTCGAAGCAAGCAACGAACTCGCCGCCGTAAAATTCCTTCCCGGCGTCATGAAGCTGGTGCAGCTCGGAATAGATTGTCTTCACGATGATCTCCCCCGCGCTATCGTGTCGATTCCGGCGGGACACCGGCCGCGACGCGGCACGCTCCGTCGCCGAATGCCCGCTCGAGCAAAGCATACAGTCCGGTCGATGCCAGGAGCGCATCGCAAGATGGAATCGTCGTCAGCGTGAAAAACGCCTGCGACGTCGCCGCTGCAACCGCCAGACCGAAAGCCCAAGCCGCGAAGGCGGTGACGCTGACCGAGGGAAGCGACTCAAGCCCGCCGACATCCTTCGTTCTCCCCGGGCGGAGGAAATAGCAGGCCACATAAATACCGGCTATGGGCGGAATCCCGATGCCCAAAATGAGCAGGAATGGGACGAAGTGATCGACTATCCCGAGCATGGCGATGAGGGTCCCCATCACGCCGGCCCCGACCGTGAACTGCCATTGCGGAATATTCCTGAACGTCGCCGCCAAACCCAGCCCGGCGCCATATAAATTGGCCCCATTGCACGTCCAGGTGGACAAGATGAGAACCACCATGGCCGGAGCGCCCATCCCCAGGCCGATGATTATCTGGATGAGATCGGTATTCCCCGTGGCCAGACTGGGCACCGCGGCAGAAATGAATATCAACGTGCTGCCGATCGTGAACGACAGGAACATCGACCAGACCACCTGTAATTTTCCGGCCATGAAGCGGGCCAGGTCCGGCATGGCGGCGACCGACACCATGTTGCCGCCCGCCACCGCAGATACGGCAAGGCCGAAGGACATCTCACCGGAGCGGCGCGCCATGAGCGCGTGCAAGCCGGTATGCGTGATCGACATGACCAGTACGCAGCCGAGTATGAGCGCCAGCAGCGGCACAGCGAAGAGCGCTACCTTATTGAGTGCCTTGAACCCGAAGATGGTCGTCACCACCATCAGCGCGCTGCCCAGAATCAAATAGGCATCGATGTTGCCGTTGAAACCGATGAGATCGGCGATCATCGATTGGCAGGCCTGGGCGAACATATAAGCGTTCACGCCGAACCAGCCGAACATGGTGGACACCAGCAGCATGTTCACGAACTTGGCGCCTGCGGACCCGAAGGCGAATTGCACCAACAGATAGGTCGTCAGGCGCGTTTTGGAACCCACGTACGACGCAAAACAACCCAGAACGGACAGCAGCACGCCGGCCGCGACAAACGCCAGGATCGCCTGCTTCAATCCCAGGGCGGTGGCGATCTTGGCGCCGCTGAGGAAGGCCGGCAGTGCGACACTGGTGCCGATCACCACCAACGCCACGCGAAAGCCGCTCACGGTCTTCCCGGGGGGCACGGGCGTCGTTGAATAGTCCTCGACCAGGTCGCTGAAATCCGTCATGCGTTCACCGCCATTGTCGAAGTGTCGAACCGCTCAGAGCACGTCGTACCGCTGCCCGGCGGCATATCCCTTCAGCTCCTTGCGCCGGGGGGTGCGGTAACGCCGCTTACTGTGGCAATGACCCTCGCGAATCATGGCGATCATCGTTCTGATGGTGAAGGGCACCGGATCGATCACCGGCACGTCGATGTCTTGATCGCGCAAGAAGCCTTGAACGGCCCGAGCCAGGCCCGTAAACCCCGAGCAGCCCAGAACGATCACGTCGGCTTCATGCTCCACAACCAGCTTCAAGGCGCCGTCATTCAGACTTCGCTGGGTCTGCGGGCTGCCGTGGATGTCTTCGACATGGATATCGGTGCCGACGACACCGGCAAATTTCGAGGTCAGGCCGAACGAGTCGATTTGCTCGCTGACCATCGGTCCGGTGCCGCCGCCGACGTCCAGAATGCCGAAACGATGGCCGATACTCGCCGCAAAATGACACGCGGTTTGCGCCGGCCCCAAGACCGGGATCGACAACGCGGTGCGCAGCGCGGGCACGGCCGGATCGAGCATGCAATCGACGACGATCCCCGCGGCCTGAGGGTCTTCGGACGCTTTGAGCGCCTTCTCGATGATGTTGGCAACGCACAAGGCCTCATCCAATGCGTTGTCGACCGAGGTCGGACCCTTGTCGAGGAACACGCTCACGACATCGATGTCGTGCTCTTTCAACGGATCGAGGACTCTTTGCGCGTCCTGCAGGCGAACGCCGGCGCTTTCGATGATCGGCGCTATCGCATAAATTCTTTTCATCGCATGCACCTTTTCCCGGCCCTCGCCCTACTGCCCCAGATTTATCTTCAAGCTCACGCCATATTCACGCGGGCGCCCCCAGAAGACCATGGCCGGTGTGTCGCCGATCGCTATGAGGTCCTGCCCCCAGGTGTAATAGTGCCTGTTCGTCAGGTTCTTGGCCCACAGCTGCACCTGCCAGCGGTCGGAGCGCGGCGCGACGATGAAATGGGCGTCCACCAGTCCAAAGCCGCTTTGTTCGACTCTGGGGGAGTTGCCGGTATCGGGGAAGTAGGAACTTCGGTAGCTGTAGTTCGCGCCGATCGTGGCCGAACCGAAGTCCGCGAGCGGCGCGGAATAGTCGCCGCCGACGACGCCCGTCCAATGCGACAGGCCCGGCAGCCGCGACTGATCGTTGATCACGGGCAGCGGGCTGGGATAGATGTCCGTCCACTTTTCCGTCGCACGCCCGGCATTGGCATGCAGGCTCAGCGCTTCGAAGGGGCGCGCCTGCAGTTCCAGCTCGAAACCCCTGATGTCCACGTCCCCGGCGTTGATCGTTGGAAAATAAAGAGCGCCGAATTGATCGAGGGCTCCGGAAACCAGTTGAATGCCCTCGTAGTGGGTGAAGAAGGCGGCCGCGTTGGCGCGCAGCCGGTCGTCGAACCATTGGGACTTCAGTCCCCCTTCCCAGGCATTCACCCGCTCCGGGCCATAGGGCTCGAAGGTGCCGAATTGACGGTCCGCGCGCCCATTGTAGCTGCCGCTCTTGAACCCGCCGGTGTAACTCGCGTAGAGCAGGGCCTTTTCGGTCGCCTGATATTGAATGCCGTAGCGCGGCGACACGTTCTGCCAATGATGGCTGCCGCTGTCGTTGAAAGGCTGCAGGGTTCCCAATCCGAGCGTATCGACGATGTCGATGTCCTTTTTCTCGTAGGTTCCGCGCAGGCCGGCGGTCACGCTGAGCTTCCGCGTCAGTTGATAAGTGGCCTGTCCATACAGCGCGAAGTTGTCGGTCACCAGATCGGTGTACTCGGTGGGCCCGCCGCCATAGGGATTGACCAGCCAGAACACGTAGAAATTGTTTTGAATGGCCTCTCTGTTGTGTTCGGTCAGATAGTAGGCGCCCAAAACCCAGGTCAGGGCGTCCGACTTGTGCGACAACGTGAACTCTTGACTGAACTGGCGCTGGTCTTCATGAACCAGCTGGTCGTCATAGGCTGCGGTGACACCGTCGAAGTCGGCCGCGGTGTCTTCGCTGAGTTGGCGGTACGCGGTGATCGATTTCAACTCGGCGAACCCGAACTGCTTGGTGATGTTGAGCGATGTGCCGTAGATGTTGTAGTCATCGGTCGGCCGCACGCCCGTTGTGCCGTACTGCCAGCCGTTGGCAACCGGTTGCTCGGCCAGAATGTCGATGCCGGTGAGCTGTTGAAACAGGGCGCTGCCGCCGCTGGGAGCTATCTGTACCGCACTCTGCGCAGCGATATGCTGGCGTGCCTTCGTCACGTCCGCCGACAGCAGCACGTCCAAATCCGGCGACGGCAGCCAGCGCAGCTGAATGCTGCCCCCGACCTCGTGCTGGTCGCCGAGCTTGACGCCGTCGATCTGCCGGGTCTGGAAGCCGTCGTTGTTGCGCGTCACGCCGCTCAATTTCAAGTACAGGGTGTCCGAGAGCGGCACGTCGGCCGTGAAGCGGCTGTCGATGCGCCCCAGATTGCCGACGGTGGTCTCAACCGAGCCGCGCAACTGATCGCCGGGCTTTTTGGTGGTCACGACGATGGCGCCGCCGATGGTGTTCTTGCCGAACAGCGTGCCCTGCGGCCCCTTCAGCACGTCGACCTGGCTGATTTCCGACGTGTCCAGCGCGGACCCGACCGTGCGCGCCATGTAAACGCCGTCGACGAACAGCCCCACCCCCGGGTCGGAGGTGGAGATGAAATCTTCCTGCCCGATGCCGCGGATGAAGAAGTTCGCCCCCGCGGAACTGCCCGAAAACCCGTTGTTCGCGAACACGTTGGGCGCGACACCGGCGACTTCGGTGATATCGGTCATGTGTATTCGATCGATCGTGTCGGCCGTTACCACGGTATCCGACACCGGTGTGCGCTGCAGGTTCTCCTTCACCTTTTGCGCCGTCACCGTGATCTCCTCGAGGGTCGCCGAATCGCCGGTGTTGACCGCATCGGCGCTCCTGGCCACGAGCGGCCAAACGGCGCCCAGCAGCGCGCCTCCCAACAGTACATTCCTGCATTTCATCCCTAGCATTTTCATGATCACCTCTTCAATGCCGCGTACGTATTTCTTTGAACGATGGCCCTGGTGCATTCAGCGCCAGGCGTTCAGCTCCTCGATGGGTTGATAGCTCTCGCTGTAGCCGAAGGCTTGCGGCCCGAGTATCGCCAGCGCCTCGGGCGTTCGAAGAATCGGCGGCACGCTGGCCCCGACCAGCGTGACCCGCTGGCCGTATCTCAATCGTTCAGTCGTGATGGTGTCGGCCGTTTCACGATCGAGCACGCTGATGATGTCGGGTACCGTCGCCAGCAGGCGCTGGCCGGCAGTGGCGCGCAAATTCTCGTTTTGGAATTTCACCTCGACGATCCCGGCGCCCGCGCCGAAGGCCTCGATGGTCAGGGATCCGACGGCAAAGCCGCCGCTGGTGTCGCGCCGCACATCGACGATCCGGCCGTCGAACAAAGCGCCGGCGTGGCAGTAGTAGCTGGTGGAGCGCAGATGGCCGAAGAGCGCCTCGAGAGGATCCCGCCTGGCCTTCTTTGCTTCGCGCATGGCGCGGCCGATGCCGATCGCCAGCGTCACGGTGCCGCGCACCGAATGTTGCTTGATTTCCCGGCCCGAACAGGCGTAGTCGAACACGTGGCAGGCTCCGCCCATCGCAACCGCGATCAGGCGCCCGAATCGTTCGCTTGCCGCGGCGTTCACCGTCTCCATCGAGATGCAGTTGCCTTGCGTGTCCGACAGAACCACGGGATTGGGGGATAACCCGTAAATGTTGTAGGTCACCATTTGCGCTTCCGGAAACGCCCGCCCCATGCCGTCGCCGTCGACCACCGGCAGGCCTTGCGATGCCGCCAGGATCAAAGGAGCCAGCGCATTGCTGCCGCCGATTTCACTGGCGATCAGCGCATCGACCTTGCGGCCCTTGAGCCGCTCCAACATTTTGAGGCCGACCCCGGCCTCCCTTCCGTTGGACAGCTTCTCCTCGCCCACGGTAGGAGCCCCCATCCAGCCGCAGGGAGCGACCAGGGCGTCGTTGGCAAGATCCGCGATGTTGATGAGCCTGATCTCGGCGCCATTCTTCAACATCGCCAGGAGCTGCAGTGTTGCCGCGTACGGATCGCCGCCGCCGCCGGAGCCCAGGAAAGCAGCTCCCTTGGCCAGATCGCGAATATCCAGTTCAGTCAGACCCGCGCTCGGCTCGAGCCCGGTCCCCGGAGGCCCGGTTCTCTGCGCCGCGAGTTCGTCACGCCCGGAACGTTTCATGACAGCGCCAGATCGGCGACGGCCCTGGCCCTGACCCGAACGGTTTGACCCGGCAAGTAGGCTATGGCGACCTCATCGATGTCGATTACCTTGGCCGTGCCCGGCGTACCGCCCGCTTCCGCGACCTTGTGAAGCACCGCCGCTTTGATCGTGTCGAGGACCCGCTCGCGGCCCAAATCTCCGTACGAATAAAGCCGGTCCACTTCCGCTCCCACCTGCGCGATGGCTGCGCCGATCGCGTTGGCAACGGATGCCAACTCGGGTCGAATGATGTCCGAGGCGCCGCGCAATTTCCGGTTGACGATGATATTGCCGCCACCCACCAGTATCACCGGCACATCCGCCGGCCCGGTCTTTACGCGGTCGAGGCCCTCCTCCAGCATGAGATGAATGCGCTCGATCAGGCCGCTCACGATCCCCGCGGACAAGGGCGGCAGCTTTTCGGCATCGCCTATTTTTGCGGCGCCGGCGGCAACGGCCAGATCGGTCACGGTCAGCACTTGTCCCCCGAAGACGCAGGCCTCGTCAGTGAGCCGATAACCCACCGAATCCGGCCCGATACGAGCCTCGCCGGCGTGCTCGGCGCCGCACGGCGCCTCGCGCGGCAGGTGAATGCGCGTGCCGCCGCCCAGCCCGATGGCAAGCACGTCCGGCATGCGAAAATTCGTGCGGATCCCGCCGATGTCCGCCGCTATCGACGATTCGCGCGGGAAGCCGCCCCGCAGCACTCCGAAATCCGAGGTCGTGCCGCCGATGTCGATGACCACCGCATCGGCGAGCCCGGAAAGATACGCCGCGCCCCGCATGCTGTTGGTCGGGCCCGAGGCGATGGTGAGCACCGGATAACGCGCGACGTAATCGGCGCTCATCAGGGTCCCGTCATTTTGGCTGATGAAAAACGGAGCTCTGATGTCGAGGCGGCGAATGGCCCGGCTCAGCGATGACACCACTTTGCGCGACAGGGCTGCCAATGCCGCGTTCAGGATGGCGGCGTTCTCGCGCTCGAGAAAGCCGATGCGGCCGATATCCTTCGAGAGCGTGATGCTGATCCCGGGATTTTCCCGCGCGACGATTTTGGCGGCGCGCGTTTCCATCTCATCATTGACCGGCGCGAACACGCTGGAAATGGCGACCGCCTCGAGGCCGCGCGCGCGGATGCCGCGCGCCGCATCGAGCACAGCGGCCTCGTCAAAAGGCGCGATCTCACGGCCGTCGAACTCATATCCGCCCGGCAGCAGAAAACTGTGATCGCCCACTACCCGGCCCAAGTCCTCCGGCCAGCCGATTTTCGGCATCAGAGCCTCGCCCGAAGGGCTGGCGAGCCGGATGATGCCGACCTCGAGAAGCCCCTTGCGTTCGACCAGCGCGTTGGTGAAATGCGTGGTGCCGATCATGATGGCCTGGATCCGCGAGGGCCCAACGCCGGTATCGGACAGCAGCGTCCGCAGCGCGTCCTCGATCCCGTTTCCGATGGCGGGTGTCGTAGGAACCTTCGTCCAGGCCTGCACCGCCGGGCCGTCCATCAGGACAGCGTCGGTATTGGTTCCCCCCACATCGATGCCGATCCGCATGAAACGACTCTACCGAAGCGAGCGTCATTCCTTGGCCGTAAACCGGGCCAATCGGCAACCGATTTGGGTCAATGCGTCGGGGTTGAAGGACAGTCCCTGCGGCGAGGTGGCCAGGTCCAAAAATGCCGGGGACAGGATGCCGGCTCGTTACACTTCCGAAGCTCTCATCGCCGGCCGCTGATCGAGTTCCAGCCACCGGCGCAATGCCGCGATGCCGCGCGGCACATGCGAATGCCCGAACCCCACGCGCAGGCAGTCCTGGGGCACCGGCCCGAGTTCGGAGCGGTACAGGCTCGAGGGCAGGAAAAGCACCCCGGCTTCCTCGACCAGGCGGCGCGTGAACTCTTCGACACCCTCCGCACCCTTGTAGCGGATGAAGGCAGTGCAGCCGCCGTCCGGCTCGCGCCACTCGAACAGATGGGCATAGTCGGCAAAAAAAGCATTCAGCACGGCGAGATTGGCGCGTATCACGGCGCGGTTCCTGTCGAGAATCTTCTCCCGGGCCTTGAGCGCGATCCGCGCCAGCACCTCGGATGGGGCCGCATTGCAGATCGACAGAAAATGTTTGAATCGCTCGAAGCGCACCAGCATTGCCCGGTCCTTGCAGGCCAGCCAGCCGATGCGAAGTCCGGCCAGACCATAGGCCTTGGACATGACGTTGAGCGATATGCCGCGCTCGTAGGCATCCACGGCCGCCGGCAGGCGCCGGCCCGGGTCGCGCTCGATCGATCGGTACACTTCATCGTTGAACAGCCAGATGCCGCGGCTGCGGCAAATGGCGACGATCTCCTCGAAATGGTCGCGCTCCAGTATTTTGCCGGTGGGATTGTTGGGGAAATTGATCGAGATCAGCTTGGTATTCGGCCGCAATGCCGCACGCAGTAGATCCATGTCGAGATCCCAGTTGCGCTCCCTGTCGAGCGCCACCCCCGTGACCTCGCAGATGCCGAGCGGCACGGTCTCGGCGGCCTGATAGTTCGGCGTGATGACGATGGCATGATCGCCGGCGTCGAGCAACACCTGCATGGCCGTATAAATCCCTTCCTCGGCGCCGGCGAAACACAGCAGGTGTTCCGCCTTGACGGTATCGTAGGTCCGGGCGATTTGCTCGCGCAGCGCCGGCGCGCCGAATGTCTCCGTGTAGCCGAGGCCGACCCCCTCGAAGGCGGCGCGGTCTTCCGGACTCGCCAGCGCCAGCAATTCCGCAAGCGACAGGTTCTCGCAGTCCGAAGCGCACAGGTTGTGATTGGCCGCGAATTCCCACTTCGAAAAATAGACTTCGAGCGCGAAGTCGCGCATTTTCTTTTGCGCCATCAGGCACCGCCGCCGATGAGCCGCACTTCCCGGTGCGGGTAGGGAATGACGATGCCGCGCCGCTGCAGCTCCTCGAGCAGAGACAGACTCAGCTCACCCCCGATGACCCCGTAGTCGGTCACGGCCACCCAGGGCTTGACCGCGATTTGCACCGCCGAATCCTTGAGCTTCGCCACCTGAATCACGGGCGCGGGCTCGGCGAGCACGCGCGCATTCGCACGCACCCGATCGCGAATCGCATCGAGCGCCAGGGCCAAATCGGACTCGTAGGCGACTCCCAGCAGAATCTCCGCTTGGCGGATGCGGCCGTAGTTATGGAGAATTTCCCCCACCACCTTGCGGTTCGGCACGATGATGCGCGAGCGGTCAGGGTGCGTGAGCGCGGTATTGAACAGGGTGATGGCCTCCACCTGGCCCTCGACGCCGACGATGGCGATGTATTCGCCGACCCGGTAGGGCTTGGTGAAAATGATGGTGAGACCCGCCACGATGTTGCTGAGCACACCCTGGGTGGCGAGCGCAACACCGGCGCCGAGCACGCCCAGCCCGGCGATCAGCGGCAGAAGTTCGACGCCGAGATTTTGCAGCGCCATCAATGCGAACAGACAGATCACCAGCACCCGCCCCACCCGCGAGAGCAGCTGCCGTACGGGAGGCTCCAGATCGAAGCGATGCAGGCCGCGCTCGAGGGCACGGCCGACCCAGCCGGCCGCGATGATCCCCGCCACGATGATGAGTATGGCAACCAACAGCTTCGGACCGAAGCGCACGGCGAGATCGAGCAAAGTGTCCTTGGCGTGGGCCAGCGGATCGAGCCCATTGTTCATCATTTTCCCCTTTCAGGACGGTGTACTCGCCGGCCGGCGGACGCCGGCGCCGCGGACCTGAGTATCCCGCAAGGCGCCTGGAATTGCACTGCCCGGCCGCGCGGCCGGCTCAGCTCTGGGCCTTGTCCAGTTTCGCCATCCGTGCCATCCACAAGCTGACGCCGATGATCATGATGGAGACCACGGCGATGGTGAGCGTGGCCAGCACATTGATCTCGGGGCTAACGCCGAGGCGCACCTTGGAGAACACCACCATGGGCAGGGTGCTGCTGCCGGGACCGGAGGTGAAGCTCGAAATCACCAGATCGTCCCAGGACAGGGTGAAGGCCAGCAGCCAGCCCGAGAGAATGGCGGGAAATATGATGGGCAGCGTGATGACGAAAAACACCTTGATCGGCCGGGCGCCCAGGTCCATCGCCGCTTCCTCGAGCGCGATGTCGAAAGTCGCCAGGCGCGAGTTCACGATCACGGTGACATAGGCCATGGAGAAGGTCATGTGCGCGATGGTCATGGTGGTGATGCCGCGGCCCGCCGGCCAGCCGATCAGCTGCTCCAGGGCGACGAACAGCAACAGCAGCGACAATCCGGTGATGACCTCGGGCATGACCAGCGGCGCCGTGGTCATGGCATTGAGCGTGAAGCGGCCGCGAAACTCGCGGAAGCGCGCCAGACCGAAGCCGGCGAGCGTGCCCAGGATCACCGCGCCCGAGGCGTTGATGACGGCCACTTTCAGCGAAATCCACGCCGCGTCGAGAATCTCGTCGTTGTGCAGCAGCGAGTAATACCATTTCAGCGTCGGCGAGTTGGCCGTATCCCACACCGTCACCAGTTTCGATGCGTTGAACGAGAACACCACCATCGACAGGATGGGCAGGTACAGAAAGGCGAAGCCGAAGCACAGGCAGGTGAGGATGAAATACGAGCGCCGATTCATCGCGCCCCCGCCGACTCGCGCGCCTGCACGCTCTGATACCACATCATGAAGGGCACCAGCAGTATGAGCATCAGAATGGCCACCGCGCTCGCCACCGGCCAGGCGCGATTCGAGAAAAACTCATCCCACAGCACGCGGCCGATCATCAGCGCATTCGGACCGCCGAGCAGCGCCGGGATCACGAACTCGCCCACCGCCGGAATGAACACCAGCATGGAACCGGCCAGGATGCCGTTGCGCGACAGCGGCAGCGTGATCTTGTAAAACGCCTGCCACGGGCGGCACCCCAGATCTTCCGCCGCCTCGAGCAGCTGCCAGTCCATTTTCTCGAGGTTGGCGTACAGCGGCAGAATGAAGAACGGCAGGTAGGAGTAGACGATGCCCACGTACATGGCGAAGGGCGTGTACAGCATGGTCAGAGGATCGTGGATGATCCCCAGCCATATCAGCACATTGTTGATCACGCCATTGGCCTTGAGCAGGCCGATCCAGGCATAAACCCGCAGCAGCAGCGAGGTCCAGAACGGCAGGATCACCAGCAGCAGGAGCAGGTTGCGGGTCCTGGGTTTGGCGCGCGCGATGCCATAGGCCATCGGATAGCCGATGAGCAGGCAGAACACGGTGGAGACGAAGGCGACCTTGATCGAGTTCAAGAAGGCGTTGACGTACAGCCGGTCGGTGAACAGGAAGGCGTAATTGTTGAAGTCGAGCTTGATCGCGAGGGAATTCTTCCCGACCCATTCCAGCAGGGGCTTGTACGGGGGTATCGCCAGATCGATGTCGGAGAAGGAAATCTTCAGGACGATGACGAAGGGTATGACGAAGAACAGCAGCAACCACAGGTACGGCAGCACCACGACCAGACCGCGGCCCGTGATGCCGACCCGCCGCAGGTGTCCGGCGATCTTCATGGAGCTAACGGGTCACCACCACCGGACTGGTCGCGTCCCAGGACAGATACACCTGCTGTTCCCAGGTGATGGCCTCGGCATGCCGCGAGGTATTCGGCTGGGTCACGCGCACGATCTTGCCGGTGGGCAGTTTGACCAGATAGATCGACAGATCGCCGAGATAGGCGATGTCCTGCACGGCGCCGCGGACCACGTTGTCGCTGCCTTCGGGAGGCGCGGTGGACATGAAGATCTTCTCCGGACGCACGGCCGCCCAGACCACGGCTTCCGGCGGGGCGCTGATGCCGTGGCTGACGTAGATCGTCCCGCCGAGCTCATCTGATTCGATGCGCACGTGCTCCGGCTCGTCCTCGATGAGCTTGCCTTCGAACATGTTCACCGAGCCGACGAAATCCGCGACGAATTTCGAACCGGGGAATTCGTATATCTCCGACGGCGTGCCGGCCTGGACGATCTCGCCGTGGTTCATGACGCCGATGCGGCTGGCGAGCGTCATGGCCTCCTCCTGATCGTGGGTCACGACCACGAAGGTCACGCCCAGCTTGTCCTGCAGGCTGATGAGCTCGAACTGGGTGTGCTCGCGCAATTTCTTGTCGAGCGCCCCGAGCGGCTCGTCGAGC
>Ga0134126_10004175_pt1 | contig 18086 bp, 14 predicted proteins | sample KB31752_FD_96881 | JGI IMG/M metagenome (GOLD analysis project Ga0134126, IMG submission 96881) | Terrestrial soil microbial communities with excess Nitrogen fertilizer from Kellogg Biological Station, Michigan, USA - KB3-175-2 | ecosystem: Environmental > Terrestrial > Soil > Unclassified ...
TCGATGCGCTGGCCGTACAGGTCGCCGTCGAAACCGAACAGGTGCGCTTCCAGCAGCGGCTCGCCGCCGCCCGCGATCGTCGGGCGCACGCCGAGACTCGCGACGCCCGGCCACCACGTGTCGCCGACGCGCACGCGCACCGCGAAGATGCCGGACACCGGCGACACGCGCGTGCCCAGCCGGATATTCGCGGTGGGATAGCCGAGCTGGTGGCCCATGCGCTGGCCGCGCACCACGTGCCCGCCGATCGTGAAGCGGCGGCCCAGCAGTTCCGCGGCGTGCGCGAAATCGCCGGACGCCAGCGCGCCACGCACGCGCGACGCCGACACGCGCTCGCCGTCGCCGTTCGTGACCGCATCCAGCACGCGCACCTCGTACCCACCCTCGCCCTGCATCGCTTCCAGCAGCGCGACATCGCCCACGCGGTTGTGGCCGAAGCGGAAGTCGGCGCCGACCCAGATTTCGCTCGCGCCCATGCGCGCGACCAGCACGTCACGCACGAAATCTTCCGCGTGCATGGCCACCAGCGGAGCGTTGAAGCGCAGCAACAGCAACGCCTCGATGCCCGCATCGGCGAAGCCGCACAATTTTTCGTGCAGCGACGACAGCCGCTTCAGCGGCACCGGTGAAAAATAGCTGCGCGGCAGCGGCTCGAAGCTCACCGCCGCCGCAAGGACGCCGCGCTTCGTCGCATGCTCGCGCACCTTCGCCAGCAGCGCGGCATGGCCGCGATGCAGCCCGTCGAACGCGCCGATCGCGAGCACGCTGCCGTCCGGGGCCAGGCACGGGCCCTCGATGTCGCGGTAGATCCTGAGCATCCGCCCAGTATATCCGTGGCAGTTTTCGTGCGATCGTCCCCGATCGCTTCGTTGTGCATTCGCTTCAACGAAATCGGCCGAGCACCGTCAGCCCCGGAGCGGCCTTCGACGGCCTGACTTTTCACGACAGCCGCTTCGACCGGAACTCGTCGGCCACCGGAACGCAACCCGTTGTGTCGACCTGCGCCGCGAGATCACGGACATATCCACGCCCCGGTACGTCGAAGTCGGGCGCGACATCGGCCAGCGGCAGCAGCACGAACGCGCGTTCGTGCAGGCGCGGATGCGGCACCACGAAGCCGGGTTCGTCGATGACCAGGTCGCCGTACAGCAGCAGGTCGAGGTCGAGGATGCGCGGACCATTGCGTGCGCCGCGCACGCGGCCGGCGCGGGCTTCGATCGCCAGCAGCGCATCGAGCAATGCGCGCGGAGCCAACGTGGTTTCCAGCCGCGCCACGGCGTTGACGAAATCGGGCTGATCGATCACGCCCCACGGCGGCGTGCGATACAAGCGCGAGCGGGCACTCAACGTTGTGTGCGGCAGCGCGGCCAGCGCCGCGAAACCGCGCTCGACCTGCGCGCGCGGATCATCGAGATTGCTGCCCAGCGCGATGAAGGCGGTAACCGTTTCAGCCATGCGTCATTCGGGCGAACCGGTTTTCGGCGCGGCGGCCTTGCGTCCCCGGCCACCACGGCGACGGCGGCGTCCGCTGCCCGCGGGTTTTTCGCCGGTGGTGGCGACCGCCGTCCTGGGCGCCAATTGCTCCGAAACCTGATCGGGCGGCAGCGCCTGGATTTCGGTCCACCACTCGCCCGATTCGCGCAGCGCATCCGACTCGCCGGCGCGCAGCAGCAGGAAATCGTAGGCCGCGCGAAAGCGCGGGTGCGCCATCAGGCGGAACACGCGTTTGCGGGTGCGTTCGGCAAAGCGCGGTTGCAGCGCCCAGATGTCTTCGATCGTGTAACCGAAGCGACGCGGGATGGCCACGCGCTTGCCCTGCTCGGCCATCACCCGGTGCGCGGCGCGCTGCCACGCCAGTGATTGCACCGCGCCCTCGGCGTGCAATTTTTCCGCCAGTGCCTTCACTTCGCCCCACAGCAGCACCGCGAACAGGAACGCCGGCGTCACCGGGCGCCCATCGGCGACGCGCGCATCGGTGCCGGCGAGACCGTGCTCGATCAGGCTCGTCAGCGCGCCGGACTTGTCCTGCGCCAGCGCGTGCACCGTACCGGGAAACAGGTGCCGCAACAGGTCGTATTTCACCAGCACACGGAAACTCGCGAGGCCGTAGCCCGCGAGGAACATCTTCTGGCATTCGTCGAACAGCCGCGCGGACGGCGCATCCGCCAGCAGGTGCCCGAGCTCGTGCAGGGGCGCCGCGGCTTGCGCATCGATCTCGAAATCGAGCTTCGCCGCGAGCCGCGCCGCGCGCAGCATGCGCACCGGATCCTCGTGGTAACGCGTGGCCGCATCGCCGATCAGGCGCAGGCGCTTGTGTTCAAGATCCTCGATGCCGCCGACGTAATCGATCACGCTGAAATCGGCGATGTCGTAGTACAGCGCGTTGACGCGGAAGTCGCGGCGCAGCGCATCTTCCGCGATGCTGCCCCAGACGTTGTCGCGCAGGATGCGGCCATCCACCACATGGCGATCCTCGCTGGCGCCGCCTTCGCCGGTACCGCGGAACGTTGCGACTTCGACGATTTCGGGTCCGAAAATCACGTGCGCGAGGCGGAAGCGGCGTCCGATCAGGCGGCAATTGCGGAACAGCTTCCTGACGTCCTCGGGCGTGGCGTCGGTGGCGATGTCGAAGTCCTTGGGCTGGCGGCCCAGCAACAGGTCGCGCACCGCGCCGCCCACCAGGCAAGCACGAAATCCCGCGTCCTTGAGCCCGTACAGCACCTTCAACGCGCCACGGCTGATTTGCTTGCGGGATACGTTGTGTTGCTCGCGCGGTATCACGCGCGGCAAGGATTGCGTGTGGCCGGAAGCAGCGGAATCGGAACTCAAGCGAAAGACATCCATGCGGTGGCGCACCGCATGTTCGCGGCACGAAGTCCGTTATACTAGCGCGCTGCGCGGCGCCACGCTCCCTTCGTCTAGTGGCCCAGGACATCGCCCTCTCACGGCGGTAACGCGGGTTCGAGTCCCGCAGGGAGCGCCAATAACCAGTTTCGTGCCGTCGCATTCAATCCCAATAATCGCCCTGAACCCCGCATGATGACGGGGTTTTTCATGCCATGGCGTCGCAAACCGTCTCGTGCCATACTGGCAATCGTAGGGAGACAAGAAGGGAGACACGTGTTTCCCTAATCTCACGAGGGCCGAGACATGCCACGCATCGCAAAGCCGTTGACCGAGGTCGGCATCAAGAATGCAGTCCGCAAGGCCGAAGGGCGCGCGAAGAACGGTCGCGACTTTCCTTTGTGGGATGGCCAGGGCTTGCACCTGATCGACCGCGACGGTCGCTATCACTGGCGGTTGAAATACTCGCGACCCGACGGGCGGGAAAACCGGCTTGCGTTGGGTCGCTACCCCACTGTATCTCTCGCCGAGGCGCGCGCGCTGGCCGAGGATGTACGCCGCCAGTTGCGCAGCAACACCGACCCCGGCGCGACGCGCAAAGCACAACGGGCCGAGGCACGCCGCAAGGTCACGGACACGTTCGAGCGTTACGCGCGGAAGTGGGCCGCGGCCAAAGCTCCCGGCTGGTCGCAATCCACGCGTGACAAGATCGAGCTGGTGCTGCGCGACTACCTGGTTCCGGCCATCGGCAACCGCGACGTGCGCGACCTGGCCAGCCTGGACGTGGTGAAAGTGCTGCGCCGGATCAACGATCACGCGCCGTCACTGACCAAGAAAGCCGCACAAGCCGCGCAAGCAACCATCCGGATGGCGATCCAGTCGGGCGCGCGCGACGAAGGCCGCTTGCTCGACCTGAACTTGCGCGACAACCTGCCCAAGGCGCAGAAGCATCACTACAGCGCCGCCACGACACCGGCCGGCGTGAAAGCCGTCATGGATACCGTGCGCGGCATCGCCGGTGAAGTGACGCGCGCGGCGCTGCTGGTGTGTGCGTACACCGCGCAACGGCCAGGCAATGTCGCGGCCATGCGCTGGTGCGACGTCGACACGAAAGCGCGCGAGTGGAATATCCCCGCCGAAGCGATGAAAACCGGGCAGCCGCACACCGTGCCGTTGTCCCGTCAAGCACTGGCACTGATCGAATCCATGCGGCCCTACGGCGACGAGTATGTGTTTCCGCCCGTGGCCAGGCAACGCACGCCTCACCTGCACCGTGACAGCCTTTCCAAGGCGCTGCGCGATGCGGGCTTGCAAGGCAAGCAAACCCCGCACGGGCTGCGGGCAACGCTGCGGACCGTTGCGCGCGAGCGGCTGGGCATCAGCGCGGATATATTGGAAGCACAGTTGGCGCACGCCAAGCAAGGCGAGGTGCAAAGCGCCTATGACCGCACGGGGTTCGTGCAGGAACGCCACCGCGTAATGCAGGCATGGGCGGACTATCTGGACGTCAACGACCGCGACACCGTCACGCCGATCCGGCGATCACGCAAGACAGCCTGAGGCGCAGGCTCCCATCCGAACGAAACGCCCCCGCAATCTTCAGCATGCTGAAGGTTCGTCGCTTCCCGATGTCAGGGCCTGACATGGTTGATCGGCTCAAGTCGTCCCAGTGTTTAGCGGCTAAACAATTCGAGGAAGAGCAATGAGCTAGTGCAGGATAGGTGTGCCGGGGACAATGTATGACAGGCTTCCCCACACACCCCGGTCGAGGAAGGTCCATCGACCTGCAAAGCCGCTGCTGGCCATCGTTCCGCCGCTGCCCCCCTCCCCCCGCTGATGCCAACCGGCCTTGCGGACATAAGGTGATCGGCAGGCGGTCGGCGTGATCGCGGAATTGGCCGGTCCCGACCCAGGCTGTGTGAAAACTCCGCCATCGGATAAAATGGGCGCGTCGAATCGACGAGGGCCAGCCGATGAGCCGTTTTGTCGAAGGGGCGGATCGCTCGCAGAGTGTGTTGTTCCCCGAGCGACTTGAAGATTACGTCGGCGAGGACAACCCGGTGCGGGTGGTGGACGCGTTCGTCGAGCACCTCGATCTGACGGCGCTGGGGTTTGAACGAGCCATTGCACAGGCGACCGGCCGTCCTGGGTATCACGCGGCGACGCTGCTGAAGATCTACCTGTACGGGTATCTCAACCGCGTGCAGTCAAGCCGGCGTCTGGAACGCGAAGCGCAGCGGAACGTCGAGTTGATGTGGCTGACCGGTCAACTGGTGCCAGACTTCAAGACGATTGCCGACTTCCGCCGGGACAACGGTGCGGCGATCCGCAAGGTCTGCCGCGAGTTCGTGCTGCTGTGCCGTCGGCTGGGTCTGTTCGCGCAGGCGCTGATCGCGATCGATGGCAGCAAATTCAAGGCGGTGAACACCCGCGACAAGAACTACACCCGGGCCAAGGTGCAGCGGCGCATTGAGCAAATCGAGGAGAGCGTGGCGCGGTACCTGTCCGAGCTGGACACCGCCGACCGCCGTGGCGACGCCGAGGTCAACGAAGCACATACGCGCCACCTCAAGGACAAGATCGCCAAGCTGCACTCGGAGATGCAGCGCATGCAGACCTTGGCGAAGGAGGTCGAAGTTGCGCCCGACCACCAGATCTCACTCACCGATCCCGATGCGCGTTCCATGGCGACCAGCGGAAAGGGTACCGGCATGGTGGGCTACAACGTGCAGACGGCGGTCGACGCCAAGCATCACCTGATCGTCGACCACCAGGTCACCAACGTTGGCCACGATCGCAATCAGCTTGCCGTGATGGCGACACGTGCCAAGGACATCATGCAGCTTGAGCATCTCGAGGTGGTTGCGGATCGCGGCTACTTCAGCAGCCCGGAGATCGTGGCCTGCGAGGCATCCGGCATCACCCCGTACGTCCCGAAGCCCCGTACGTCCAACAACCATGCCAAAGGGCTGTTCGACAAACGAGACTTCGTTTACCTGCCCGAGGTCGACGAGTACCGTTGTCCGGCTGGGCAGTCCTTGACCTGGCGCTTCCGCTCCATCGAGGCCGGACTGGAGATGGACTGCTACTGGAGTTCAGTCTGCAAGGGTTGTCGGCTCAAGGCGCAGTGCACGTCAGGGCCGAACCGCCGCGTCAGGCGTTGGGTCCACGAAGACGTTCTGGATGCGATGCAGCAACGGCTCGATCGTGACGCGGGCAAGATGCGCACGCGCCGGTGTACGGCGGAGCATCCCTTTGGCACGTTGAAGTCATGGATGGGCTACACGCACTTCCTGACGCGCACGCTTGAGCACGTCAGTACCGAGATGAGCCTGCACGTGCTCGCGTACAACCTGAAGCGGGTGATGCGGATCGTGGGGATCACGCCGTTGATGTTGGCGATCGCCACGTGAGTGGCTTCGCGCTTCGCTTCCGGCCATTGCAGCGAGTCCTCGCGCCAACCTTCTGATCAAATCGCCGATCCAAAGCAACACCGCGATGCCCGCACTGATCCACGGAGAATGCGACATCGGCCTCCTGCGAAGCAAAACCAATCCACGTGATGTGCAAAAGCGTTTTCACACAGTCTGGACCCGAAGCTGACGTTCGCGAAGTTTGCCGCGGACACCGGAAAGCGGACATAGCGATGCGAGGTCCGCTCGATTCCGGGTTAGCCTGTGCTCATGCGTCGCATCGTTTCCTCACCATCTGTTGCCGCCGCGTTGGGCGCCGCATTGCTGTTTGGCGCCAGCACGCCGCTAGCCAAGGCGCTGTTGCGCGATCTGTCGCCGGTTTTGTTGGCAGGGTTGTTGTATCTCGGTAGCGGCATCGGCCTGGGCTTGATCCGGATCACACGGGATCGTGGCTGGCGCACGCCGCCGATGGCCAGAAACGATTGGTTCTGGCTGTTGCTCGCAATCGGCTTCGGCGGCGTGCTGGGACCGCTCGCGTTGATGCTGGGGCTCATGACGACCTCGGCCGCGACCGCCTCGCTGCTATTGAATCTGGAAGCGGTATTGACCGCGTTGCTGGCGTGGATTGTGTTCCGCGAGAACACCGATCGCCGCATCGTGCTCGGCATGCTGCTGATCGTGGCCGGTGCCGTGCTGCTGGCTTTGCCGGGTTCCTCGCATACCGCAGGTCTCGGTTGGGGTGCGCTGCTGATCGCCGCTGCGTGCCTGTGTTGGGCGTTGGACAACAATTTCACGCGCAAGGTCTCGGCGTCAGATGCGTTGTTCATCGCGGGATTGAAAGGATTGGCCGCTGGCATTGTCAATGTCGTGATTGCGCTGACGCTGAGGGCGCGGTTACCCGCGATGCCTGTCGTCGGTATGGCAATGACGGTCGGCTTACTCGGTTATGGCGTCAGCTTGGTGCTGTTCGTGCTCGCCTTGCGGGGACTGGGTTCGGCGCGCACAGGCGCCTATTTTTCAACCGCACCGTTCATCGGCGCGGCGATCGCAATCCTGGCGTTCGGCGAACACGCCTCATGGGTGTTCTGGTTGGCCGTAGCGCTGATGGGTGCGGGCGTATGGCTGCACCTGACCGAACGACACGAACACCTGCATACCCACGAGCCAATCGCGCACACGCACCGCCATGTGCATGATGAACACCACCAGCACGCACACGATTTCGATTGGGACGGACGCGAACCGCACACTCACGAGCACACCCATGCGCCGCTGACCCACAGCCATCCGCATTACCCGGACATTCATCATCAGCACCGGCACGAGTGAGTCGTGTCATGGGAAGGCGAGCAGCCAATCAGGCTATGCGCAGCGCCAAACTTGCGGCACCGGCCAATGCGCTGCCCAGCAAGGTCCAGCCCATCCCGATCCTGAATCGCAACATCGCCAGCAGCGCCGCAATCACCAACACGGCCGCGGCAAGATGGATCGTCTGCCACAGTGGCCAATCGAAGGCCAGCCATCCGTAATGCACGGCTTGGGTCTTGCCGAACAACGTGTGCAGGGCAAACCACACCGACAAGTTCAACACCACGCCGACCACCGCTGCCGTCACGCCGGAGAGCGCCGCGTGCAGGGCGCGGTTGCTGCGCAGGGCCTCGATGTAGGGTGCACCCAGGAATATCCAGAGGAAACACGGCGCGAACGTCACCCAGGTGGACAGGATCGAACCGATCACGCCCGCAGTTATCGGCGACATGCCGGTCTGATGGAAGTAGGCGCCCAGGAAAGCGACGAACTGCACCACCATGATCAGGGGTCCCGGGGTGGTTTCAGCCAACGCCAAGCCGTCCAGCATCTGGCCCGGCGTGATCCAGTGGAAGTCGATCACCGCACGTTGCGCGATATAGGCCAGCACCGCGTACGCGCCTCCGAAGGTAACCATCGCCGCTTTGCTGAAGAAGATGCCTTCGCGCGCCAACACGCTGTGCCAGCCGAACACCGCGATGATCGCCAGCACCGGCAGCCACCAGATGACCAGCCACGTTCCTAGTACGCGCAAGGCGCGCGGAATCGAGGGACGGATATGCCTGAGTTCGCCGCGCCCGAGCAGGCGATCGATCAGGTAATCCGACGAGGCATCCGCGGCGGCTGAACTCGGCGCCGGAAAACTGTGCGGCATCCACCAGCGCCCCAGCAGGCCGATCAAACCAGCGCCCAGCACGATCAGCGGGAACGGCACCCGGAAGAAGAAGATGGCGATGAACGCGAGCACCGCGATCGCCAGCATGATGCGGTTCTTGATCGCCTTGCGGCCGATCCGCAGCACCGCTTCGATCACCACGGCCAATACCGCGGCTTTCAGGCCGAAGAAGATCGCCACGATCCACGGTACCTGCCCATACAACGCGTAGATAATGCTGAGCGCCAGGATGGTGACGAACCCGGGCAGCACGAACAGGATGCCCGCGATCAATCCGCCCACGGTTCGGTGCAGCATCCAGCCGATATAGATCGCGAGCTGCGTCGCTTCGGGGCCGGGCAGCAGCATGCAATAGTTCAACGCGTGCAGGAAACGCGCATCGCTGATCCAGCGGCGCGTTTCCACCAACTCGCGATGCATCACCGCAATCTGTCCGGCCGGCCCGCCGAAACTCATCAGGCCCACCTTGGCCCAGACGCGGGTGGCTTGTCGCAGCGATACCGGCTGCGCCGCATCGATCGGAAGATCGGGAGCTTGCGCGATCATCGGACGAAGTCCCAGCGCAGTTTTGCGATCAACGCATTGGAGATCGTCAGATTGCGCGCAGCCGGATCAGTGAGCGCCGCTTCCACGCCGTGGTTGAACACCAGGAAGAAGTCGCGGCCGGGCGAGAGGATCCAGTGCAGGCGTGCGTTGATTCCGGTGTGACCGATGGTCGAGTCGTACTGCGCGAGCGTCGAGACAATCAGGTTGGGACTGAACGAATAGCTGACCTTGAGCTGGTCCAGTCTGCGAATGAAACGGCCTTCGCGCAGATAACCGAAATCGGTTTCGTTGCTCAGCTCGAAGCGCAGCTTGCCGCCCAGCGCGGTCCAGTCCACAAAGGGCTGCATCTGGTTCAAATGCCCGTCGTAAAAATCGCCGATCTCCACCACGTTACCGATACGCCACGGCCGCGCGTCGGAGGACTGCGCCTCGAAGCGATAGCGCGTGAAGTGGTAACGCCCGACCGGCAGGATCACGCCCGGCGCGATCTCGAAGGGTTCGCTCAGGGCTTCGTAATCAGGAATCCAGTCGAACTCGAAATGCTCACCCGTCTCGGTGTCTGCATTGAAGGGCGCGGTGAAGATGCGGCGCGTCTGGGTGGTGCCGTGCAGATCGTCCACCTGTTGCCACTCGAACTGGTAGAAGAACTGCCGCACCCAGCGCAACCACCCCGTGGCCGGGCGCGGGCTGTATTCGATGTAATAGTCATATTGGCGCGTTCCGGGGCGCGGCAGGAAGCCGAGCGCGGGATCGAGCGCATCGCCGAACTGGTTGATGCTGATATAGCCGCTCCACAGATCATTCGGGTAGGCGGCATACACCCCCCAGCCGGCATGGTTGCCCGGCAGCGGATCGCTGGAATGCGCGGCCCAGCCGGACAGGGTGAAGTTCTTGTCGCCGCGAAACGTCGCGGTGTGCCAGATCGCATCTACGCCGGCAAAGCTGTTGTGGGTGGTGCCGGTCGGATCGCCCTGCGTCAACAGCGTACCGATGCGCAAATGCGGGTTCACGTCGTAGCTCAGGCGTCCGACGAACAAGTCGGTCGGGTTGCTGACATCCGAACGGCCCATGTGCACGCCCAGCACGCCGATCGTCCAGGGGCCGCTGGTGCCCAGCACCTTGAGGCCGGTGTCCACCCGCACCGTCTCGCCGTCCACGAGGCCGACGCGTCGCGAGTAGTACGGAATGAACGTGTCGTTGTCGACCAGACCGGCGCCGAACGCGAAGATGTTCGAGCCATCCGAGAAGAAGCGCCGCTTCTCCGGAAAGAACAGCGCGAAGCGCGTCAGGTTGACTTGCTGGGTGTCTACTTCGGCTTCGGCAAAGTCCGGATTGAACATCAGGGTGGCGGTGATGCCAGGCGTGACGCTGTAGCGCACGTCACCGCCGACCTGTGCGTCGCTGCGGTTACCCACGCTGTCGTGCCGCACCAACGCATACGGTGAGATGTCCAACCCACGGCCTTGCTTCAGGCGGTCCACTCCGGTCAGCGCACCCCCGCGCGACAGGTCGAAAATCGAGGCGTCCAAGCTGATGCCCGTCCATTGCAGGCTGAGCTGGTCGCGGGGGACGTAACGTTGGACATTGAGCCCCCAGTGCGTGGTATCCGGGGGAAATTGCAGGCTGCGGGTATCGATCGCGATCTCGGCGGTCCAGCCGGTCGCGGTACGTTGCACCTTCGCATCCCAGGTGCCGTCCCAATCGTAGTTCGGATCGCTCGAAGCCGGCGAGATCAGGCCGTCGCTGCGCGCCCCGCCGGCATTGACCTGGAGTACGTAGCCGAGGCGGTGCGTACCAAGGGTGTCCAGCACGATGGTGATGTGGTCGTCGTGGGTTTGATCGCTGTCGCGTTCCAGTGTGTGTACCGACAGCCGGGTGGTATCCGGATCGGTGCATTCCACGCCGAAATACAGATGATCCCGATCGGCCAGCACCCGCACCTTGGTGATATAGGGTGTTGGTTGACCCGGGTGCGGATCCTGCTGGGTCAGTTTCAACACTGGCGCTCGTCGCCAGGCTGCTTCATCCAGTGCGCCATCCAGCACGATTGCGCCCTGCGGCACCTGCGCCGCTTGAACCTGCGCCGGCTGCGCGGATGCCGTAGCCGGCGTCGATACGGAGAGGGCCGATGCGAGGGTCACGGCGAGCAACATCGGTCAACGCTATCAATGCTTCGCCACAGCCGTTTGCGCATCCAGCGCAGCGCGGAATCCGCGCGCCAAGTCGGCAGCCTTGCCGTTGCCCCAGAAGTGTGTGAAATAGAACACGGGCTCGCCGCCGATCATATGGTTGTGCAAGGCGACGACGTGGATGCCCACCTTGCGCAACGCGTGCAATACCGGCTGCACTTCATCGGCGCGCATGATGAAATCGCCGTCCATCGCCGCGAGATCATCGCTGCCACTGAACGCCGCCCAGGTGGTCAGTCCCATCGAGGCGCCGATCGTCCCGCCGTGCATGCGGCCGGTGGTACCGATAGTGAACTTCGGTGAGCCGTTGTTGGCTGCCACCGGATGGCCCACGATCTTGGCGAGCGCTTGCGCATCGAGCTTGCCGGGTTTCGGCGTCATGCCGCCGAACCCTTCAGCAGGTTGTGGGCGTGCCGCGCGCACCGCCTTGATCGCATCCCAGACCGCCTTGACGTCAGAAGCCAACTTGGCCGGCGAGCCTTCGCCTTCGATGTGCATGAAGAACACCATCGGCTGGTCGTAGAAGAAATGATTGTGCAGGCCGGTGACGTTGAGGCCGTGTGCGAAGGCGGCATCCATCGCCGCATCCACTTCGTCCTGGAACACCACGGTATCGCCCATCACCATCGCTTGGTTGCCCATCGGCGCGAACGCGGCCCAGGAACCCAAGCCCGCGGCCGGCGACAGCCGCACGCCATCCACCAAGACCGGCACGTCGCTGCGGCTCCAGCCGATCTTGACCACGCCATCGCCTTGAACGGTCGCCTTGGTTCCCGCCGCTTTGCTGATCGCGAACGCATCGAGTGCAGCAGCGTGAGCGGGACCGCACGCGAGTGCGAGTCCTGAGATAACACACAGCGTCCACAAGGAACGTATCGAGATGTGCGACACACGAGCATTCATGATGAGTCTCCTTCCGTTTCGGAATACGCCGCATACAGGCAGTCGAGCACGGTCGACATGTCTGCCAGCAGCGCGTTGTCGTCCTCGCCGTGGCGGGCACGCGCGCCCGCCATAACGCTGGCGAAACCGGCCGCATCGGCCACGGGCACACCGCCGATGTCCAGGTACCCGATCAGGCGCCCCAGCCGTGCCAGGCGCGGATCGCGATCGAGACCGAAGCTGGCCGCCAGCACCTCGAACGTCACGCGCGCGCCAACATGGCTGAACTCGGCGCCATCGAAATCGAAGCCCACGGCGCGCTTCGGGCAATCGGTCGGCTTCTTCAGCCAGCGGAATGCGGCGCGCGGATCGATGAAACGGCGAATCAGCCAGGCCGAGGCGACGCGGTCGATCCACAGATGCCGGCGCGTGGCCCACACACGGCCGCGGTAATCCTGCATGCGACGATGCGGAATCGCCGTTCTCTTTCCCTGTGGTTCGTCGGGTGCGAACCGCGCGTTGAAGGCATGTTCGGCGTCAGCAAGTGAAGTCTCCATCTGCGCCCGTGCCGCGCCCGGAAAGAAGTCGATCGCGGCAATCGCCTCCAGCTCGCGCCGGGAGGCGGTGAGTCGTTTGCGCGCCTCGGTTTCAGCGAGTTGCCGCAATGCACGGCGCAAGACCGCCAAGCGTTCGAGTTCTTGCGCATAAGCCTGGGTACGATCGAAGGCAGTGCGCAGTTCGGCTTCTTGCTTGGGATCGGTCGAGGTGAACGGCACCACGTGCACGCTGCCGCCGGCGTGGTTCGCCTCGTCAACCTGGGCCTTGAAAAGCGCACGTGCTCCGTCGCTTTCGGGCAGCACGTACACGCCGTCGCGCAGCATTGCCGCGCCAGCGCCCTTCAGCGCCCGCCACAGCCGCATGCGCGGCGTCTGGCTGCGCCCCGGCAGCGACACCACCAGCATCAGCCAAGTAGAGAGCTTTACATCCATGTAGCGTATGCTACACCAAAGTCATAGTCACCATAGACCCATGGGTGCTTCGATGAATGAAGTAGCCGGGAAGCCTGGACAGACGCTCAATCCGCTGAACTGCCTGTTTGCCGCGCGCGCGTTGCGCGACTTCGGCGACAGCTTCGTCGCGATCCTGTTGCCGGCTTACCTGCTGACGTTGGGCTTCACGCCGCTTGCGGTGGGCGTGCTCGCCACGGTGTCGCTGTCAGGTTCGGCCTGCCTGACGATCGGCGCGGGCCTGTTGGGGGCACGCTACGGCTATCGCCGTCTGCTGCTGATCGCGGCTGGGCTGATGGTGGCCTCCGGACTCGCGTTCGCTGCCTCCCGGGACTATGCGGTGCTGCTGGTGATCGCGTTCGCGGGCACGATCAATCCCTCCGCCGGCAATGTCAGCGTGTTCGTTCCACTGGAACACGCGGCGTTGGCACGCGAGGCAGGTGACCAGGACCGCACCCGGATGTTTGCGCGTTACAGCCTGGCTGGCGCCTTGGCTGCGGCGCCAGGTGCGCTGATCGCGGGTGCGCCCGAGTTGGTGGCCTCGCTCGGACTCGATCGGGTGAGTGCAATGCGCGGGATGTTCGTGTTGTATGCGCTGCTCGGCGTAGCAGGACGGTTGCTCTACGCACGCCTGCCACAACGGCCGATTCAAGCAAACACCGCACCTTCAGCGGCACTCGGGCCTTCGCGTTCCGTCGTGATCAGGCTGGCCGCACTCTTCAGCCTGGATGCGTTCGCGGGCGGCTTCGTGGTGCAGTCGCTGCTGGCGTTGTGGCTGTTCCAGCGCTTTCATCTTTCGCTCGCCGCAGCCGGCGTGTTCTTCTTCTGCGCAAGTTTGCTGGCGGCGTTGTCGTATCCGGTCGCGGCACGCCTGTCGCGCCGCTTCGGGCTGGTCAACACGATGGTGTTCACGCATATCCCTTCCAGCATCGCGCTGATCCTGGCCGCGCTAGCGCCCACGCTTGGACTGGCGTTGGTGTTGCTGCTGGTTCGTGCCGCACTCTCCCAGATGGACGTGCCGACCCGTTCGTCCTACGTGATGGCGGTGGTGACCGAGGCCGAACGGCCTGCCGCGGCGAGCTTCACATCCGTACCGCGCAGTCTTGCTTCGGCCGCGAGTCCGGCGATGGCAGGCGCACTGTTCGCGGTCTCCGCATTCGCGTGGCCGCTGTTGATCTGCGGCACGCTCAAAATTGTTTACGATCTCCTGCTGCTGGCGCAGTTCCGGCATCTCAAGCCGCCGGAAGAGCGACGCGCGTGATAGCAGGCGTATGATCTTTTTTTGCAACGAGCCCGGCGAATGAAGAACACCGCAAACCACTTCTATCGAGGCTGGACGCCTGTCGTGCTCATGGCGTTTGCCGCATCCGTGCCGGCATGCAGCCGGGCCAGCAATCCAGCCAGCAGCCGCTTGCCGCTGACCACGGTCGCGGATGCGCCGCTGCCCGGCCATGCGACGCGTTGGGATTACGCCAGCCTCGATGCAAAGCGTCATCATCTTTTTCTTGCGCATCTCGGCGACAGTGCGGTCGTCGTGTTCGACACGGCGCAGCGCAAGGCGATCGCGACCATTCCCGATATCAGCCACGTGCACGGCGTGCTCTACGTGCCGCAACTGGATCGCGTGTACGCGTCTGCCACCGGCATGGACCAAGTCGTCGCGATTGATGCCAAGACCTTCAAAATCGTCGCGCGCATGCCAGGCGGCGATTACCCGGACGGCATGGCCTACGCACCGGGTGTGCACAAGCTGTACGTCTCCGACGAGCACGGCGGCACCGACACCGTCATCGACACCGCAAGCAACACGCGCATCGCCACGATTCCACTTGGGGGCGAAGTTGGCAACACGCAGTACGACCCGATGTCGCGACACATCTTCGTCAATGCACAGACGCGCGACCAGTTGGCGGAAATCGACCCCGCAACCGACAAGGTCGTCCGACGCATTGATTTGCCGGGTGCTGCCGGCAACCACGGCCTGTACATCGACGCACCGGCCCGGCTCGCCTTCGTTGCCTGCGAGGGCAACGACAAGCTGCTGGTATTGGATCTCGTCAGCCGAAAAGTGCTCACCACCTTCGATGTCGCCAAGGATCCGGACGTATTGGCGTTCGACCCTGCACTCGGCTGGCTGTACGTCGCCGGCGAGTCCGGACAGGTCTCGTTATTCAAGGTGCAAGGGAAAACGGTCAGTACACTCGCCACCGCCTGGTTCGGCTCCAACGCGCACGTCGTGGCGGTGGACCCGGCGACTCATGAAGCGTTCTTCCCGCTCAAACCCCCACGGGGAACCCCGATGCTGCGGATTACACGACCGAACGCTGAAAAGTGACCCACGATTGCGTGTGACCGCTTTTGGGGTAATCAAGCGCGGCTGCCGGCCGGCCGCTTCTGGCCGATAGTACGCATTGCGGCGCAAGCGCGCCCGCAGTGTGCCACCACGGGCGCACTCGCCTCTTTCCCAGCGACACGCGCGAGTAGGATTCCTGGATGGCCGAACGCGCGGTTGCATGACCGCCATTGACCCCTGAAAATGAGCGGGTATGCGACGTATCGAGATGCGCTGCGCCACGTGCGCGAAGTTGAAGTTTTAGGGATACAAGAAGGGATACGCGAAAAGGCGTAGCCCGGGTACCCGCATGACACAACGGTTTTCACGACCGTTCGAGTCCCGCAGGGGCCATGTTTATTTATTTGTGCGATCGTCCATGATCGCTGCTTCGTGTCGCACGACGCCAGAATCCAGATACCGGCAATCTGCAACATCACCTCGGGCATCCCTGCCCTGACTTTCACAAAAGCCGCTTCGACCTGGCCTTCACAGCCGCTTCGATTGAAGCTGCATGTGTGCGATCATGTGAGGTCATCGCGTACCCACTGCCCGAGTCCCTTCCGCCCATGACCTTCGTCGTCACCGACAACTGCGTGAAGTGCAAGTACACCGACTGCGTGGAGGTGTGCCCGGTCGATTGTTTCCACGAGGGGCCGAACTTCCTCGCGATCGATCCGGACGAGTGCATCGATTGCACGCTGTGCGAGCCGGAATGCCCGGCGCGCGCGATCTTTCCCGAGGACGACGTGCCCGCGGGACAGGAAGGCTACATCGCGCTGAACGCGGAGCTGGCGAAGATCTGGCCCGTGCTGACCGAGCGCAAGGATGCACCGCCGGATGCCAAGGAATGGGACGGCAAGCCGGACAAGTTGCCGCTGCTCGAAAGATGACACCGTAAATGAAAACGCCGCCCTCGGGCGGCGTTTTCAATTGCGATGACCGCTCAGCCGCCGCCCAATCTCTGCTGCAACACCGCCATCACGCGCGCGGCGGCATCGGCATCGCCCGAGGCGGTGACCACGCTGCCGGTGCCCGACGGCGCAACGCTGACGGTGACCGTACCCTTCACGGTTTCACTCTTGCCGTGGTGGAACATGCGATGGAGGAAACCACCTTGCGACTTTTGCGTGACGACGGTATCCACCGCAACCTGATAGGTATGCGCGGCGTCGTCATTGGCCGTGACCTGGCCGGCATCGCCGCGCGCCAGCGCCAGTCCGACGCGATGGTAGACGCTGTCGGGGGTGTCGGAGACGGTCAGGCTGTTGCCGGAAGATGTCACGCCGCCTGCAGCCGCTTCCTGCGCGGCAGGCGGCGCGCCGGCTTCGGACGATGCGCCCGTCTGTGCGCCGGTCCCGGCATCCGGAATGGCCAGCGCTTCGGTGGTCGGCGGCTGGTCCATGCCGGGCGGCACTTCCAGCGGCTGCTCCTGCTGCGCGGACTTGTAGGCCGGTTCCTTGTGCCGGAACGGATTGTGGGCCTTGATGGTCTGGCAGCCGGCGAGCGCGACGGACGCGAGGAGGAACAACGGAATCAGGGTTCGTTTCATGGGCGCATTGTGCATGATCAGGGTGTGGTGACGCCAGCAAGGGGAAGGAGGGTTTCACGCAAACACGTGCGTTCGGGGCCGGGTGGCAGTTCGAGCAAGGGCAGTCGCAGCGCCGCCCTGCACAAGCCCAGCTCGGCCAGGCCGGCCTTGACCGGAATCGGATTGGGGGCGCAATCGAGCGCTTTGAGAAGGGCTGCGAGCCGCCCCGCGTGCTGCATGGCGGACGCACGATCGCCGCTGCGCGCGGCATCGCACAGGGCGCGAAACGCTTTCGGCACCAGATTGTTCACCACCGAGACCACGCCTCCCGCGCCGGCCAGCATCGCGTCGGCCGCGCTGCCATCGTCACCGGACAGATAGACAAATCCCGGCCGCTGAAGTTGCGCGATCGCGGCAATGCGTTCGGGCGTACCGACGGCTTCCTTGACGCCGACGATGCCCGCTGTATCGCGCAGCGCGGCGACGGTCCCGGGCTGCATGTCGCAGCCGGTGCGCGAGGGCACGTTGTACATCACGACCGGGAGACCGCCGTGCGCGGCGACTTCGCCGAAGTGGCGGCGCACGCCGTCCTGGGTCGGGCGCACGTAATAAGGCGTCACCACCAGCGCCGCGTTCGCGCCCAACGCTTCGGCGCGCCTGGTCAGCGTGATGGTTTTCGACGTGGCCGCTTCACCGGTGCCGGCGATCACTGGCACGCGACCATTGATGCGCTCCACCGCAAACGCCAGCAGGCGCTCGTATTCGTGCTCGTCCAGCATGTGCGCTTCGCCGGTGGAACCGGCCACGACGATGCCTTGGGTGCCGCCATCGAGCTGATGATCGATCAGCCGCCCGAACGCGGGCAGGTCGAGCGCGCCGGCCGCATCGAATGGCGTCGCGATCGCACACAGGCTGCCGCTGATCTCCAAGCACGACTCCACGTTTGCCCAAACCGGCGATCATAGCCGAAGCACCGGCATCACATTGCCGGCCAAGACCGGCTCAAAATGATCGACACGCCTTCGCCGACGCCACTATTCTTCCAAACGTGAACCTGAAGACCGTTACCCGCTTGAACCAGGCCGCCACGCGCCCCACCACCGATCACCAGTTGCTGATCCAGGCGATCGCACCCGCCA
>Ga0134126_10004177_pt1 | contig 18082 bp, 17 predicted proteins | sample KB31752_FD_96881 | JGI IMG/M metagenome (GOLD analysis project Ga0134126, IMG submission 96881) | Terrestrial soil microbial communities with excess Nitrogen fertilizer from Kellogg Biological Station, Michigan, USA - KB3-175-2 | ecosystem: Environmental > Terrestrial > Soil > Unclassified ...
AAAGGTAAACGGCAGCGGTCCCGCATATCGCCGGGCTTCTTTCCAGCGGGCAAAGGGAGAGCTTGCGGGCAGGGGAATATCCTCGCCTCCCGTGTCATCGATCCGGATGTGGAAATCCGATTTGCGGGAAGTAATTTCGGTCGAACCGTTTTCTGTGGTTTGACAGATATCGGTGGTGGCATAGTTATAGTGAGTAAAGATATTGCCCAGGAATTCCATTTTCTTTTTATTCGTCTCCGATCTAAGGATATAAAGTCCCCGCAGATTCTTTCCCGCCTGATTTGTAAACCGAACGAAGACACGGTAGCCGATGAGGAAAAAATCATTTCCCAGGAGTGCCGGGAACCCTTTTGGTCTCAGGGATCTTGTTTGAACCAGGGCCACCGCAATAAAGGCCCATTTGTCATCGAAGGTGTCCAATTGCAAACATTCCGGGATCAGGTGCCGGGCTTCTGCTTTTGGAACGGCAAAAGTGAGCACGAGCGAGCTTTCGAAAAATGCTTCAACTGGAAAGGGATGGTTTTTTAAGAAGGAAAACATATAATATCAGGAGTATAAACAGGAATGCGTATAGGGCGTTAAATCTGCCCCAGAGAAGCAGATCGGGAGCCAGGAAGAATTCCAGCGTGTTCATCGTCCCGATGATCACGATCTGGGTGATGGCATTGAGCCTTGGCTTTATACCACTCAGTATCCAGACGGCCATTGCTATTTCGGCAAATCCGATCGCCCTGGTAAGGACTGCGGCGTGGGAATCACCTATGATCCTTGCGACGATCTGCTGGTGGCGCGGGACGAGGTTCAGCACTTTGCAGAAGAGCCCGTTGACGAGCCAAATGGCTGCTACCAGGAATTTTAAATATTGGGGTTTTGCCATATCGAGATCGTTTAAGGTACGATAAATATTTTGAGCGTCCCATACCTGTAAGGTATCAAATATTGCCAAAATCGATACTTTCAAATGTGACCAAAGCCGGTAACTTCACCGGATCAAATTATCAAACATGAAACCGGATTATTCAAAAAAAGCGACCATCAAAGAGATCAGGGAAAGATTTGACAAGGACACCGAAAGATTTTCCAATCTCGAAACAGGTCAGGTAGCCACCATCGACGCGCCGCTAACCATGGACCTGTGTACAGAAGCGGCAAAGTATGCTACCCCCGATGCGCGGGAATTGCTGGATATCGGCTGCGGCGCGGGCAATTATACTTTGAAGATGTTGGGGAAGATCCCTGACCTGAACTGCGTAATGAATGATCTGAGCATGCCCATGCTGGAAAAAGCCAGGGAAAGGGTTTCGCCGCAAACCAAAGGCACGGTTACTATCATCCAGGATGACATGCGGAACCTCGACCTGGCAGCCGGCCATTTTGACATTATCCTTGCTGCGGCGACTTTGCATCACCTTCGGGGTGACGAGGACTGGGAGATGCTGTTCGCCAAAATCTATAAGGCGCTTCGGCCGGGGGGAAGTTTTTGGGTGTCGGATCTGATCACGCATGATTCCGAACCGATCGTGAGGTTATTCGAGGATAGGTATAGCAGTTACCTGGAAACGCTGGGCGGCCCTGAATACCGACAGAAAGTATGGGACTATGTGCGTTATGAAGATACGCCCCGGTCGCTGACTTTCCAGCTCGCGCTGCTTGCTAAAGTGGGGTTTGCCAAAATCGAGGTGTTGCATAAGAACACGTGCTTTGCCGCTTTTGGGGCGATAAAATAATTTGGGGCACATACCGGCCGGGACCAGGCAACGGGGTTTTTTGTCCAGAAACTCGTAATTTCCGTTCCATTATGAAAAGCGCATTTCTGGCAATTGTATCTTTTTTAGCCCTATCAGCAAAAGCACAACAGACCGTAATCCCTTTGTATAAGGGCGCGGCGCCGGGTTCCGAGACCTGGACCTGGAGCGAAACGGAGAACGACAGCAATATTTATCATGCTCATACGATCTTCAATATCAGCAAGCCTACGCTGACGGTCTATCCTCCCGATAGCACGGTGTGGCCAACGGGTACGGCCGTAATTGTTTGTCCCGGCGGGGGTTTTCATTCCCTATCGATCATGCAGGAAGGCTATGCTGTGGTGAAGTGGCTGCAGCATAAAGGGATTACGGCCTTTTTGTTGAAATACCGGCTCATTCATACCATAGGCGGTGATCCTTATAAACAGGAAAACGAGGATCGCAGTAAAAATGTGGATAGACAGGAAGTCGTGGCCATGGCGATAGCGGATGCCCGGAAAGCGATTACCTATGTGCGGCAGCATGCCGCCGACTACGGGGTGTTGCCCGATCATATCGGTATCATCGGTTTTTCGGCGGGCGGCACCATCGCGGCCTCCTGTGCCTATCATTTCACGCCGGAGGACAGGCCTGATTTCGTGGCGCCCATCTATGCTTATTTCCCCCCTATGATGCAAGGGGCAGTTCCCGCCGACGCGCCGCCCCTCTTTATCGCTGCGGCCAGCGATGACACCTACGGGCTGGAGACACACAGCGCTTCGCTCTATGAGACCTGGATCAAATCCAAGCATTCCGCCGAGCTCCATATTTATTCCAAAGGTGGCCACGGGTTTGGCATGAATGAGCAGGGGCTGCCTTCCGACAGCTGGAGAGACCGGTTTGCCGATTGGCTCAAGCTGGAGGGATATCTGAAGCCCATCACCGACAAAAAGCCGCATGCCATGGAGCAGGCCGAGAATTTCGCCAATTTTCAGAAATATTTCGAGAACCTGCTGAAGACAGACTGGCCCTGGCTCAGCAAATATGCCGATGCCAATGCTACCGTGCCGCCACCGGCGCCTGGTGAGAAGCGCGTCGTGTTTATGGGGAATTCGATCACCGAAAACTGGGGTAATATGGATTCTGATTTTTTTAAACGCAACGACTATATCTCCCGCGGTATCGGCGGACAGGTGTCTTCGCAGATGCTGGTTCGTTTCCGCGAGGACGTGATCGACCTGCATCCGTCAGTTGTAGTCATAGAAGCCGGAACCAATGATATTGCGGAGAACAGGGGGCCCATTTCGCTCGAAAACGTGTTCGGTAATATCGTCTCGATGTGCGAGCTGGCGAAGGCCAACGGTATCAGAGTAGTGATCGGTTCCGTGTTGCCGGCGAGCGATTTCAGCTGGCATCGCGGGCTCGAGCCGGCGGAAAAGATAAAAACGCTGAACAGGATGCTTGCAGCTTATGCCCTCCGGAATCATCTCGTCTATGTCGATTACTGGCGTGCCCTGGTCATGGATGATCAAAAAGGCATGAAGCCGGAACTTACCTTGGATGGATTGGTGCATCCCAATCTCAGCGGTTATAAGATGATGGAGCCTTTGGTGAAGGAGGGGATTGAAAAGGCGCTGGCGCACTAGGGCGGGATGCGATCGCGTGGGGATGCCGGGTCCCTTGGGGGGCTCGGCGGATTTGCCCCTATTGAATGTCTTTTTCTCCCCCTCCCTGGGTAGCGGATGTTTCCTAGCTTTATAAAAAAAAGTTATGCGAAAAATTATCGTTACTGAATTCATCACGCTCGATGGAGTCATCGAGGCGCCGGGTGGCAATGAAACCCCACATCCTCATGGCGGCTGGCAGATGAAATACCACAATCCTGAAACCGGGAAATACAAAGTCGAGGAGCTGGCAAGCGTGGATGCCTTGCTGTTAGGCAGAAAGACGTATGAAGTGTTCGCCGGGTACTGGCCCACACAGACCGACGCCGGTTTTGGCGCCCCCATCAATAAATACCCGAAATATGTCGTCTCCCGGAGTCTGCAACAGGCCGAGTGGAAGAACAGTCATATCCTTCGTGATGTGGCAAAAGACGTAGCCGCGCTGAAGAAGACCGATGGCGGGGATATCCTCGTTTATGGGAGCGCGACACTCGCCAAGGCCTTGCTGCATCATAATCTCGTGGACGAGCTGCATCTATTGCTTTATCCTGTGAGCATCGGCGGGGGCGTGAGGCTTTTTGACGACAACCTGGAGCTTAAGAAATTCGGGCTCAACCACTCGCATGCGTTCGACAACGGAGTTTTGCTGCTCGAATACCGGCCGGTGAGCGCGTGATTCGGCGGCGGCGGTGGGCCGGAGGGTCGGTGATCCGGCGGCGGCGGTGGGACGTCCACCTCATTTCCGGCTACAACAAAAGTAGATTGGGATACTTCGTTCTCTTGTCAGCGGGCGAACTTTGTATCCTTAAATCGAAAAAAATGAAGAAGGTATTAGTTACCGGGGCCAATAAAGGCATCGGGTATGAAGTAGCCAGGCAAGTGGCGGCATTAGGACATTATGTTTATCTGGGAATCAGGAACCCGCAAAAAGGGAAGGAAGCCGTCGAAAAATTGAAGCAATCGGGAATTACTACGGTCGAGCTATTGGTTATCGACGTTTCGAGCGCCGCATCCGTGGCAAAGGCCGCCGGCGAACTGGCGTCGAAGATCGATGAGCTGGACGTGTTGATCAACAATGCGGGCATCGCAGGCCGGCAGCCGCAAAATAGCTCACAATGCGAGATGGCTAATTTGAGGGAGGTCTTCGATACGAATTATTTCGGCGTCATCCAAACGACACAGGCGATGCTCCCGCTTTTACGGAAGGCAGACCTTCCCGTAATCGTGAACGTCTCCAGCGAGCTGGGTTCACTGGCCATGCAGACCAGCGAAGGCCGAAATCCCAATTTTGACAATTATCATGCGTATGGTTCCACGAAAACGGCCCTGAATGTCTTCACCATCCTGCTTGCTCATGAGTTCAGGGGCACGAAATTCAGGATCAACAGCGTTACGCCGGGCTACACCGCTACCGATCTCAATGGATTTGCCGGCTTTAAGACGCCGGAACAGGGAGCCCAGCCCATCGTGCGGCTGGCCATGATGGGAGAAGATGGTCCTTCGGGCAAATTCTTTAAGGAGGATGGCGAAGTTCCGTGGTAGTAATCACTACATTTATCGGGGGAAATCATTTTTTGCTATGAGCCAAGTTCGTAAGCTGAAGACGTTGGTTGAGTTCCACCGGTCAAGAAACCTGCCTCCGCCGCAACATCCGCTCGTGAGCGTGTTGGATTACGCACGGTTATATCTTCCGCCGGAAGACTATAATGTCAACTGGATATGCGATTTCTATAGTATTTCGTTGAAGAAGAACTGCGTCTCGAAGTTGAAATATGGGCAGCAGGCCTATGATTATGACGAAGGGATGCTGTTCTTTATCGCGCCGGGCCAGGTTTATAGCATCGAAGCTCCGGAAGAACCGCAAAAAGAGAAATCGGGATGGCTGCTGCTGGTACATCCCGATCTCTTTTGGAAAACTCCGCTGGCCAGGAGCATCAGAAAGTACGAATTCTTCGATTATTCGGTCAATGAGGCCTTGTTCCTATCGGATCAGGAGGAGGCTATCCTCGATACCATTGTGGAAAACATCCGATCGGAGTACGGGCGTAATATTGACAAATTCAGTCAGAATATCATCCTATCGCAGATCGAGACGCTGTTGAACTACTCTGAACGATTCTATCAGCGACAATTCATCACCCGAAGGGTGACCAACCACAAGATCCTCTACCGGCTCGAAGAGCTGCTGAACCGTTATTTCGACGACGGCGTCCCGACCCAGGGATTGCCCACGGTCCAGTATATAACAAAAGAGCTTAATATCTCCGCCAGCTATCTGAGTGGTCTGCTGAAACAGCTTACCGGTATGAGTACGCAGCAGCATATTCAAAACAGGGTCGTAGACAGGGCCAAGGAAAAGCTGTCGACCTCCGATCTATCCGTTAGCGAGATCGCCTATGAGCTTGGTTTCGAACATTCGCAGTCGTTCAGCAAGATGTTCAAGGCGAAGGTGGGTGTTTCGCCGCTTGAATTCCGGGCTTCGTTCTGATCGAATTCGGGCCTTTGCCCTGATCGAATTCGGGGGTAACTGGGGCGCCGGAAAGTGCGAAGTGATGGTGGATACCGGCGGAGAGGCTGGGCTAAAATTTGCGAGGACCAGTGATATTCCAGCCTCAATTTCTTCCGGCCATCACGCCTCCATCTACATCCCAAACCGCCCCGGTTACCCAGGAGGCATGGCGGGACAACAGGAACTCAATCGTCCCGGCTACGTCCTCTGCCGTACCTATTCTGCCGATTGGGTGAAACCCATTAAAGCCTTGCAGCGTTTCTTCGATCTTATCGCGGTCGATAAAAGCTTTGTAGATAGGGGTCATTACTACGGCCGGGGAAACCGCATTGACCCGGATCCCGGCATCCGCCAACTCCATGGCCAGGTGCTGCGTAAGGCTGTGCAGGCCTGCCTTTGCCATCGAATACGCGGAGGACGGCGTAGCTTTGATCGCCTGCTTTGCCCACATCGATCCTACGTTTACAATAGCGCCACCGCCGTTTTCCTGCATGATCTTTACTGCCGCCTGGGTTATGAAAAAGAACGCCTTGTTAAATTGCTGGTAAGTGTCATAGTCATCTTCGGTGTGATCTAAAAATAATTTCGGGCTAAAATAACCGGCGGCATTTACCAGGTACTGCAAACCCGGCAGTTCATCCGGCAGGCGCCGGGTAAAAGCTCTCACCTCCTCCATCAAAGCCAGGTCTACTCTGTAAACCTTTACGCTTCCGAGTGGTGTCAATTCTTTTTCAACCTCCTTTAAGTTTTTATTGTCTCTTGCGACAATGGCTACTTCGATCCCCTTTTGTAGAAGAAGGATAGCGGTAGCCCGGCCGATTCCGGTAGAGCCGCCGATGATCAATGCTTGCTTTTTCATTTTTGTCTTTTTACAGGGCAAAGGTCCCGCGAGAGGCGGGTTTGAAAAATGGGCAAATGGGAGAAGTGCTGGTAGTTTTCAGCAGAGCAGCATATGAATCTTTTCCGCCACCAATTTAGCTACGGTTACTGCACCTTCCATATAGCCAGGATGTTCGGCGGAAACTTCGGTGCTGCAATGAAAAAGCTTTCCTTCCATATACGGCATTTGAAGGGCGGGATGCCCCTGGTTCTGATGTGGTCCGAGGATCACCGGTTCTCCCGACACTACGAAGTCGTCATTCCAGACCTTATCGAAATAGGCTTCCGGACGGCCGGCGGCATCACCGAGCAGCGCGGTAAGCTGACGCAGCGCGAACTCCTGCCGTATTTCAGCGGCGTCCCCAGCACGCCGGCAACCGTCATGATCCTTCCGCCGAGGCGGGACGCCGCCTCTAGGATCGTCACGGCTACATTCTTTTTTCGTAAATGATGTGCGAGGACCAATCCACTCAGAGCGCCGCCTACGATCAGGACTCTTTTCGTCGATTTCATGGCGGCAAGGTGCGGTGTCGCGGTCGATCCATCACTGTATATATCGGAAAAAAGCTGGTAGTTTTCGGCAGGTTCCATCCACGGTGGATTGCCTACCTTTGGGTTTCCATGCAAAAGAGCGTAGCGCCGGACACCTTAGTGGAATACCATCTCAACCGTCATCAACCGGAAAAGCTGCAATTTGTCCTTTTTGATCTGCGGGAGTATTTGGTCGACAACGATGGCAAGGCCGGTCATGCACACACCCACAGCTTTTATCAGATCATTTGGTTTAAGAGCGGGAAAGGAAAACACTATGTCGATTTTAAAGAATACAAGGTCATCGACAATGCGCTGTTCTTTATAGCAAAGGACCAAGTCCATTATTTTGACGGGGGTTGTGATTATGATGGCGTGCTGATTCATTTTAACGAATCGTTTCTCGTTCAGCATGACGATGAAGTCGACTTCTTTCTAAAATGCAGTCTGTTCAACAATCCATATCAGCAGCCTTTTTGTTGTATCGGACGGGGCATCGAACCTATCCTCGACGACTATATCCGCCAGATGCGGTTGGAATTGGGGAATCCACGATCCTGGGGCCAGGATGAATTGCTCCGGGCTTTTCTGAAGGCTTTTCTGATCCAGGTTCAGCGAAAGAAGAATGAATTCGAGGAAAAACAAGGAAAACAGCCTTTTGTGGTGGATGAGAAGCGGCTGCAGCTCATCGAATTCATCAACCTGATCGACGTCCATTATAAAAAAGGGTTATCGGTGGCGGAATATGCGGGGAAGCTGCATCTATCGCCCCGTTCGCTTTCGGATCTTACCCATCAGACCCTCAACAAAACACCTTCGCTGATGATCCAGGAGCGTATCATCCTGGAAGCGCAGCGGCTCTTGCTCCATTCCAATCTCAACGTCAGCCAGATCGCATACCGGTTGGGTTTTGATGATCCATCCTATTTCGTCAAGTATTTTAAAAAACATGCGGGGGTCTCGCCTACCGAGTTTCGTAAGTCGATCCATTGAGGCAGCGCGATTGGTCAGGTATTCCAGACTATTTCGGGTGGTTGGGAAAACTTACATAAACATATGAGTAACTTTTGAATTACGCAATTATTTTCCGGTCTTTGGTTGAGCGGAGCGTGTTTTGCGTGACAAATGGATTATCTTGACGGCTATGGACCTGGAGACTTATCGGACAACGTTTAATGAGGATGATCCTGCTCCCGGATGGGATGCCATCGATACGGCCCTCAGCAAGATCTACGGCACGACCGAGCCGCTCGTCCATTGGGGAACGGTGGTCAAGCATATGCTCGGCGGTCCTGATCCGCTGGATGGCATCAGCGTGTATGGCTCGAATGCCGGCGGCCGGTCACACTGGCATGTCGTTTCGTATGGATTTTCCGAGCTGTATTATAATGAGGATAGCCTCGATAAGGAATTCAGCAAATTCGGCTTCGAACTGACATTCCGCCTGCTGACCGAGCCGGAGTGGACGCCGGAGAATGACTCGGCGTGGACGGCAAATCTTATGCAGAATATTGCCCGCCATATCTTTTCCAGTGGCGAATGGTTTGAACCTTATCACTGGATACCGGCGAACGGTCCGATCAAAGCGAACGATGACACGCTGATCCAGGGGTTCGTTTTTGTAGAAGATGCCGAGCTGCCTGCAATCGACACGCCGCATGGACAGGTTCAGTTTCTGCAGATGGTGGGAGTGACGGATCAGGAGATCGCGGCGATCATGGACAACAGCCGGACACCGGGAGAGGTGGTGGAAGGGCTGAGGGCGGCGGATCCATTGCTGGTGTGTGATCTGAAGCGAAAGAACTGAGATATGGACCACCAATCGATCCTGAAGAATATCGCCAAACACATTTCCCTGGAACGAATCATGATGAGCTTTATAAAAGGGTGCCGAAGTTCGAGCACTTCTTTCGTATCCTGATGCAAAACGCCTATACAAGGGAACAATTGAGGGTCATGGAGAATCTCTCCCTTACTGCAAAGGAAAAGTATGAGAGTTTCCTGAGAAGATATCCGCATGTCGCACAAGTAGTCACGCTGAAACAGATCGCTTCCTTCCTCGGGATCACCCCCGAATTCCTGAGCACTATACGAAAGGCAAAATCTTAAGATACCTTAAGGCCTTTTACCAAAATAGTCCCTTCCTTTGGAGAAAACAAGCGATGCTGATACTTATTGCAGGGCCGTACCGGAGCGGCACCAACGACGACGCCGGGTTGATGAGAAAGAATTTGGACTATCTGGAGTCTGTGGCATTACCGCTCTTTAGAAAAGGGCATATGCCGATGATCGGGGAATGGGCCGCTTTGCCCCTGATAAAACTTGCCGGGTCCATCGCTCCGGGGGATGCTGCCTGGGAGGAGATCCAATATCCCGTGGCGCATAGGCTGATAGAGAAATGCGACGCCGTTTTCCGGCTCGAGGGCGCGTCCAAGGGCGCGGATAATGACGTGAAAATAGCCCGGGAGCGCGGGTTGCCGGTGTACTACCGGGTCGAGGATGTCCCGGTGATATCTTAGCGTCCCTGCTATAAATTAAACATCAGCTTCAACATAACGATCCGGCCGGGCAGGGCATATGAGCTGGCAGTAAAGGTGTTTGCGGAAAGATAAAACGCCCCATAGGTCTTTACATTCAGGAAATTAACAGCGCTAAGTTCGAAGTGGGGCTTCCATTTACCTAGCCAGAATCTCATCGAGGCATCGGCGAAAAAGTACTTCAGGTCGGGGTTGCCCTGCTGCCGGGTGAAGTAGTGCTCGCCCGACAACTTAAGTTGCAGATTGGTCAGGGGGTTGTATTCCACCGAGGCTTGCTGCTGCAGCTCATCGAGATGATTGGCTGCAGCATCGACTACCGAATGGCTGGCCGTTTGGATGAGTGTGGCTTTATAGTCAATGACTACATGATCGCCGGCTTTAGTGTCGACGCCGAACGAAGCGGTTTCGGTGATGGTGTTGAAGGGCAATAACTGAGCATTCTGCAATTGGACGGATCGGGTGCTCCGCCATTGCAAACCGGCGCTTAAGGTGGTTTTCAACGGAAAAACGTATTTACTCACCGTACTGCTGACCGTCCATGAGCCGGTAGCATTGGGATAAGGCAGCATGACCTGCTGCTGGAGGTTATTGGTAAGGATCTCCGAGGCAATCTTACTGGCGGCGAGATGGTCATAGGAGATATTGAGGCTGGCGAATAACATGATCAGCGATTTGCGGTAACTAAACCCGGCCGATGCCTGCTGGTCCTGTTTTTCCGTGAGGTCTGCACTGTTAGCATAAAGCGTCAGGTAGTTTTTCAAAATATAACCCCGGTAAATATCTTCTATTGTACCTGTTTGATTGCGGTAACTGTAGGAGAGAGAAAGATAATTTTCGGTGCCGACCTGGTATTTTACTCTGAATCGCGGGTCAAAATACAAATGCGTCAATTGTTTATCCAAAGTATACTTGTTGTCGGAATAATTGATCTGCTGCAGGCTCAGCGGCAAGGTAAGGTTTGCTTCAAGGATCGTTCCGGGTAAGTCATAGGCCGCTTCCGCATATAGTTTCGTCCTTGTCCAGTTCACATGATTCGTGGAGCTGTCGGATTCCGGGGTTTGCTTGCTGCTAACCTGCGCGGCGTTGAGCTCTGACATCAATGTTTGCGATTGAACACTAAACCCGGTCTTGAAACTTTGTGTGATGCCGTTAGATGGTATTTTTAATGATACATAATTAGTGGTGTACCAGGTTGGCACATTTACGGTTTGTATCAATTGAGCATACTGAGTAGTGTCATTAAAAATTTCGGGTTCATAGTTGGGGCCGATGGTCCTGTTCTCCGGTTCGGCTGAATGACTGATATAGGAATAGGTTTGTATTACATCGTGGGACTTTAAGGATCTGATCAGGTTAAATTCATTGGAGAAGCTCAATGAATTATCATGAAGTAGCTGGTTTACCGCGGCGTCGCCGGTATTCAGAGCAGAGTGATAGACCAACCGGTTATCATCCAGCAGCAAGGCATCATTAAGGTAATATTTGTCCCTGTTAACGTTGAGCGTGAATTGCGTATGCAGGATATCGGGTTGGTACCGGTTATGCTGCGTCTCGCTATATCGGACGGTATCGCCGGGTAAAAAGATGGTTGTTTGCTGGCTGAAATCCTGCCGCTGGTTATCATGGAGATACCAGGCGTTTATCCTCAGCTGGGTGTTGTTACGTAATTTGACGAGGTTATTGAGGTTGAGCAGCCCGGATCGATTGAACAAATACCTGTCCCGCGATAAGGCCGGGTTGTTTACCGTACCAAGGGACAGCAGCGCAGCCGGCATAAAATGATCGATAAGCTGCTCGAAGTTATTTAAATTGTGGGCAATCAGTTCCTGCTGCAGGTCATATCCGGTATTGTTGCTTTTCAGATAGTTGATGGCCTTGTAGTTATCCTTGAATAGCATCGCGTTGAGGTCAACATCATAATTGCCCGGCAAGCCTGCGCCTACGCTCTCCTGCCCGACCATTTGCATTTTCGCACCTTTTTTTATGCTCAGGTTCAGGGCGACATCATCGCTCATCACCTTATCTCTCAGCACTTTGACGGGCTGATCGTTTTGTATGACCTGTACCTGCTCCACAACGCCTTGCGGAATAGTCGTAGTAGCGATATCATATTTATCATCCAGCAGGTTATCGCCGTTGATATACAGGTTAGAGATCGGCTTATTATTATAGCTGATCGTACCGTCCGTGGCGACCGTTATCCCCGGCAGCTTTTTCAACACATCGCCGATCACCCTATCCTGTGTGCCGGCAAAATCGGCCACCTTGTAACCAAGCGTGTCGCCGTGCGTTCGCAAGACAGGCCGGCTGCTTTTGATCTCGACTGAATGCAGCTGGTTCGCCGAAACGCTCAAGGTGAAATCATAGGCCAGGTGTGGATCTGCTACTGGCCGGCTCAGGGTTTTGTAGCCTATACTTGTTGCTTCGATCACCAGACTGTTTAGAGGCGTATTGACAGGGATATGTAAAATATAAGCGCCGCCAGCGTTCGTAACGGCATAACCGATAATCCGGTTGCTATCCGTATTTCTCAGGTTGATACTGGCATAGGGAACAGCCTTCCCGGCACTATCCCTTACCGTACCCGTTATGTTTTGCGCAGAGGCTGCCAATGACAGCCATAAGACGATTATCTGCAGGGCCAGGACCTTGAAAGACCTCATTTTTCGGGTAATTCGATGGGATTATTAATTACCGGACGCGCATGACCGCCGCCTCTGGGACCGGCCACGAGAATATCCGGCTTAGATCCGTCGCTCTTCTGCCTGTTGGCCGCATTAATAGCTTGCGCAAATGCAGCAGGGTCCTTTTCCATGGCCGCCCGCAGCTTGTCGAACTCCTCTTGCGTGGTTTTAGTCAGCCGGGCGGGAGGTTCTATCAAATTCGGGTCATCGTTCAGATCCCGCGCTATCGGGGGAATATCCTTTTCATCTTTATCGCCTGCCATCGACTGGCCCTTTGGCGGGGACGGTACGGTTTTTTCCACCCCGTCGAACTTAAATACCACTTCGTTTTTTGTATCATGGGCGTCTACAATCACTCCGGGCAGGCCGTTCAATTTCCAGGGACCGCTGTGCACCGGGAGATCGGGGCAGAACCAGACAATATAATCCCGGCCCCTAAAGTGACAGGTGGCTTTCTGGCAATGCAGCCCGCCAAAGGTTGCCGTGTCGCTGCTGATCGTCCAATCCATCGCAGGCATCGGACCTTCGATGAGGTATTCGTTCACCATCACCACATCCTTTGTTAACAATTTCTGCTCAGCCGGATACATATAATATTGGGTGCGCGAACCTCTACCCATTCGGTTAACCCTGGCGCGCCCATCGGGACTGGCCGCGATGGCTTCGGCCCAGGCCTTTTTAAATTGTTGATCTGCTATCAATCCATCGTAACTTCTATAAACGCTTGCGTTTTTGCCCACAAAAAGCACCGTATTTTCGGTATAGGGGTGATCGGGGTTTGCAGTGTCTGTCACATGGGTGAATTTGTAATGCACCATCAACCAGGCTGTATCGGGTTTTTGCGCTTTGATGCCGACCAATGCCGCCAGCATGCTGACGGCCAGGAGTAATTGCTTTTTCATGGCTTCTGCTATTTTTAAACAATACTATTGCCGGAACGCCACTCCCGGAAAATGTTGGTATGAATGACCGGTGGGAGGGGTTGAAGACCGGATATTTGTGATCCAGGATTGCAAAAATGCCTTGTTTGGCGGTCGATCCGGCTGGTTAATCACCTAATTTTTGACGGTAAGAGTGATCTTTTACCTTTGTTCCCATGTTACCAGCGAAAAAAAGACTTTGGATAGAAATATTGCTCCACCTGGTGTTTTGGGCAGGTGTTTTTTATGTGCTTACTTCATTAAATAGTTCGCATATTCACGTCTGGGCCAAGGCGGCCCATGTGATCAGAGATTTTATTGAGGAAAATACCATCTCGGCCTATGTGTATATTATCCTGGTTTTCCTGGCGGCGCTTTTCTATGGCAATGTATTCTGGGTATTTCGCGAAGTCATCCGGTATAAAAAGGACATCGTCCGGCTGGGCTTATGCGCAGGATGGTTCACACTAATATTCGGTGCGAATTACTTTATCGCCGGCCCTTTGTTCGATCAAGCGAACCCGGCTCCCGAACCGCCGCCCGGCCTTGCGTCTTTCTATCGGGATTCGATAAATATGATCGTACCAGACGTTGTCATGAAAATCCAACGTAAAACCGAACCAGACCATACCATGAGGATCCAACCTGATCTCGCCCCCGGTCAACATGGGCATGCTCCCCCTCCCAATGCCGAGGACATAAGTTTCACGATAACCGACTGGCGGCAAATGCAGCCTGTGATGCTGCTTGCTTTCCTCGTCATAGAGGGCATAGCTATTGGTTATTTCTTTTTGAAGGAATGGGCAAAAAGCGAACTCATCCAATCCCGGCTGCAAGCGAACCAACTGAGTACCGAGGTCAAGTTCCTTAAATCGCAGATCAACCCGCATTTCCTGTTCAATACACTTAACAACCTGTTTTCGATGGCGCAGGACAAAGGGAACGATGAGCTGGCTGACGGCATTTCAAAGCTTTCCGGGATGATGCGCTATATGCTGTATGACAGCAATGATGAAAGTGTTCCGCTTAGCAAGGAAATCACTTACCTGGAAGAATGTATAACCCTCAATAAATTGCGTTATGCCGATGAGGAAGTAATGATAACGTTCGATCGCTCCGGGGAAATGGCCGATTTCGCCATCGCACCTATGCTGTTTATCCCTTTTGTAGAGAATGCCTTTAAGCACGGCGTCGCCATAGGGCAAAGATCGGCGATACAGATCGCCATGGTCGTTTTAGGTCAAAAACTGATCTTTAACTGTGAAAACATAGATTACAGTGCTATCAAAAGAATGGAAATGGAGATAAGCGGCATTGGGCTGGAAAATGTAAAACGACGACTGGAGCTGGTCTACCCGGGCAAGCACCGGCTAGCCATCGATAAGGCAGACGGGAAATTTATGGTTACACTCGCAATCGATCTATCATGATGAACTGCATAGCTATTGACGATGAACCGAAGGCCCTCGAGGTGATTGAACGGTACTGCCAAAAGACTGGTTTACTCAGCCTAAGGGCTAGTTTTCGTGAATCACTCAAGGCGATCGAGTTTCTGAACCGCGAGAAGGTCGATCTGATCTTCCTCGACATCAATATGCCGGATATCAACGGAATGCAGCTGCTGCAAACTTTATCGCCACGGCCCCTGGTCATTTTTACCACTGCCTATAGCCAATATGCCGTGGAAAGCTATGAGCTGAGCGCCCTGGATTATTTGCTGAAGCCTGTAACTTTTGAGCGTTTCCTTCTGGCAATCAATAAGGCCGCGGCGGCATTGTCTTCAAGAAACGCCGCCGGTATGGATGAAGGTGCTACCGTATTTATCAAAAGCGGGGTGCAGACCTTCCGCGTTAAGGTGAGCGAGATCATATACTTGGAAAAGGTCGGCAATTATATTACCGTTCACCTGAAAGACGGAAAAATACTGATCCGGGAAAATATGAGTGACATTTTTGACCTTTTACCGGCGGCGGACTTTATCCGGGTACATAAATCATACGTGGTAGGCATCAGGCATATCAGCATGATCGAGGTTCACCAGCTTATTGTCAGTGGCGAAAAGATACCCATCGGTAGTACTTACCGGGAGGCACTGCGGTTGCGACTTGGTATCGACTGAGCCGGTTAGGGCTTTTTCGTTACGTCTACGGCATTCCAGCCTTTGGGTCCACGTTCGACGGTGTAGTTTACCACATCACCTTCCTTAACGGGGTAGGTCGTCTGGTTAATATGGAAAAAAATCTTGTTACCGTCGTTTTGGATGATGAAGCCAAAGCCTTTGTTCTTATCGAAATAATCGATCTTTCCTTCTTTTAGCGGGTCATCGATCTCCGTTCTTTTGGGGACGCCGATCTCGATGTCTTCGGAATTGATCACTTTACGTTTTTCGGGATCGGGGGGAGTGGAGGTGATGTTACCATTTTCGTCAACATAGGCTAACATATCGTCGAGGCCCTTTCCTTTCGACTGGTTGGCCCGGCGCTCTTCCATCTTTTCGCGCTTTTCCTTTTTTTCTTTTTGACGTTGTTTTTCTTTTTCCCGTTTATTGGAACTTTCTTTGGATCTCGCCATAGTTTTTCTTGTTTAATTAAGCAATTGATGCTGGAAAGTGATAGTTGATCTGAGGGGCGTGGTAAAAGTACCCCTTTATTTGTAGATTATCGTCAATATTTTGACAAACCCCGAATCTAGTGAAAAGCCTGAGTCTCAAAGGATATGGCAGGCAAACCTTATCTTTGCGGCGATGAAGGTGTTCTTCTGTCTTTTCGCGGTGTACATTCTTGTCCTGGCGGGCATCCCATGCCGGGCCGATATCGCAACGCCATGAAGCAAGCCATCGGCTTTTTACTGGCGCTATGCCTGTCCATTGCAGGCATGGCCCAGCCTATCGAAACTATTCGTATCCAGGACGTTAAAACAAAAGAATCCTTGCCGGGGGCGACCCTTTCGTTATCCGGGCAGCCTACTGCTCAGGCGGACAGCGCCGGTATCGTTCGGCTTTGGGGAGTGGGAGCCGGCCGGTATACGCTCCAGGCCGGTCATGTGGGTTACCGGACCACGACCAGGATCATCGAGGTCCCCCTGCCGGGGGATAGCCTTACCGTTGGGTTAGAGCCGGCGGCGGACGAAATGGGCGAGGTCGTTGTATCCTCCACCCGCAGCAATGGGACATTGCGCAATATCCCAACCCGCGTCGAGGTCATCAACGGCGAGGAGCTGGAAGAAAAGGGCAATATGAAACCCGGCGATATCCGGATGATGCTGAATGAGACCACGGGCATCCAGACCCAGCAGGTATCCGCCACTAGTGCCAATTCCAGCATCCGTATCCAGGGGCTTGACGGCCGATATACCCAAATCCTGAAAGATGGGTTTCCCTTGTATGCGGGGTTTTCCGGCGGTCTCGGATTGCTACAGACGCCACCGCTGGATCTCAAGCAGGTAGAGATCATCAAGGGCGCCAGTTCTACGCTATACGGCGGCGGCGCGATCGCGGGGCTGGTCAACCTTATATCCAGGACACCGACGCCGGAGCGGGAGCTCCGCTTCCTGGTCAATGGCACCTCCGCCGGTGGTCTGGACATCAATGGCTTTTATGGGCAGCAATTCTCCCGTGCGGGGCTCACTCTTTATGCTTCGCAGAACAGCAGCCGCGCCTATGCTCCGGGCAACACCGTCTTCACCGCGATACCCCGGACGCGGCGTAATGTCCTGGAGCCGAAGTTGTTCCTCGACCTGGGAGCCCGGACCAAGCTGATCGCCGGCGTCAGTACCATCTTTGAGAACCGCTTGGGGGGAGATGTCCTGTTTCTCGACGGCCATGGTGACAGCGCGCATAGCTATTATGAACGGAACAAGAGCAGCCGGGTGTCTACCCTATTCAGTCTCGACCATGCTTTTGACAAGCACAGCAGCGTGACCTTTAAAAACTCCTTCAATTCATTCGACAGGGTGATCACTATTCCCGGCTATAGCTTCGACGGCAGCCAGGGGTCGACCTATAGCGAAGCGACGTATCATCATAAGGGCGACGGTTCCGACTGGATCGCAGGATTGAACCTCTACACCGATGCTTTCCGGGAGCATCCGCACGTCTCGTTCCCCAGCCGCAGCTATACGCAGACGACGATGGGCGCTTTTTTGCAAAATAGCTGGAAGGTCAACGGCTGGCTAGAGACGGAGGCCGGCATGCGCAGCGATTATATTGCGGATTATGGTTGGGTGATCCTGCCCCGGGTATCGGCGTTGTTCCGGCTGACGCCGGATCTCACGTCCCGGCTGGGCGGGGGCCTGGGCTACAAGACGCCTACGATCTTCACCGAGGAGACGGAGCGCATTCAATTTCAGAACGTGCTGCCCATTTCACCCGACAGCAACCGGCTGGAGCGGTCTTATGGTTTGAATTGGGATCTTAACTATAGGTGGCGGGTGAGCGATGATGTCAACGTTAGTTTCAACCAGCTGTTCTTCTATACCCGGATCGACCACCCGCTCGAATTGCAAGATTTCAACCCGGTGCTTTATCATCTCGTGAATGTCCCGGGTTATATCGATAGCAAAGGATGGGAGACGAATGTGCGCGTAGCCTATGATGACTTCAAGTGGTATATCGGCTATACTTTCACCGATGC
>Ga0134126_10004179_pt1 | contig 18078 bp, 15 predicted proteins | sample KB31752_FD_96881 | JGI IMG/M metagenome (GOLD analysis project Ga0134126, IMG submission 96881) | Terrestrial soil microbial communities with excess Nitrogen fertilizer from Kellogg Biological Station, Michigan, USA - KB3-175-2 | ecosystem: Environmental > Terrestrial > Soil > Unclassified ...
CGGCGTGGTCAACCCGCCCAGCGTTCTCAGCGTGAGCGCGACCTGTCCTTCGCGATTGAGCGCGGGATGGCAGCAGGTGAAGATCAGTCGCAGGCGGTCGTCGGGAAGGTGCATTGGTTCGTCGTCGAGTTCTGGCTCGCTGGAAGGGGCGAAGGCTTCGATCTCATATCGGACCGCGTCTTCTTTATCGCGGACGGTGCGGTCGCGGCGGACCTGGTCGATCAGCTTGCGATGGGCGGCAGTCATCATCCACGCGGCCGGATTCGTCGGAATTCCCGTTTTGGGCCACGTGGTGAGTGCGGCGGCGAAAGCTTCCTGAGTTGCGTCTTCCGCTCGGTCAAACGAACCGGATACGCGAATGAGGCTGGCGATGATTTTGCCCGACTCCTCGTGAAAGACCGTTTCGGCCGCCAGCCGCGCATCCATCTAGTGTGCTAAGCCCTCGTGCAGCGGACGAATCTCGATACAGCCCTCACCGCCCTTGCAGCCGCTGGGAATCTTCTTCGCCCACTCGATAGCCTCGTCCAGGTCTTTGCAGTTGAGGATGTAATAGCCCGCGAGCTGTTCCTTGGTTTCAGCGAAAGGTCCATCCAGGAGTACCGGCTGTCCGTCATTTGAGCGAATAGTGGTCGCGGTAGTCGTGGGTTTAAGCGGCTCAGCGCTTTCGAAAACCCCGCGTTGAGCGGCTTCACTCATGACTTTACGGTGTTGCTCCGCGACCGATTGCAGCATCACGGGATCGATTTCAGGCCTTTCGACTGAGTACACGAGAAACATATAGCGCATTCAAGCTCCCCTTCCATGAATACGACGGTCGAGAGGCCAGGCAATCGACAAACTCTGATCTAGTTTTCTCGTCATTTTTCAGCAATTTACAGGAGAACTTGATCAGCTGGCTATACCCACTGAGCCGAACGAGGTCGGCGCGGCTCGTCGGGAAGACTCCGGCGGTAGCGTGTGACCCTCATCAAGCAAAGGCAGAAGGCGAACATCCACACAATCGCAACCGCGCCCCATGCGATCAGCTTGCGCAGGAGTTCCGGAGAAATCTGGCCTGTGTCGCGGGCACTCATCAGTTCGTAGCAGAAAATCAGGCAACATGCGCCGAAGGCCAACATGCAAATGATCGAAGGTGTGCGGGAATTCAGGAAGCGCTGCAACATCATTCTGAGGTGAAGTAATCGACTGCAACCGGCGACTCGAACAGCGAATAGTCGCGTGTCACGACCGTAATTCCAGTGTCGGTGACGAAGTAGTTGCATCGATCTTCTTCTATATCGTAGCCGATTACGCTGCCTTCTGGAATGTGGACGTCGCGATCGATGATCGCGCGGCGGATCCGGCAGTGGCGTCCGATGTTCACATGGGAGAAGACGATGCACGATTCCACTTCCGCATAAGAATTCACGCGAACGTCAGGCGAGAGCACGCTTTTGCGGACTGTGGCTCCGGAGACGATGCAGCCGGAGGACACAACCGAATCGACCGCCATCCCGGTGCGTCCGGGCTCGCTGAAGACGAACTTCGCCGGCGGATATTGCCGCTGGTGCGTGCGGATCGGCCAGGCCTTGTCATAGAGATTGAAGACCGGTGATACGGCTACGCAGTCCATGTTGGCGTCATAGTAAGCGTCGAGGGTTCCCACGTCGCGCCAGTAGAGAGCTTCTTTCTTGTTCTCGTCAATGAAATTAAAAGCGTAGACGCGATACTCGTTCAGGAGCTTGGGCAATATGTCGTGGCCGAAGTCGTGAGATGAATCGGGATCCTCGGCGTCTTTGAGCAGTGCGGGCAGCAGTACGTCAGTGTTGAAGAGATACACGCCCATTGATCCCGAGCACATATTCGGATTGAATGGCGAGCGCAGTTGCGTGCTCTTCGGCTTCTCTTCGAATCCGATCACGCGCGCACTCCGATCGACGTCCACAACGCCAAAACGGGAAGACTCTGATGGGTCAATCAGAATCGTTGCCAGCGTCACATCCGCTCCGGCGTCGAGATGCTGACGCATCATCAGGTCGTAATTCATTTTGTAGATGTGATCGCCGGAGAGGATCATCACGTACTTGGGCTGTTCGCTGCCGATCGAATAAATGTTCTGATACACGGCATCGGCCGTGCCCATGTACCAGTTCTCACTTACGCGCTTCATCGGCGGAAGGATCTCGATGAATTCCCCAAGTTCGCTGGCAACGATGGTGCCCCAGCCTTCGCGAATGTGGCGGTTCAGCGAGAGCGCTTTGTATTGCGTGAGGATATAAACCTTGCGGAGGTCGGAGTTGATGCAGTTCGACAGTGTGACGTCGATGATGCGGTAGTTGCCACCGAAGGTCACGGCGGGCTTGGCGCGGTCGCGCGTAAGGGGAAAGAGACGCTCGCCGGCGCCTCCGGCCAGCAAGACTCCGAGTGTGTCCTTCATGAGTGCTCTGATGTGTTGTTGCTAGTTCGTACTGCGAGCCACTACGTGGGCCGGAAGATGGCCCGGAAACAGAAGATGATAACAGGTCAAATGAAAACCCGGAGCTTCTGCTCCGGGTGGTAAAAATGCGGTGTAATAAAACTAGGCTGCGCGATCCTTGCTTTCGTCCAAGCTGATGCGGAGAGACTTTAGGAAGCGCAAATCCTGAGCATTCACCTTCAGCTCTGGGTTGGCGTTTACCGCTTTGCCAGCGCGAACGACTTCCGGCTTCGGCTGTTCCTCCTCGTGCCGGTTAAAGCCGACCGTCGCCTCCAAAACCAGGAATACGTCGTAGCCTTCGCCTTTAATCTTGCCTATGACTGCCGCTATCGGTTCTGCTTCGGATAGGGACTCGTTAATCGCCTCGCCCAATTCCTTCATCAATTGCTTCAGCCGCTGGTTCACGACTCGCTCCATATTGGCGGCAATCCGCTGACCGGAGGACCTAGTGGACTGCACGACCTGCTTTATCTTTTAGATGCCACGCCAGGGGGTGGCGTTCCGGCAATCGCTTGAAAATCGGGGGCGTTAGGAGGACAGCTCTCCTCAGGGCCAGTCTAATTGCTCCAATCGCCGAAATCGAGCAGAATCAGCACGGGCGCAAGTTGCCGCTTTTCACTGACCTACTGTTTCTCGTTTGTACGGCTGGTTGAGGTATCGGCGGGCTTCGTCCAAGGCTCCCTGCGTGTTGTCATTGGTCTGGAGCGCCTGGCGGTATTCGTTGGTAGCACGCTCCCGCTGGTCGGTGATATCGAAAATCTTGCCCAGTTGGATATGGCTCCAGACCTCAGTCCACTTCGGCTCACCATCGCCGTTGAGAGCTTCACGATACGAGTTTGCGGCTGACTGATAGTTCTTTTGCAAGAAGAAGACCTCGGCGATGCGGTAATGCGCCAAGGAGCTATTGTGGTTGGCGTCAAGCGCCTTCTGGTATTCCTTTAGGGCTTCCGCCAGATCTCCCTGTGCCACAAGCTGCTGCCCCCGCAGGATCGCCACCCGCACGCGCAGGTCAGGCGAGTTCTTGAGCACCCAGTTATTAGGATCCAGGACAATACGGCGCGGCTTACCAAAGGTCTCAATCGAATACGTGGATTCGGTCCCGACCACGTCGATGCGCTTCATCTCACTTTTGCCGTCAGTATCGACGCGCACTTCCAGGGGCATACGAAACAAATCTAGATCCTGATTAACCTGCCCGACGATGCGGAACCCTTTATTGTTTCCTAACCGATAAACCGTGTATTTGTTCTTGAACTCAGGTGCACCCGTTCCATCGAGCCACTGGGTAAAGAAGGCTCCCAGCTTCTCGCCCGAGTTCTGCTCTGCGAGGGCACGGAACTGATCCGTAGTGACCGGTTTGTTCGCATACTGCTGCGCCAGAGATTTCATGGTGCGATCAAAAGCGGCGTCGCCGAGCTGCCACCGCAGCATGTGGAAGATCATTCCACCTTTGTCGGTGACTAGCGATTGGAACTCCGGCGAAAATGGATCGAGTTTGCCTACGCCCGAGAGCGGGATGTTGTCGTAAGCGAGCGCGCCCACGGCCATGTCTTTGGTCGCTTCTTCGAAGCCGGCTTCGCCAGCCGCGTCCTGAACGTAGCGAACTTCGCTGTCGCGGGCTGCGCCTTCGGTGATCCAGAAGTCATCCTTCGACGCCGGGCTTACGGACGCTCCCCACCATTGGTGGGCCAGAACGTTACCGAGCAGCCGGTAGTTCACCTTGTCGCTTACGGCACGGGAGGCGATCGCCGCAACTTGCGGAGCCCATGCCGAGGGAACCGTGTCGTCAGGAATTTCGACGATACTCAAATTTGCCGTCGAAATTGGCCCATAAATCTCGGAGAAAAAGGCAATTTCGCGCGCAGCCGTATCGGCGTACGCGTGCGCGAAATCTTTGTGGTTGGGTTTGAAGTAGATCTTCAGGTTGCTGTCGTTGGTCTCGACGAAAGTACCGGCGATGATGGTTCCCGGAAAGCCCGGAGTGTCCCAAACGAAGCTCGATGTTTTATTCCCCGCCGACGCTGGATGCTCCGATCCCGGCTTGGCGCCACTGCCGATTACGGAAAAGAATGCCGGAACCGTAATGTTGATGCTGGCTGTGAACCTGTTCGTACCATAGCCAACCATCGGGAACCAGCGCGCGGCGTACAACAGATAGCTGGTGTCAGGATTAATAGAAGCTAGCTTCAGACCTTCCACCGGACTGTCGTCGCCGTTTGCCAGCACGCCTTCATAGTCAAAATTGAGCGTTTGCGATTGCCCCTTCGACAAGCCATCCGGCAGCGAAACACGCACGGTGTAATCCTGAGTAACGCGCTCGGTGGGCAGAACCTTGCCTGCTTCGGTGGTCACCCGCGTGACGCGAAGGGCATTGTTGAGCTCGAATACTGCGGTGCTGATGTCGTCGAGCGCTGTGAATTTGACCTTGGCTTTGGCGGTAATGTGATGCGTTTTGGGCGCGAGGTCGGCGTCAATAACGTAGTCATTTACCTCGATCCGAGGCTTCTCGGCGGCGCTGGCAGCAAGAGTAAGGGCGACAAAGGCCGCAGAAATCAGCAGCCGCAGGAGGTTATAGGGAATGCGCGCGGTGCGCATCCGGTTAGAAAAACTCATTGACGCTCCACAGTAGCCGTCCTCGTACGACGCTTCCGCACATCCAGAAAAGATGCAGATGAATGACCTTTACAGGAGGAGGTTGGACGGCCCAATACGAGAATCGACACTTCCATTCTATAAACGAATGAGGTGCAGAAATAGTTTAACTCGCACCCGCTCTCATTCACCACGAAGACACAGTGAACCCCGTGGTGCAGATAAAAGTTGCATCACAAAGCTCACCTCGGCGAGCATCGAGGTCTAGAGGCAGAATACGCGCCAGGCTTTCCTGTTAATGCGGCCGGAACGTTCTTCCCGTCTCCAGCAGAGTCTTCAGCCGGGAAAGAATCCGCGGCCAGCCATCGGCATTCTGAGCATAGGCTGGGTCGCGCTCCTCCCAAGAATCATTCGTCACCACAACCTTCACCGCTTCCGTTTCGGGAGTCAGCTCGATTTTGACTCGCGACATCACTGCCCCATCGCCCATCCCAAACTTGTACTCCAACAGTCTTAGTGGTTCTACCCGCAGCACCTCAGCCGTCACATACCGCGTCGGCTTCCCATCCTTACCTGGCCCTGACCAGGTCATGGCCCCTCCGGGTCTCAGATCCACCTCAAAATCCGCGCCCATGAAGATCTCTCGATTGGCCTGTTTTGAAATGAACCCATCCCAGACCTTCTCGACTGGAGCGGCAATGTAATAGGTAAAAATCAGTGGTGGCTTGGCCATATCAGTTCTCCACGTAAGCTTCTGATGAAACAACTTCCATTACCCTCTGCGCGGCTCGCGCAATCGCGGGTGCCCCAGTAGTAACAGCAACCTGGCGCAACTTTGATTGCACCTCTTCAAGGTCGCTGATCATCTCAGTTCGCGCAGGGCTGTCCGGAATGAGTCTTTTGAATTGCTCGACTACCTTCTCTGCGGTGAAGTTTGCCTGAATCAACTCGGGCACGATCTCCCTTCCCGCGATCAGATTGACCATGCCAAAGTTCTTTACCTTCACCAGACGCTTACCAATGGCGTAGCTCATTCCGGTCACGCGATAAACAACGATGAACGGATTTCCAATGAGCGCAGCTTCCACAGTGGCGGTTCCGCTGGCGACAACCGACACCCGGGCATGAAGCAGAGCAGCCCGTGCATCGGAAACCAGATGAACACGCGCTGAGCCGATTTGCTGCTTCATCCATTGTTGCGACAGCGTGCTTGCCACCGGAACCAGATATTCATATGCCTCGCCAAGTCCTGCGGCGGCCTCAAGCATCACCGGCAGGTTCAGCAAGACTTCTTTCTTCCTGCTTCCGGGCAGCAGAGCGATCCACTGCTTCGCGATATTCAACCCATGCTCGCGCGCAAATACCTCGCGGGGGATCTGCGGCGGAGCGAGGTCGGCCAGCGGATGTCCCACGTACTCGGCATTAACGCCGCGCTGGCGATAGTAGTCCTGTTCGAAAGGGAAGATGACGAGCATGCGATCGACAAACTTCTTCACCCGCCAGATGCGCCGTTGCTTCCACGCCCAAAGCTGCGGGGAGACGAAGTACACGACGGGGACGCCCATCTCGTGCAACTTGCCTGCTAAACGGAGGTTGAAATCGGGAAAGTCGATCAGCACAGCAACATCGGGCTTTCGCTCCCGCGCGACCGAGACCATACGAAAAAACTCTCGGTAGATCGTCGCGACATGCTTAATGACTTCCGTGATGCCAACCGCAGCCACCTTTCCCGAATCGACAATCGTCTCGAATCCGACAGCGCGCATCTTCTCGCCGCCGACTCCAAAGAACTGAATGTCGCGATCCGCGAGCTTGCGCAGTTCGACCATCAGCATGGCGCCGTAGTTCTCGCCTGAGGCCTCGCCGGCGGAGATGAGAATCTGCATGGGGCGGTCCGGAGGTGAAGTCATGAAAGGGGCGGTCGGCTCTCGGCTGTCGGCGTTCGGCCAGTAAACCTTTTCATTGTTGCAACCCACAAGAACGTTCGTGTCATTAGGGAATGGTTTCTTTACTCGTTCCCAGAACGGTAGCTGGCCGAACGCCGACAGCCGAGAGCCCGATGGCCTACGCTGGGATTCATAGAGTCGTTTGCATTGTATTACCCGTCGACGCGCTCAAAATGTTCAGAATCTTGGGACGAGCCGTCGCACTTCACCCACCAGTTCCGCTCACGGCGCGAGTACCTCCACGTCCAATCGCGGAGGCTAATTCCACATGAAGAAGCGAATGCTGCTCGCATCTTTTGCGACCGGCGCATTGCTGTTGCTTGCGTCGCTGTCGCACGCTCAAAGCATCCTGAACCTGCCCCGGCCCAGTCAGCATGCGCTGGTGACGCAGCGCATCGGCATCACCGACATCTCCGTGAACTACAGCCGTCCATTAGTCAACAATCGCCAGATATGGGGCAAGCTCGTCCCCTACGGACAAGTCTGGCGCGCCGGCGCAAACGAAAACACCATCATCGAATTTACCGATCCCGTGTCGATCGAAGGCAAGCCGCTGGCGAAAGGCGTTTACGGCCTGCATATGATTCCGGACCAGAACGAATGGACCGTGATCTTCTCGAAAGCCGCGACATCCTGGGGCAGCTTCTCCTACAAGCAGGATGAAGACGCGTTGCGCGTTAACGTGAAACCGCAGTCCAGCGAATACCACGAAGCGCTTACCTATGACTTTGACGACGTGAAGCCCGACTCAACGCTCGTCACACTACGATGGGAAAAAGTAGCTGTTCCATTCCGGGTCACGGTTCCGGTGCACGACATCGTAGAAGCCGATCTCAAGTCACAACTTCGGACTGGCTCGCAATACATTTGGGAGAGCTGGGACGAAGCTGCAAGTTATCTCTTGGCAGAGAAAGTGGATTTGCCGCAGGCCCTCAATTACGAGAATCACTCGATTCAACTCGAGTCCCGTTTTGACAATCTGCTGACCAAATCACAAATTCTCGAAGCCATGGGCAAGAACGATGAAGCAAAGGTCGTCCGCGCAAAGGCGCTCGACAACGCCAACGCCATCCAACTTCACTCCTACGCGCGCCAGCTCCAGATCCAGGGCAAGCAGGATGAAGCCCTCGACCTCTTCCGCACGAATGTGAAGAGATATCCCAACGAGTGGATCTCGCACTCCGACGCAGCCCGCCTGGCGTGTGCAAAAGGCGACTACGACGGGGCAGTGAAAGAGATGAAGCTCGCAGTCGCGGATGCACCGGATATCTACAAGGCAGCGTTCGATCATCTGGTGAAACGGTTGGAGGCGAAGGAAGATATCAACAAATAGGCACTCGGCGGTCGGCACTCGGCATTCGGCCAGCAACGTTTCACTGGTGTACCACGAAACCTCGCCGAGAGCCGATGACAACGGGACAAAAGCGAACACAAGGTGCTGCGGCGAAAAGCACGCCTCAGCATGACACGGTTTTTACACGACAGCAGCTTTCGTCGATATTATCGAGATCCAAAAAAACCCGTGTCATCCTGAGCGCCAGGTTTTGGCGCGAAGGACCTTGTGTTTGATTTTCGTGCGCGACACGTTAACAGCCGGTCCCACTCAGCTCGCCCTCTCAGGCAATCCTTGCGGCACCATCGGCAGCGACCTCAGCCTGATTCCCGTCGCGCTGAAGATCGCGTTGCCTAACGCCGGTGCTATTCCCACAATGGGAGTTTCGCCGGCGCCGAAGGGCTTTTCGTCTTTGCGGTCGATGAGTTGAACTTCGATTTTGGGCATATCGCGGAAGCGCGGTACGCGATACAACGCGAAGCGTGGATTCAGCACGCGGCCATCAGCGAAGTGAACGTCTTCGAATAGCGCTCCGCCCATACCTTGCATGATTGCGCCTTCGATTTGATTCTTGAGCCCATTGGGATTCACTACCGGGCCGCAGTCCCAGGCTTCAACGACGCGCACGACACGCACTGCGCGGCTCGCCGGATCGACGGCGACTTCGGCACAAGTGGCAACGTATCCGCCTTTCTCAAATCCTCCAGCTAAGCCGAAGCCGCGCTCGCGCGTGGGTTTCTGCTGTCCCCAGCCGAAACGTTTTGCGGCGGTTTCAAAGACCGCGTGCAGCCGTGGATCACTGATGTGCTTCAGACGAAACTGCAGCGGATCGATACCGAGTGCATGCGCGACTTCGTCCATCAAACTCTCACGCGCGAAGTGGTTGGCCGTGGCCGCAAGTGATCGGTACGAACCCTGGCGCAATGGCGGATTCTCTGTAGGATGAAACTGAATTCTCTGATTGGGAATTTCGTATGGCGTGTTGATCGCCGAGGGTCCGGAGTTGTAGTTGTGATATTCCCACGCGACGAGCGAGCCATCGTTGCGCGCTCCGGCTTTTACGTCGATTACTCCCGCAGGACGGAAGTACGCCCAGGTAAATTCCTCTTCGCGCGTCCATTGCAGTTTGACCGGCTTGCCTGCCGCCTTCGCCAGCCGAGCGCATTCAACCGCGGCTTCGCCGGTGTGCTTGCCGCCGTAAGCTGATCCCGTATCGGGAACGATGACGCGTACGTTTTGCTCGGGAAGATGAAAGGCCTGGACGAGCTCATCGCGCACGGCAAATGGACGTTGCGTGCCTGTCCAAACCGTGAGCTTGTCACCATTCCATTCCGCGACGGCAGCGCGCGGCTCCAGCGGAGCATGTTGGATATATGCAACCGTGTAAGTGGCTTCGATCTTTTTATCGGCTGATCCGAATGCAGAGTCGAACGAGCCTTTCTCATGGACGTTGGCGCGACCTCCGCCTTCCCCTCCAGCGCGTTGGCCTTCATTCGCCGGCTTCTCGCGTAGGTAGCTGTACAGTTCTTTCTCGGAGATCTGCTGCGGCGCTTTCCATTGCGCTTTGACGGTGCTCGCGGATCGGGCTGCACTGGTTGAATCCGGCGCGACCACACCGAGGAAGTCGCCATCATGCACGACGGTCACACCAGACGCATGCTGCGCCTCGTCCGCATCGAGCGAAGTAAGCGTGGCGTGGTAGGCCGAAGGACGCACCACTTTTCCGTGCAGCATTCCCGGGCGCGAGATGTCGGAAGAATACTTGTGTTCTCCCGTCACAAACTCGCGGCCATCGACTTTGGCCACAGCCTTTCCCGCAACGGTCCACTTCTCCGGAGAGATGAGTGGAGGGTCGTCAGGAATCATCTGCACAAGCTGGCGTCCATTGAGTAGCTCGCCATAACGAATCGACTGCCGCGTTGTGTTGTTGGTCACTGCGCCATTGGCAGCAACCAACTGATTGCGATTCCCGCCGAGCTTGCTCGCGGCCATGTCGACGAGCATCTCGCGCGCCGTGGCTGAGATGTTGCGCAGCTCCGTTCCCATCTGCGGAGTGGTGCGGCTGCCGAAGGTACCCATGTCGAACGGGCACAGCTCCGTATCGGCCATCACCATGGTGATCGTGTCCACCGGAACGTGGAGTTCTTCAGCGACCTGCTGCGCCAGTGAGGTGCGAATGTTCTGTCCCATTTCGGCTTTGCCGGTAAAGACCGTCACATTGTTGTCTTCCGCAATGTGAATCCAGGAGGCAACATCGTGGGGAATGCGCTCCTCTTCTTCGTTGCGCCTGCGACCGCCGGATTCCTGCAGTGCACGAGCATCGACCGCGCAGACCATAAGCCCGGCACCGAAGAGCTTGAGCAGTTCGCGGCGATTGACGGTAAAGCTGTGCGTGAGTCGATCGGCGGTCTGTTGAAGAAGTTCGCTGTCGAAGCTCATTGCGCGCCTCCCGCTTCTGCTGCGCGGCGGATCGCCGCAACAATCCGCGGATATGTTCCGCAGCGGCAAATATTGCCGTTCATGCCGCGAATGATTTCCTCATCGCTGGGATTGGGATTCGCTTTCAAGAGGCCAACGGCAGACAGCACCATGCCCGGCGTGCAGTACGAGCACTGGAAAGCCTCCTCATCGAGAAACGCCTGCTGCATCGGATGCAGTTTGCCGTCAGACTCAAGCCCCTCAATGGTAGTGATCTTGCGCCCGGAGACTGCGCTCGCATGCATCTGGCACGAACGCGTCGGGCGTCCATCGATCAGCACAGTGCACGCGCCGCATTGTCCTTCGCCACAACCGTATTTAGTGCCGGTGAGATTCAACCGATCGCGCAGAACATACAGCAGCATTTCGTCGTCGGCCGCTGGAACGCGGTGCTCAGCGCTGTTGACGTTCAGAGTGATCTCTCGCATGGAAGGCCTCCACGAATATTGTCGCGCAATTAAAGGAGCAGGCGAAATTAAAGAGTGTGTCATCCTGAAGCGCCTCTTTTGCGCGAAGGATCTCCCGCGATTTGTCCGACTTACTTGCCGCTGGTATGGCTCTCCACCCAAAAATTCAGAGTTGTCGCCGAGGAGCCTCGTGAGTGCATTAGAGTCGCATACATCGCGGGAGATCCTTCGCCCAGCAGAAGGGCTCAGGATGACTGATCCTTAAAGAGAACCTTCTGCTACTGAAGAGTTCGCCCTCCTTTCATTGCGTCTCGCCACCCCGAGTGTTACTTTTGAAGTTTGGCTTGCGCATTCCCATCTTCATAGGAGCAGTTGCTCATGGCAGCGATGTATAACGGCGTGCCTGTCCCTTCTGACGGCACATCCATTCGATACGACAACGGCAAATATCAAGTCCCCGATAATCCCGTCATTCCCTACATCGAAGGCGACGGCACTGGACGCGACATCTGGAAGGCCTCGCGGCGCGTGTTCGACGCGGCGGTTGAAAAAGCCTACGGCGGCAAACGACGTGTCGCGTGGTACGAGATCTTCGCCGGCGAGAAGGCATTCTCAAAGTTCCGTAATTGGTTTCCGGAAGACTCGCTTCGTGCGGCGAAGGACCTGCGCGTTTCGATTAAAGGACCTCTTACCACGCCAGTTGGCGGCGGCATTCGCTCGCTAAACGTTGCCATGCGGCAGGAGCTTGATCTTTATGCCTGCGTTCGTCCAGTAAAGCATTACCCCGGCGTGCCTTCGCCGGTGAAGCATCCGGAGAAGCTGAACGTGGTGATCTTCCGCGAGAACACAGAGGACGTTTACGCCGGCATCGAGTGGAAAGAAGGCAGTGACGGCGCCCGCAAGCTGATCAAGTTCCTCAACGAAGAGATGCTCGCCGGTGGCAAGAAGCGCGTACGCGAGGATTCCGGCGTGGGCATCAAGCCCATTTCCATTATGGGAACCAAGCGCCTCGTCCGCCGTGCGATTCAGTATGCGCTCGATAATCGTCGTCCGGTGGTGACGCTGGTCCATAAGGGCAACATTCAGAAGTTCACCGAAGGCGCTTTCCGCGAGTGGGGATACGAACTGGCGCAGACCGAATTTCGCGATCGCGTCGTGACCGAGCGCGAGAGCTGGATTCTCGATAATAAAGACAAAAATCCAAGCATCACCATCGAGCAGAATGCACAGCAGGTCGAACCTGGCCTGGAGTTTGCACCCGAGGAGTTCCGCAAAGGCGTCTACGCCGAAGTGAAAGACGTGCTCGACCGCCTCTACCGTAGCCACGGAAACGGTCAATGGAAGAAGAAGCTGATGATCAACGACCGCATCGCCGATTCGATCTTCCAGCAGGTGATTATTCGTCCGCAAGAATACAGCGTGCTCGCGACGCCGAACCTCAACGGCGACTACATCTCTGACGCTTGCGCTGCGCAGGTTGGTGGGCTCGGCATCGCTCCTGGTGGAAACATCGGTGATGGCTATGCCGTGTTCGAAGCCACGCATGGCACCGCGCCGAAATATGCGGATCTCGACGTGATCAATCCCGGCTCCGTGATTCTCTCCGGCGTGATGATGTTCGAGCTGCTGGGCTGGAACGAAGCCGCTCGCCTGATCGAGGACTCGCTCGAAGCAACGATCAAGCAGAAGAAAGTCACCTACGATTTCGAACGCCAAATGGAAGGCGCGAAGAAGGTGAAGACCAGCGAGTTCGCGTCGTACATGATCGAGAACATGGAAGCGTTGAAAGGCGCATCGCGCGAAACCGCGCTGGTGTAAAGGCAATTGAACACGGAGGGCACGGAAGACGCAGAGATGGGGCTTCGAAGTCTAAGAACAAAGGCTTATTGCCTCGTGCGGCTGGCAGTGAATCATCTGAGAAATCCAAAACCTCTGTTTTTCTTGGTCCCCTCCGTGTCCTCCGTGTTCATCTTTAGTTTTTGATTTCCCGAACTCATAGGAGCTAGCAATAATGAGAAAGAAAGTTTCCATCGTCGGCGCAGGAAACGTAGGAGCTACGGCTGCGCACTGGATCGCCTCTAAGGAACTCGCCGATGTCGTCCTAATCGACATCGTCGAAGGCATTCCGCAGGGCAAAAGCCTCGATCTGCTCGAGGCCATGCCCATCGAGAAGCGCGATTCACATGTGCGCGGCACCAACGACTACGCCGATACTGCCAATTCCGACATCGTAGTCATCACCGCCGGTATTCCGCGCAAGCCAGGCATGAGCCGCGATGATCTGCTGAATACGAATTACAAGATCATGCAGGACGTTGTTGGCAAAGTCGTCGCTAACTCGCCGAACGCAATTCTGATCGTCGTTTCCAATCCTCTCGACGCAATGGCGCAGGCGGCGTTCAAGATCAGCAAGTTCAATCGCGAACGCGTGATCGGCATGGCCGGCGTTCTCGACTCAGCCCGCTTCCGCACGTTCATCGCTGAAGAGCTGAAAGTCAGCGTTGAGAACGTGACGGCGTTTGTTCTTGGCGGACACGGTGACACGATGGTTCCGCTGGCCCGCTACTCCACTGTCGCCGGCATTCCCATTACGGAACTGATGGACAAAGCCACACTCGATCGTCTGGTGCGGCGCACGCGCGACGGCGGCGCCGAAATCGTGAAGTATCTGAAGACCGGCAGCGCATATTACGCGCCCTCGGCAGCAGCCACGGAGATGGTCGAGGCCATTCTGAAGGACAAAAAGAAGATTCTGCCTTGTGCCGCGTACCTGCAGGGGGAGTACGGCATCAACGGCCTATTCGTGGGTGTTCCTTGCAAGCTGGGCACACGCGGATTGGAACAGATCATTCAGATTAAGTTGACCAACGAAGAACAGGCTGCGTTGAAGAAAAGCGCCGATGCCGTCCAGGAGCTCGTGAAAGTAATTGGCGTTTAACGTGACGCGGAGGAATTTGTGAACGTAAAAGACTTCTTCCTGAAATATTGGGACAAAGAAGGCTTGGCAACACGCAAAGTAATCGAACGCATTCCTGAAGGATCAAACTATCGACCGGATCCGAAATCTCGCACAGCGCGTGAAATTGCGTGGTTGATTGCTCGCGAAGAGATGGTGCTCGCCGACGGTCTGGAAAAAGGTCAGTTAGAGTGGGCAGAAGTGCCCGCTCCTGCAACCATGAAAGAGGTTTTCACCGCCTACGATCGCAATCACAAAGAAGCCACCAGGAAGCTTCACGCGCTCGACGCAGCTTGCTGGGAAGCGCGCGTACCTTTCGTCATGGGCGGCCAGACCTTTATGAACGAGCCAGGCTACGAAAATGCGTGGGGATTTCTTCTCGATCTGATTCACCATCGCGGGCAGCTAACCACGTATTTGCGCGCGATGGGTGCGAAGGTGCCGCAGATCTACGGTCCAAGCGCCGACGAACCAATGTGATCGCGTAAAACTACTGGGCTTTTTCGATCGACACCGAATTCAGCTTCACATCCTGTGCCGGACGATCCTGGGCGTTGCGCTTTACTTTGGTGATCGCGTCTACGATGTCCTGCCCTTCAACGACTTCTCCAAAGATAGTGTGGTTTCCCATAAGCCAGTCAGTTGCTGCAACGGTGATGAAAAATTGGCTGCCATTTGTGTTGGGACCGGCATTGGCCATTGCCAACTTTCCTGGCTTGTCGAACTTATACGGAGAGCCTTTCGTCTCATCGCCAAATTTGTAGCCAGGTCCACCCATGCCGGTGCCGCTGGGATCGCCGCCTTGGATCATGAAATTCGGGATGACTCGATGGAAGACCGTTCCATTGTAGAGAGGCCCGGGGCCTTTCTTCCCACTCACGTTATCGCGCCAGTCGCGTTTGCCTTCTGCAAGATCGATGAAGTTCTTGACGGTGTTGGGAGCTTCTTTTTCAAACAGTCGGCAGACGATCTTGCCCATGCTGGTGTCGAAGGTTGCGTAGGTTCCAGGCTGACGAGCCATGCAGGTCCTTTCCGTTGCGAGGATGGCAAACGACTAATGTAAAGCATTTGCGAGCTGTGCGTGTGGAACCGTCCGACGGTACCGGGTCTCCAACAGACGCCGCCTTTGCGGCGGTTGGGTGGTGGCAGTCAATGCGGCAATCCGCATCTGGTGCGGATGCGTTTATCGACGTTTCGCGCTTCCACGAACTCGGAGCTGGCCATCTGGCCATCTCCGACCCACCGCCTACCGGCGCCGGTTCCGTTAGCGCTTCGCGGCGGTTGATGGGGCCGATACCGCAGCGGCCTGCTCGGTCGGCAATGGTTGGTTGAGCAGCACCGTTACGTCTGGCGGGACTTTATCGAGGTTCGCGAGCATGAGGCTCACCTGCCACATCTGGGTTTCGCTGAGCGACTGGTGGAACGAAGGCATGCCGGTCATGCGGATTCCATTTGAAACTTTCCAGTAGGTCTCGCCGGGTGGATCGTCGGTCACGCCGTGCTTCGGATCGATCAACTGCGGCGGACGCGGATACATGCCCTTTGCGACGGAGCTTGGGTTTCCTCCGCCGATGCCGTGGCACACAGCGCAATGCTCGCGATAAATATGTGCGCCCGCCATGTAGTTCTCGGCGGTAGGTTGAATCGCAACCGTCCGCGGATATTCTTTGTCCATCCTGCCGTGCAGGCCCATCTTCGCGAACTTCTTTTCGAACGGCATTGCTGGAGCCCCGGTCGCGACTGGCGCGTAACCAAAACGGAAATAACAGTACACGGTGATTGGAATGATGATCAGGCCAATAATTAATCCGAGTAGAAATGCAGGGAAGCGTGAGGGGCGCATGGATCAGCATTGTAGCGGGTGCGCGCTAAAAGTGGAGGCTTGTCTGTAAAGATTGCTGAAGGACGTTGCCAGCTCTGACCTCAAGTTCGAGAATTTCGTGATTCTCGATTGCGTGATTGGTGTTTGCAAAATCACGCAATTACGCAATCACGAAATCCAAACAACACCCGGGCGAGGGCGCCCGGCTCCACGTTTTCTTATTCGTAACGCAGCGCCTTCGTCGGATTCACACCTGCGGCGCGCCTTGCGGGAATCATAGCCGCAAGCAGCGCGACGAGGCTCACCAGCGCGACAACGCAAGCCAGCGTGAATGGATCGGTGTGTGACACGCCATAGAGCTGGCTGCCGAGATAACGGCCGAGGAGGATCGCAGCGGGAACGGCAACGACGATGCTGATTCCAGCCAGCCAGATCACCTCACGCATGATCATGCTCACGACAGAGCGACGGCTGGCACCCAGCGCCATGCGGATTCCAATCTCGCGCGTACGCTGCGTAATTGAAAACGACAGCACGCCATAAAGTCCTACGGCCGAGAGGAAGCTGGCGAGAATTCCAAAGCTAATGGCGAGAAAGGCGATGATGCTTTCGTTGGTGACATCGCTCTCGATTTGCGTATCCATGGTCTGCAGCGACATCAGCACTAGCTTCGAGTCTAGGTTCTGCATAGCGGTGCGAACGGTGTTCATCGCCTGATCCGGCGGCTGCCAAGTGCGAACGTAGAACTGCATGAAGCCGAGGTCGCGTCTCACATCCGGCTGCCAATACGGAGCGAAGACTGTCGGCTGAATTTCGGATCGCAAGCTTCCGTGTTTGGAGTCCTTAACTACGCCGATGATCTGATATTCGGGTTTGTCTTCCGGAGCGCCGCCGCGGGCAAAGTTGTGGCCGATCGTATGTTGTGCGTCGCCGAAATAGCGCTTAGCAAAGCTTTCGTTCACAACCGCAACTTTCGCAGCGGTGCCGTCCTGATCGGTGATGCCACGGCCTGCAATCACAGGGATTTTGAGCGTCTCGAAATATTTCGAGCTGATTTGCTCCCACTCAACATTCATCCTTTCGTTCTCACCCGGAGTGTAGCCAGGAATTCCAATGCTGCTGCGCTCATCATTACCGGCTAATTCGGGATCGCTGGTTGCGGCGGCAGAGCCCACACCGGGAAGAGCTGCGAGCCTGTCAACAATGGTCTTGTAAAGCTGAGAATTCAGCTCAGGCGCATAACCTCCCATGCCTGGAGCAACTCCAAATGTGACCAGATGATCGGTAGCGAAGCCGACATCGACGCTCTTCAGATTATGCAGAGTGCGTACAAACAAGCCTGCTCCGAAGAGCAGCAAGAGGCTGAGTCCCATCTGCACAGCGACAAAACCACGGCGCAGGCGAAGCTGCCCGCCGCTCGAAGTCGTAAGCTGCTCTTTAAGCGTCTGGACCAGATTGGGACGCCAGAACTGCAGCGCCGGAGCCAGGCTGAAGAGCAGTCCGACCGCAATCGACACTCCGAAATTGAAGAGGAGAATCCGGGAATCGAGCCCCGACGAGAATGGAATCTGGCCCACGGAATCGGTGAAGAGCTTGTTTAGCAACAACTGAGCGATCACCGGCGCGAGCATGATGCCGAGAATTCCGCCTGAAAGTCCCAGCACAACGCCCTCGATAAGCAACTGCTGCACCACCCGCATACGCGAGGCTCCGAGAGCGTAGCGAACGGACATCTCGCGAGCGCGGCCGACGGCCCGAACAAGCAGCAGCCCGGCAATGTTGGCACATGCGATCAGCACGACCAGCCCAACCATTGCCATGACGATAAGGAGTGGTGTCCCGATTTGGTCGCGAACTGGCGAAAAGCCGGTCGCGGAAGGAATAAGGTCGAGATGCGACTTATCGAGAAAACCCTGGCGGAACTTCGGCGTCGCGTTCGGCATCGCCTTGAGTTCGTCTTCGCGAATGGAGTGCCAGAGCGGCGCGAGTCCCGCTTGTGCCTGCTCTGATGTGATTCCTGATTTGAGACGACCAAAGATGTTGAGCCAGCGCGAGCGGCGATTGTCGAGGTCGTTCCATCCGGGAGTGA
>Ga0134126_10004184_pt1 | contig 18069 bp, 15 predicted proteins | sample KB31752_FD_96881 | JGI IMG/M metagenome (GOLD analysis project Ga0134126, IMG submission 96881) | Terrestrial soil microbial communities with excess Nitrogen fertilizer from Kellogg Biological Station, Michigan, USA - KB3-175-2 | ecosystem: Environmental > Terrestrial > Soil > Unclassified ...
GTGGACAGTCGTGAGTTGTGAGTGGTGAATGGTGAGTGGTGAATGTTGAATCGGAATTGAAAAATTATCAATTATCAATTTGTAATTTTAAATTTAAAAAATGGATTTACAACTGAAAGATAAAATCGCATTTATAACTGGCTCTACTGCTGGTATTGGTTATGCTATTGCCGAAAGATTTTTGATGGAGGGCGCAGAAGTTATTATTAATGGCAGAACACAGGAAAGTGTTGACAATGCTATCAACCAATTAAAGAAATCATTTCCAAATTCTAACGTCTCCGGCATCTTTGCCGATTTTTCAAAAGTGGAAGAGGTAAACAATTTAATCAAAAAATTGCCCGACGTTGACATCCTGGTAAATAATGTTGGCATTTTTGAACCAAAAGAATTTAAGGACATTCCTGATGAAGATTGGTTTAAATTTTTTGAGGTGAATGTGATGAGTGGCGTTCGTTTATCACGCTATTTGCTTCCTAAAATGCTTGAAAGAAATGAGGGTAGAATTTTATTTATTTCCAGTGAGTCAGCCGTTTTTATTCCCGATGAAATGATACATTACGGAATGACAAAGACTGCTATGTTGGCCGTCAGCAGGGGATTGGCGCAATTAACCAAGGGAACCAACGTGACGGTAAATACCATTTTGCCCGGCCCTACAAAATCAAGAGGTGTCGGCGGTTTTATTAATGACTTATCAAAGAGTACTGATAAGCCTGTCGACGAAGTTGAAAAAGATTTTTTCAAAAATATGCGTCCCACTTCTCTCATCCAGCGGTTCGCTTCTATCGAAGAAATTGCCAATACAGTGGTTTATTTTGCAAGCCCACTTGCTGCTGCTACTAATGGCGCTTCCATCAGAGCAGAAGGTGGATTGATAAAATCCATTTTATAAATTTTATTTTAAACATCCCCGAGGTTCATCCTGCAACCTTTTCTAAAAAATAAAGGCCGTCGATAACGGCCCTTATTTGTAAAACCCCTGTATTCTTTAGTGTGTTACCAATACCCCCAGTAAAAAACCTGCTACTCCGCCAACAATAGCGCCACCGCCGAAAGACCTCAAAGATTGCTGCCTTTCCATTTCAGCGTCATGTATTCTCCTGTCTCTGTCGTGCGCGCTGAGTGAACGATCATTTCTATACAAGATGATTCTTTGATCATATTGCCTGTTGATGCGGTCATAGGTTGCCTGGCGGTTACGATCAATCGTCTGACCATGATTGTTATTGTACGCATAATCATTCGAATGGGACTGAGCGTATTTCTGATTATCTCTTGATTGAGTTATCTGCTTACGATCCTGCTGTTGATAGTGATCATTCCTGCTTTGAGCTGATGCTACGTTAAAGGATACTGCGGCTATTAATACGATAATTAACTTTTTCATTTTTTTAATTTTTATTGGTTAAAAAATTTGATGCGCTTTAAACTACCATTTTTGATTTTCATGACCACCTTTGTTGTTGTTAGAATATTGATACGCTACCTTGCTTAATTCGTTTTTCCGTTGATTTTGCAACAACTGAATTTGCATTTTCTTTTGCTTTCTACTTAAATGACGGTTACTTTCTATAGAAGCAATTTTCTGATCAAATACATGGTTAATATTTGCCAGTTTCGCTTGTTTTTCTTTGTAAGAAAAGTAAGCGTCATTGTAATTAACATCTTTGGTCTTACCATAACTGCCTGGTTGGCCATAATCATTGCTGATTATTTTATGGTCATTGTAGGCAATGTTTTTTTGATGGTTAGATTGTGCAGAAGCGGCGCTAATAGTACCGGCTGCAGCGAGGACAATTGTAAAGATTTTTTTCATGATTTTAAATTTTAAAAAGTGATTCAATGTATATAAGATGGATTATTAAACCCGGCGTTTAAAAGGGAGACCACGTGTACGTCGCAACTTTCTGGCTGTTGGTCGCAACATTATGTTGCTAGCTTCTAAATACGGCTTTTTAGGCAAAAAATGATGGTGGTTTTCCTAAGTGCAAAATGGATTTCCAGCTAAGTGAGAAACCAAATTCATAAAAAGTATCATTCTGTACGATTCTACAAAATATTTCGTTTGGTTGGCACTTGTAGAATTTATTCCTCAATATAATTCGCGGTTTATGAAGTGGCGAGCCGGAGCCAGCTAATATTACCTTGTTGAAAAAAGGGCATAAAAGTTTCATATAATAAATTTCACCACTTAAAATAAAATGTATGAGGCCAATATGGACAGGCGCAATAGGTTTCGGACTGGTAAACATTCCGGTAAAAATGTATAGCGCTACAGAAACAAGTAATCTTGACCTGGACATGCTTGACAAGAAAGATCATGCGCACATAAAATACATGCGAGTAAATGAAAACACAGGCAAAGAAGTAGATTGGGAAAATATTGTAAAAGGTTACAAGTATAATGACGATTACGTAGTGCTTGATGATAAGGATTTTGAGGCTGCCAGTGCAAAAAAAACAAAGACGATAGAGATATCTGATTTTGTAAAGGAAGAAGAAATCAGCAGCCTGTATTATGAAACGCCTTACTACCTTGAACCCGATAAATCGGGTACGCGTCCTTATAAATTATTATTAGATGCTCTTAAAAAGACGAAAAAGGTAGGCGTATCGACATTTGTAATGCGCAATAAGGAAGCGCTCGCTATTTTAAGGCCGGATAAGAATGTTATTGTTTTAAACAAAATAAGATTTGAGCAGGAAATAAGAAATCCGGAAGAGCTAACGCTTCCCAACAATACAGAGGTGAAGCCTGCAGAATTAAAAATGGCCATCACACTAATTGACCAGCTTACCGGTAAATTTGATATCTCAAAATACAAAGACACTTATAATGGCGAACTTTTGAAACTGATAAAAGCAAAAGCAAGTGGTAAAAAGATTAAGGCACCACAGATGAAAGTGGTACATAATAAAGCAAAAGATCTCATGGATCAGTTAAAGGCAAGCCTGGATGTAAAACGAAAAAAATCTGCATAAAATGGCATTAACAACTTATAATAAAAAAAGAAATTTTAATGAAACTTCAGAACCCGGAGGCGAGGTAAAGAGATCGGCTTCCAAACTCATTTTTGTAGTGCAGCGCCATAAAGCTTCCCGGTTGCATTACGATTTCAGGTTAGAACTGGACGGGGTTCTTAAAAGTTGGGCGGTTCCCAAAGGTCCATCGATGAATCCAAAAGATAAAAGACTGGCCATGATGGTGGAAGATCATCCTTATGATTATAAAGATTTCGCGGGCGTAATTCCTGAAGGAAACTATGGTGCAGGCATCGTGGAAATATGGGATAGTGGTACTTATAACGACATCGAAAATTCTTCTGAAAAGGTGGCTGAAAAAAATCTGCGTGCGGGTTTAAAATCGGGCGATTTTAAATTTCAATTATTTGGTAAAAAACTAAAAGGTGAATTTGTATTGGTGAAGTTAAAAGGCAAAGAGGATAATAGCTGGTTGCTGATAAAACACAGAGACAAATATGCCATAGACGACGACTATAACAGTGAAGAACAAACGCCAAAAAATTCTCCTATCAATAAATGGCTGGAAGAAAATAAGAAGCCAACGAAAAAAAAAAGTCCAACAAAGTAAATATTCAGCCGCCGCCTGACCAAGGAATTGTTGGCGCGGACGCCAACAATAGCAGCGCTAAGAAAATTACTCATTACCTAAAACCCATGCTTGCCAAAGAAACTGACAAAGCCTTTGATGACAAGGATTGGCTTTTTGAAATAAAGTGGGATGGTTATAGGGCTGTTTCAGAAATAAGAAAAAAGAATATTTTACTTTATTCCCGCAATGGGCTAAACTTCGAGCAGAAATATCCCATCGTAGCGGAACAATTAAAGAAAATAAATGCAGAAGCTGTTCTTGATGGAGAAATAGTAGTGCTGAATGATGAAGGCAAACCTGATTTTCAATTATTGCAGCATTATTCCGAAAATACAGACAGGCCGATTCAATATTATGTTTTTGATTTACTAGAATTGAATGGCCATGACACCACGGGTTTAAAATTGACAGAACGAAAAGAATTGCTTCAAAAACTAATTCCTGAAAATGAAGTCATCAAATATTCCGATCACATTGTGGAAAAGGGGAAATCTTTTTTTAAAGTATCCAAAGAAAAAGATCTTGAAGGCATCATGGCCAAAAAGATGGATTCAAAATATTATCAGGGGAAAAGAAGTTCGGACTGGCTAAAAATAAAAAATCATCAAACAGCGGAAGCAATCATAGCAGGGTATACAGAACCTGCGGGTGCCAGGAAATATTTTGGCGCGCTCATTCTTGCTTCCAAAGAAGGGGGGAAGTTAGCATACATCGGCCATACGGGTACCGGATTTGATCAGGAGGCTTTAAAAGAAATGTATGAAAGGCTACAGCCATTTGTGCAAAAAAAATCTCCATTTGATGTTAAAATAAAGACCAATTCACCAGTAACATGGGTAAAGCCTGAATTAATTTGTGAAATAAAATATTCGGAAGTTACAGCAGATGGCAAGTTTCGCCACCCGGTATTTCTTCATCTTCGTGATGATAAAACCATAAACGAAATAAATATGGAAAATTTAAAAAAAACAAAATTGCCAGGCAAAAAAAAGCCACCATCAGCCAAAAAGGCAAATGTAAAATCAAGTCCATCACCAAAGAAAGAATTGGAAAAAGAGACTGATAAAATCTACACATTTGGCGGAGCTAAAGTGAAAATTACCCATCCTGGCAAAATATATTTTCCGGAAGAAAAAATCACGAAAGGCGATGTAGTTGATTATTATATTTCCATGGCGGAGTATATTTTGCCTTATCTGAAGGGCAGGCCGGAATCACTTTTGCGGAATCCTAATGGCATCAAAGGACAAAGCTTTTTTCAGAAAGACGCGGCAGCCGAAGTTCCTGCTTATGTAAAAAGTAAAAAGATCCATTCCGAATCGAACAACAAAGAAATCAATTATATCGTATGCGATAACGTGGCAACCCTTGTTTACCTGAATAATTTAGGATGCATAGAAATGAATCCCTGGCATTCAACGGTACAATCTTTAGATAAACCTGATTACCTGATGATAGACATTGACCCTTCTGAAAAAAATACTTTTGACCAGGTAATAGAAGTAGCACTGACCGTAAAAGAAGTGCTTGACAATGCCGGCGCTGAATCATTTTGCAAAACTTCAGGCGCTACCGGAATGCATGTGTATGTGCCCACCGGCAAAAAATATACTTTCGAGCAGGTGAAGGATTTTGCTTACCTGGTTTGTATGTTGGCCCATGAAGAATTGAAAGGCTTCACGACGCTTGAACGAAGCCTGTCTAAACGAAGCAGTAAAGACATTTATATGGATTATTTGCAGAACCGCCGTGGGCAAACCATTGCATCAGTTTATAGTCTGCGACCTAAGCCCGGCGCCACCGTTTCCACGCCGCTGTTGTGGAAAGAAGTAAAGAAAGGATTATCGCCTAAAGATTTTACCATCCATAACTCTTTGGCAAGAGTGAAAAAAATGGGAGATATTTTTAAAGGTGTTTTAGGAAAAGGAATTGACTTGAAAAAGTGTTTGAAAAATTTGGAATAAGAGTGGCCACCAATCACGCTAATTTTCACGAATTGAAATGCAGCAGAAGATTTGTGGAGGTTGTTTTAGATAGGGATTTGAACAATTTATTTTTCATTACAGTAAGCGAATAAATATGACGGATTTCTCTTTTTGAAAGTGACTTCGTCAATCAGCAATTTTAAAATATTTTAATTTAAATAGTAATCCTTTTCTTTCGTGCTATGATATTCCAGGTATCTGATAGATTTCCATTTTCAATAATGTTCGCTTCGTCATACAAAGCAACTGTCGGGCAAATGTGGTAAGGGATTCCATACAATACATCGCCAACATTTATATTATCCCAATCTTTGACATTCACAACCAAATGTTCTTCGCTTTGTGATTTAACTTCGTAATTCTCTAAGTTCAAAAAAAATATTCTTTTTGAAATAGGATTTTCTGCGGCAACTGATTTGTGTCCAAGGTCGGTTGTGATCAATCCGGGCGCAGGTTTGGAAACTACTCGTGTTAATAAAACCGCTGCAAATTCAAAAGGTTGTTCCTTTAACGAGGCATCATATCCGTAATCCCAAAGGACGCAAGTGCCTGGGCTACAATATTCATTTTTATGCAAGGCATGTACAGTAAAAGTTGGGGTGCCACCGGCAATGATTTTTACGTCCTGTAAATTAGAATTCTCGATTATTTGTTGCTTTACTGCAATTACCGGGGCAAACGCTTCGTCAACTTTTTGTTTTCGTATTTCAAAATCTTCATCGCGAATATGTCCATCATAAATATGTAATCCCTGGAAATTAATGTTTTGTAATTTTTGTAATTCTAAAAAAAGATTGAAAAGTGGGCTAATGTTGGCGGGGACGCCAACGACGGCAACAGTCGATATTCCGGTTCTGTGCATTCCCGCATCTACATCAATGAAAACGTGGGCGGTGAGTTTTTCTGCGGCGAATAAGTCATTCAACATCTTTGCAGAATCAGCATTGTCAATCAAAGAAGCAAACTGAACTTTCGAATATTTTTTTATTAACGAAAGAAGGCGTTTTGCTTTTGAAAAATTAAGTTGATAGGCAATCAAAATATTTTCGGCACCCGCGTCTGCAAGCATTTCTGCTTCAGCAATCGTCGCACATTTGAATTGAGAAATACCGGCAGCCAGTTGCATCTTTATAATCTCCGGCATCTTATGCGTTTTTACGTGAGGCACTAATCTTTTGGCATCTCCCGCGATGTTAATCATGGTTTTAATATTGGATGCCACGCGATCCTTATAAATAAGCAAAGCCGGAGAATCAATTTCGTCCGGGTTATTTAATTCGTACCATTGTTTTTTATTCATTTTTAACTTGTATCTCTGTTACTGACTGAGTGATTATCATTTCTGAAGCTTCATTAGAAAGTTCAAATATTGCTTCAATTTCTACCGGTATATTATCAGGCAGCGATCCCATGCCTACAGCGCTTCGTACGCCAACGCCATTATCTTCACCCCAAACAGAAGCGAATAATTCGCTGCAACCGTTGATCACAAAAGGATGCTGCTGAAAGTCCGCTTTACAGTTCACCATACCCAGTACTTTTATAACACGTTTGATTTTATTAAGACTGCCAAGGTTGGCATACAAAGTACTTAAGATCGTAAGTCCTGTTTGCCGGGCTGCCAGCTTTGCTGCATCTGCATTGATATCAACGCCGACTTTTCCTTTTATTAATATTCCTTCTTCCAACACCGGCCCATGGCCGGAAACATAAATAAGATTTCCAACTCGGAGAAAAGGTTTGTAAACACCTTTTGGTCCGGGCGCCGGCGGTAAAGTAAGTCCGGACAGCTTCAAAAGTTCATCGGGAGTTTGAGGCATAAAATTTATTTTAATAAATGACTTTATAAAATGGAAGGTAAAGTTTTTACCTCGTTTATTTTTTATAACTTGTTAAAAAAATCATGCCACATAACAAGAGCGCGGTTTTCAATTTACTTTTCAAAGAATACACAGAACCCGTAAATACAATTCAAACGCTTTTTGTATTCTCTGATTCAGGAAATGTTCTACCTCAATGAAAAAAAAAAATATAGAAAACGGCCTCAAAGAATTCCTGGATCGAAAAGTGCTCGAGTTCAATACACCCGACTTTATTAAAGATGACCCGGTTTGCATTCCTCATTTATTTTCCAAAAAACAGGATATAGAGATCGCCGGATTTTTTGCTGCAATTTTTGCCTGGGGAATTCGTAAAACCATCATTAATAAAAGTAAATCTCTTTTGCAATTAATGGATAATGAGCCTTATCTTTTTTGCCTGCATCATACTGATAATGACCTGAAAAGAGTGGAAAGATTTTGTCATCGCACTTTTAATGACACCGATCTCCTGTATTTTATTTCTTTTTTAAAATTTCATTATACCAGGCATTCATCACTGGAATCTGCATTCTTCAACAACCATACGATAAAGCAATCGACCCATATTATTGAAAACTCGCTGAACTATTTTTATCAATATTTTTTTTCTTTGGATGATGTGCCACAAAGGACTAAGAAACATATTGCATCGCCACAAAAAAATTCAAGCTGTAAGAGACTGAACATGTATTTGAGATGGATGGTACGCAATGATCACAAAGGTGTTGATTTTGGAATATGGAAAAAAATTTCACCGTCACAATTAATTTGTCCGGTAGATGTGCATGTAGCCAGGGTGGCTAAAAACTTCAACTTATTGCAAAGAAAGCAAGTGGATTGGCAAGCAGCTATGGAGCTTACAAAAGAATTAAGGAAACTTGATAAAGACGATCCTGTGAAATATGATTTTGCATTATTTGGACTGGGAGTGCTGGAAAAATATTAGATGCAGTAAACAAACATTCTCACGGGATTTGTCTTTTATTTAAACAAGTTACTTTAAAAGAAAATCCTTAGGATGATATTAAATATTTGACAACAGAACTGAAAACCGAATTCTGCAAATGTTTCACAAGAATAAACTTCCATCTGACTTCCAAGCGGGATTACTTGCAGAAGGCTTTTAAAAATTCGCGACCGCGAAGGAACTATTTAACTCTCTCCTTTTCCGTGGCAATTTTTATATTTTTTACCGCTACCGCATGGGCAAAGATCATTGCGACCAACTTTTGGGCCTACTCTTATTGGTTCTTGTTTTACATTTTCTGAAGGATCATTATATTCATTCTCCTGGGAAAGATATTCCGGTCCACCCGCTCCTGCAAATTCTTCTTTCCGTTGGCGCATTTTGCTCATATCTGTCTTTCTTCTTCTCTCTTCAGTTATCCTGGTTGCCTGGTTATTTTGTTCTACCGGAATGCTGCAATGGGCCAGGAAGCCTACGATGTCTTTATTTACCTGGTCGTCCATTTGTTTAAAAGCACCGAAAGCTTCTATTTTGTATATAACCAATGGATCTTTTTGTTCGTATCCTGCAGTTTGCACGCTTTGTCTTAAGTCATCCATTGCCCGCAGGTGCTCTTTCCACGCATCATCTATCAAAGCAAGTGTGATGTTGCGTTCCAGCGCACTTGTGAGCTCTTTTCCATTACTCTCAATCGTTTTATCCAGATTTGCAATTGCCTGCATCGCTTTTTTACCATCAGTGAAAGGAACTGCTACATTTATGATGTGTGCTCCTTGTTCTTTACGAATGTTTTTTATTACCGGAAGCGTTTGCTGGTTCATTAATTCATTCTTATGATTATAATGATCCTTAGCTTCATAGTATAATTTATTAGCCAAAACACTTAGCTCTTCCTTCTCTAATTCCTGGGGCGTAATTGTAGTATCAATTCCAAAATTCATGATTACGGCCAACTTGAATTCATCATGATTATTGATTTCTTTAAAGGAATTGATAATGCCTTCAGCGACAGAATAAAATGCGTTATCAAGGTCGAGGGCCAGCCTTTCTCCAAACAGGGCATGGTTTCTTTTTCCATAAATAACAGTACGTTGCTTGTTCATCACGTCATCATACTCCAATAATCTTTTACGGATACCGAAGTTGTTTTCTTCTACTTTCTTCTGGGCACGCTCAATACTTTTTGAAATCATTTTATGCTGAATCACTTCGCCTTCTTTATAGCCCATTCTGTCCATCAGGGCAGCAATTTTTTCACTGCCAAACATGCGCATCAAATCATCTTCTAATGAGACAAAGAATTTAGACGAACCCGGATCTCCCTGGCGTCCTGCACGGCCACGCAACTGCCTGTCCACGCGGCGGCTTTCGTGTCTCTCTGTTCCGAGTATCGCCAAACCTCCGGCTTCTTTTACTCCGGGTCCAAGCTTAATATCCGTACCACGGCCTGCCATATTGGTAGCTATCGTAACAGCACCTGATAATCCTGCCTCAGCAACAACTTGCGCTTCTTTGGCATGCTGTTTTGCATTCAATACATTATGAGCAATTCCTTTTTGTTTCATCATTCTGCTGAGCAATTCACTTACTTCAACAGAAGTGGTACCAACCAGAATTGGCCTGCCTGCCTTACTCATAGCCTCTACTTCGTCAATAACAGCTTTGTATTTTTCACGTTTGGTCTTAAAAACAAGATCCTGATCGTCGCCCCTGATTACGGGAACATTTGTCGGGATCGTAACAACGTCCAACTTATAGATATCCCAGAACTCAGCGGCTTCCGTTTCGGCAGTTCCGGTCATACCAGCCAATTTGTGGTACATTCTGAAATAATTCTGTAATGTAATGGTGGCGTAAGTTTGTGTAGCGCTTTCGATTTTTACATTTTCTTTTGCTTCGATCGCCTGGTGCAATCCATCAGAATAACGGCGGCCTTCCATGATACGGCCTGTTTGCTCATCTACAATTTTTACCTGCCCTTCAATCACTACATATTCTACATCATTTTCAAAAAGGGTATAGGCTTTTAATAATTGCTGAACCGTATGAATTCTTTCGGCCTTGATAGAATAATCGTTTAATAACTTTTCTTTTTGTTCTAACTTTTCTTCGGTAGAAGCATCCGTTTTTTCAATTTCAGCCAACTTGACGCCTATATCAGGCAAGATAAAAAATTCAGGGTCTTCGCCTGATTTTGTGATGAGCGCAATTCCTTTATCGGTAAGCTGAACCTGGTTATTCTTTTCATCAATTACAAAAAATAATTCTTCATCTACAAAAGGCATATTTTTTTCCTGCTCTGACAGATAATGATTTTCAACTTTTTGAAGTTTGACTCTCATTCCGGGCTCACTCAGGTATTTTATCAGTGCGCTGTTTTTTGGAAGCCCACGATGCGACCGGAATAATGCAAGGCCACCGTCTTTGGGATCATCATTTCCTTCGCCTATTTTCTTTTTGGCTTCGATCAAAAATTGACCGGTAACTTTTTTCTGCGCCTCTACAATTTTTTCCACCCTCGGTTTTAATTGATCAAATTCCTGCTGATCTCCCCGGGGTATAGGGCCTGAAATAATTAACGGCGTACGGGCATCGTCAATCAACACACTATCTACCTCATCCACCATTGCAAAATGGTGTTTTCCCTGTACCATCTCTTCAGGTGTATGCACCATGTTATCGCGGAGATAGTCAAATCCAAACTCATTGTTGGTACCGTAAATAATGTCCCTGCTATAAGCTTTTCTACGCTCTTCACTGTTTGGCTGGTGCTTATCAATACAATCGACGGTAAGGCCAAGCCATTCAAATAAAGTTCCGTTCCACTCGCTATCGCGTCGTGCCAGGTAATCATTCACCGTAACGATATGTACGCCAAGCCCTGCCAAAGCATTCAGATAAGCAGGCAACGTTGATACAAGCGTCTTTCCTTCTCCCGTTGCCATTTCGGCAATTTTACCCTGGTGCAAAACAATTCCTCCTATCAGCTGAACATCATAATGAACCATGTTCCATGTAATTTCTGTTCCGCCAGCGATCCATTTGTTTTGATAAATAGCTTTATCTCCCTCTATCCGGATATACTTTTTTGTCTGGGCAAATTCCCTGTCAAGTTCTGTAGCAGAGGACATTAATTCCGAATTATCTTTAAAACGGCGGGACGTTTCTTTTACTACAGCAAAAGCCTCAGGTAAAATTTCCAAAAGAATTTCCTCCAATTTTTTATCCCGGTCATCACGCATTTCGTCAATATGACGGTAAATGGCATCGCGGCCGTTGATATCAGCAGAATCAAGTTTTTCGGCTTCTGATTTTTGTAATTCTACCTGGTCATCAATTTCTTTGAGGTATTCTTTGATGCGTTCTTTGAAAATAACTGTTTTATTACGCAGATCGTCATTAGATAACGATTGATATTGGTCAAAAAATGAATTGATTTTTCCTACAAGTGGAACTATTTTCTTTACGTCTTTTTCACTTTTGTTGCCACCGAATAGTACTGACAGAAGCCCGGCCATATAATTAATTATTATTTAAAAAAATATTGATAATGTTAGGCTGTCAAATTTGATGCGGAAAATATTCTTAGTCAAAATGACAGGGGTGCAAAGTTACTAAATTGTAGGTTTTATCTTTCCTGGAAAGCGAGTTATTTATCATTATTCTAACGTGACAAATATGCCGTCTCCGCTTATTTTTATTGGATAAATTTTTAAAAAATAGCCTTCTTTATTGCTATCCCTTCCATTATTAATATTAAAACGGTAGCCGTGTACAGGACAAACAATATTTTCCCTGTTGTCCAAATATCCGCACGAGAGGTCGCTGCCTGCATGTGGGCATGTTGAGGCACAGGCTTTTAAACCACCTGGTGTCCGCAAAATGCAGATCACTTTTTCTTCGATATGAATCGTGGCTATGTTATTTTCTGAAAAAATGATCTCGTTAAGACTATCAGCAATTTTGATCCAATTGTATTTTTTATCCATTTTATTGAATCAATAAAAAAATTCCGTCTTGTAGGGATATTTTACGTTGTATAAATTTCTAACCTGGTTTAAAAGCACTTGCCTTAGTTCCTCGATATTGGTTTTTTCAATAGCAGAAATAAAGACGCAATTACCATGCGTCTGTTCCTGCCATCGCTGTTTCAAATCTTCCAATAATTGTTGCTTTACTGATGGATCGAGCCATTGATCGAAAGTGGTTTTTTCATATTGGTCCATCTTATTAAATACAGTAATTACAGGCTTTTCGAGGCTTTTCAGCTCTTGCAATGTTTTGTTTACTACAGCCAGTTGCTCCTCATATTTAGGATGGGAAATATCTAAGACGTGCAGCAAAACATCCGCCTCTCTTACTTCGTCCAAAGTACTTTTAAAACTTTCAATCAGGTGATGAGGAAGTTTTCTTATAAATCCGACTGTATCACTCAAAAGAAATGGGGTATTGCCAAACACTACTTTGCGGGTGGTAGTGTCTAAAGTGGCAAATAATTTATTTTCTGCGAAAACATCACTCTTGCTAAGCAAGTTCATTATCGTTGATTTCCCCACATTGGTATAACCAACTAAGGCTACTCTTATAAATTCTCCGCGGTCTTTTCGTTGGGTGAAAGATTGCTTGTCTATTTCGGTTAATTTTTTTCTAAGAAGGCTGATTTTATCCTTTACAATACGCCGGTCTGTTTCTATTTCTGTTTCCCCCGGACCCCGGCTGCCGATGCCACCACCTTGCCTTTCAAGGTGCTTCCACATACCTTTTAGCCTTGGTAAAATGTATTGATATTGCGCAAGCTCTACCTGTACTTTTGCCTGTGCCGTTTTAGCCCTTGAAGCAAAAATGTCCAGAATCAGATCGCTTCTGTCTATTACAGGTACTTTTAATTCTTTTTCGATATTAGTGATTTGCGAACCAGTAAGTTCATCGTCAAAAATGACCAATCCTACGTTCTTACGCAAGACATAATTTTTTATTTCCTCTAATTTCCCTTTACCAACAAACGTGCGGCTATCAGGATGATCCATTTTTTGGGTAAAGGTTTTCAGAGTAGCTGCACCCGCAGTCTCAGCAAGAAATTTTAGCTCATCCAGGTATTCTTTTATTAAATGCTCGGTTTGCCCATTTTGGATTACTGCTACCAGTACCGCATTAACGGTGTCGTTATAATTTATTTTTTTTTCTATCAAAAGAGATGTTTTAAACGGCAAAAATAATTCAAATGATTTTTTTTGCCGCGCTAAAATAGAATAGAATTAAGCGCTTAGTTCTGTCCAAAAAAAAGCGTCCGTAAAAAGGACGCTTGCTTTAATATTTTAAATGGAGGAACAGATAACTTCAGATCTTTCTTATTTTGATTCAGCGACCACTTCCCTTACTTCAGGAATCATTCTTTTCATCATTCCTTCTATACCTGCTTTCAGGGTTATCATAGAAGACGGGCAACCACTGCAGCTTCCCTGCATCATAAGGTTAACGGTTCCATCATTATAACTTAAAAACTGTATCGCGCCGCCATCCATTTCCACCGCGGGTTTTACGTAATTTTCCAATAATTCCTTAATCCTTTTTACGACATCATCATCATCAGCGCTTACTACATTGGTGCTTTCAGTTTTTCTTGCTGCCAGTTCTTCTTCATTGATGATTACGTTTCCTTCTTCAAGATATTCCTTTAAAAATTGTTTCACAGACGGAATTACATCATGCCAATCCTCGGTTTCGTCTGTTTTGGTAAGGGTAACAAAATTGCTGGCGATAAAGACTGCTTTTATAAATGGAAATGCGAATAACTGCATAGCCAGTGGAGAAGCAGAAGCACTTTCTTCGTTTTGAAAATCCACACTTTTACCGGGATATAGAAGTTTATTAGCTACAAACTTCATAGTATCCGGATTAGGTGTCATTTCAGTATAAATGCTTACGACCGTATTGCCTGTTTTTATCATAACAAATTATTTAATCCGCAAAGTTACAAATTTAGAAGGAAAATGTTGCCAGTCGGCCCTATGTGTATAAACTCAGACCCGGCATTAATTCAATAAATTATCGTTTTTCTTACAAATTGAATCATTATTCCAGAATTAAGATAACAGAATATAAAGTTCTATTTCTCAAAATTGTTAATAATAACAAATATGAGAAATAAAATATTCTTTGACGTTCCAAAAATGAAAAACCAAATAATAATTTGAGGAATCCTACCGATAATAGGTGCTATTTCGTTTTTGTATTTTTGATTGTTTTATTTCTCTAATAGTATAAAGCAAATCAGAAATAGAGAATATTTGTTCATTTACCGTAAAGCTTCATCTGTTGATAGCCTTAAACTGGTGACTGATTATTCTACAATCCTCAATTTGGCATAATTCGACATGATTTTTTCCCTCAATGCCAGGTATCCCAGACCTGGCATAAGCTTTACTGGATCTTTATTTTAAAAAAAACATCCATTTCTATTCTCTCGCTCCTGCTATAAAAGGAGATTGTAAATAAGCAACAATATCAATTCCAATTCAAAAAGAAAATAGACATATTTGATTATTTACTGGCCCAAGCGAAATGCCTGTGCCTTTAGAGTATGGACAAAAACCAGCCCTAATATAGCAATAATGATTACCTGGGAATTTTTCTCAAGAAAGCAGCGAATGTCATAGAATTGTTGTCTAATTAAAATCCGTTTACCTTAAAACTAAATTATTATGAAAAATTACCTTTCCATTTCCTTTCTCTTTTTTATCTTCTTTACTATTAATAGTTGTACAAGACCTTGCGAAGATTTAAAAGGATTAGTAAGCTCCGCATTATTGGTTTATCCATTTAATGTATCCATGAACAATTATTTCTATCCGCAGGATGATTTTCGATCTCTTTTTAAAAAAGATAGCCTACAGGTAATAAATGAGGATGGCAGAAGATTTCCTAATATTAGTTTTTTATTGGTAACCGACCCTAGAAATGTTTTGGACGCATTTTATGCTATTAAAATTTCCCCCGCATTTATAATACCTGATGATAACAGTGCTTTTGATATAGAAAAAACAAGAAAGATTTATTTAAAATATAATTACAATACTGCTGATACATTGACCCTTGTTTTTAAAGCAAAAAAAACAAGATGTAATAGAAGCGCCTATGAATATTTAAAAGTTTACCATAGAAATAATCTTATCAAATCTATATCAAATGATATTGCTATAGACTTTACCTTAAACCACTAAAAATTTACGTTATGAAAAACTCTTACTCCTCTTCAGCTTTCTTTTCTTTATTTCATTTGCAAATGCACAGTTAGATACCACTAATCAACAATGCCTAACTCCTGATATGGATACTACTGAATTTAAAAGTTTACCGTGGTTTGATAATAACCAGTTTCTTGAAAATTTTCTTGATAGCATTGGTTATAATAGCGACGCCACGAAACGCATTGTTGGAGCGCCAAGAGTAATATTTTGGATCCCAATAAAATTTTGGAACATCTCCTCCTTTAAAGCCGGGCTTTACCTCTTAAAAATTGATATAAATGGAGAGATAAAAAAAGTATCGAAAATTATTAAGTTATAAATCTATTTTGCACCTTCAACACAGGTGACATGATTATGCGCCAGGGCTGTTGAATTCTAAATCAAATGTGGATGATTACAAAATTGTCCACATTTGTTTTATGGCTTACTGCTTTTCATTGAATTTGAGCAGTCCGGGTTTAAACGAAGATGAACAGGCGTAGGAATTTTACTCATTAACGGATTTTCATCAATTGATTTAAAATCAATTCTTTTTTATGTAATTATGATACACCATGAAGAAATAATAGAAAAATAGAAACCTGGTATATTTGTTCTTTTGCTGTATAGCTACTATTTGTGTCTTAGGCAGTTTGCAAGCTTCAAATAGTATTTCACATTCGTTATTATTTGATGACAGCCCAAGCCAGATTATTCTACAATCCTCAATTTAGCATAATTCAACATAATCTTTTTCTCTCCGTTATTTTCAAATTTAACCGTTGCCACAGGATTGTGAGCCGCTCCCTCCATTTTGATTACCTCTCCAAAACCAAATTTTTGATGTTCTATTTTCTGGCCAATCTGTAGATTACTGGTGTCGCTCGGCGCGAAATCAGGCGAGGGAATATGTTCTTTTAATTTTATAACCGGCGTAGAAACCAGGTATGCGGGTTTCTCTTTTACGGCTTCTTTTTTCTTGTTTCCAAATTCATACTTTGGCTTATCAAACGCATTCCAATGATTAGTCTGGTTATTGCGCATATTTCCACCTGCAAAAGCTCTATCGAGTTGCTCTCCCGGCAATTCATCAATAAATCTGCTGGGCTCATTTTGGGTGAGATTTCCAAAACGATAACGCGTATTGGCATAAGTAAGCCACAGTCTTGTTTTAGCACGGGTGATTGCTACATAAAACAACCTTCTTTCTTCTTCCAGTTCCTCGCGCGTATTGATGGCCATTGCATTTGGGAAAAGCGTTTCTTCTAATCCACCAACGAAAACTACCGGAAATTCCAATCCTTTTGCAGCATGAATGGTCATTAATTTCACAACATCACTATCGCCTTTATCATTATCTGCATCGGTGAGTAAAGTAATTTGCTGCAGATAGCTTCCGAGGCTTTTATCAAGCAATTCACCATCTTCTGTTGGGGTTTCTGTAAATCCTTTTATTGAGTTCAATAATTCCTGCAGGTTTTCGTAACGGGCAAGCCCTTCTGTAGTTTTATCATTAAAAAGATCTTTAACAATGCCCGTTTGTTTTCCCACAAGTATTGAAAGATCGTAAGCATTTTTCTTTTCCAACTCACTCTGGAACATTTTTATCATGATCACAAAGTTGCTGATGATCTCAAGTGTTCCGGCCCTGTAACCAAATTCTGCAGCACGTTCCAGCACGTTCCACATAGAAATATTTTGTTCGTTTGCAAACAGGATTGCTTTTTCAATTGAAGTTTTTCCTATTCCTCTTGCAGGATAATTAATAATTCTTTTCAGCGCTTCTTCATCATTGGGGTTGATGACTATGCGCAGGTAACATAAGAAATCCTTAATCTCTTTTCTTTGGTAAAAACTGATACCGCCATAAATGCGGTAAGCAATATTCATGCGGCGAAGGCTTTCCTCAAAACCCCTGCTTTGCGCGTTGGTTCTATATAAAATCGCAAAATCTGAGTTACGAAAATGATTGCGTAATTTTTGTTCCTGGATGGCATCGGCTACATATTTCCCCTCGTCATTATCAGTAGCGGTGCGAACAAGATTTATTTTTTCACCCACCACATTACTCGTCCATAATTTTTTAGGAATCTGTCCTTTGTTATTTGAAATGATTTCATTGGCTACGCTCAGGATATTTTGCGAGCTGCGGTAATTCTGTTCAAGCATTACCACTTTCACTTCGTCGTAATCTTTTTGAAACTGCAAAATATTTTCAATAGTAGCGCCACGGAAACTATAAATACTTTGCGCATCATCCCCCACCACCGCCACGTTTTCGTGCATGGCGCCGAGAAGTTTTATGATTTGGTATTGGGAAGTGTTGGTATCCTGGTACTCATCTATCATGATGTACTTAAACTTGCGCTGGTATTTACTCAGGCTTTCGGGATGCGTACTTAATAACTGGTAA
>Ga0134126_10004185_pt1 | contig 18068 bp, 16 predicted proteins | sample KB31752_FD_96881 | JGI IMG/M metagenome (GOLD analysis project Ga0134126, IMG submission 96881) | Terrestrial soil microbial communities with excess Nitrogen fertilizer from Kellogg Biological Station, Michigan, USA - KB3-175-2 | ecosystem: Environmental > Terrestrial > Soil > Unclassified ...
CAAACAAATGAGAAAGTGGGGCGCGGACCTTTTCGATCAGGCGATTCGGGGCGACGTTCTTTACACTTATCAGAAGTGTCGCGATCAGGCCCAGGCGTGCGGCAAGAAGGGCGTTCGCTGGCGCTTAACGCTTGATGACGCCGCCGAGGAATTGCCGTGGGACTTTCTGAGATCAGAGCGTAACTTCCTCGCGGTCGATCCTTCGAATCCGGTTGTCCGTTACATCAAATCGACACCGTGCGACCGCGTGAGTGTCGATCATCCGTTGCAGTTGCTGGTAGTGATTGCCAGTCCCGCGGACTGCGAACCGCTCGACGCGGCCGCGGAAAAAGAACGAATCAAAACTTCTCTCGAGCCGCTACTCGCCAACGGTCAAGTCAACATTTCCTACATTGAGGGCCCGGACACCTGGAGCAGACTTCAAGATAAGTTGCTCCAGGAAAAAACCCATATGCTGCACTTCATCGGCCACGGCAAGTTTGATGACGAGGGATCGCAACTGATCATGGAAGACGAATGCGGCAATTCTGATCCGCGGGAGAGCGAAGATTTGGCAGTGCTGGCTCTGGACAGACCGCTGCAACTAGTAGTGCTGAATTCGTGTTTCGGGGCCAAAGGTGATGAAACTCAAAAGTTTTCCAGCGTGGCAGCGAGTATGGTGCGATCCGGCGTGCCGGCCGTCATTGCCATGCGCACTGAGATTAGTGACGATGCGGCCCGCGCTATCGCGCAAACCTTTTACACTGCGCTCGCCCTCAACATGCCGGTGGATGCTGCGCTAACCGAAGCGCGGAGAAAAATTTTTCGTTCGGACAGTCTCGAATGGGCCACTCCAATCCTTTACATGCAAGTGACCGACGGTCAACTGTTTCGGTTTGGCGCAGAGATCGAGAACACCAGTAGCTGGCAAGTCGACGAGATCATCGGTAAAGGAAAAGACTGGTGGGGACAGGGACTAAACTATCTTGATCAAAAGAAAAAGGAATGGGTCGATTACCGTGCCGCTCCCAAGGTCCAGCCGCGCGCTTTACCTCCGCAACCAAAACCGCCGGCAACCCCGCGGGTCATGCCGCCGGCGCGCGCGCCCATCGCAACACCTGAAGAGCGTTCATATGTCATGGACAAACGCGACTTGACGCCTTTGGCCGATGCCATCCAGCGGTGCTTCATGGCCTGCAATCTGGGAAGCGGAAAGAACAATCTGGAGAACGGGAACTTAATAATTACCGGCGGCCGGACACCTACAGATCTGGTGGGATCAATCAAGCTGGAAGCAAAAGAGAAGAGTCTGAAGGTCACGATTTTGGGCCATCGGACTACCATTCAAGACCAGAGGTTGTTCGACTCGGTTTGGCAAACAGTCGAAAGCTTCGTCGCAAGCTGTGGCGGCCGGCCCGCTCCCAATAAAGAGGCTTGAAGTTTTGATTAGTCTTTCGCCTCGACGCGGAACTCGGTGGGGAAGTAAAACGACTCTCCGCGGCGAATGAATGCCGCGAGCTTCAGCCAAAGCACGCGCTCCTCTTCAAGATCACCCGGCATCTTCAAATTGAAACGCGCCAGAACATTGCCGCGATAATAGTCGAACGCTGTGCGCATCGTGTTGCCGACGGCGCGTGCTGACGCAACCGCGGCGCGATACGCGCCATAACCGATCACTCCCAGCAGCAACGCGACCACCAGCGTCAAACCCGCGGCCGCCGGCCTGTGATTCGGCAGCCAGGTAGCCCACAGAGGCTGGCGTGCATTCGCACTCGCTGGATTCCACCCGCCGGCGATTGCGGATCCCACGACGACAAACTCAACCGCGGACAAATAAATCAGCAGAGACAAATTCAGCAAGCCATTCATGGTCGCAAAGCTGGCTTTGAGACTGTCGGCTCTCTCCGCTTCAATTTCCGCGGACAGTCTCGGCCAGAAAACCGCCGCGTCCATCGCATAGCGTTCGAACGGATACTCTTCGGCCAGCGCCAGCGTGTTGGCGAGGTCGGTGGCGCCGACGCGATCAATGTCGACCGGCAAATCGGGCACGGCTGGCTTCGATTCAAGCTCTTCATGGAGCAGTTGGGTTTCCTGCTTCAATCGATCGATGGCTGCGCCGCGTGCAGCTTCCGGAATTTCTGTAGCTTTCTCTTGCCCGTCGACCGATTCCAACAGCACTCCCTGCGAAACCAGGAACAGGTACTGTCGACGCAACGTGCGCAGCTTGGTATACCACTCGACGTTGCGCCGCCTGTTTCGCACCAGCCACGGCTGAAACAGCGGACGCGCGAGCGGCAGCGTGCCCTGATAAATTTTCATTACCCGCGCTGAGAGCGCAGACAACAACATTGCTAACAAGAGGGGCACCAGAATGAGCAGCACAAAACTGCCCTTGAGGACCCAAAAGACAAGATCAACTGTGCCTTCAATCTTGTCAGGTTTGTCGGCGAGAAATTGCGGAATCGGCTGTCCCAGCAGCGGCCCGATGGTGACGAGTTGCAGCAGCACAAATGTGACTGCCGGCAGGAAGTACCAGAAAAAGAATGAGCTGTTCAGCGGATTCTTCAGCCAGTCGCGAACAACGCTGCCGGCTTCATTGAAGATGCTTGGGGAAATTCCGAGCATACGAGAGTTGAAAATCTGACCGTGTCAGCAAAACGCGACGCAGAATTCGCCGCGACCGCGACACTTATTTTTTCGAGCTGCCCAACAGAATAGATCCGTAGTCTTTTAGCTTAATGTACTTGCCGCCAAGTTCATTGAGACTGGCAGAGGGCATCACCGGCCCACCCGGTGGCGCCGCGCCGCGTGTTATTCCTTCGACCAGAATACCAACCGGCATCCCGTTGTCAGTCACGACCAGCACGTGTGTGGGGCTTTTGCGCGCGAGCGCTTGCGCGGCTCTTGTTTCGACGCTGCCCTGTTCGACTGCGGAAGCGACCCGCAGTTGCTTCGCATCGCGCAGAAACATTTCGGCGGCGTCCTCAGTGTCGGCAACAGATTCGTTGAGTTCGCCGAATCGGGCGACGCGCCACGAACCATCATCCATTCGCACGACCAGATGCCACCACGGCTGACCGCCCAAACTTGTGAGCGCGGCAACCGCCTGGCCCAGCTTCGCGTCTCCAGTCACCGCGATAAACCGGTTCTTTGCGTTTTGCAGTGCTTCGTCGGAGATCGGCATGATCGCTAGGGGTGCGCCGATTCTAGACGTTTGCGAGCAGATTGAAAAGAAATGTATCCGCAGATTACGCAGATTACACAGAACGGAACGAATGGCGATAGGAACTCGGTTTCCGGTTTCTAATCAGTGGAATCTGCGTAATCTGTGGATCGAGTCTTTACATGCTCCGCTCGAAATCCCACCCCGACGATGCGCGCCGGAATTCTGCGCAGAAAGGGCAAACGATTGAACAGCTTCATCGGCCATGGCAGATTGAAATCAGGGTTACCCAGCACGCGTCGGATGACGTTGTTCTGCAAGAACACCTGAAGTCCCTGCGTCATGCGCGTCGGAAACTCTCGCCGGAGTTGGACGCGCTCAAGATCGGCGAGCGACATAGTATTTCGCGTCAGACGCTCGGCCAGGATATTCGCCGTTGCGACGGCATCCTGAATCGCCAGATTTATTCCAACGCCGCCGATTGGCGACATCGCATGGGCGGCGTCGCCGATACACAGCAGGCCCGGTCGATACCACTTGCGCAGCCGATCGATGCGCACCGTTAAGAGCTTGATCGGATCCCAATCCTGCAATTCGCTGACGCGGTCGCCAACGAACGGCGCGACTGAGGCGACATCTTTCCGAAACTGCTCGAGCCCGCGCGTCTTGATGTTCTCGAGCTCCCCTTTACGAATCAGATAGCCGCATTGCCAGTAATCACCACGATTCAGCATGACCATCATCTTGCCACCGGCAATCCGTCCCAGTGTCTGCTCGCCATCTGCAGCTTTCCGCGCCAGACGAAACCAGAGCACATCCATCGGCGCGCCGAATACCTGACTTTCAAGACCGGCCTTGTCACGCACAATTGAGCCGCGACCATCGGCGCCGATCGTTAAGTCAGCGCGCACTTCCAAATCATCGCCCGCCGTTTTTACTTTCAGCCCGGCGATGCGGCTGTTTTCTTCGATCACGCCGACGACTTCTGCCTCCGTGATCAGTTTGAAAGTTGCATAGCGACGCGCGCGATCAGCAATGAAATCAAGAAAGTCCCATTGCGGAACCAGCGCGATGAATTTGCATTTGGTCGGCAAATGCGAGAAGTCCGCGAGCTGCAAAAAGTCCTCGCCGATTTGTCCGCCGAGTTGGCGCACTTCCTGATGCGGCAATTCGAGAAATTCTTCGAGTAGTCCCAGCTCGTGCATTACCTCGAGTGTCGATGGATGCACGGTGTCGCCACGAAAGTCACGCAGGAAGTCAGCGTGTTTTTCGAGCACGACGACATCGACACCTGCACGCGCCAGCAGAAATCCGAGCATCATTCCAGCCGGACCGCCGCCGGCGATGCAACAGCGGGCACGAACAATTGTCGGGTCATCCGAAGTCATGGGGGCCGAACGTTAGCGAGCTAAACTGAAAGCGTCAAGACTAAAGCGATGCGGAAGGGCGGCGAGGGCGAATCACTGCGTTGACTTTGCTGTCATCGGCGCATACGATTGCGGCCCTGGGAGCTTAAGGTTGTCCGATATTTCACAGGAGAAACCACATGAAAACCTTCCGCAAAATTTTCTTCGCGATGATGTTGATTTGTGCCTTCACCATCCCCGCACTGGCCGATGGGGGAGACACTCCTCCCGGCGATGGGCATTCGCCGGGCGCCCCTGCGCCAGGAGATGGCCACAGTCCGGGCGCGCCCGCTCCGGTTGAAAATCAAGGTTCGAGCGCAGCGATCGATAACGTCGATTGGAGTGCAGTACTTTTCGCGCTTGACTTAGTCTTTTAGGACGCCATACCCAAGCACGCATATCGCGAAAGATGCTGCTTCTCGATGAAGCGGCGACCCCAAGGTGTGACCGAACTCACGAACCACCACGCCACAAAGTCAATCAGATTTTAAGCTCGCAAAACTATTAAATTTCGGCGTCTGCATGTATGATTTGCGAGCTTTTTCAACCCTGACACTCTGTTAAGGAGTCCTAAATGCGACGATTTACTCTAGTAATTTTATTGACCGTAGTTGCTCTGGCCTTATTCGCCTGTGCGAAGACGGACAACACGAGCAATACTAATAGCAATGCTACCACCGGAGCGAAATCAACCGGTACGACCGGCACCTCAGCTACTTCAACCGCGGCCAGCGCCGGCGACAAGATTGGCATCGCCGAGTGTGACGACTTCATCGCGAAATACGAAGCATGCGTTTCCGGCAAAGTTCCCGAGATGGCGCGCGCGCAATATCAGACCGCGCTGAAACAGTGGAAAGAATCGTGGAAGAAGCTGGCTGATAATCCCCAGACCAAAGGATCGCTGGCCTCGGCCTGCAAGCAGGCTGCGGAGCAACAGGCAGCAGCTCTGAAGTCATTCGGTTGTACCTTCTAACTCATCTGACTACGCATTGAAATTGCGGCGTCAGCCCCCGCTGACGGCAGGCATGATGCAGATCTCAGCGGAATCTTTTAGCGGCGCGTCCAAAACCTGATCGCGACGGACGATGCTGCTGTTGACGAAGATGTTCACGTGCTGGCGGACTTCACCCTGCTCCGTCAGCACGCGATCTTTTAGGCCCGCGTGCTGCTCCCACAAACAGCCCAGCGCCTCGCGCACCGTCGCTACCGACGCGTCGATAGCGATCTCGGCGTTTCCCGCTGTGAACTCGGTTAAATAGCCTGCAATTTGGAAAGTGACCATATCGGACGGCGCCCACAGTATCCTCTGCGCCAGGCGCTTTGCGGTTCTTTGCGACTTTGCGCCTTGGCGTGAAATGCCTCTTCAAAAACCGACTGGGTTCACGCAGAGGCGCTAAGCCGCAAAGCTCCGCAAAGTAACACCGCGATCTTCCAAGATGCCTGCGCTCCAACTTCCGTCTATACTTGCATCGCATCTTCTACCTTGAATGGCGCGTGCGAGTCAAAAATTAGCCGACGATCAATTGAAAGAGCGTGTGCGTGAGTTCTGGCAGGCGCACCCCTGCGGCACGAAATTTAGCGAAGCTGAAATCGGCACGCGTGAATTCTTTGAGCGCATCGAAGCGCATCGTTACGAAAAAGAGTGGCACATTCCTGAGGCAGCGGGCTTCACCGGCGTCAGCGGCTTGAAGGTGCTGGAAATTGGGTGCGGACTCGGAACCGACGGCGCGCAGTTTGCCAAAGCCGGCGCGGAATACACAGGCGTTGATCTGACCGAAGCAGCGATTGAGCTCGCGCGAAAGCGATTCGAACTCTTTGGCCTGGCAGGCGAGTTTCAGGTGGCCGACGCTGAGAATCTAAATGTTCCGAACCAGTCTTTCGATGTTGTTTACTCGCACGGCGTGCTGCATCACACTCCGAACATCGTAGCCGCCGTACAGGAGATTCATCGCGTGCTGAGGCCCGGCGGCCGGGCGATTGTGATGCTCTATCATCGCGGCAGTTACAACTATCGCGTGGGCATCCGCGTGCTGCGCCGCGCCGGAGCTGGACTTCTGAAAAGCGATGCGGGTATCAAACTCATCAATGTCCTGACGGGCGAACCAATAGACGACCTACACGAGCGGGCGGCGTTGATGCGGGGATCCAACGGCGAACTGTCAGCCGATCAGTTGTTGAATGAGAGCACCGACGGCGCGGGAAATCCGCTGGCGCGCGTCTATTCGCGCAGCGAAGCGCGCGAGCTATTCAGGGACTTTTCAAAAGTGGAGTTGCGCGCATTCTTCTTGAATAAACGGTTCATTCCGATTGTGGGAAGTCTTCTGCCGCGCTCAATTGAGTCGGCACTGGCATCGCGCTGGGGTTGGCATTTGTGGATCTATGCTACCAAGTGATCTTTGGCGACTGGGGGTCAGTACCGCTCGCGGTAGCGACCCCGCTGGCCGCATCCATCCTGATGCCGATCTAACTTTTTTCTTCAAATGAAGAACATTCTCATCACCGGGGGGGCGGGATTTATCGGCTCGCATCTCGTTGATCGTTTGATGTCTGAGGGCGATTGGCGGGTGACTGTCGTCGACGACTTTAATGATTTCTACTCACCGTCGATCAAGCGCGACAACATTCGTGAGCACCTCAAGAATTCAAATTACAAACTGATCGAAGCCGACATTCGCAATAGCGACGCATTGGAAAGAGCGTTCGAGACTAAGCTTGATTGCATTGTGCATCTGGCGGCGCGCGCGGGCGTGCGACCTTCATTGAAAGAGCCCCGGCTCTATGTCGAGACGAACATCAACGGGACGATGAATCTGCTTGAGCTGGCGCGAACTTACGGCGTGAAGCAATTTGTCTTTGGCTCGTCTTCGTCGGTGTATGGCGTCAACGAGAAAGTTCCGTTCGCTGAGGACGATCCGATCTTCAATCCGATCTCGCCGTACGCGGCCACGAAAGCGGCGGGCGAGTTGATTTGTCACACGTACTCGCATCTTTACGGCATGCGCATCGTTTGTCTACGCTTCTTCACAGTCTATGGCGCGCGCCAGCGGCCGGACCTGGCTATTCACAAATTCGCGAAACTAATTAGCGAAGGAAAACCGATTCCAGTTTTCGGCGATGGTTCGACGCGCCGCGATTACACCTACGTAGATGACATCATCGCCGGTGTGCGCGCGGCTATAGACTATGACGCGAGCAACTACGAAGTGATCAATCTCGGTGAGTCGCGGACAGTCGAGTTGCGCGAATTGATTTCCTTGATCGAGAAAGAACTCGGTGCGCGTGCCGAGATCGACCGGCAACCGCCCCAGCCGGGTGATGTGCCGCAAACGTTCGCCGATATTTCCAAGGCGCGCGAACTGCTGAATTACAATCCGCAAACTCAAATCGAAGCCGGCATCAAACGCTTCATCGAGTGGTTCCAAGCGAGGCAACGGGCAGTGGCCCGACCGTGAGGGAGGACTCCCCACGAGCAAGTTGATGAGCCTTCCTTAACAGTCGGGTTACCGCCCCGGATTCCCCGTCGAACCCTAAAACCCACGACAGGTCTCTTACTGAAATCGCACCGCCTTCAGTTAAAATGCCTCGGTTCGAGGAGACCGATTTGATCACAACCGAAATTGATGCCAGACCGGAGGTGGACGCGCGGGCACCCAGCGCAAGCGGGACACCGGAAATCTCTGTTTTCCTGCCGGTTTTTAATGAAGAGCCGAATCTGCGGCCTCTGCACGAGAAGCTCGATCAATCCCTGGCCCAGCTTGGCCGCACCGCAGAAATAATCTACGTGGATGATGGATCTTCAGACGGAAGTCTGCCGGTGCTGCGCGAAATCGCCGCACGAGACAATCGGGTGCGCGTAATCGCGCTAAGAAGAAACTATGGCCAGACGCCGGCCATGGCCGCAGGCATCGACGCGGCGCGAGGCGAGGTACTGATTCCGATGGATGCGGATCTGCAAAACGATCCGGCGGACATTGTGCGGCTGCTCGAGAAGATCGACGAGGGATTTGATGTCGTTTCCGGTTGGCGAAAGCGTCGCAAAGACCCGCTCATCACGCGCAAGATTCCGTCGCAGATAGCCAACTGGTTGATCTCCAGAATCGGAGGAGTGCCGCTGCATGATTACGGCTGCTCGCTGAAAGCTTACCGGCGGGAATCGCTCGCCGACGTGCAGTTGTACGGAGAGATGCATCGCTTCATTCCCATTTACGCGTCATGGTCCGGCGCGCGGGTGACGGAGATTCCCGTCGAGCATCATCCGCGCACGATGGGCAAGTCGAAATATGGCTTGTCGCGGACGATCAAAGTCGTCTTCGATTTAATGACGATCAAGTTCATGGCGTCATATCAGACGAAGCCGCTCTACGTTTTCGGCTGGGCCGGCTTGCTCACGTTCGCGGTATCGCTGCTCTGCGCCCTGTTTGCATTTCTGATGAAATTCGCGAGCTGGCCGCATCACGCCGACTTCATCCAGACGCCTTTGCCGGTGTTGACAATGGTGCTGCTGGTGCTCGGCGTGCAGTTTTTCCTGATGGGATTGCTGGCCGAAATGCTGGTGCGCACCTATCACGAATCGCAGGCGAAGCGGATCTATGCCGTTCGTGAAAGAATTGGATTTACCACAGAGGACACAGAGAAATACAAATAAAAAGACTTTGGACAGAAATCAGATCAGTGGCGAGATTGTTGACGCGGCGATGAAGGTACACACTGCTCTCGGGCCGGGATTACTGGAAAGTGCCTACGCGGCTTGTCTCAGACATGAACTGATCAAGCGTGGTTTGAAAGTTCAGTCGGAGGTGCCCGTGCCAGTGGCGTATGACGGCATCAAATTGGAATCAGGCTATAAACTTGACTTACTCGTCGAAGACACCGTAATCGTCGAGCTAAAAGCCATTGATGCATTGGCGCCTATTCATCAGGCTCAAATCATCTCGTATCTAAAGCTCGCAAAGAAGCCCGTTGGTTTGTTAATAAACTTCCATTCTTTGCACCTAAAGGACGGCATTAAGCGCTTTGTAGTTTGATTATTTTTTCTCTGTGTCCTCTGTGGTTAATTGATCTATGTGTGGAATAGCCGGCTGGGCCAATCTCAATCCACGAACGTCGCCCCCTGACGGCGCTGAGGAACTGCTGCGCTCGATGTGCGACCGTATGGTGCATCGCGGCCCGGATTCAGAAGGCTACCTCGTCGATGATGGCGTCGCGCTGGGCATGCGGCGCCTCGCAATTATCGATCTTGTCACGGGCGAGCAACCCGTCGGCAACGAAGATCAAAGTATTGCCGTAGTTCTGAACGGCGAGATTTACAACTATCGCGAGCTGCGCCAAGACCTCGAAGCGCGCGGCCACACTTTTCGCAGCGCCTCAGACACGGAAGTCCTCCCTCATCTTTACGAAGAATACGGCCGTGACATGGTGCAACACCTGAACGGCATGTTTGTGTTTGCCCTGTGGGACGAACGGCGGCGGCGGCTTTTCATTGCGCGCGATCGCTTCGGCGAGAAACCTTTGTACTGGGGTGTTTTCGATCGCACCCTGCTGTTTGCGTCTGAGCCGAAAGTGCTCCTGGCCCACCCGGCAGTACGTCCGGATCTGAATCTAAACGCGTTGCGACAGTATCTTTCGTTTGATTACGTACCCGCGCCGCTCTCGATCTACGAGGGCATCAGCAAACTTCCGGCCGCGCATCATCTAACCCTCGAAGACGGGAAAGTCGAAGTCCAACGTTATTGGCAACTCAGTTACAAACTCCATGAGCCGGTGCCGTCGGTTTCTGAAGCTGCGTCGCAATTGCGCGATCTACTACAGGACTCGGTGCGCATGCGGCTGGTCTCTGATGTGCCGCTTGGGGTGCTGCTGTCGGGCGGCATCGATTCGTCGCTGGTGACGGCGCTCGCCGTGCGCGCATCCTCCGAAACCGTCAAGACCTTTTCGATTGCGTTTGCCGAAGGCTCGTTTGATGAATCGCAGTATGCGCGACGAGTGGCGCAGTTCCTGGGCACGGATCATCACGAAGAGCGCTTCAGCGCCAGTCTCGCCGCAAATCTCGTCGGCGAAATCGGCGCATGGATGGACGAGCCGATGTCGGATCCATCGCTGGTCGCGACGTACTTGCTCTCGCGCTTCACGCGCAAGCACGTGACGGTCGCGTTGGGCGGCGATGGCGGCGACGAAATTTTTGCCGGCTATCCAATGTACTTCGGGCATCGCATGGCGCGCGCATATGAAATGATTCCGCGCCTGCTGCGCAATGGTGTGATCGAACCTTTGGTGAACGCGCTCCCCGTGAAAACCAAGAATCTTTCTCTTGATTATCGCGCGCGCCGGTTTGTCGCTGCATCGCACTACGACGAAGTCGCGCGTCACCATGTCTGGTTTGGTTCGTTCACCCCGGGCGATCAGGACCTGTTGCTTTCAGATGAAGTACGGGCGTCGAGCGATAGCGATATTTATCGCGATGCGCGGCGAATATTTGCGGAATGCGACTCGACTGATATGACTGAGTGCATGCAGAGTCTCGACACGCAGCTTTATTTAGCCGAAGACATCCTGACAAAAGTCGATCGGGCGAGCATGGCGGTCAGTTTGGAAGTGCGCGCGCCATATCTCGATCCCCGCGTGGCTGAATACGCCGCCGCGTTGCCTTCGCGCTACAAGCTACACGGTTACACGTCGAAATACATTTTGAAGCGCGCGGCCAAAGATCTGGTGCCATCATTCGTGTGGCGGCGCGGCAAGAAAGGATTCGGCGTACCGTTCGCAAAATGGCTGAAGGCTGAGTTGCGTCCGCTGGCGCGCGATCTGCTGGCGCCGGAACGTCTGCGCCGTGGTGGGCTCTTCAATCCCGAGTACGTGGCCAAACTCCAGGATGAACATGAGCGCGGCATTGCAAATCATCGCAAGCTCCTCTGGACTTTGTTGTCTTTCGAATTGTGGCGTGAGAGTTTTGTCGAGACGCCGCGCCGGATCGAAACTTCTTTGACGGCACAATAACGTGGAGTGCCCCGGTTTGACGCCGCTTTGGTCGTTATTCCCTCTCCCTCTGGGAGAGGTTTAGGGTGAGGACTACGGCTTCAGTGCACATTGTTGAGTTTTGTTGAAGCGAGTCTGCCGCAGCAGACTCGCTTCAACAGTAAATGAGAAAAAGGGTTTCTGCGCTAAGCCCTCATCCCCGACCCTTCTCCCAGCGGGAGAAGGGAGACGCCCCAGATGCCGACTGATCTCATTACCGCCCATTCCGACCTTTGGAACTACTGTCGCGCGCGTGACTTCGCCGGCCACGATCCTTACGACGGTCTCAACAGTCGGATCTTTCAAGCTACGCCATTAAAGAATTGGCGGATGGCGCGACTGGCCTGGACACAGTTCTGCAAGCGGTCTCCAATTGATTTCCGAAAGGTTGCGAGCGTCCCGCGCGAGCGAAACGCGAAAGGCATCGCGCTGTTCGCTTTGGCGGCTCTGGCCGACTACCGCCGCCGGCGAACAACCGAAGCTGAGATTGAAGTGCGCGAACTGCTCGACGATTTGATCGGTATGAGCCTGAAAGGTTTCAAAGGCGCATGCTGGGGCTACAACTTTGATTGGCAGTCGCGCTCATTCTTTGCGCCGAAGGGAACGCCGACAATTGTGCCCACGGCCTTTGCGGCGCGAGCTCTGTGCGAAGCCGCAGAAGTACTCGATCGTGATACGTACTTGCCGTACGCCCGGACCATCTGTGATTTCATCCTGAACGATCTGAATCGCACTGAGGAATCGAGCGAGGAGATTTGCTTCAGTTACTCGCCGCTCGACAGAACGCGAGTCTTCAATGCGAGCCTGATGGCGGCCGAGGCGCTGGGCACAGTGGGCGGATTGCTGAAAGAGCAGGGGCTGTGCGACCTGGCGTTGCGGGCTGCGCGTTACGTCGTTCGCCGGCAGCACGCGGACGGTTCGTGGGCTTACGGAGCCGATGGTCAGCAGGCGTGGAGCGATAACTTTCACACGGCCTTTGTCCTCACCAGCCTGTCACGAATAATTCAGCATTGCGACGCGCGTGACGAGTTGGAGCCGGCGCTGGCGCGCGGCTACGAGTTTTGGAAGGAAAGGTTTTTTCTAAATAACGGTTGGCCCAAGTATTACCCGGATCAACTTTATCCGGCCGATGTTCACTCAGCGGCTGCGGCCATCGTAGCCCTGGTGGAATTACGCGGGAGATTTCCGGCGACGGGGGAATTAGCCGAACAGATCGCCAGTTGGGCAATCGCGAACCTGCGCAGTCCGCACGGCTACTTTTTTTATCAGCGAAAGCGGTGGTACATAAATAGAATCGAGTACATGCGCTGGTCGCAAGCGTGGATGATGTATGGTCTAGCGCGTTTGTTGGAAGCAAGTGGGGAAAAGGGAAAAGGGTAAGAGGGGAAGCCGACGCGTTCACCATTTCCCTTTTACCCTTTTCCCCTCTTACCCTTGGCTTCGCATATGCGCATTTGGATCGATCTCGCTAACTCTCCGCACGTGCCATTCTTTCGCGCGTTGATTCCGGAGTTCACGGCGCGCGGTCATCAGATAGAAATCTCGGCGCGCGACTATGCCCAGACCGTTGAGTTGGCGACGAAGGCCGGAATGCTGCCGCATGTGATCGGCGGACATGGAGGCGGCAAGCTCACCGGCAAGGCCGGCAACCTCGTCGGGCGCGCCGCCGCTTTACGCAAGTGGGCACGCGATCGCGGGTTCGATCTCGCGGTCAGTCACAACTCATACGCGCAAATCGCGGCGGCGGCGGCGCTCGGAATCAAAACCGTGACGCTGATGGACTATGAACATCAGCCGGCGAATCATTTGGCATTTCGCCTGGCGTCGCGCGTGATTGTGCCGCAAGCATTTCCGAACGCGGAGCTGAAAAAATATGGCGCGCCGCTGCGCAAGGTTAAGCGCTATGCCGGACTGAAAGAGGATGTTTACCTCGCCGATTTCACGCCCGATCCGGCGTTCGCTGAAACATTGCGCCGGCTCGGTGTCGCAGGCGAAGATGTGTTGATTGTCGCGCGGCCGCCGGCGAGTGAAGCGCTTTATCATAGATTCGAAAACGAGTTGTTCGAAGAATTGCTTACACATCTGGATCACCAGCATCACGCGAAGATCATTTTGCTACCGCGCACTGCGGCCCAACGCGCAGAGTTTGCAGCCAGGAAATTCTCGCACGTGATCATGCCGCGCGAAGCGCTCGACGGTGCTAACCTGATCGCCGCCGCGGACCTGGTCGTCAGCGCCGGCGGCACAATGAATCGCGAAGCCGCGGCGTTGGGGGTTCCGGCTGCCAGCATTTACGCCGGGAAGTGGGCGGCCATCGACGAGCAACTGGCGCGCGCAGGTCGTTTGCAGAAACTGACGTCATCAAGTGACGTGCAATCTCTAACCGCGCAGAAGAAAACTGATCGAAAGCCGCGCGCGCAACTAAACACGCGCGCCGAAGTCGCCGAACTAATTCTTGATGAGAGCTGAAGCCGCCACATCGGTAACGACTCCGCAAGCCGTGCGTGTGCCGGCGCGCGCGCCGCGTTGGGTCATACCGGTTGTGAAGTTTGGATTGGCGATCAGCGACATTGGTTTGGCGACCATGTCTTTTGTTCTCGCCTTCAAGCTGCGTCATGGCGAGTCAGTGTTTTATCGCGACGCAGCCGGCGCGTTTCTCTGGACTGGGGCATTCGCCCCCTATGCCGTGCTACTACCTGTGGTAATTCCGATTCGCTTGTTGCTGCTGCGTTACTACGATCTGTACCGGGTCCGCGGCGAGTTTTCGTTCGTCGAAGACGTCGCGCGCGTTTTCAAGGCGACGGCGATCGGTTCGTTACTTATCGTCGCGGGCGCCTTCATGTATCGCGGCGGGATCGCCTATCGAACGTTCTCGTATTCACGCGCGATCTTTGTATTGGATTTTGTGCTGGCGTTTGCCGGCATTGGGTTGCTGCGGATGATTGTGCGCGCGGCCCAAATTGCGATTCGCCGTCGTGGTGTAAACCTGATTCCGACTTTAATTGTGGGACGTGGTCCCGAGGCAGCTCTCTGCATCCGCGAGATGCGCGCGCGCCCGGAACTCGGTTATCGCGTGATTGGCTTAGTGGAAAACGGCCATGTTTCCGGTGCGACGGCAACGTTCGAAGGCGTGCCGGTCGTCGCGGACTTGAAAGCATTGCCGCAAGCGATCCGTGAATCAGGCGCGAATGAAGTGATCATTTCCGACCCGAGTGTTCCCGGCGAAGTCTTATTCGACGTGATGATTCAGACGGGCCGGCGACGCGGAGTCGAGTTCCGCATCGCGCCGACGCTGCTCAACTGTCTGCCGAGCAAAACGGAAATCGATCAGGTTGGTTCGCTGCCGATGGTGACGTTGTTTCGTTCGCCGCTGTCGGGTGCAGCGCGTTTCCTGAAACGAGCGTCAGATTTGACGGTCGCAATGCTGGCGCTGATTGTGCTGGCGCCGTTGTGGCTTTTGATCGCATTGCTGATCAAGCTGGATTCGCGCGGGCCGGTCTTCTACAAGCAGGAACGCGTCGGCATGGACGGCCGCGTCTTTCTCTTCTACAAATTTCGATCGATGCGCGCCGGCAGCGACGACGCGCGGCATCGCGAATTTCAGGAGAAGTACATCAAGGGAGAGGCTGATTCTAATGTCGGCGACGAAGAACGACCGGCCTATAAACTGCGCGGTGATGAGCGCGTGACGCGCCTGGGACGAATTCTGCGCAAGACGAGCCTTGATGAGCTGCCGCAACTTTTCAATGTGCTGCGCGGAGACATGAGTGTGGTGGGCCCGCGCCCCCCGATTCCTTACGAAGTTGAAAGTTACGAGTTGTGGCATCGCAAGCGGCTCGACATGAAGCCGGGCATCACTGGCTTGTGGCAAGTGTCCGGTCGTAATCGGCTGACGTTTGATGAAATGGTGCGGATGGACTTGTTCTACATTGAGAACTGGTCCCTGCTCCTCGACTTGAAGATCATTCTGCAGACGTTGCCGGTGATGTGGCGAGGGGAAGATGCTTATTAGTTCCGAGTTTCAAGTTTCGGGTTTCGAGTTCGAAAAACTTCACTTTGCTTCGAGGCGAGATATTTATGAGTAACGATTCCAAACGTGAAATGCTGCGACACACAGTCGCGACGCTTGCGTACCGCGGCGCGAAGGCCGTCCGCGACGCGCCTGAGTCGTTCGCGTCCTTCAAAGCGTCGCCTACGACGCGCACGCCCGCCGAGATTCTGGCGCACATCGGCGATTTGCTCGATTGGGCTTTGTCGATCGCGCAGGGCAATGAGACCTGGCACAACTCTGAACCGCTGCCGTGGCCTGAAGAGATCGCGCGCTTTCACACCGCGTTAGCTCGATTTGACGATTATCTGGCTTCGGACGGTGAACTGGAGGCGAGCTGCGAGCGAATGTTCCAGGGCCCCATCGCCGACGCATTGACACACGTCGGCCAACTGACTATGTTGCGGCGCGTAGCGGGCGATCCGATGAAAGGCGAGAACTACTCGCGCGCGAAAATTGAAGCAGGCCGCGTCGGCGCGGATCAGCAAAAGCCGAAGCGGGAATTTGACTAAGAGGTGGCACGGGCGTCCCGCCTGTGAATTCACGCGCAGGATGCGCGTGCCACATCACTTCTCGATCCTTGTGAAATTTGAGGAGGAGGTTTCATGCGCTCATTCATTCGAATCATGCTGGTAGCAGCATTAATGTGTTCGCTTGCGGAGATGACTATGGGACAAGAAGGTGAGTCGGACGCGGCTGCGGCAAACCGAACGATGAGACCCGTGGTGCGCGGTCAGCACTTTGCCGTCGCGTCGATGAAAGCCGAAGCGACACGCGCCGCCGAACGGATTCTCGAAAAAGGCGGCAACGCGTTCGATGCGATCGTCGCCGGCCAGGCAGTGCTGGGCATCGTAGATCCGGCGATGAATGGTGTGGGATCCGACGCGACGCTGCTCGTTTATGACGCGAAGACAAAGAAGGTTTATTCAATCAACGCTGAAGGCACGGCGCCAAAGCTGGCAACCATCGAGTGGTACAAAGAACACAACGGGGGCAAGCTGCCGGTCAATGATTCGCTTCTTTCAGCCACTGTGCCCGGTGACGTCGATGCGTGGTACATCCTGCTCGATAAATGGGGCACGATGAGCTTTGCGCAGGTGCTCGCGGAAGCTATCGACCTCGCCGAAAACGGATTTCCGCTTGGTGATTCGACGGCACGCGCGCTTCAAGCTGCGCAAAAGCTTCACAAGTATCCGAGCAGCATGAAGGTGTATTTACCCGGCGGTCGTGCGCCAAAAGCCGGCGAGATCTTTCGCAATCCCGAGCTGGCACGGACACTGAGACGGATTGTCGAAGCCGAGACGCAAAACAAACGGAAAGGCCGTCACGCCGCATTGGAAGCCGCGCGCGATCGTTTCTACAAGGGCGATATCGCCCGCGAGATGGCCGCGTTCTCCGAAAGCAACGGCGGACTTTTTCGTTACGAAGACTTCGCAAACTACACCGCCAAAGTCGAAGATCCCGTGTCGATTGATTTTCACGGCTACGAGATCTACAAGAACGCTTCAGCCAGTCAGGGCCCCGCCGAATTGTTTGCGCTGCGGATGCTCGACGGTTACGACCTGAAGGCGATGGGCCACAACAGCGCCGACTACATTCACACGACGGTGGAAGCGACCAAACTCGCGATGGCCGACCGCGAGAAATATCTCGGCGATATGGACTTCATCAAAATTCCGTACGCCGGTTTGCTTTCGACAGAGTACGCGGCTGAGCGTCGCAAGTTGATCGACAAAGGCGCAGCGTCGCTGGCGTTTCGTCCGGGCACGGCTGAGAAATTTACGAGTGACGCAACGCCGCTGGACCGTCCAGTGACGATCACCACCGAAGGCGATGCGAGTCACGAAGGCGACACCAGCTACATCGCGGTAGTTGATGGCGCGCGCAACATGATCAGCTTCACGCCGAGTTTGCACAGCGCGTTCGGCACCGGCGTGGTGATGGGCGACTTGGGTTTTATCTTTAACTGCCGCGGTGACTACTACACGCTGAATCCCGGCGAAGCCAATGCGCTCGCGCCCGGCAAACGGCCGCGCAGCACTTTGCAGGGAACCTTAGTGATGAAAGACGGCGAGCCGCGCATGGTGATGGGGACGCCCGGCGCCGACAATCAAGTGCTGCTGACGATGCAGACGCTCCTCAATATCACTGAGTTCGGCATGAACGTGCAGCAGGCGATTGAAGCGCCCAAGTGGTTGACGCGCGCGTTTCCGGCTTCACCGTTCCCGCACACGATCTACCCGGGCGATCTTTCGGTTGAGTCGCGCATCCCTGAATCAGTGCGCAACGATTTGTTGGCGCGCGGTCACAAATTGCACGTCACCGGCCCGTGGTCGAGCGGCTCGCTGGCAGCGATCGTGATCGATCCCAAGACTCGAGTGATCAGCGCGGGCACTGATCCACGAACTGAGGCCTATGCGTGGGCGTGGTAGAACATGCATGAGTCCGCCGAATTAACGAA